>Ga0105240_10004837_pt1 | contig 20293 bp, 18 predicted proteins | sample KBSC54metaG_FD_80426 | JGI IMG/M metagenome (GOLD analysis project Ga0105240, IMG submission 80426) | Corn rhizosphere microbial communities from Kellogg Biological Station, Michigan, USA - KBS C5-4 metaG | ecosystem: Host-associated > Plants > Roots > Rhizosphere > Soil | place: Michigan, USA... | reverse complement strand
TGGCCGCCGACTACGCCGACCACGCCTCGCTGTGGACCGACCTGGCCGTGATCGGCCGCAGCGTCGGCGTCCTCCTCTTTCGGTGATCCCGGCCCGGGCGAACCTTCCCACGACCTCGACATCACCGTTCCCATGCTCTGGCTGACCCTCGACGCCTTCCTCACCCGCGTGCGCCCGCATCGCGAGCGGCTGTCACTCGTGCTCGACGCCGTCGTCATCGCGCTCGCATGGCAGGCGACCTACCTGTTCCGACTCGGATTCCGCTACTGGATCGTCGAGCGGCCGCGCTACGACAGCGCCGTGCTCGCGGGCCTGGTGCTGCTCTATGTCTTCGTCCTGTGGCTGTTCAAGGTGCCAAAGGGCATGTGGCGCTTCAGCGGCTTCGGCGAAGTCAAGCGCGTGGCCGCGGCCTGCGCGCTGGCCGGGCTGGTGGGTGCGACGGTCGTGCTGATGGCCCACCTGAACGGCATCCCACGCGCCGTGCTGGCGCTGCATCCGGTGTTCTGCATCATCGGCCTGGCGACGACGCGCATCGGCTATCGCATGCTCTACGAACACATGCGTGGCCGGATCAGCGGCTCGGCGCGGGAGACGCACCGCGCGCTGGTCATGGGGGCGGGGCAGGCCGGGCGCCTGGCCGTGGCCGGCATCCAGCACCAGGGCTTCACGGTGGTCGGCTGGCTCGACGACGATCCGGCCAAGGCCGGGGCACGCGTCGCCGGAATCCCCGTGCTGGGCCGGCTGGACGACGCTTCGGCCATGTCGCAGATCCACGGCATCACGCACTTGATCGTGGCAATGCCGGCCGCCGACCGCCGCGCGCGCCGTCGCGCCCTGGACATCGCTGGGGACACGGGCTTGCACGTGCTGACCGTGCCGAACAGCGAGGAACTGCTGCATGGCCGGCGCGCGGACGAAGTGCGCGACATCGAGCCCGAAGACCTGCTGGGCCGCGAACCCGTCCAGTTGGACGAGCAGGGCATCGACCTGGTGCTGCACGGCAAGACGGTGCTCATCACCGGCGCGGGCGGCAGCATCGGCTCGGAGCTTTGCCGGCAGGTGGCGCGCTACAAGCCGGCGCGGCTGGTGCTGGTGGAACTCTCGGAGTTCAATCTCTACACGATCGAGCAGGAGCTCGGCCAGCTGTTCCCCACGGTGGAGCTGGTGCGCCTGATCTGCGACGTGAAGGATCTCGCGAGCCTGCGCCGGATCTTCTCGGCGTGGACGCCGCATGTCGTGTTCCATGCCGCGGCCTACAAGCACGTGCCGCTGATGGAGCAGAGCAATGCCTGGGTGGCCCTGCGCAACAACACGCTGGGCACCTGCAACGCCGCGCTGGCTGCGGCCGAGGCTGGCGTCGAGCGCTTCGTGCTGATTTCCACCGACAAGGCCGTCAACCCGACCAACGTGATGGGCGCCACCAAGCGCGCCGCCGAGATGGTGGTCTCGTCGTTGGTCAAGGAGTACCCGGGCACGCGCTTCATGGCGGTGCGCTTCGGCAACGTGCTGGGGTCGTCCGGCAGCGTGATCCCGAAGTTCAAGGAGCAGATCGAGCGCGGCGGCCCGATCACGGTGACGCACCCGGAGATGATCCGCTACTTCATGACCATCCCCGAGGCCGCGCGCCTGGTCATCCAGGCCGCCGCGATCGGCGAGAGCGGGCAGGTGCTGGTGCTGGACATGGGCGAGCCGGTCAGGATCGTCGACCTGGCGCGCGACATGATCCGGCTGTCAGGCCACGGCGTGGGCGACATCCGCATCGAGTTCACCGGCCTGCGGCCCGGCGAGAAGCTCTACGAGGAACTGTTGTCCGACAAGGACGCGACGCTGCCCACCCGCATCCAGCGCCTGCTGGTGGCCCGCATCGACGATGCGGCCTTCGCCGATCGCGTGCATCCCTGGCTCGAGCAAGTGAAGTCGCTCGACCCCTCCACCAGCGACGCGCAGGTGCGCGACAAGTTGCGCGAGCTCCTGGGCGCCGAATACGCGGTGCCGGCTGCCGGCTGAAATCAGGCGGGCCGCGGCGCGAAGCGCTCGAGCGCGGCCTCCTGGGCGCTTCGCAGGGACTCGACGGCGTGCTCCAAACCCGTCGGCACGTCGAGTGACTCGTCGGCTTGCGCGGCGCCCTGCTGGCCGGCCGCGCCGCACCGGGCGGAGGACAGCACGAAGCGCGGATCGTCCGCCAGCCAACGGGAGAGCGAGTCGACCACGCCGGACGGATCCTGGCGCAGCGCCTGCTGCGAGACGACGGCGAAGCGCCGCGGCGACACGTCGGCCAGGCATTCGCGCAGAGCGCGTGCGGACGCGAGCAGCGCCTCGACCAGGAACGCGTCGAGCGCCGCCGGGTCGAGCGCCGAGAGCCCGTAGCTGCCGGCCATCGCCGTCCACATCCGCCGGTTGGACGCGAGCACCGCCGCCGGGTCGCGCGCGACCCAGACGAAGCGGGCTTCCTGCTGGCCGGCGAACATCGCGCGCAGCCGGAACGTATGGTTCGGGGACTTGAGCAGCAGGGGAGTGCCGGCCGGCTTGCCGGCCGTGGCGACGACGGCGTCCAGGAAGCGCTCCCAGAGTTCGAACCACGCACGATCGCCGACCCACGTTTCCTGTTGCAGCGTGCCGTGCAGTTCGGCGAGCCGATGCGGCTGCAGGAAGCCGCGATAGGCCGACGACCCGCCGAGCGACAACATCGCGAACTCGTCCTCTTGAGGCGACTCGACGCTGACCTGGCGGTCATCCATGGGGCGCGCACGCTGGCCCCCGCCGCGGTGCTGCACCAGGCCCAGCGTGGGAGCAGCCATGCATTGCCAGGTGCGCGGGGTGACCCAGTCGCCTGCTGCGAAGAGCAACTCGTGCAGGGCCGTCGTGCCGCTGCGCCAGGGACCGACGATCAGCAGGCGCGCCGGCGGCGCCGGCTGCTGCCGCGCCGATGGCGGCACGGACAGTCCCGCCAGCCTTGCGTTCACGCTGCCCAGCACGCCCTGGAAGCGGGAGAACGCGCGAGTCCGCCATGGCAGGCGGCGCCACCGCGCGTCCTGTGCCAGCCAGTCCACGAGCGGACGCGTGAGCGCGAACAGCTCCTTCGGAAGCGCGCGTGCCATGCTCACCGCGATGCGCCGGGACGGCGACGCTCCGCATCCTTCAATGCGCCGCGGATGGCGTCGAGCAGCCGCGCGCGGTCGACCGGGCGCGCGCTCGCGAGATCGTTCAGCTCATGCGGATCCGCGGAAAGGTCGTAGAGCTGGTCGTCGCCGTCGTCCAGCCGGTGTACCAGCTTCAACGGCCAGTCGATCACAGCGTACGTGCCCCGTCGCAGGGGTGCGAAGCGGCTCGTGCGTTCCATGGACATCGAGAAGACCATGCGCGGCGCCAGCGGGGCGCCGTGCAGCGCCGGAGCGAGCGAGCGGCCCTCGACGCCTTGCGGCGGCCGCGCGCCGGCGAGCTCCGTCAGCGTGGGCATCAGGTCGGCCTGGCTGACGGCATCGTCGATCGTTCGCCGTTCGTGCTGTCCGGGAAGGTGCACGACCAGCGGAATGTGCAGCAACGGGTCGTCGAGCCGGTCGCCCGAGTGGCCCATGTACCCTTTCTCGAACGATTCGCCGTGGTCCGAACTGACGACGATGATCGAGTCCGCGAAGCGCCCGTCGCGCTCGAGCCGGCTCAGCAGCGTGCCCAGCGCCTCGTCGGCACCCAGGATGCTTTCCCTGTAACGCAGCCGGTGCTTGTCCACCAGCGGCTGCTGCGATGCCGCATAGCGCACATTCTCCGGCAGGAAATCGCGCCACGACTCGAGCTGGCCGGCTGCAAGCAGCCGATGGCGGGTCGAGGGCGGCGGCAGGTACGGGGCGTGCGGCGGGAAGGTGTGCAGCCACAGGAAGCCTGGGTGGGAGAGCGCACCGCCATGCAGGACGTCGAGGCCGCGGTCGTACACCGTCTTCGGATCGTCGGGCGCGCGTTCGCCGACCAGGTAGACGTCGAGCGCATGCCCCAGGACGCCCACGGGCGCGAGGAGCGTGGTCGCATTGGCGTCGCCGAACAGGCTGAGGTGGTTCGCCACCGTGTTGGCCAGGGATCGCGAGGGGACGAGCTCGTCGATGCCGTAGGCCGGGTCCGTGCCGTGGTGGCGGGGCGAGGCGAGGACGTTGTCCCCGATGGCCGCGGTGGCGTATCCGATCGCGTGCAGGCCGCCCGCCAGGCTGCCGCGCGCCCGCACGGCGTCGTCGATGTCCGCGCCGGGCTGCACGGCGCGATGGGTCCAGGGCAGGGTGCCCGTCTCGATCGTCGATGTGGTCGGCACCGTGAAGTTGGACGCCGCGTAGAAGTGCGTGAAGCAGGTGGCCGCGCCGGCGAATTCGCGCAGATGCGGCATCAAGGTGGGGCCCGGGCCGCAGACGTTCGCGTCGACCTCGCTGAGCGTGTCGATGGTGATGAGGATGATGTCGGGCTTGCCGGACGCGGAGGGCGCGCCGGCGACATCCGCCTTGGAATGCAGCGCGCGGGGCGGCTGCACGACCACGGCGGCGAAGCTGGCCGAGAGTGCCAGGACAACGACGGGCAGCGCGCTCGCCGACCAGCCGTCGAGTGCGCCGACGAACCGGGCCCAGGCCTGCCGCCTGAGCAGCACCCAGGATCCCGCGACCAGCGCGACGAGCGCGAACATCCGCGCGGCCGCGCTGACGGTCGGATCGAGGCCGGTCACGACCGTCAGCCACAGCCGCACGATCGCGACCAGCTGCCACAGCGCGAGTACGGCGCACGGCGTCAGCAGCACCCACCACGCGAGCGCATCGGCGCGCTCGCGCCTGCAGACGCGCGCAAGAATCCATCCCAGGCTTCGCGCCACGACGGCGAAAAGGATCGCGGCTGCGGCGACGATCAGCGCGACGACGGCGCAGCTCCAGAGGATGCGGGCGGGTCGCATGTAGGCGACCAGTGCGTCGATCTGCTTGAGCAGCGACAGGGGCAGGCACAGGATCAGCAGGACGGCGAGCGACGTGCGCGCGAGGTTCCACATGCTCGCGCGAGGGACGGCCGGAGCGGGCGCGACCGGCTGGTTCGGCCTGTGGACGCTCATTTGTCCGAGCGGCCCGTCAGCGCGTTCCAGAGCCGTCTCACGGCTTGGCTGATCCAGCGGCGCAGGAACATCCAGACGCCTGCGATGGCAGCCAGCAGCGGCGCGAGCAGCTGGAACAGGATGCCGCCGGCATTCGGGTCGATGTAGGCGTTGCAGTCCAGCGGCAACGTGGCCAGCAACAGCAAGGCGATGACGGCGGGTCGGAACATGTCAGCCCTTTGCGATCTCGGCATCCAGCGCCCAGCTCTGCGCACCGAGGCCGGTGAAGTGGAAGTTCATCACTTCGCCTTCGAAGTTGGACAGGCACCGCAGCACCGACATGCGACGCTCGGGCGGCACGAAGAACATGAAGAAGCCGCCGCCTCCGGCGCCGGAGATCTTTCCCGCCAGCGCGCCTGCGCCGATCGCCGCCTCGTAGATGCGATCCAGTGCAGGGTTGCTGACGGCATTGGCCAAGCGCTTCTTGGACTGCCACGAGCGCTCCAGGACGCGGGCGTAGGCGGCGAGATCGCCCCGCAGGATGGCCTCCTTCATGGCGACCGCATCCTTCTTGAGAGCGAACATCGCGTCGAGCGAGGTGGACGTCTTGGAGCGGGAACTCTCGATCTGCTGCTCGATGATGCGCGCCGACTCGCGCGACTGCCCCGTGTAGTAAAGGACCGTCGACGCCTCCAGCTCGTTGATGACCCACTCCTTCACGCGCAGCGGGTTGACGAGCACCTTGTCGTCCGCGCCGAACTCTATGAAGTTGAATCCACCGAACGCCGCGGCGTACTGGTCCTGCTTGCCGCCGGCCAGCCGGAGCTCCAGGCGCTCGATCTCGTAGGCGAGATGCGCGATCTCGTATTCCCCCAGACCCAGGCGCAGCCATTCCGAGAACGCCTGGATGATGCAGACGACCATGGTCGACGATGTGCCGAGGCCCGAGCCGGCGGGTGCGTCGGCATAGGTCGTCAACCTGAACGACAGCGGCCGGCCGCCGTTGAATTGCTTGACGATGCGGTTGTAGATGCCCCGGTGAAGCCGCAACGGGTCCACGTCGGTCAGCGCCGGCTGGGCGTCGAGAAGCACGTACTCCTCGCGATCCTCGGCACGGATCTCGATCCTGCCATTGTCAAGCGGCTCGAGGATGGCCTGCGCGTAGAGGTCGATGGTCGCGTTCAGGACGAACCCGCCGTGCTCGTCGCTGAAGGGGCTCACGTCGGTGCCGCCGCCGGCCAGCCCCAGCCGCAGGGGCGCTCGGGCTCGAATGATCTTTTGGGGCATGGTCAGGATCCAATGTTCGATCGAGTGGCGATGCATCGCGCGGCGTCGAGGAGATCGTCGCAGACGGCATCCGCCTGCTGCGCGTCGCCATCGCGCAGGGCGTGTCCGGAACGCACGAGGATGTTGAGGCCGACGCCGGCGGCGCGGCCGGCTTGGACGTCGCTGAGCTTGTCACCGATCATCACGCTGGCCGCCAGGTCCAGGCCGAGCGCGCGTGCCGCGTCCAGCACCATGCCTGGCGCGGGCTTGCGGCATTCGCAGGCCTGGCGATAGGCCGGTGTCGCGCCGAGCGGATGATGCGGGCAGTAACGGATGGTATCGAGATGGAGGCCTTCGTGCGCGAGCAGGTCCTGCAGATGCTCGTGCAAGGTCCTGACGGCCGCCTCGTCGTAGTAGCCGTGGGCGACGCCAGCCTGGTTGGTGACCACGACCAGCGCGAAGCCCGCGTCGGCCAGGGCGCGCAGTCCCGCGATCGCGTTGGGCAACAGGACGAAATCCTCGACCCGATGGACGTACGCGCGCTCCTCGTTGATCACGCCGTCGCGGTCGATGAACGCGCCAGGGCGCGGGTTACCGGTACTGGTCATGGTCGTCGCAATAGCGCCGATAGTCGTCCGGGACGCCGATGTCGATGAAGGGGCCGGCCACCTCGACGGCGAACAACGCCGCCTTGGCTGCCAGCGCCGGGAAGATCTCCGACTCGAGGGAAAAGGCGCCGACGTGGCCGGGCGGCATCGCGTCGCGGCGGACCCGGTACAGGCCGGCGTTGATGTTGCCCGGGCCGTGCGTGCCTTTCTCGACGAACCGCTGCACGCGGCCGGTGGCGCCGACCTCGACGCCGCCGAAGCGTCCGCGGTCGGGCACGGCCGTCACCGCGATCCGGAGCCGCTCGCCCGCCGCGCGGTCGAGCGGCGCAAGCATCGGCGCGAGGTCGCCGCCGAGGAAGGTGTCGCCGTTGGCGACCAGCGCCTCGTCCAGCCCGGCCGCGTCGAGGGCGAACGCGATGGCGCCGCCCGTGCCCAGCGGGCTCGGTTCGGTGACGCAATCGATCGCGAGTCCGGGGGCCAGCCCGGCGACGGCCGCTTCGACCATTGCGGCGCCGTGTCCCAGCGCGAGCAGGACATGGTCGATGCCGCGGGCGCACAACGAATCGATCTGCCAGTGCAGGAACGGCCGCCCGCGCACCGGCGCCAGGCACTTGGGCACGTCGGCCACGACCGAGCGCAGGCGCGTGCCGAGGCCGCCCGCGAGGATGATGCAGCTCTGGCGCGTCACGCCTTCTCCGGCGCGAGGTGGCCGAACAGGCGCATCTCCGCCTCGGCGCAGATCATGTGGCCGATGACGATGTGGCACTCCTGGATGCGCGGCGTATGGGAGGACGGGGCGCGGATGACATGGTCGACCTTGTCCTCGAGCTCGCCGCCCAGGCCGCACAAGGCGACCGAGGTCACCTTTGCCGAACGGCATGCCTCGAATGCGGCCAGCACGTTGCGCGACTTGCCGGACGTCGTGATGCCGACGAAGACGTCGCCCTCGCGCGCCTGGGCCTGGAGCTGGCGGACGAACAGCTTGTCGTAGCCATAGTCGTTGCCGATCGCGGTGAGCATCGAGGTGTCGGTCGACAGCGACAGCGCGGGCAGGCCGGGGCGGTCGAATTCGAAACGGCTCACGAATTCCGCCGCGAGGTGCTGCGCGTCGGCCGCGCTGCCGCCATTGCCGGCGAACAGCACGCGATTGCCGCGTTCGAGCGCGGCCACGATGACGTCGATGACGGTCGCCACCATGCCGAGGAGGCGTTCGTCCGCCAGCATCTTCTGCTTCGTGGTGATCGAGTCCTGTATCCCGTGGCGCAGGTTGTCGATGGTCGTGTTCAATTCTTCCTCCTTGAAATCATGCGGTCTGGCGCGAACGGACGCCCAGCTTCGCGTACAGGTGTTCGACGGCGTCGATCATGCGCGACACGGTGAACTCGCTCTCGAACCGGCGCCGGCCGGCTGCGCCCATCCGGTGCGCGAGCGCCTTGTCGTCCAGCAGCGTGCGCAGCGCGTCGGCGAGCGCCACGGCGTCGCTCGGGGTGACGTTGAGGCCCGTTTCGTCGTGCCGGTTGACCCACGGAACGCCCGAGCCCGGGATGTTGGTCGCGACGATGGGCTTGCCATAGGCCATGGCTTCGACCAGCACCATGCCGAAGGCCTCCGCGCGCACCAGGGATGGCAGGCAGAACGCGTCGGCCGCGAGGTAGTGCGCGGGCAGGTCCGCATGCGCGATCCTGCCGAGAAAGCGCACTCGTTCGCTCACGCCGAGCTCCTGCGCCCGCGCGCGCAGGGCCGGCAGGAGCTCGCCCTCGCCGCCGAACATCACCACGACGTCGTCCGGCAGGCGCGCGGCGGCCTCGAGCAAGGTGTCGAAGCCCTTGTAGTAGGTCATGCGACCGAGCGCGAAGACGATCCGCCTGCCGCCGACCGATTCCCGGATGCGGGCGATGCGTTCGTCGGTGTCCGCGAGGTCCAGGCCGCGCATGGGGTCCTCGATGCAACCCGGAACGAAGTGGACCTTGTCCAGCAGCGGCTGCAGCCACGGCGACGACTGGGCGTAGGGCAGCGAGGTCGCCACGATGGCGTCGCAGCGGCGCAGGAGCCATTCCTGCAGCGGCGAGTACAGCTTCAGGAGCGTCTTCTGCTTGACGATGTCGCTGTGCCAATGGACGACGATCCGCGCGTCCGGCCGGATGAGCCGCAGCGCGAGGTTCGTCATCGGATCCGGCAGGTGGATGTGCACGATGTCGTGCCGCCCGAGCTGGCGCAGGCGCCAGATGAGCGCCGGCGCGATGGACGTGGAGGCGACCCGGCCCAGCGAGGCCGCGCGCACGACGCGCGGCATCCCCTGCTCGACCACCGTGCGGGTGTCCGTGTTGGCGCAGAGCACGTCGACATCCCAGCCGCGTGCCACGAGGCCTTCGGACAGGTCGCGCACGATCGTCTCGATGCCGCCGAAGAAGGGCGGATAGAACTTGCTCAGTTGCAGGCAGCGCACGGGCGTCGCCGGCCGTGACAGGGAGGGAGCGATGGATGGGCTCATGCGAGCGAGACGGGTAAGGCGGGCTTCACGGCGCCCGCGGGTGAGCGGGACACGTCGAGAGCCTCGCGGGGATAGAGACGCAACATGACGGCGAGGACGAGGAACAGCGTGATGGACAGGTGGCCGCTCGTCGACAGTGAGGACGTGACCACGTACACCCAGCAGGCCCGCACACGGGGGTCGCCAAAGCGGATGGCACGGACGATGTCGACCATGAGGATCACGAAGAACCAGCCGAACACCGTCGTGAAGTCGAGCAGCGTCGACTTGGTCGAGACGTTGTTGAGTTCCTCGATGATGTCGCGGGCCTCGTACAGCAGCAGCGGCAATTGGTCCGAAACCCAGCCGAGCGCCCAGCCTCCGAACCATTGTACGGCGCCATAGAAGCCGTAGTAGCCCCAGCCCAGCGGGTTCGCCGCCGATGCCGCCAGGCCGGTCAGCGTGAGCGTGATGCGGGTCGACGTGGACGAGAATTGTTCCAGGTCGACCGAGATGGCGTCGAGCTGCTGCATGCCCAGCCAGGCCGCCAGGGGCAGCGCGAGGACCAGATACGGCAATTGGCGCCTGCCGACCGCGAACGACAGGAAGGCGAGAGCGATGCCGCTGACCGCGCCCTTGGAGCCGAGCGCGACGAGCAGCACGGCCAATCCGACAAGAAAGCCGATCAGCCGGTTGGGGTTGTAGCGGCGCGTCGACTCCCAGATCAGGTAGCTGACGATGATCAGCCGAGAGAAGGTCGCGGAGAACTGCGACGCCTCCTCGGAGAACCCGCGCGGGCGGATGTCGGGGATGTCGAGGTAGTCGCCGCCGAACAGCGCGTTCTGCGCGAATCCCGGCAGGGCGTGCAGCAGGTCGGACACGACGAAGGCGACGCTGCAGATGACGATGCCGACTTTCGCCGCCAGGCGCACATGCCTGATCTGCAGATAGTCGGCCAGCAGCAGCGGCGACAGCCACACCACGGACAACAGTCCCAGGCTCACGAACTTGGTGGCGAATGCCGGATTCCAGCCGAACACCACGAGCGACACCGCCGATCCGGCGACGGGGACCCACAACAGGCGCTTGAGCTTGAGCCGGCGGAACAGGCGCATGTCCGACGGGCGCGCGAACGGCGCCAGGAGCACCGCGAGAAGGATGAGCGGCAGGCCCGGCGAAGCGGCGAACGTGCCAAGGGCCTGCGGCCAATACACGGCACCGAGGGCGAGCAGCGCGATGCCGCTCGCCAGCAATGCCGATATGGTGGACGCGAGCATGGCGGGCCGTCAGGTGGCGCGAGCGCGAACGAGCTCGCTGGCGATGTCGAACATCACGCCGCCATAGCGGTCCCAGTTCGCGAACTCCTCCACCGTGTCGCGGGCGCGCGCCGAGATGTCGCGCCAATGGGCTTCGTCCGCGCGCAGGCGGCCCACGATGTCGGCGAACATGTCGGGGGTGTCCATCGGCAGGATGTTGACGCCACGCTCGAAGTAGCTGCAGGTGCGCATGTCCATTTCCGTCGCGATCACCGGCAACTGGTGCGCCATCGCCTCGAGCACCTTCTTGCGGATGCCGCCGCCGATGAAGGTGGGCGACACGAGCGCCAGCGCGCCCTGCAGGGTTTCTTCGAGCGACGGCAGGAAACCGAGGCCCGAGATCCCCAGCTGCGCCAGTTCGCGCGCGTCGGTCGCCACCAGCGTGGCCAACTGCTCGGTGGTCACTCCGGTCACGTGCAGCACGTCGTCGGCGAGCCTGCCGCGCGCGCGCAAGGGCTTCCAGAATGCGTCGACGAAGTCGTGCAGGTTCGCGACGCTCTGCGCCGCGCGCGGGTTCAGCAGAACGAGCAGCGGGGCATTGGCGGACGCGCGCGCGATCGGTCTGCGGGGCGGCAGCGGCACGCCTTCCCGGGCGAGGATGAAGCGCCCGGCAACGCCTGAACGCTGCGCCACCTCGAGATCGGAGTCGCTCAGGAAGGCGACGGCGTCCGCCTGCCGCCAGATCGCGTGCTCCTCGCGTCGGGTCAACGTCGCGAACAGGTCGGCGGCGACGCGCCGGCCGCCGCGCATGGAGTCGCGGAAGCTCTCGACGATGCCGTATTCGAGGTTGTGCTCTCGCACGATCGTCGGCAGCCTCCAGCCGCGCAGCCGCTGCAGCTTGCCGGCGAGGCGGAACATGTGGGCGTGGTGGCACACGATCGCGTCGAAGCCGCCCGCGCCGAGCGCCCGGTCGAGCGCCGCCAGCATGCGAGCAGACCCGTACTTCTCGAACTTGTAGGGCTTCAGGCGCAGCGTGGCACCCAGGATGGTCGCTGCGCTTTCCTGCGGCGCGACGTCCAGCGGCGCCGGCGTCACCCCGATGCGTTCATAGCCCGCCAGGGAGGTCGCCGGCGTGGCCGGGAACGCGTAGGTCACGTCGGCGCGCCGCGCGAGCGCGGACAGCGCCCCGTAGATGCCCTCCTTGCCGCCGTCGACGGGCGGAAAGACGTCCTGCGGCCCGAGGGCCAGCATGCGCAGCCGGTTCGTCACGCGCGGGTCCTTGCCGGGGCCTTGCGCGGCAGGGCGAGGCGCCAGCCGTCGCGAAAGCCGGCCCACAGGCGCTCGGAAAGCCTCTTGTCCAGGCGCATGGCCCGAAGCACTCGCGTGAGCGACATGTAGGCCAGCGAGAACACGCGGTGCAGGCCGCTGAAGTTCTTGCGCGCGAAATAGACGCGATTGCGGTTCATGTAGTACAGCGAGAAGGGCGACAGGTCGCCTCCCGTCGAGGTGCTCACCTTGTGTTCGACCACGCACTTCGGTTCGTAGTAGAGCCGGTTGCCCGCCTTGCGCAGCCGCCATACGAAGTCGGTGTCGTCGTAGTAGCAGAAATACTGCTCGTCCATGCGCCCGACGCGCTCGAACAGCGACGACTCGACGAGCATGAAGCAGGTGGGCGCGTATTCGGTGTCGCCCGCGGCGTCGTACTGTCCCCGATCCTGCTCGCGGTTGCCCTGGTGGGGCGTCAGCAGCGTCCACTCATGGAACAGCCCGCCCGCGTACCAGAGCAACCCGCCGGTGCCGTGGTAGTAGATCTTCGGCGTGACGGCAGCGACCTTCTCGCGACGAAGCGCCGCGACCAGGCCGGCGATCGTGCCGGCCGGGAATTCCGTGTCGTTGTTGGCCAGCAGCACGAGGGGGCAGCCGTCGGCCAGCGCGAGCTCGATGCCCTGGTTGTTGCCCTTGGCCACCCCGCCGTTGGCGTTGTTGAAGACGACGACCGCGTCGATTCCGTGTCTGGCTGCGAGTTCGCGCGCGAGGCGCGAGCCGCTGTCCGTCGTGCTGTTGTCGATGACGTACAGGCGTGATGCCGGCGCATCGAGCTGCGCGGCCAGGCTCTCGAAGAATCCGGGCAGGACGCTGTCGCAGTTGTACAGGACGGTGACGATGCCGAGTTCGGGGCCGTCGGAGGGGGCGGATGAATTTGCCATGGTGAGGCGGTTGGGCGGAGCCGCTTTGGCTCAGGAGTGCAGGCGAGACAGCCGGGTCGACGGAGGGGGCGGCGCGGCGGTGGTGGCGCCGACGATGCGGCAGGTCGCCGCCGGAACGGCGACACGCGGGGATGCGAAATTGCGTTCGAATGACATGGCTTGCCGGTGCATGTCAGTGCCAGGCGCGGGTCGACGGGTCGAAGCGAGACACGATCCGGGCCGGGGAGCCCAGAGCCACCGAGTAGTCCGGAATATCTCGCGTCACGACCGAGCCGGCACCGATGACGCAGCCCTTGCCGATGCGCACGTTGGGCAGGATGGAGGAATGCGTGCCGATGAACGTGCCCGCGCCGATGTGCACGAATGTCCTTTGCGTGGGCAGGCGGTCGCCGATCTTGGGCGGAAGATCGGGCGGGTCATGCGGATGATAGGTGTCGACGATGGAGCAGTAGGGCGTGATCGAGACGTCGTCCTCGATGGTCACGTCGCATTGGCACACGATGTGGGCCCCCTGCTCGATGTTGACGCGGTCGCCGATGCGCAGCGTGGCGTCCCAGCCCAGCTCCGGACGGCGGATGACCTGCAGGCGCGCGAAATCCTTGATGACCGTGCGGCTGCCGATCCGGATGCCGCCGGCGCCCACCACCATCATGGGGCGGAAGAGCGCGCTGCGGGCACCGAGCGCGCCCAGCCAGGGCCTCCAGAACAGCTGGGTGACGAGCATGCGCCAGTAGTGCTTGAGCCTGAACATGGGTGTATGGAGAAGAGGTGTGCGAAGTCGGGGAACGGGTCGTCCGGGGCGCTCACGCCTCGGCGGCGCGTTCGCCGCGCCTGCTGACGCTGGCCGGGTTCCCGATCAGGACGCTGCCGGGCGGGGCGGACTCCCGCACGACGGCCGCTGCCGCGACGATGCAGCCGGCCCCGAGTGTCACGCCCGACAGGATCATCGCGCCTCGACCGATGAAGCAGCCGTCGCCGATCGAGATCGGCCCCTTCGTGCGCAGCGGCCGGTCCATCAGCAGGCCCAGGCTCGGGTCGAGGCTGTGGGACGCATCGTTGATGTAGACGTGGTCGCTGAGCGTCACGCCGGAGCCGATGGTGATGCCCGCGATGCTCACGATCTCGCAGTCGCTGCCGATGTAGACGTCGTCGCCGATGTGCACGGCAGGGTCGAAGCGCTGCTCGAACCATTCGAGCAGCATGTTGACCTTCAGGCGTCGTCCGATGGTGCCGCGGGCGCCGATGCGCAGGCGATCCGGTGCGCTGCAGGCGAAGCCGGGCATGGCGTAGGTATCGCGGCCGAGGCTGCGCCGGCAGGGGCGGCGCATCGCGTTCCAGAACAGGCGCTTCAAGGCCCGCTTGAGCGGCGAGCCCCGGAACTTGAGGTCGGCGTATCGATTGATGCTCATCTTGGCCGCTGTCAGAAGGCGCTTCGAGTGATCAGCCACCACGAGGTGCAGGCCGCCCCCTGCGCCGCCACGAATGCGGTCAGCGCGGTGCGCATGCGCAGCAGGCCGGCCGGCGCGAGCGACAAGCCGATCCCGCACACGACCAGGCTGGAGACGAAGCCGGCGAGCACCAGGCCCAGCAGCAGGGCGTGCGAGCCCGCGAGGATGCCGAGCGGCGCCGCGACCAGGAACGTGACCAGGATCTCGACGACGATGGCGGCCGCCATCTGCCGGGTCGACGCGGTCGACGCGAGGCTGACCGAGTAGCCGAACGCTGCCGTCCGGACGATGGTCTGGAAGCCCAGCAACGCGAGGAAGGGCCGGATGTCGTCGAGGCTCGCCGCGCGCGTGGACAGCGCCCGCAGCACCGGCCCGATGGCGTACCAGGCGACCGCCAGGACGGCGACACAACTCATGGCGCACACGATGGGTCCGCCCAGCGCCATGCGGCGAAGCGGTGCGGAATTCTGCGTCGCGTGCCAGCGCGACAGCGGCGCCAGGAGCGCCGACATCGCGGCGCCCAGCGCGCCGATCGCGATCATGTTCAGGGTGCTGGCGATGTAGAACGCATTGAAGCGCGCGGAGTCGACCAGCGCGATGACGGGGGGAATGCCGTACTGGATGATCAATGCGCCCACGGACCAGATCGCGAATCCCGCGAACACGACCAGGTTGCGGCCGTATTGGGTGGTGTCCGCCGAAGCGGGCGCTGGCGAATCGGCCGAGCGCGGCGCGGGCAGCAGCGTGTGGGTGACCGCCAGGCCGGCCCAGGTGCCGATGCACAAGCCCACGGCCGCGACGGCCAGGCCGGCGCCATGGATCGCGATGGCGGCGGACATCCCCACGAGGCCGCCGATGCGCGCGGCCATGAGCGTCAGGGCCGGCGTCCAGTTGCGTTCGTCCGCATAGTACTGGCCGAAGCGCGCCTGGATCAACACGATCCACGACTGGGCCAGGAGCATGGTCGCCAGCAGCGCGAGGAACCCGCCCAGGTCTCCCGCGCCCGAAGCGCTGCGCAGGTGGATCCACGCGCCGGCGACGATCAGCGACACCAGCGCGGCGGCGGTCAGGTGCCGGGCCAGGCGATGCGCGGCCAGCACGATCGCCCCCTCGTCGCTGCGCGAGACGTCGTGGCGTGTCTCGACGACTCGACGCGTCACGACGCTGGACAGGTTCGATCCGAACAGCGGCACGATGGCGGCGATCGACATCGCCAGGGCCCAGGTGGCGAACTCCGTTCCGTGCCAGACGCGCGTGGCGATGCCCGTGAGCGCGAGCTGGTACGCTGCCGTCACGAACCCACTGAGGATGTTGGCTCCTGCGTTGGACGCGAATCGCTTCAGCATCTGGCGTGTCAGCTGGAGCGACCCAGCCCCAGCCGGGTCAGTTCCGCTTGCGCGCGGCTCGACTGGTCCTCGATGACGGACTGGGTCAGCACCCAGCGCACGAAATTGGCCAAGCCCGTCTCCAGCGCGACGGCCGGTTCGAAGCCGAGCAACGACCGGGCGTTGGACAAGTCGGCATAGCAGTGCCGGATGTCGCCCGCGCGGAAATCGCCGCTGACGTTGAGCTCCGACTGGCTGCCGAGCAGGCGCCGCAGCGTCGTGGCGACCTCCATCACGGACGTGGGACGGCCCGCGCCGATGTTGGCGACCGTGAATGCGGGGAGGTCGGCGCCGAGCGCCAGGAGGATGCCGCGGACGACGTCGCTCACGTGGACGAAGTCGCGGCTCTCGAGGCCATCCTCGAAGATGTTGACGGCCAGGTTCTGCCGCATCCGGTTGGAGAAGATCGACAGGATGCCCGTATACGGATTGCGAAGCGACTGGCGCTCGCCGTACACGTTCTGGAATCGCAGCGCCGCGACGGTCGTGCCGTAGGCTTCCGCGAAGATCCGGCCGAGCTGCTCGTTGGCGAGCTTGGTCGCGGCATAGATCGACGACGGGCTGGCCGGCGCGTGCTCCGGGGTGGCGATGAGTTCGAGGCGTTCGCCACGCGGCCCGAGCGGCTCGAACTGGCCGCGCGCCATGGTGGCCGAGTCGCGCGAGACGGGAACGACGAGCTTGCCGTCGAGCAGGTAGGCGCCTTCGCCATAGATGGAACGGCTCGACGCCAGGATGACGCGTTTCACGTTGCGATGCCGTGTCGCGATCGCCTCGAACAGGGCGGCCGTCGCCTGTTGATTCACGTCGTAGTAGTGCGCGATGCGGTACATCGACTGGCCGGTGCCGGTCTCAGCGGCCAGGTGCACGACGGCATCGGCCTTGGCCAGCGCCGCGTCCATCGCGGCGGCGTCGCGGACATCCGCGCGCACGAATTCGATCTGCGGGCTGGCCTGCACCAGCCATTCGACGTCCGGCCGCGGCAGCGCGCCGTGGATCTGCGGCGAGAGATTGTCGACGACGGTGACGCCGTGTCCCGCGTCGGCCAGCGCGGACACCAGCCAGGACCCAATGAATCCGGCGCCGCCGGTAACGAGAACGTTCATGCCAGGAATGAAGTGAGATGACTGCGAAAGAGGCGCACGCCCGGATCCCACAGCCGCGGATGGATGGAACTGCGTCGTTGCGACGCGCGGATCAGGAGTCGACGAGGGATGCGAAGGACGCGAGCAGGGCGGTCAGGCCGATGGCGGCGCCGCCAGCGCTTCAGCCGGGCGCTCTCCGACGCCCTCAACCCACCATTCTACTGTGAGCGGCCCCGGCCTCCCGGGCCCGGCGGGCGCGCGTTTCAGCCGACCGTGGGGCTCGCCCGGTCCCGCGCCATCGGCCTGCGGCGCTCGCGCCAGGCGGTGGCCGCCGCGGCAGCCAACAAGCCGATCAGGAACCCACCGACCGCGAAGTAGGACCGGCGCGGGAACGAGCGCCGTTCCGCGGGGTGCGCCGGATCGATCACCTGGATCAGGGCACCCTCGCGGCTCTCGTCGATGCGAGCCAGCTCGAACTGGCGCGCCAGCGAGTCGAACAACGTCTCCTGGTACTTGAACTCGCGGAAGTGGCTGACGTAGTCCGGGCTCTTGGCCGCTTCCTCCGGAACTCGCTCCAACGACTCGATCTGCGCCCTCAGGGCGGCGACCGTCGCGGCCTGGCGCTGCACCTCGGGCGCCGTGTCCGCGAGCGTGCTGCGCAGCGTCTCGTAGCGCACCTGTGCGCTGGCGAGTTCTGCGCGCATCCGTGCATAGGCCTCGCCCGATGCACTCGGCTGGGTGCGCAGCGCCCCTTCGTCGAAGCCAGTCTTCTGCAGCGCCACCTGCGCTGCGATCAACTTGTCCTTGGTGTCCTGCAACTGCTGCTCGAAGAACTTGCGCCGCTGCTGGGCCTCCGTGACGGCGATGGTCGACGTGAGCCGGCGCAGTTCCTCGACGTACTGGTTGGCCATGGCAGCCGCACGCTTCGGATCCTCGTCCTGCACCTCCACCGTCAGCAGCCCATCCTTCTTGCCGGCCACGATGTTCGTGCGGTTCTCGAGCTTCCTGTGCGTCTTCTCGCGCAGGTCGTAATCGTAGACCTTCATGAGGTCGAACCGATCGATGAGGCGGTCCGTCACGGTCTCGCTGCGCATCAGGGAGATGTATTGCTCGGTCGGGCTCTTCACGCCCGCGGCGCCGGCCACGCCGGCCAGCGCGCCGAGCGATGACAGCGCCGCCGCCGCGGTGCTCTGCTGCTGAGCCGGCGGCAGGAAGGTGACGTGGGACGCCCAGCGCGGCGGGATGACGAAGGTCAGGCCCACGCCGATCACCGTGCAGGCCAACGCGCAACCCGCCAGCAAGCGCCAGCGCGCGGCCCAGATACGGGCCATGGCGCCGAGATCGATGCCGCCCGCGACCGTGTCGTCCGCTTCGCCCAGGCTCCCGGGGCGATCAAGTTGTTCGGTCATGGTCACAGACCCAGCGACTTGATGCCGGCCAAGCCGAGGCCGAACTGGTACAGGATCTGCGTCCAGTCCTTGGCGTCCTGCACGAATGTCGCCTTGTTCAGCTCCTCCGGCACGAAGATGGTGTCCCCCGGCTCGACGGTCGCCTGGTTCAGGTCATTGCCCGAGTGCCAGAACGACGAACCCTGCTGGGCGCTGATGACGGAGCCGTTCGCGCGGATCATGAAGATGCTGGCCTTGTCGGCGCTGCGCGTCGGGCCGCCGGCCAGTGCGAGGTATTGCTGGGTGGTGCGGCCCGGCTCGAACACGAAGCTGCCCGTGTTGAAGACGCTGCCGAAGATGCCCACCGAGCTGCCTCGCTGCGGAATCGACAGCTTGTCGCCGTCTTCCAGGGGCAGATCGGGCAGCTCGACGGCGTTCGGCGCCAGTTGCAGCACGACGCGGCCCGTCGGCTGGATCTGGCGCAGGCGCTCCAGCAGGCGCGCGTTGGACTGCGCCGAAGCCGCCTGCGCGTTGATCTCCTCGGCGGAGGTGGCGCGCTGGTTCGCCTGCGACTTGGCCATGTCCGTCTCGAAGTCGCGCAGCGCGCGCTCGTAGTTCAGCACCTGCACCTTGCGCACGCTCTCGCGCGTGAACTCGGTGCCGAACGGGTAGGCGGCGTCGGTCATGCCACCTGCGATGCGCAGCGCGTCGGAGATGCGGCTGCCCGGCGGCAGGATGTAGTCGCCGGGATGGGCGACCTCGCCCTCGATGCGCACGTGTTCGTTCTGGTGCACCTGCGGAAGCGCGGCGGCCACGGCGCTGAACGCGCGGATCAGGTCGCCGGTGGCGAGCGCATCGCGCTGGTGCTGCGGCAGGGGGAGCTGCGTCACCTTGCCCGTGGCGCGGTCGGACAGTCGCTCGATGGTCACGCGGCTGCGGTCGGCCACCGCGGTGAAGCCGCCGGCCATGTCCAGCACGTCCTGCAGCGTCTCGCCCGGCTTGAGTTCGTAGATGGCGGGCTGGTTCACGCTGCCGAGGATCGCGACCTGGGGGCCGACCGGGCCGATGAACAGCACGTCGTCGGGCTGCACCAGCTGGTCGGTGTCGCGATTGCCCTTGAGCAGGAGGTCGTAGAAGTCGTAGACACCCACTTCCTTGTTGCCGCGGCGCAGGTGGATGTCGCGGAAGCTGCCGGCCGACGACGGGCCGCCGGCGCGCATGACGGCGTGCAGGACCGACGACAGGCCGTTGACCGTGATCGAGCCCGGGTGCAGCACGTAGCCGCCGACGAACACGCGGATCGGGCGCACCTGGCCGAGCGTCGCGCTGACGTGGAAATTGCGGTAGGTCTGGCCCACGCGGCGCGTGATCTCGTCGCCCAGCTCCGCGCTGTGCAGGCCGGCCACGGTGATGGCGCCGACGCGCGGCACGGTGATGCGGCCGGCGCGGTCGACGGTCAGCTGCAGGTTGGCGTCGACGGTGCCCCAGATCGTCAGGTCGACCTCGTCACCGGCCCGCACGATGTAGTCGCCCGGCACCACCGGCAGCGGATCCTGCGCCGAGTACGCCAGGGCATCGTCGGTGACCAGGTTCGCGCCGAAACGACGGATCGGGCGCTTGCGCAGCGGCTGGCCGTCCAGGCCCTGCTCGTCCTGGTTCTGCGGCGACGCCTGGCTGGTCTGGGCCGGCTCCACCTGCGCGTCCATGCCCGCCTGCTGCTGCACGTAGCGTTCGAATTCGCCGGGCTCGTACCGCTGGCGCGGGTAGGGCAGTCCGCGTCCTTCGGGCTGCTCGTTGGTGCGCGTGTTGCGCGCAGGCTGGCGCAGCTGGGTGGTCGCGCCGCCGGCCGAATTGCCGGATTCGGCGCCGTTCGCCGGGGTGTTGTTGACGCGTTCGACATCGGTGCCCGCGCCGTTGGACGAGGTGAGGTCGTTGCTGGAATTGCCGCTGAACTGGGCCTGTGCACCGATCGGGGCGAGACTGCCGGCGAGGGCGAACAGCAGGACGGCCGCGGACATGAGCGCGGCGCGGCTCGGCGCGGCAGCCGCTGGCGCCGGGAAACGATGGATCGTCATTGATTTGGTTCGCGGTGGTCCATCCGGCGCCGGGAGTGCCTTCGTGGCGGCGACTTGG
>Ga0105240_10004834_pt1 | contig 20296 bp, 20 predicted proteins | sample KBSC54metaG_FD_80426 | JGI IMG/M metagenome (GOLD analysis project Ga0105240, IMG submission 80426) | Corn rhizosphere microbial communities from Kellogg Biological Station, Michigan, USA - KBS C5-4 metaG | ecosystem: Host-associated > Plants > Roots > Rhizosphere > Soil | place: Michigan, USA... | reverse complement strand
TTCGTCGAAGCCGGCGAGACGTTGGAGGACGCCGTCGCCCGTGAGGTGTTCGAAGAGGTCGGCGTGGTGGTCGACGAGGTTCGGTACATCGAGAGCCAGCCGTGGCCGTTTCCGTCGAGCCTGATGGTGGCCTTCACCGCGCACGCGGCGTCGTCCGACTTCGTGATCGACGGCACGGAGATCAGCGAAGCGCGCTGGTTCACCCGCGAGGAGCTCGCGGCGTGTGTCGCCGAGGGATCGCTGGGGTTGCCGATGCGTTCGTCGGTGGCGTTCCGGCTGATCGACGGCTGGTACGGCGGGGGGCTTGCCGGTCTGGGTGTGGGAAACGGTGCTCTTAGCCGCGCTCCCACACCCAGTTGAGGAAGACTGGGGAGGCAGACTCAGGAGGCGATGCCGTCTAGCTGCGCGCGCACCTGCGCCATCGATGGGTTGGTCAATGTGCTGCCGTCGGCGAATAGCAGGGTGGGAACGGTCTGGTTGCCGCCGTTCACGCTCATCACGAACTCGGCCGCCCCGGGCGTCGTCTCGATGTTGACCTCGGTGTAGGCCACGCCTTGCTCGTCGAGCTGCCGCTTGAGCTGGCGGCAGTAGCCGCACCAGGTAGTCGTGTACATGGTCACGTCAGTGCTGGCGCTCAAGGCGGTCTGCTCCTTTGACGGTTGGCTGCTCACGGTGGTCACCAACCCATTACGACAAGCGCCCCTTGATTCTTCCGCCGTCCACGGCTTGGTTGTCGGCACGAACGCGTGTCGGCTTGTGCTGTCAGGATGTCGGGGTGACCGCGGCTACCGATCTCGACGTGCTGGCCGGCCTCGATCCCGAGCAGCGGGCGGCGGCCGAGGCCGTACGGGGGCCGGTCTGCATCCTGGCCGGGGCGGGCACCGGCAAGACGCGGGCGATCACCCATCGCATCGCGTTTGCGGTGGCCGAGGGCGTCGTCGCGCCCGGCCACGTACTCGCGGTCACGTTCACTACTCGAGCGGCGGGCGAGCTGCGCGGGCGGCTGCGCCGGCTCGGGGCCGGCAACGTGCAGGCGCGCACTTTCCACTCGGCGGCGCTTCGCCAGTTGCAGTACTTCTGGCCACGTGCGGTGGGGGGTGAGCTTCCGGGCCTGCTGCAGTCAAAAGTGCCGCTGCTCGCCGAGGTTTCGAGCCGCCTGCGGCTGGGACTGTCGTCGTCCGATCTTCGTGACGTCGCCGGTGAGATCGAGTGGATGAAGGCGCTGCAGCGCCCGCCCGACGACTACGCGGCGTCCGTCGAGCTGGCACATCGCATCGCGCCGCGGCCCGTTGCCGACGTCATCGCGATCTACACGGGTTACGAAGATCTCAAGGTCCGGAAGAACCTCTTCGACTTCGAAGACCTGCTGCTGCACGCCACCGCGTTGCTCGAGACCGAGCCCGACGTCGCCGCCCAGGTGCGGGAGCAGTACCGCTACTTCGTCGTCGACGAGTATCAAGACGTCAACCCCGCCCAGCAGCGGCTGCTCGACGCGTGGCTCGGCGGTCGCGACGACCTCTGCGTGGTCGGCGACCCCGAGCAGACCATCTACTCCTTCGCCGGTGCCTCGCCGGAGTACCTCACCGGTTTCGCCGCGCGGTATCCGAAGGCGACGATCGTGCACCTGGTGCGCGACTACCGGTCGACGCCGCAGGTCGTGTCGCTCGCGAACCGGCTGTCGGGCGGAAAGCTCGTCGCGCAACGGCCGGCCGGGTCGGCACCGAGCGTTGCGAGCTACGACGACGAGGTGGCCGAGGCGACGGCGGTCGCCACCCGGGCAGCCAAGCTCATCGCAGACGGAACGCCGGCGAGTGAGATCGCCGTGCTGTTTCGCATCAACGCGCAATCGGAGACCTACGAGCAGGCCCTCGCCGAGCAGGGCGTGCCGTACGTCGTCCGTGGCGGTGAGCGGTTCTTCGAGCGGCGCGAGGTGCGCGAGGCGATGTTCCTGCTGCGCGGCGCGGCGCGCGCAGATGCAGCCGAGACCACGTCTCTTCCCGACGCCGTGCGCGCTGTACTCGCAACGATCGGTTTCGGTCCGGAGGCGCCCGCAGGCGGTGGCGTCGCGCGTGAGCGGTGGGAGTCACTGGCCGCGCTCGTGCGGCTCGCGGAAGACCATGGCGATGCCGATCTCGCCACGTTCGTCGCCGACCTCGAAGAACGCGCTTCCCTGCAACACGCCCCGGTAGTCGACGGCGTCACGCTCGCGTCGTTGCACGCCGCGAAAGGCCTCGAGTGGGACGCCGTGTTCATCGTCGGCCTCGTCGACGGAACGCTGCCCATCGTCTATGCCGAGACCCCGGCGCAGGTCGACGAAGAGCGGCGGCTGCTCTATGTCGGCATCACCCGCGCGCGCGAGGTCTTGTCGCTGTCGTGGGCGGCGGCGCGGTCGCCGGGCGGGCGCGCGAACCGACGTCCGAGCCGATTTCTCGAGACGCTTCGCGGTGAGCTGGTCGGCGGGGCGATCGCTGCGTCGTCCGCTTCGCACCCGGGCGGACAGTCGGGCGGACAGTCGGGCGGACGACGTGCGCGGGCGGCCGGCACTGTGCGTTGCCGGGTTTGTGGCCGGGTGCTGACGGGCGGCGCCGAACGCAAGCTCGGGCGCTGCGTCGACTGCCCGGGTGACGTCGACGAAGCGCTGTTCGAGCGGTTGCGCAACTGGCGGCTCGACCGCTCGAAGGAGCTGAAGCAGCCCGCCTACTGCGTTTTCACCGATGCGACCCTCACCCGCATCGCCGAGGTGAGGCCCGCTACCCGCGAAGAACTGGCGCTCATCGGCGGTGTCGGGCCGGCCAAGCTGACGGCGTACGGCGATGAGGTGCTCGAGCTTTGCAAGGGCACGCCCGAACTCCCCGACTGAACTTAGCCGAATAAATACGTTGCCCGCTACTGGCGCTACCCCGTAACCTGCTCGGGTTGTTTGTGCCGAAGTCCGAGGCGATGCGGCCCGAGAGGGCCTTGCATCCGAGCGCGAAGGGTGGTGAAGACCTGATGACGGAGATCATGTTCGCGACGCGTGTGCGCCTTGGCAATGAGAGCGCCCGCGGTGTCCAGTCCGGCGTCGGTGTATTCGCCACTCAGGTAGCGCCTTCGTTCGTGACCGGCCATGCCACCGCAGGCAGCCTCGGCGGCTTCGGCGCCACCCGTATGTCCGCTGTCGAGCGCGCGGGCACGTGGCGCGACCTGTTCCGCGGGCTTCCGCAGGTCACGACCCCGGCACCGGTCCAGGCCACCAATGGCACGACCGTCGACGCAGCGGCGGCAGCAGCATCGATCAAGCGTTACATGATCAACAAGAACGGCACCAAGGTCAGCAAGGGATCCTCGCCCTGGAGGTTCCCGGTTTGAGAAGGCACTCAGACCGGCTCTTCAGGCCGCGGAACCCGACCCCGGGATCCGCGGCCTTTTTGTTTGTTCATCTGGCCCCACCGATCCGAGTCCGCACCGACCCGAGTCCACACCGATCCGTATCCGCATCGATCCGTATCCGCACCGATTCCGACCCGCAACCGACCAGCTCGACGGCGAAACCGGCGGTCTGGTCCCGACCAGCTCGACGGCCCACGAAAGTGTCCGACCTCGACGTGAGGATCGAACAACCGTAGGCCGCCCGCATCGCGAGAAACCGATGAACGCGATGGACCTACGACGTCACAAGGGGGTGACGCAGATGCTGACCGGCCCGTTCGACCGTGTGCTCGCGCAAGCGCTGCGACGGTCGCTGGAGATCCCATGTCTGACGGTCGACCCGGAGTTGTTCTTTGCCGAGTCGCCCGACGACGTCGAGACCGCCAAGGCCATGTGTGGAGATTGCCCGGTGCGTACCGCGTGCCTTACCGCGGCGCTCGAGCGGCGTGAGCCGTGGGGCGTCTGGGGTGCCGAGTTGTTCGTTCAGGGTGCTGTCGTTCCGCGCAAGCGTCCTCGTGGGCGCCCGCGTAAGGAGGTTGCGGCCTAGCCGGCCGCAGGCCGCAGCAGCCCCGTCGTCCGCGCTCGGGCCGGCGAGAATCCTTCGCCTGCCCGAGCCCGGAGTGACCTGACTCGCGCACCCTCCGCGGGTGCGCCTTGACCTCCGCCAACCGTCCGCGCCTGGCTGACCAGCGTTCGTCGCGAAACGTCTGCCCGTGCGCTCCGATTCGCTGCGCGCATTCCTTCCTCGTGCGCGCTCGCAGGTGACCGATGACCACTCACCTTCACAAGACCGGCTTTCCAGACCACAGGAGCACTTCGATGTTCAGTCAAGAGACACACGCCCGCGTTCTGCTCGCGGAGCGACATAGCCAGGCGCGCGAGGCTGCAGTGCGCGCGCACCTGATCGCAGCGCGGAAATCCAAGCGGCGCGCCGAAGACAGCGCCCGCTGGATCAGGCGAGTACTCATCGCCGTCCGCTGACGCTTGAGAAGAAAGGGCCGCACCCCCGGCGGGGTGCGGCCTTCTCTCGTGTCCGCGATTTGGTCAGCGGCTGTCGAACCGAACGTTGTGCGTGCTGAGAAAACCCTCGCCCGCAAGCTAGGGACCGCCCCGACTTCTCGTTCGTAACGTAGCTCCCGCTAGCGGCCCGCTATCTGCGGGGCCGCGTCTGTAACAGGGGAGCTGCCGACCGTGCCGGTACGTAACGACGCGGCGCTTCGGGCGTGGAGGCGTGGTTGACAACGGTCGTGCGGGTCGTGCCGACGCCGCGAGCGCCGGCGGGCGTCAGCTACAGTGCCGATCCGCCGCCCGAACGTACCGGGCGGTGGGCAGCACTCGACGTCGCGCGCGGCGTGGCAGTTGCGGGCATGCTGCTCGTCGAGCAGTTGCCGGCCGGTCCGCATCCGCTGCCCTGGCTTCGGCACGCTTCATGGAACGGCTGGACCGGTGCCGACCTCGTCTTTCCCGCGTTTCTGTTTCTGGTGGGCATCGGCGTCGATCAGATGCTCGGACGACGAGGGGCGTCGGGCCTCGCTCGCCTTGCCCGGCGGGCCGTCGCACTGGTCGTAATTGGGATCTTGTTCAACGCCTGGGCCGCCGACGACGCCGACTTCTCGGGCGCTCGCTGGCCCGGCGTGCTGCAGCGGATCGGGCTCGTGAGCGTGACGTGCGGGCTGGTCGTCGTCCTCGCCCGTCGCCGGATCTGGCCGGTGCTCGTCATCGCCGGCGCGTTGCTCGTGACCTACGCGCAACTGCTCACCCGCGTGCCGCTCGCCTGCGGAACCGGCGTCATCACCCCCGCCTGCAACCTGCCCGGGCGGGTCGATGCTGCTGCCTTCGGGTCAGCGCACATCTACCACCACGGCATCTTCGGGCATGATCCCGAAGGACTGCTGTCGACGATGGGCGCGCTCGCAACCGCGCTGATCGGCGTGGCCGTCGGCCGGTTCTTGCGTGAGCGGCAGGGATGGCGCACCGTCGGCCTGCTAGCCGGCGCGGCGTTCGTCGCGTGGTTGGCAACGCACGTCGGCCTCGCGGGCCCGACCGTCAACAAGCGGCTCTGGACGCCGGCGTTCGTGCTGCTCACCGCAGCCACGAGCATCGCCCTGCTGCTCGTGTGCCATTTGGTCGCGGATGTCATCGCCACGCGAGCAAATCCCGTCGCTCGCGTCGGCGCTCGTGCCATCGCCTGGCCCTGGGCGGCGCTCGGCCGCAACGCGCTGATCGTGTACGTCGGTCAGCATGTGCTCGGGGCGATCCTCGAGCGGACGCCGGCTCACGACGGCGGGCGCCTTACCAGCGCTGCCGGCTACTTGCAGGGCCGTGTTCTTGCCAACGGCTGGTTCGGTCTCGACTCTCAATGGACGTACGTCGTAGCGATGTTGCTGCTGTGGTCGGCGATCGCAGCGGCCATGCACTGCGCCCGCTGGTATGTCACCCTTTAGCCGATGATGGGCCGCATTCGAGCAGCGACGCGGACGGCGCCGTGAGCGCATACCTGGAGGTCTGGGGCCGGCGCGGTCCCCAGCTCGTCGACCTTGACCGTCAGGGCGCGGGCCGTGCCACGGTCGGCCGCGGTGCGGACAACGACGTCGCGCTGCCGTGGGACCGTACGGTTTCCGCGCTGCACGCGGTGCTCCAGCGGTATCCGTCCGGCTGGTCGGTACGCGATCTCGGGTCGACGAACGGCACTTTCGTGAACAACACCCGGGTGTCAGCCGAACACCGATTGCTCAATGGTGACGAGGTCATGGTCGGGGCCAGCCGGTTGGTGTTCCGGCTTCGCAACGCGCCGCCCTCGACGGTGACCGCAGGCAGCGAACCGCCTCCGCAGCTCACTCGTCGCGAGCGGGAGGTGCTGCTGGCGCTGTGCCGGCCGCTGCGGGACGGCGACATGTTCACCGAAGCGGCGACGGTGGCGAGCATCGCCGCGAACCTGGTGATCACCGAGGCTGCGGTGAAATTCCATCTCGCGAATCTCTACGACAAGTTCGACGTCCACGACTCCGGTGAAGGCGGGCGTCGCTCGCGCCTCGCGAACGAGGCCATTCGCAGGCGCGCGCTCACCTTGTCCGACCTGCGGCGCTCGTCATGACGGAGCGCGCGTCATGACGCGGATCTGCGCGTGACCGAGATTTGGCGCGACCGCTACCGTCCGGTCGACACCGTCGCGCAGGGCGGCCAGGGCAGGTTGTTGCGCGGCATCGACCGGCAGCACGATCGCCCGGTCGCACTGAAGATCCGCCGGGTCGCCTCCATCGACCAGCGCAATCAAGTGCTCGCCGAAGCGCGGGTGTTGCTGAGCTTGCGGCCGCATCCCGGCTTACCGACCGTGCGCGAGGACTTCTTCGAAGGCGACAGCTACGTGCTCGTCATGGACTGGGTCGATGGCATGTCGCTCGACCGGGTGGTTGCCGCTCGCGGCGCACCAGGCATGCCGCTGCCGAGCGTCCTTCGGTGGGCTACGCAACTCGCGGCCGCGATCGATCACCTGCACGGACACCGGCCGGTGATCGTGCACGGCGACGTCAAGCCGGCGAACGCCGTGCTGACGCCCGACGACCAGGTGGTGCTCGTCGATTTCGGGATCGCGACGAGCGGTGCGATGACGAGTGCTGGCACGGCCGGTTACGCCGCTCCCGAAGTGCTCGACGGCCAGCCGCCGACTCCCGCGGCCGACATCTACGGGCTGGCCGCCACGCTGCTGGCGCTGCTGACCGGCCGGCCGCCCGGCCAAATCCGCCCGCCGTGGGACGGTGTCGACCCGACGACCGTGCAGGTCATCGAGCGCGCCCTGCGGCCCGGACTCTCGCTCGAGCCCGAACGGCGCCCGGCGTCCGCTCTCGAACTCGTCGAGCGGATGCGCGCGTGGGCTGGCGACAGCGCGGTTGTGGCGGCCGGGCCCGCTGTGCCGGCGCGGCGCGCCGAGCGGCGGCAGGCACGGCAGCCACTGCGGGCAGCACGCGAACTCCGTGGCGTGGGCGGCCGATTGTGGCGCATCCCAGCACGGCTGCGGCTGGCCGGCGTGGCGGCGCTGGTCTGCGGTATCGCCGTGGCGCTCGCGTTCAGCTCAGGGCCGCAGTCGCCGGTGCGGCGGGTGCAAGGGCCCGACCGCTACACGACCGCGGCGCAGATGGCGATGGCGAGCTTCAACCACGCCGATGTCGCGGTGCTCGCGCGCGGTGACGACCTCGCGGACGCCGTCGCAGCGAGCTACCTGGCCGGGGCCCAGGGTGGCGGGCCGCTGCTTCTCACGCCGCCGGAGCAGCTGCCGAACGAGGTGCTGCACGCGTTGCAAAAACTCAAGGTCAAGCAGGTGTTCGTCATCGGCGATGCGACAGCCGTGAGCGACAAGGTCGACACCGCGCTGCGCCAGCATGGGATGCGCACAACCCGGCTCGCCGGCGTCAACCGCTACGCGACCGCAGCGGTGATCGAGCAGGCGAGCGGGCAGCCGGGGTCATTGCCCGGCTTCGGCGCGACCGCGTTGCTGGTCAACTCAGACAACCTTGCCGACGCTGTTGCCGCCGGGCCGATCTCGTACCACGGGCGATTCCCGCTGCTGTATACCAACACGGGCGACCTACCGGCCGAAACCATCGCCGCGTTGCAGGAGGACGGCATCAAACATGTCGTGCTGATCGGGCCGGTGACCCAGATCGGCACCCAAGTCGAAACGGCGCTCACGGCCATGGGCGTCAGCACCCAGCGGGTGACGGGCGCAGGAGATCCGGCGTCCGACTCCGTCGCGATCGCCCAGTTCGAGCAGCAGACATTGCACTGGGCGCTGCCGCAGGTCGATCTCGTCCGCGGCGACCAAGGCGGCGTGGACGGTGTGGCCACGATCGCCAATGCCGGCGCGAACACCGGTGCGCTGCTGCTCACCAACGGGCCAGGCAGCCTCGACCCGGCGCTGTCGAGCTATCTCACCAAGCAGGCCGGTCGGGTTCAGCAGCTCATCGTCGTCGGCGATCTCACGACGATCACCGCCGACACCGAGAACGACGCAGCGAAGGCACTTCGGCTCCGCGGCTAACGACGCCCGACGCTCAGCCGTCGATCGGTGCCAGACCCGGCAACCAGCGCCGCATCTCCTCGCGGAACGGCCCACGCGCATCGAGTTGTGAAAGCACGCCGATGCCGCCGATCCAGACCCGGTGGATCAGCAAGTAGGACGGCGGCAGGTTGAGCTGCCGGGCGAGTTGGCCGGACGGCGTGCGCGGGTCGCCGATGCGGGTTGCCTGCTCGCGCAACCAGCTACGAGAGAAATGGAAAGTCTCGTGCCGGGCAGGGTCGAGGAACGGGTTCAGATAGGCGAGCAGCTCGTCGGGATCGACGATGTGGCCGGGATTGACGAAACCCTCGGCGCGCAGGCCGTGCAGCACGGCCTCTCGATCGCCGGTCAGCGCGAGGCCGAGCAATTTCCCAATAGCTGTGGGAAATCCGGCGGGGAGCCGGCTGACCGCACCGAAGTCGAGAACACCCAGCCGGCCGTCCGGCAGCATCCGGTAGTTGCCGGGGTGCGGGTCGGCGTGCAGCAAGCCGGCTCGCGCCGGGCCTGAGAACAGGAACCGCACGTAGAGCAGGCCGGCGCGGTCGCGCTCCGCGCGGGTGCCCGAGCGCAGGATGGCCGACATCGGTTTTGCCTCGACCCACTCGGTGACGACGACGCGGTCGGCGCCGGCGAGAACATCGGGGACGAAGATGTCGGGGTCGTCGAGGTAGGCCTTGGCGAAGGCGTGCTGCGACTGCGCCTCCATGCGGTAGTCGAGTTCTTCGGCCACCCGGTCGCGCAACTCCTGCAGCAGCGGCTTGATGTCGAGCCCGGGCGACAGGACGCCGAACAGCCGCGCGAGCCGGCCGAGCTGGTTCAGATCTGAGAGCAGCGCGCGGCCGGCGCCGGGATATTGCACCTTGACCGCGACGTCGCGCCCATCGGACCACACCGCTTTGTGCACCTGCCCGATCGAGGCGGCCGCGGCGGGCCTGTCGTCGAACGACCTGAAGTGCTGTCGCCACCCGGGGCCGAGCTGGCTGGCGAGCACCTTGTGCACGGTTTCGGACGGCAGCGGGGGAGCGTCCTCCTGCAGCCGGGTGAGCGCTTCGCGATACGGCGCGGCCAGCTCTTCCGGCATCGCAGCTTCGAAGACCGACAGCGCCTGGCCGAGCTTCATCGCGCCGCCCTTGAGGTCGCCGAGCACCTTGAACAACTGCTCGGCGGTGCGCTGCTGGAACTCGCTCGCGACTTCGTCTGTCGGCCGGCCGGTGAGCCGTTTGCCGAAGCCGACGGTCGCCCTGCCTGCGACACCCAGCGGCAATGTAGCGAGCCGGGCGGTGCGGGTGACAGTTCGCCTCGGGATCTCGCTCACGCGTTCATTCTGCGGGATAGGCACGTCGCCCCGTGGCGTTGTCGCCCTCGCCGGTGCCCGAATCGGCCCAGCTTTGCGGCCAATGACATCCGCACGCAGGGTGTTTTGCCCACGGGCGCCGGCGAATTCGCCAGTCGGGCAAGGTGATCTCGAGTGTGCCGTCGTGCGTCGGCAGCGCCACCGGCGACCGGGCAGCGCCCCCGTCGTCCAACCAGGCGAGTGCTTGCAACGCGGCGACGCTCGCGATGAGAGTGGCGAGCGCTACGTCGCAGGCGGACGTCGACCGCCGGGGGTCGGTCGCGAGCTGCGCCGCGATCATCGGCCAGGCCGGGTCGCGATCCGTGCGATGCAGGTCGAGGCAACGCAGGCATGCGGTGACGCCTGGGACGACGAACGGGCCGACCGCTCCCGTCGTCTCGCGCACGGTTGCGAGCAGATGCGGGGTGCCGGTGCGCAGCAGGTTGTCGTGAGCGTGGGGCGCCCAAGCGCCCGCGGGCGCGAGAACGACCAGATCGAAACGCTTGCCGGGGTCGGGCGCGCCGGTGCGGATGCTGCCGCTGACCCGATGCATTGCGGCGTGCGCGGCCCCCGCGCGGCTCGCGCCGGTGTCGCCGATCGCCGCCCCTGCAGGCGCGCAGTCGTGGGCTCGGCAGATCTCAGGATCGTCGACCACCACGTGCCCGACGCCGGCGGCAGCCAGGAGGGAAGCGACCGTCGCCCCCACGCGGCCGCCACCCACCACGCGGACCAGCGCCTCCCGCCGGCGCTGCAGGCCCGATACACCGCCGTCAGGGCGCCCGCTCACGAGCGAGATCGAGGCGAGATCCGGAGCGAGCCGGTCGCGTTCGACGTGGCTCAGCGTGGCCAGCACGGCCGGATCGGTCGATGCGTCGTCGACGACAGCCGCCTCGACCAGCAGGTCGACCAGCCGGTCGGCGACGCCCGAGGCGAGGCCCAGCTCACGAGCCGTGGCTCGAAGATCGTCGTGGTCGCGAGTGCCGTCGAGTGCCGCAACGAGTTCGGCGGCCCGCCCGCCGACACCGCTCAGGACGAGTGCGCGATCAGCGTGGACGCCGATCTGCAGGGTCGTCGGGTCGCGCCACAACCGCCGCAGCGCGGTCTTGACCACAGGACGCACGGGCACCTCCGGATGTCGGTGCTCGAAGCCTCGCATCGAAAGCGGGCTCAATCGGCGCCGTCCACAGCCTCGGGGCGAAACGAGGTCAGGCAACCCCGGGCTGTGGACACGCAGTTCTCGAGGCCAGGCAGATCCCGGAAAGGCGAGGAGCCGAGCGGTCGCGTTGATCGCGACTACTCGGCTCCTCGACGAGTGAAGCGGCGGGTCAGGCCTTGCCGAGAATGCGGTTCAGGGTCGTGCCGCAAACGGAGCACTTGCCCTTCGCCATCTTGGTGCCCTTGTCGTTGACGACGACATCGCCTTCGAACTGGCGCTTTTCCTTGCACTTCACGCAGTAAGCCTCGCCACTGTACTTCTCGGCCACGCGGTCCTCCTTGGTCGCAGGTCTTGCTGTTCGGGATGAGCACTTGCTGTTCGGGTGAACGCAGGTGAGCGGTCGGTCATGCGGCTGATCGTGGCTCCAACCGGCCGCGAGCGAGCGGGCGATGCAGGACCCGACCGCACTACCCCGGCGGGCTTCGCATGGCTGCCAGCCCTGTCGGATGGGTTAAGCCGCCTGCCACCCTACGTCAGCCGCGCTCACGCCCTGCGCATGCACGCCGTGGCGGCCGCGTCGCGATGAACTGTCCACAGGGTTTTCCACAGGCTCGTTAACAGCCGAAACCCCGGGCCGGGAGTGCCGCCCGCCTTCCCCTTGCGAACGGCACCCCGACCCGGGGCTCCAACGGGGTGACCGTAAGAGGCCCACGCCTGCCCCGTCAACGATCGGCCTCGCAGCCTGTGGACGACCATGTGCACGGGGTGGGGACACCGTGGGGTGTTCCTGTGGACGGCGTCCGGAAGGCCTGTGCATGACGCCGTCCGAACTGGCGCACAAGCGCTCTGACCTGCGTAAACGCTGTCCTCATCGTGTGCATGAAAAGAAGTTCGGCCGCTGCGGACGACGTCGGCGGGCGCGTCGCGCCCGCCGGATGCGACCCGGCGTCGGCGTCCGGGGATACCGTGCCCGCGTGACGAACCGATCGAGCCAACTCGCTGCCGCGGGCAGCGCCACCGACGCGGCGGTGCCGTCGACGGTGGAGGTGCGCCGTAGTGCCCGCCGCCGGCGCACGGTCTCCGCTTACCGTGACGGAGATCGCACTGTCATTTTGCTGCCCGCCCGCATGTCGCGCGCCGAGGAGAAGCGCTGGGTCGACGTCATGCTGAAGCGGCTGGCCGCGCAAGAACGCCGGCGAACCGGGCAGGCGAGCCGCGGCGATGCCGAACTCGCAGAACGGGCGGCCGTGCTGGCCCAGCGGTTCTTCGACGGCCGCACCAAGCCGAGCAGTGTGCGCTGGGTGACTAACCAGCTGCAGCGATGGGGGTCGTGCACCCCGTCCGACGGCACGATCCGGCTCTCAGATCGCCTGCGCGCCATGCCGTCCTGGGTGATCGACTACGTGCTCGTGCACGAGTTGGCGCACCTGCTCGAGATCGGCCACGGGCCGCGGTTTCAGGCGCTCATCGGCCGCTATCCGATGGCTGAGCGAGCCCGCGGTTACCTCATCGGTTTCACGGACGCCGGTGGCGGTGCCGGCAAGCCGGACGACACCGATGAACCGGACGACGTCGATGAACCCGACGAGATCGATGAGATCGATGAACCGGACGACGTCATCGACCTTGACGCACCGGCGCCCCGCTCAGCACCTGCCGCGCCTGTCGCGCCTGTCGCACCTGTCGACGGCGCTCCTGGCGGGCTTTGGTGAGCTGATCAGTCGCTGCTGTCGCCGTCCGGCTTGTTGTCGTCCGGCCTGTTGTCGTCCGGCTTGTTCTCGGTGTCGAGTGCGCTGAGGTCGAAGTCGAGGTCGCGGCGATCGACGAAGGCGGCTGGGTCGGCGAGATCGTCGGCGGTGGGCAGTAGATCGGGGTGCTCCCACAGGGCGTCGCGGCCCTCGATGCCGCGGGCTTCGCGCAGCCGCCGCCAAAGCTCCGCGGCCTCGCGCATCCGGCGCGGACGCAACTCGAGCCCGACGAGCGTGCCGAAGGTCTGCTCCGCGGGCCCACCGGCTGCGCGCCGGCGGCGAACCGTTTCAGCGAGCGCGCCGGCGCCACTCAGACGTCCGTCGGCCGCCTGCTGCACCACGTCGTCGATCCAGCCCTCGATCAGGGCGAGCAACGTCTCGAGTCGAGCGAGCGCGGCCTGCTGGGCGGGCGTCGTTTCGGGCTCGAACAGGCCGCCGGCCAGGGCGTCCTGCAACGCCTCCGGGTTGGTCGGGTCGATCGAGCCGAGCGCCTCCTGCATGTGCGAGGTGTCGACCGTGATGCCGCGCGCGTAATCTTCGACGGCCGCGACCAGCCGCGATCGCAACCACGGCACACCCGCGAACAGCCGGTGGCACGCTGCCTCGCGCAGGGCGACGAACAGCCGCACCTCGTCGTCGGGTAGCCCGAGGCCGGCGCCGAACGCCGCAATTCCGGTCGGGAGCAGGGCGGCCTGCCCGACTCCGGCGAGCGGGAGGCCGACGTCCGTCGATGAGACGACCTCGCGGGAGAGCGCGCCGAGCGCCTGGCCGACCTGGCCGCCGAACATCACGCCGCCCATCTGCCGCATCATCGACATCAGCGGGCCGGCCATCTGTTGCATCTCGGGCGGAAGGTCGACGTCCGTGCCTGAACTTGGCTCCTCACCGAACCCGGGCATGCCCGGGAGCGCGAAGCCGCCGCCGAAAGCGTCGACGACCTTCGTCGCGACCGGCTCGACGAGCGTGATCCAGGTGGGGAGCGTGGCCTCGATCCATTCGGCGCGGCTCCACGCCTGCGCCGACGTCGTTGCCGCGGAGAACGTGGTTGTCGGGTCGAGCCAAAGTTCGGCGAGCCGGATGGCGTCCGCGACCGCCGTCCGCTCTGCTGCGACGACCGAGTGATCGTCGCCGGCGGCGGCTTGACGGGCGACATCCTTGGCCAGATCCCAGTTCACCGGGCCGCCCTGCCACGACATCATGTCGGCAAACCGGTGCAGGGCCTCGCTGATGTCGGCGCCCCCTGGACCGCCGAAACCGCCGAGACCCCCGAAACCAAAGGGATTCTGACCGCTTCCGCCCGCGCCCTCGCCGTCGCCACCGGGCCTGTCGTCGTCATCGCCACGCTTGCCGAAGCCGAACGGGATCTCGCTCACGCCGACTCCTCGGGCAGGATGGGCATCATGGCGGTCAGCACACGACTCATGCGGCCCACGGTAGTCGGGGGGAACGGGCGATGAGTACCGAGGAATCGCCGGTTCGCCCAGGGCGGAGCGGAGGTGAGCCAAAGGCTGCAGGGCGGAGCGGAGGTGAGCCAAAGGCTGCAGGGCGCAGCGGAAGCGAGCCAAAGGCTGCAGGGCGCAGTGGAAGCGAGCCAACGGCGGCAGCGCGTACTGCGCGCACTCGCTCGCGGGCGAAGCGCTCGGGTCCGGTGGTGGCAGTGACGGGTGCCGCGCACGACATCGGCGAGTTGCTGGTGCGGCGGCTCGCGGCGTCCGAGGCCGTGAAGAAGGTCGTTGCGATCGACACGCTGCGTGGCGATGCCCCGAACGCAACCTGGCGCCTCGCCGACGTCCGGGATCCGGTGGTCGCTGACCGGTTGTCGGGTGTCGACGTCGTCGTCCATCTCGCGGTCGACATCGGCTCGGCCGATGAGCGACCCGATCGGCACTCCACGAACGTGCGCGGCACCGCGACCGTTCTCACCGCCGCGGCGGCTGCCGGAGTTCGCCACGTCGTCCTGGTCACGAGCGCGATGGTCTACGGCGCGCAATCCGACAACCCGGTGCCGATGCCTGAGGACACCGAACCGCACGCCGCCCCCGACAGTGAACTGCTGGGCGATCTGCTCGAGATGGAGCGGCTCGCGGCGCAGGCGCCGCGCACTCATCCGGGCCTGTCGGTGACAGTGCTGCGGCCGGCTGCCCTCGTAGGCCCGGGCGTCGACTCTGTGGTGACCCGCCATTTCGAAGCGCCGCGGCTGCTCAGCGTCAAAGGCAGTCGCATGCACTGGCAGTTCTGCCACGTCGACGACCTGCTGTCTGCGCTCGAACTCGCCGTCACGGCCGGGCTCGGCGACAGCACTGCTGAGGGCAGGCACGTCGTCGCGAGCGTCGGCAGCGCCGGCTGGCTCGATCAGCGCGACGTCGAGCGCATCACGGGCAAGCGGCACATCGAGTTGCCTGCCTCGGTCGCGTTCGGCACGGCCGAACGGCTGCACCGCCTCGGTGCGACGCCCGCGTCGTCGACCGTCTTGCAGTTCCTGGTGTATCCGTGGGTGGTCGACGGTTTGCGGCTCGCCGACCATGGGTGGCGCCCGAGCTATGACAACGAGGCGGCCCTGCGTGCCGCGCTGGCCGAGTCGTCGGGCCGGCTGGCCATCGGTGGTCATCGGCTCGGACGTCGAGACGCGGCCGCCGGCGCGGCGGTTGGAGCCACGGTTGCGCTGGTGGGGACGGCCGCTTTGGTCCGCCGAGCGAGGAGGCGCCGCCGTGGGTGACGTGCGACTGGTCGACGTCCGCGACAAGCCGTTGTCTGTACAGGAAGTGCTCGACGCAGTCGGCGATCCGGCGGCGGGCGGCATTGCGATGTTCGTCGGCACGGTTCGCGACGAGGACGGCGGTCGTGAGGTCGCGACGCTCGAGTACGAAGCGCATCCCGACGTGGTTTCGGTGATGCGCGAGATCGCGGCTCGCATTGCGGCTCGGCCCGATGTGATCGCCGTTGCCGCGGTGCACCGGGTCGGGCTGTTGGCGATCGGCGACCTCGCAGTCGTGGTCGCAGCCTCGTGCGGCCACCGGCAGCAGGCGTTTCACGCCGGACAGGATCTGATCGACGAGGTGAAGAGCGGCGCGCCGATCTGGAAGCGACAGGTGTTTCGCGACGGCGAAGTCGAATGGGTCGGTGCGGGCGAGTAGCAAGCCGGTTACCCTGGAAGTCCACTGCTATGAACGCGCCGCTGAAATTCGCGGCGTTTGAAGGGAAAGCGCGAGTCTCGATGAGCGTGTTGGTGTGGCTGGCGATTCCGCTGGTCGCGTTGGTCATCGGGATCGTCTGGGCCTACTTCCTGAGCCGGCCGGCGCGTCCCGCCGCGATGGAAGAGTCGATGGAGTCGTTCACTCGCTTCCGCCGGGCGCTGGCCGAGCACCCGAAGCCGGGGGCGAAGCGGCGTCCGCGCCGATCGGTGGCGATGGCGACGGCGATCGTCACGGCGAAGCGCGCGGCCAAGCCGGCCGAGCCCGAGCACTCGGCCGCTCGCTCGAACTGATCGCACCCGTTCGGCGGTAGCCGGCTGCGGCTCGTAGGCCGGTCGGCTCAAGAATGCGTGGTCCGGTTGCCGATCTAAGAGACGTCACGTCCCGCAGGGCGCTTTCGGGCGGTGCCGAAACCGGACCGTCCCAGCCCGTCAGAGCCCAGGGGCCCAGTCGTTTCGAATGAGGCAGTGAGGCCAGTGGAACACGTCGTCTTCTTTCCCGCCCCGGACGGCACGCCGGCGTTCCGCCGCTTTGCCGGTCTCGAAGAGGCGGTGCGGTTCGTCGAACACCTGCGCAACGTCGAGAACGTGAGCGGCGCGTCGGTGCACTCGCTCACCGAAGTCCCGTTGTCCTTCAAGGCGTGGTACCGCGTCGAGCTCCCGTCGGATGCGTCGCCCGAGGCCGTCGAAGCTAGTGCGGACGTCGCGCCGGCGCCCGCGCCGGCGGAGGCCCCGGTCGCACCGGCAGCACCGGCCGCGGTGTCGGCGGTGGCCGAGCCGTCGACGATCGCCGAGGCGATCGAGGCGTACGCCCACCCGGGCGAGGTGCTCGGCCCGGTGGCCGTACCCGAGGCCGGCTCGGCCACGGGCATTGTGGTGCCCGACCAGCCGTTCGTCGCAGCCAACCAGTTCGCCGCACCTCCGGTGCCGACCGTCGCGTTGGCGCCCGAGCCGAACGTGCTGCCGCAGGACGATACCGCCGAGGAGCAGGCCCAGGTGCTCGAGCCCGTGTTCGGCGCCCGCCGCGAGCGTGGGATCGGCTTCTTCGCTCGCTGAGCGGTTTCTCGTTCGTCGCATGAGCCGTGGCCTGGCTGTTTGCCGGGGCCACGGCTCACGCGCTTCCACGGGCATTTACGCTGGTCGGCATGCTCGGCATGCGGCGTCAGGCCACCACCCTCCTGGCGTCGTCCGTTTTGGCGGTCGGCCTGTTCTTCGTCGGCATCTCGCTTCCGGTGCCCTACGTGCGGCTGGTGCCCGGTCCGGTCACCGACACCCTCGGCAGCAGCAATGGCAAGCCACTTATCGTGATCAAGGGTCACGACACCGCCAAGACCACCGGCAAGATCTACCTGGTCACCGTTGGTGAGTACGGCGGCCCAGGCAAGAACATCTCGGCCGCGAGCGTCATCTCCGGTTGGTGGGACAAGACGGACGCCGTGGTGCCGCGGCGGGTGCTGTATCCGCCGACAGTGACCGAGAAGCAGGTCGAGCAACAAGACACTGCCGACATGGATCAGTCGCAGGTCGACGCGAAGATCGCCGCGCTGCGCTATCTCGGCGTCAAACTGCAGCCCGGCTCGGAAATCTCGACCGTCGAGGCGACGTCGTCCGGCAAGGGAAAGCTGCAGCTGGGCGACGTCATCGTCGGGGTCGATTCAGCGCCCGTTACGAGCTCTGACCAGCTGCTCAGCGTGCTGAAGACACACAAGGTCGGCGACCAGGTCGCCTTGCACATCAACCGCAACGGCACCGCGATGTCGGTTGAGGTGACACTGCAGCAGCCGCTGAAGCCGGGCGGTACTCCGAGCATCGGTATCGGCGTCCTCGACAGTTTCGCAATCCCGTTCGAGATCGACATCGACCTGAACAACGTCGGCGGGCCGAGTGCCGGTATGGCTTTCGCGCTCGGCATCATCGACAAGCTGTCCGACGGCAACCTCACCGGCGGCCACACCATCGCCGGCACAGGAACCATTGACGCGGGCGGCAAGGTGGGCGTCATCGGCGGCGTGCAACAGAAGATGGCGGGGGCGCGCAGTGCCGGAGCCACCGTTTTCCTCGTTCCGGCAGGAAATTGCGCGGAGGCGTTGAAGGCAGTGCCTCGGGGGCTGCGGCTGGTGAAGGTCTCGACGTTGTCGGGCGCGGTCGACGCGATCAAGGCGGTTCGTGACGGCACCGGCAACGTGCCGAGCTGCTAGTCGGCGAGAGTTGCCGCCAAGGCGTCGGCCAGTAGAGGCACCAGCTCGTCTCCGGTGATCAGATCGTCGTTGCTGTCCACGTCGTCCGCCTTGCCTCGCACCCGAAGGATCGACGTGCGCGAGCCGTCACGCAGGACGCCGACGAGCATGCGCACCTCTCGGCGCAGCGGATGCGTGGCGGCCCATTGCACGGGATCGGCGTCGGCGTGATCGGGAACGTCGGCCTCCACCGACGGCGGCAACGCGAGCACCTCCTGGGCAAGGGCGCAACCGAAGACTTCGGGCGGCCATCCGATGCCGGCCAGCCACTCGTCGAGTGGCTGCCCGGCCGGCAGTGCTTCCTGCTCGACGGGCGTGAGAGTGTCGACGTCCGGTGCGGGCGTGATTCCCAGGCTTTCGGCCAGCGCCGGCTCGGACTCCAACAGGTCAGCGGTCTTCACGAGCGCGTAGAGCCGGGCGGGTTGGTCCCAGCCCCCCGCCGCCAGATGGCGATCGACTTCGGCGAGCGCGGTCGCGAGCGGGGAGTCCATGGCTGTCATCTTGCCCGACCTGCGCGGCGTTCATTCGGTAGGTTGTGCGGACGGCGGCGCGACGCGCCCGCTGATGGCTGAGCACCGTGAGGTTCGCGTGACGTTCCATGAGCCGCCAGGCGAGCCCTACCACGGGCGGCCCTACGGAGCGGGGCGCGCGCGCCCGCCGATGCCGCGGCCGCAGTTTCCCCGCTGGGGCAAGCCCCTGCTCATCACGATCGCCGCGCTCGTGGTGCTCGCCGTGGCGATCGGCGTGTTCGTCGCGCTCGACACCGAGCACCTGTGGTTCGACTCCGTCGGGTACGGCAAGGTGTTCACCACTCAGGTGTGGGTCCGCATTGCCATGTTCTGCGGCTTTGGCGGGTTCATGGCCGCTGTCTTACTGGCCAATGTCTATCTGGCGTACCGGCTGCGGCCGGCGTTTCGCGCTTCTTCTCCGGAGCAGCGGGCGCTCGAGCGCTACCGGCACGCGATCGAGCCGCGGCGCTGGTGGTTTTTCGCCGTTGCCGCAGTCTTTTTCGGCTTGATCTTCGGCAGTGCGGCCTCGGGCAAATGGAAGACCTGGATGATGTGGGCCAACGCCACGTCGTTCGGGCACAAGGATCCGCAGTTCCATCGCGACGTCAGCTACTACGCGTTCGTCTATCCGTTCCAGCGGTTCATCCTGGGCTACGTGATGGCGCTCGTCGTCGTCTGCACGATCGTGACGCTGGTCGTGCACTACCTGTTCGGCGGCATCGCTTTTCGGACGCCGGGGGATCGGCTCACCAGGGGCGCCCGCGCCCACATTGCGTCGCTGCTGTTCGTGTTCGTGGTGTGCAAGGCGATCGCGTACTACCTCGACCGGTTCGGCCTTGCGTTCTCGTCGCGCGGAGTGGTGACCGGGCCGTCGTACACCGACGTGCACGCCGTACTGCCGGCGAAGTCGATCCTTGCTGTGATCGCGCTGTTCTGTGCGGTGCTGTTCTTCGCCACCATCTTCCGCAGCGGCTGGCTGCTGCCGGCCGCGTCGTTCGGTCTGCTCGTGCTCTCGGCCGTCATCATCGGTGGCGTTTACCCGCTGATCGTGCAGAACTTCCAGGTGAAGCCGAGCGAGGCCGACAAGGAATCGCCGTACATCCAGCGCAACATCGACCAGACGCGCTACGCCTACGGCCTCGACAACGTGAAAGTGACGGCCTACGACGCGACGACGAATCCGAGCGCGTCGGCGTTGACCGACAACACGGCCACGGGTGCCGGTGTGCGGTTGCTCGACAACGCGGTGCTGCCGCCGACGTACAACCAGCTGCAGCAGTTCAGGAACTTCTACAACATCGACAAGCTCGACGTCGACCGCTACGTCATCAACGGCCAAGAGCAGGACGCCGTTGTCGCCACTCGTGAGCTCAACCTCAGCGGTGTCCCGTCGACGCAGAAGACCTGGATCAACGAGCACCTCGTCTACACGCATGGCTACGGGTTCGTCGCGGCGCCGGGCAACGGCGTCGACAGCGACGGGCGGCCGGCGTTCATCGAGCAAAACATCCCGGTGACCGGCTCGCTCGGCGACTTCGAACCACGGGTTTACTTCGGCGAGGGGGAGACGTCTTTCTCCGTCGTCGGAGCGCCCGCAGGTGCGGCGCCCAGGGAGTATGACTTCCCGACCAACGGCGGCAACGGCCAGCAGTACAACACCTA
>Ga0105240_10004833_pt1 | contig 20308 bp, 11 predicted proteins | sample KBSC54metaG_FD_80426 | JGI IMG/M metagenome (GOLD analysis project Ga0105240, IMG submission 80426) | Corn rhizosphere microbial communities from Kellogg Biological Station, Michigan, USA - KBS C5-4 metaG | ecosystem: Host-associated > Plants > Roots > Rhizosphere > Soil | place: Michigan, USA... | reverse complement strand
CGGGGGGCCATGCCCGGAGGCGTGTTTCAATTTCCTAATGGCTTGAAAGAACCGCGTACGGCAGACTTCCGCACTCGCGAGAAATTACCCTTTCTGGGTATGTCGTCCGATTAACCTCTCTTGGCGGATGAAGGTAGGAAGACCGGGTAGTTTGATCCACCGCACCCGCCGCACACCGCACGACAGAAAGATGGCTGGACTTTATCCCGTAGCGTGGAACACAGCAAATCGTCGGTGAGCGTGTTGTCTCGTGAACGCGGCTTTAATGATCAGTCGTTCTACAATCGGCGAAGGCGGTTGGCCATGAACGAGCCAGTTCGATTCACGCGGGTGGAAGCGCCGGAAGCCGTTTCGCGTGTCCCGCTGGAATTGATTGTGGCCCCGGGCGACCGCTTACGGGTACCTTCATAACATAATGGGTAATTTCTGGAGAGCGCCAAAGTCCCTGGCCCAGGTCGAGCCAGAGCGTTGTGGGTGGACCTGCCTTGCCACTTGAACAAAACCTAAGGACCAATCGCAGATGTCCGGCGGCGATACCCAGACCTGTCTCTTTGTCGTATCTGAACCTGCTTATATCCAATCGGCACACTGATCCACCGAGCAAAACATAAGGTCTGCCGGACGCTTGACCAGCTCTTTTTCCGGCCGTTTTTCCACAAGGACCGCCGGGCGCGGGCAATACCTAGATTCCAAATCAATATCGCCAATACAATCTGATCTGTCAACTCGTTGTGACTCTGAGAAGTTACTCCAGCTAAGCCCTGGACAAAGCGTCAAAATACAATCTGATGTGTCAACTCGTTGTAACTGTGAGGGCTTGCCCTTTTCCCGTGTCACTGCCCTGTACAGGGCATTGTGTACGCGAGCGCCTGAGTTGATAATCCACTTGTGTCAAGCACTCCTACTCGATTCATTCAGATTGCGAATGCATTTACTGATAACGCGGACGATTTCACGGCGACGTCCAAGGGCGGCAGCCTTCGAACGAGCAGTTATGTCATCTATGTTGATCTGCCGAAGGATGCAGACTCGATGTTGCTAGTTCATGGGTACACCGGAGCATTCGACAAGGTTGACAAGAAGGTAGCTGACTATCTACGTCTGTTAGAGCCAGTTAAGGCACCCAAGCCCCCTTTACGGTGCGTGGTCTGAAGCGCCCAGGGTCCATACCAAGGACGCGCAGCGGCCCAAAGACGACACTATAGATGTTCTCTTTCGGCGGGGCTACTTGACAACGCTGTCGTTGGCGGAAGAGGAAGAACATTTCACAAAGCTAGCGGGAGGTCTCCACGCAAGGACCCTCTCGCAACCGCCGCTCTATATATTCATGCCGACGTATGACTGCAACCTCCGTTGCAGCTACTGCTTCCAGAATCACATGCGCACGGACGCCAGCTACAGTCACCTTCTGCGCCGGATGACCATCGAAATGGTGGACAGTATTTTCGCTAGCTTCTCCAATATAGAACGGCTGCACGGCATAGATTCGGCAACCCGCCGACCTTCGTTGGGATTGTTTGGGGGCGAGCCGCTGCTTGCTGATAATAGAGCCGTGATAGCGCACATCCTGCATAGAGCGCAGGAGAGCGGTGTTGAGCAGATCTGGGCGGTGTCTAACGGCACTGAGTTAGACGCGTATGTCGATCTGCTGGGTCCCGGCTTAATCAGCAAAATCCAGATTACCCTTGATGGTCGAAAAGAAGTGCATGATCGACGGCGAATTTACGCCGATGGATCCGGATCCTTCGACCGGATACTGAACAACATTGATTTGGCCTTGTCGAGGGGAACTCAAATCAGTGTTCGCATGAACATAGACCGCGCAAACGTCGCCGAACTGCCGCATCTGGCTATGACATTCAAGCAAAAGAAATGGACCTCAATGCGGCATTTCAGCGCCTACATCGCGGCTGTTCATGGCGACTATTCCGATGTGCTGGATACGTGGGAGCTTTCCTGCCAGTATGAAGCGCTAAAAGAGCGCTTTCCAGAGATGTCGGCCATCGCATTGCCCGATGATCATATGGGACGCCGCGCAAAGGATGTCTTTGTCAACGGCGGCCGTCAGAGCGGGAGAGAGAGTTTCTGTGGGGCGCACGCAGGGATGTACATCTTCGATCCGTTCGCCGACATCTATGCCTGCTGGGAGAAGACAGGCGAACCAGAGATCAAGATCGGACATGTCAACGCTGACTCGACTATAACTATGATCCGAGCCAACGAGGCTCTCTGGCGTTCTCGTACTGTCGCATCCAACCCCGCGTGCAGGAAGTGCAGGTACTCTCTCCATTGCGGAGGAGGATGCGCCGTAGCCGCATACGAGCGGAGCGGTCAATATCACTCGAACTATTGTGACGGCTTTGCTTCGCGATTCCGCTCGCAAGTCGCAACGGCATATCGCGACTTTGTCGATGGAAAGATTTCGACACTAACGGCGGACCTGGTTTGCGATCTGTGAACAACTGAAAGGAGAAGACAATGGCGGATGGAAACAAGCCTGAGATTACAAGTTTCAATGTTGAGCAGATACAGCTCGACTTCGAGGATATCTCAATTGAGGCACTCGAACAACGGCTCGAACTTACGGTGATCGCGGGCCTAAAGTTACGGATTTATTTGGGACACACCACGAAATGGGAGAACACGCGGGCGGAGATGCAGACACCCTATGGTCATGTGCCTCTCACGACTGCGCCTCATTCAATTGTACGATATTTGACTGTGATATCGATCTTCCCGGCTGTGCTTCTGACGGGGGTTGTCCTAAGGATGCACCGCCAGCATGCAGCTGTGACGTTTTTGTCTAGTCGTAACAGTGGGAAACGCAATCAGAGGTAGTGCAATCTGCGCTCTGATTGGTGATCCACAAGGAACCCATGGCCAGATTTCTGTTTTGTTCGGTCGATTCACCTGGCCTACTCTTCTGTAGTATGGGAATAGCCCGTGCTATGGAAGAGCGGGGCCATGAAGTTGCACTTATCACCAGCGACAGCGGACGGCGATATGTCGAAGCTCAGGGTTTGACCACTTTTCCAGCGCCGTCGCGCTTCTCGTTCCAGACCGCTAACTGGGGCATGCCAGACGCTGTAGGCATACAGCTCAAGCACATTGGCGCTGCGATCAACTCGTTTCGACCTGCTGTGCTTGTGGGCCAGCAACTCACAATAGGCGCGATACTGAGCGGGCAGATGCGGAGCATTCCAACCGTACTGATTGGCATGGGTACCTACCTTTGGACGCGCCCCAAGAGCGATGATAAATTTCGAGCGTGGCTGCAGAGAGAACAGGTAAAACACGTCACCAAGGTTTGTCAAGAATTCCAGTTGACTCAATGCGATCCGAATCGCATCTGGGGTGATCGATTTCTCGTTCGGAGCTTCCCTGCGTTCGAGCAGCCAGAAGACCTTCCGGCTGAAGTTGCCTTGATCGGACCCTGTCTATGGGAACCTGACGTTGTGGATTTTGAGCTCAAGCAGATGGTAGAGGAGGCCATTGTTCGGGGTCAGCGTGTTATCTACGTCCAGCACGGACGAAGCTTCCATCACCCTTCGTTTTGGCCCGCGTTCACGGAGGCAGCTCGACGCAGTGAACACTTATTCCTTGCTTCGGTCGAACGTATGGACCACGCGTTGAGCTCAATACCGCGAAATGTCATTGTCCGAGAACGTGTTCCGCAGCAATTTGCGCTCACGCATGCATCAGCTATGATTAGCAGCGCTACAACCACTCCCGTGCTTGGCAGTATTCTCCACGGAGTCCCCAGCGTTCTCGTTCCTGGCGGCGGAGAGCAGCCCATTTTGGCCGAGCGCTGCCGTGAACTAGGAATTGCCGTGGTCCTCGATCGGAGCCAGTTAAATGCTGATCAACTGGAGCAACGCATCACGACCGTTGTCGACGACGCCAGCTACTGGGAGTCGGCCAACAAACTGCAAGCATCTGCCGAGAATTGGCAATCGTTTGCGCAAGCCTGCGACGTCCTCACGCAGACTGCAACTGCCATGAACTGAGTCTTATTTACTCACATGAACGAGATCGACAGTGGCAAAGTAGGGTGGCCGTTCTGGCAGGATGTTCACGGCGACAAGTCGCCATCAGACAAGAAACTGATGATCACTCGGACTGGTGCATACGTTCAGCTGACGCCGGCGGCGCATTTCACAGTGCGACTGATACAACAAGGGGTCCGTCGTGGTGAATTTCCACAGAACGTCCCTGCCTCTAGCAGGAAAAGTACCTCGACCGAGCGGCTGATGGCGATCTACGACCGAGTTCTTCAGCAGATAACGGTCTTGGAAGCGCGGTCCAATGCGAACACTCCGTGGGGGATTTGGGGTGTAACTTCGGTTATCTCAGAAAGCGCAGTGTTCCGGATTGCGGCTGGGCTTGCGTGCTTTTTCAAGCCGTGGATCGCAATCCCGGCAACAATCCTGATCTGTACAGGTTTGCTTTGTGGGCCGAGTATACACTCGGTCAGATCAAGTAGCGGCGAGGATCTCCTATTTGCGTTCCTTTTGTACACCGTTTCACTGGTATTCCACGAGTTTGGACATGCCGCAGCATGTGCGTATTTCGGTATGCGGCCGAAGGCAGTCGGCTTCGCTTTCTACCTTTGCTATCCCGTCTTCTACTGTGATGTAAGTCCGTCTTGGGAACTGCCCGCCATAAGGCGGATCGTAGTCGACGGGGGCGGTATCTACCTGCAACTGCTATCAATCACCTTGCTCAATTTCGTCTACTGGTGTCATCCCTTTCCTGCGATACCGGTTCTGAGCAAGCTATCGTGGTTTACCGTTCTGTTGTCACTGAACCCCCTCATGAGGTATGACGGCTACTGGATATTGGCAGATGCACTGGACCTTCCAAACCTTTCGTCGCTGTTGAGCCTGACCGTGGCGCGACTGTTTGGCCGCCGCAGAGACATGAGTCATCTAAGCGCTCTTAAGGGATATCGACTTGGCGTGGTCGTGCTGTACATGCTGGCCACCGTGGTTTTTTGGGAGCATTTCATTGCCTCGCTGCTCCCGCGGGCAGCGAGAAATGTTCTTCAGATCCTGCAGGCTATGACAATGGTGGCCACCAAAGCAAGCGTGTCCATCACGATTGAGCTAATTGTCTCGGTAACCTGCTTAGGATTGGTGAGTATCACGATATTCAGAATCTTCCTTCGATTTGTCCAGTTAGTTCAGCGCACATTCGGTGCCTGGCGATCGTCATCAGGGTAGCGCAAAACCGGCCAATCGCGAATGGATACACCGGCTAAGCGATTTCATAAAGGGACAGGCCTGATCAATACCGCAACTCACTGCTGTCCGGATATAAGTTGCACAGTGGCTATCGCGGCGGCAACCAGTTCTGCGGTGCATGTAACGCCGAGTTTTCGGCATAAACTCTTTCGGTGGTTCCCAACTGTTTCGGGGCTGATGTCGAGTGCAACAGATATTTCCTTCGAAGATTGGGCACGGGCAATTAGCCGCAAGACATCCATCTCCCGCCGTGTGAGTTCTGTCATGAGTGCAGTGAATAACAAAACAAATAATAGAAACATTGTACAAGCTATCGTGTTCATGTCAAGCAGGCGTATATTAATTACCGTATAGGAGGGAAAATGCATCACATTACGGCTCGATCTGGCGTGACGTGGTTAATCACATGCGCCGTGCCCGCCATAGCGGTTGCAGCTTGTATCCAGACAACAGCGTCAACCGAAGGCACGATGGCACCGAGATTTGACGTCGCTTCAGTTAAATGGCTGCAACCGCCGCTGCGCTCCAGAGTTGTTACGTCTGGCGGTCCCGGAACTAACGATCCTACTCGCTTCGTCAGATCCAACGTAGGCTTGCGGGGCGTCATCTCGACAGCATTCGGCGTGCCGGGTGCTATGATTCAGGGCCCCGACTGGTTGGATGAGGAGCGCTATGAGATTGTGGCCAATGTTCCGCCGAACGCCACCCGTGAGCAGCTTGCCTCGATGCTGGTCAGCCTTTTGGGGGAGAGGTTTGGTTTGGTCTATCACAGAGAACAGCGATTAACCGATGCATACGAGATCGTGCCCGGCAAAAAGGGTTTTCTATTGCAGCCTAATAAACCGCAGCAACGCATGGAAGATAAGAACGGCTTTCCCGCCCTGTCAGGAACGTTGCCAACTGGTGGTATCCAACTCTACTTCAATTCAACCGGTGTCGGTCGATTGGCGACAGGTCCGATAACACTGGAGAAGCTGGCGATCTTCCTGACATCGCAGCTTTCTGCGCCGGTCGTCAACAGCACAAAAGATTTCGGGCGAGTATACGTTTGTATTTTTCTTCTCTAAACAGCAAGTTCGAGACGAACGAGATCACCCGGATGAACTCGTTGCTCCCGAGCCGCGCGGCTACCCGGATTTGCTTACGGCGGTCCGCGAACAACTTGGTCTGGAAGTGAGGGCGGCCAAAATCCCACTGACTCATGTCGTGATAGACAGGATTCAGAAGATTCCAACTGCTAACTGATGAGCGGGTTGCGGTCTAGGCCGAAGTTGTCTATCTCGGTGCGAGGTAATAGAGCGGGATCAGCCGCTGTGATTGGTAACAAAACTCGTCGGGTGATCGCCATCAAAATATTACCCGAAAGCATGGCAACCAATGCGTTCTCTTTGTGTAATTTTCAGTATCACGATATTGTTGGCTAACGGCAGAGCCGCCGCCGGACCGGTCGCGGACCCAAACATGCCAGAACGGCGATTTCAGGGAGGAATTGACCCCAAGTTGTTAGCTCGGCTATTTGGACGTCATTCCGTGCAAAACGGTCGGGGTTCATTAACTTGCAGCGTGCCGCTTGCAAACGCAGCGCCGCGAACGCTTGATCCCATGCGCGCGATCGCAGGCGGAGCAAGATCGAGCCGTGCGCGAATGCCCGAAGCCCGCGTTCCTGCTCCCAGTTGTGCTGACATTCCCACGAAGTCCGGTTACGGATCGAGCGACACATTGCCACGATGATGGCGGGGATATTAAGGACCGCCGAGCGGCCCTATGCCGAGCAAAAGGCCCTCGGCACAGAACGGTGCCACTGCGCCGCTTCCGCCTGGCTTTTCCTTAGCTTAACGTCCTTAGCTTAACGCGGCTAAGAATAAATAAAGCCGCGTTCCCATAGGCTGACCCGCTGGAAGGCGACTCCGCACCAGGATTGCCGGACGGCGTACGGGGGCTGGCTGCAGGTAGAAAGTGCGTGTGTCCCCTGTTTTTTTGAACGATGGGTTCAGTAAACCTGAATTGCGGTTCACTCGCAGATCGGGTATTCCTTAGAACTGTGAATTCCTCCGCACCGGAAACATCTTCCGCGATTCCCGCCGATCAGATTTGCGCCGCAGTTGGGCAGGAGCTCAGCGCGACGCCTTTCATCGATGTCCATACGCATCTTTTTATGCCGTCCCTGGGCGCTGTCGGATTGTGGGGTATTGATGAACTGATCACTTATCACTACCTCGAAGCTGAGCTGTTCCGATCTTCGAACACGCGGCCCCAGGCCTATTTCGGGCTTTCCAAGCGCGAAAAGGCCGATCTGATCTGGAAGACGCTCTTCATTGAGAATGCCCCGGTTTCAGAATCCACTCGCGGAGTGGTGGCTGTTCTTCAGGCATTCGGTTTGCCCGCGGCGGGCGACGTTAACACGCTGCGAGAAGCCCGCGCGTTTTTCGAGAGCCGCAAGCTCGCATCGCATATCAAGGAGGTCTTCAAACTCGCGAACATCAGTGAGGTGGTGATGACCAACGATCCGCTCGACCCCGATGAAGCTCCTTTTTGGGAGCGCGGCGTTGAAACGGACACTCAGTTCCACCCTGTTTTGCGGCTCGACCGGATTCTGAACAAGTGGGATCAGCACTGGCAGGTTCTGCGGTCAAAGGGTTACAACGTCTCTGCCGATGGTTCCGGCAGCACCATGAAAGAGGTTCGCCGCTTTCTCGAAACCTGGTGCGAAACAATGAACCCGGTATACATGGCGGTCTCTCTGCCCGATACTTTCGCGTACCCTGAGCAGAGTCTCCGGGTCCGCTTTATCCGCGAGTGCGTCATGCCGATTTGCAGCGTCAGAAACATTCCGCTCTCGGTCATGATCGGCGTACGGTATCTGGTGAACCCCGCGCTGCGGCTGGCGGGTGACGCCGCCGGCAAAGCGGATTTGCGGGCTGTGGAGCGGCTGTGTATCGATTTCCCCGAAAACCGCTTCCTCATCAGCGTGCTAAGCCGTGAAAACCAGCATGAACTCTGCGTCTACGCGCGCAAGTTCGCCAACCTGATGCCGTTCGGGTGCTGGTGGTTCCTGAACAATCCCTCTGTTGTGGAAGAGATCACGCGGGAGCGAATCGAGATGCTGGGGATGAGTTTTATCCCGCAGCACTCCGACGCGCGGGTTCTGGAACAAGTGATCTATAAATGGCGAAACACCCGCCGCACCATGGCGCCCATCCTGTCGAATTCTTATCGGCTGTTGAGCGAAGACGGGCGGGCGGTAACTCGCGACGATATCCGGCATGATATAAACCGTTTGTTCCGCGGCAACTTCGAAACGTTCACGCGGGCTGCGGAACACGAACATTCATGCTTACAGACGGTTTGAAAACAGGCGAGCGCACAAGCATCTTCGGGACGAAGCTCCGGTGGGCTGTCTGCGGGCTGCTGTTCTTCGCAACTACCGTCAACTACGTCGACCGGCAGGTGTTGGGCCTGCTCAAGCCCACGCTCGAAAAAGAGCTGGGCTGGAACGACTCCGATTACGGCTGGATCGTATTCGCTTTTCAGCTTGCCTATGCGCTGATGATGCCCTTTGCCGGGCGCGCGATGGATTGGCTTGGAACGCGCCTCGGATACGCGTTGGCGGTTGTTGTATGGAGCGCGGCATCCATGCTGCACTCGCTCGCCAGCACGCCTCTGCAATTCGCGGCCGCGCGCTTCGCGCTGGGTATTGGAGAATCGTCCAACTTTCCCGCCGCGATTAAAACGATAGCCGACTGGTTCCCGAAGCAGGAGCGCGCTTTCGCGACCGGGGTCTTTAACAGCGGTTCAAATATTGGCGCGGTGGTGGCGCCGCTAATGGTGCCGGTGATCGCCGCGCACTTTGGCTGGAGATCTTCGTTTCTGTTTACAGGGGGCCTGGATGTCGTTTGGCTCGTGCTCTGGCTCAGCTTCTATCGGCCGCCGAGAGAGCACAAACTGCTCACTGTGGAAGAGCGGAACCTGATCGAATCGGGCCGCGAAAATGAGCCGAAAGTGAACATTCCCTGGTCACGGCTGCTGACGAAGCGCGCCGCCTGGGCGTTCCTCTGCGGCAAGTTTCTCACGGACCCGGTCTGGTGGTTTTATCTTTTCTGGGCGCCTGGATTCCTGCACGATAAGTACGGTCTCGATCTCACACACATTGGACCGCCGCTGATTGTGATTTATGTGGTTGCGGATATTGGTTCCATCGGAGGCGGCTGGCTGTCGAAGGGGCTGATCGCCCGCGGCTATGAGCCCGGTCCGGCGCGGAAACTGGCAATGCTGATCTGCGCAATTGCGGTTACACCCGTTTCGCTGATTATGTTCACGGGGGGAAATCTGTGGCTCACGGTGGGTCTCATCAGTCTCGCGGCGGCAGCTCATCAAGGCTGGTCCGCCAATCTGTTCACTATCCCCTCTGACGCATTCCCGCGTCAGGCGGTGGGGTCTGTGGTTGGCCTCGGAGGCATGGGCGGCGCCGTTGGCGGAATGCTGGTGGCGCCCGCTATCGGGCTTTGGCTGGACTATTCGCACAAAACGTATGGCCCCCTGTTTCTGGCCGCCGGATCCGCCTACCTGATCGCGCTTCTGGTGATCCATTTGCTGGTTCCCACCCTGAAACAGGTCGAGGACTAAACAGCACCCGACGCGTACACGCGACGCGAGCCGTCAGGCTCAAAAATTCCCGTCTCGGATTTGTCCGACGCAAGAATCGGCAACTTGGGAAATTTTGTACTCTTTTCCACTGACCTATGCAAGTCAGCGGCTTACACCGCAAAACAGACAGGTGTCGGCTGTAAGCCATTCCAAAAGCGGGAAATTTTGTTTCGGTCGGTAGGTTTTTTCCGACCATAGTTTGGCCTCTCATTTGCAATAACGTCTCATTCGACACGATTTTGTGTACGTAAACAGATAAGGTAGATGGAATGACAACTTTGCCGCCCCGCGTGCTGCTGGGTGAGGACAACCCGCAGGACGTCTATCTGATTCACATGGCGTTCGCGGAAAATGGAATCAAGCCAGACCTCGTCGTTGTGAACGACGGCGGTGACATGCTCGATGAACTCGGCCGCCTGACGCATTCCACCTGGATGCCTGATCTGATTGTGCTCGATTTAAATCTTCCGCGGCACGACGGTCTGGAAATTCTGGCATATATCGGTAAGCGGGACATTCTGGCCAATGTGCCACTCGTGATTCTTACCTCCTCCGATTCTCCCCGGGATGTGAGCGCCGCAGCCCGACTCGGTTTTCATAATTACATTCGTAAGCCATCATCGCTCGACGAGTTCCTGGCTATCGGCAGTATTTTCCGCACGCTCATTGAATCAAAACAATGCGTGGCGGGATCTGCCGCTACCTGACGGCCACTCGCCCGGGGCGTTGTAAGTCGGGACTGCGAACAGGCCCCGAAGAACAATCGGCACATACGAAATCAGGAGTCTCACATGCCCGCCAAAACCGCAGGTTTTCCAGCTATCGACACCAGCCTTTTACTCACCACGCTGGTGGCATTTCGGGATGGGGATTTTTCAGCCCGCCTGCCTTTCGACAGCACGGGGGTTGAAGGCAAGATCCACGACGTACTCAACGACATCTTCCGCCTGAATGAACAGATGGCAGGCGAATTTGCCCGCATCAGCGGCACTGTGGGGAAGGATGGCCGGATCGGCGAAAGGGCAACACTGGGCCGGGTGACGGGGGGTTGGGCAGAATGCATGGAATCTGTCAACGACCTGATCGGCGACCTGGTGCAGCCGTCCACGGAGGTTGCGCGCGTGATCGGCGCCGTCGCGAAAGGGGATCTTTCGCAAACCATGGCCCTCGAGGTGGACGACCGGCCACTCAAGGGTGAGTTTCGGCACACCGCTCAGGTGGTCAACACGATGGTGGAGCAACTGAACTCATTTGCTTCGGAGGTTACGCGTGTGGCCCGCGAAGTCGGAACGGAAGGAAGACTTGGCGGGCAGGCCGATGTGAAGGGCGTGGCCGGCACGTGGAAAGATCTCACGGATTCCGTAAATTCGATGGCGAGCAATCTTACCAATCAGGTAAGAAACATCGCCGGCGTCACCACTGCCGTGGCCCGCGGCGATTTAACCACGAAGATCACCGTCGATGCGCGCGGCGAAATTCTGGAACTCAAGAACACCATCAACACGATGGTGGATCAGCTCAGTTCGTTCGCTTCAGAAGTGACGCGCGTCGCCCGCGAGGTCGGCACAGAAGGCAAATTGGGCGGTCAGGCGGAGGTTAAGGGTGTCGGCGGTGTTTGGAAAGATCTCACGGACAGCGTCAACTCAATGGCGGGCAATCTCACGGCTCAGGTTCGTAATATCGCGGAAGTCACAACGGCGGTGGCGAATGGCGATCTGTCGCGCAAAATCACGGTCGACGTGCGGGGCGAAATTCTGGAATTGAAGAACACCATCAACACGATGGTCGATCAGTTAAACGCATTCGCATCGGAAGTAACGCGTGTGGCGCGCGAAGTGGGCACAGAGGGAATTTTGGGCGGGCAGGCGGACGTCAGGGGAGTAGCGGGAACCTGGAAAGATCTCACGGACAGTGTAAATTCAATGGCCGGAAATCTGACAGATCAGGTTCGCAATATTGCTCAGGTCACAACCGCCGTTGCCAATGGCGATCTGTCGCGCAAAATCACAGTGGCGGTTCGCGGCGAAATTCTCGAGCTGAAAAATACCATCAACACGATGGTGGATCAGCTCAGTTCGTTTGCTTCGGAAGTGACGCGTGTGGCCCGCGAAGTCGGCACGGAAGGCAAACTCGGCGGTCAGGCCGAAGTGGAAGACGTCGCCGGGGTCTGGAAGGATCTTACGGAAAGCGTGAATTCGATGGCGGGCAATCTCACGAATCAGGTCCGCAATATCGCGGGCGTCACAACCGCGGTGGCCAAAGGCGATCTTTCTACAAAGATCACCGTCGATGCGCGAGGCGAAATTCTGGAACTGAAAAACACTATCAACATCATGGTGGATCAGTTGAACTCTTTCGCGAGCGAGGTGACTCGTGTCGCAAGGGAAGTGGGTACGGAGGGCAAGCTGGGCGGTCAGGCGGACGTGAAGGGCGTCGGAGGCGTCTGGAAAGATCTCACGGAGAGCGTGAATTCCATGGCCGGCAACCTGACCGCTCAGGTACGTAACATCGCCGAAGTGACCACCGCTGTGGCAAATGGCGATTTGTCGCGCAAGATCACGGTGGATGTGCGCGGCGAAATTCTTGAGCTGAAAAACACCATGAACACCATGGTGGATCAGCTGAATGCATTTGCGGGTGAAGTGACGCGTGTTGCGCGGGAGGTGGGCACCGAGGGCGAGCTCGGCGGTCAGGCGCAGGTTAAGGGCGTCGGCGGAGTTTGGAAGGATCTTACGGACAGCGTGAACTCCATGGCGGGCAATCTCACGGCTCAGGTGCGCAACATTGCCGAAGTAACTACAGCCGTTGCCAATGGCGACCTTTCACGCAAGATCACGGTGGATGTACGCGGGGAGATCCTTGAGCTCAAGGAAACCATCAACATCATGGTCGATCAGTTAAACGCGTTCGCCGGAGAAGTAACACGCGTGGCCCGGGAAGTTGGCACGGAAGGGAAGCTCGGCGGTCAGGCGGTGGTCAAGGGAGTTGGCGGCGTTTGGAAAGACCTTACCGATTCTGTGAATTCCATGGCTTCCAACCTGACAAATCAGGTTCGCAACATTGCCGAAGTAACCACCGCGGTTGCGAAAGGCGATTTGTCGCGTAAGATCACGGTTGAGGTGCGTGGCGAAATTCTGGAACTGAAGAACACTATCAACACGATGGTGGATCAGCTTAGTTCGTTTGCATCGGAAGTAACTCGTGTGGCGCGCGAAGTCGGCACGGAGGGCAAACTGGGCGGCCAGGCGGACGTGAAGGGCGTAGCCGGCACATGGCGGGATCTCACGGAAAGCGTCAACTCCATGGGCGGCAACCTTACGGCTCAGGTTCGTAACATCGCGGAGGTGACTACGGCGGTTGCCCGGGGCGATCTTAGCCGCAAGATCACGGTAGATGTGCGCGGCGAAATTCTGGAACTGAAGAACACCATGAACACCATGGTGGATCAGTTGAACGCATTCGCCAGCGAAGTCACACGCGTGGCGCGAGAGGTGGGAACGGAAGGCAAGCTGGGCGGCCAGGCCGATGTGAAAGGCGTGGGCGGAACATGGCGCGATCTTACAGAGAGCGTCAATTCGATGGCCAGCAATCTGACGAATCAGGTCCGAAACATCGCGGAAGTTACTACGGCGGTTGCCAAGGGCGATCTTGGCCGCAAGATCACGGTGGACGCGCGCGGAGAAATTCTGGAGTTGAAAAATACCATTAACATCATGGTGGATCAGCTCAGTTCGTTTGGGTCCGAAGTGACCCGCGTGGCAAGAGAAGTTGGAACCGAGGGTAAGCTGGGCGGCCAGGCGGACGTTCGCGGAGTCGCCGGCACATGGAAAGATCTGACCGATTCCGTGAACTCGATGGCATCTAACCTGACAAATCAGGTGCGTAACATCGCCGGAGTCACGACGGCCGTTGCCAAGGGCGATCTGACGACAAAGATTACGGTCGATGCGCGGGGCGAGATTCTGGAGCTCAAGAACACCATCAATACGATGGTGGATCAGCTTAGTTCTTTTGCTTCCGAAGTAACGCGCGTGGCGCGCGAAGTGGGTACTGAAGGCAAGCTGGGCGGCCAGGCCGAAGTGAAGGGTGTTGCCGGCACCTGGAAAGATCTGACTGAAAGCGTAAACGGCATGGCGGGAAATCTCACCAATCAGGTGCGTAACATCGCTGAAGTTACAACAGCGGTTGCCAGGGGGGATTTGAGCCGCAAAATCACCGTGGACGCGCGCGGCGAAATTCTGGAATTAAAGAACACCATTAACACGATGGTGGATCAGCTCAGTTCGTTTGCTTCGGAAGTGACCCGCGTGGCAAGGGAAGTCGGCACCGAAGGCAAGCTGGGCGGGCAGGCGGACGTATACGGCGTCGCGGGCACCTGGAAAGATCTCACGGAGAGCGTCAACTCCATGGCGGGCAACCTGACGGCTCAGGTTCGCAACATCGCGCAGGTAACCACCGCCGTGGCAAATGGAAATCTGTCGCGTAAGATCACGGTCGATGTGCAGGGCGAGATCCTCGAGCTGAAAGACACTATCAACACCATGGTCGATCAGCTGAACTCGTTTGCGTCGGAAGTGACCCGCGTTGCTCGCGAGGTGGGCACTGATGGCAAGCTTGGCGGACAGGCGGACGTAAAGGGCGTGGGTGGTATCTGGAAGGATCTTACCGATAACGTGAATTTCATGGCGGCGAATCTGACAACGCAGGTTCGCGGCATCGCCAAGGTTGTCACCGCCGTCGCGAATGGCGATCTGAAGCGCAAACTAGTCCTTGAAACGAAGGGCGAAATCGCGGAACTTGCCGACACGATCAACGGAATGATCGACACGCTGGCAACGTTCGCTGACCAGGTAACTACGGTGGCCCGCGAGGTGGGAGTGGAAGGCAAGCTCGGCGGCCAGGCGAGGGTGCCGGGCGCGGCCGGAATCTGGCGCGATTTGACGGACAACGTGAACCAGCTTGCGGCAAATCTCACCACGCAGGTTCGCGCCATAGCGGATGTCGCCAACGCGGTTACAAGCGGCGATCTTACCCGATCGATTTCGGTGGAAGCGCAAGGCGAAGTTGCGGGTCTGAAGGACAACATCAATGAGATGATCGGAACCCTTGCCGCGACCACGCGCCAAAACAAAGATCAGGACTGGCTGAAGACGAACATCGCTAAATTCACAGGAATGCTGCAGGGCCAGCGCGATTTGCTCGCGGTGTCGAGACTGCTGCTCTCGGAACTGACTCCACTTATCGGCGCGCAGCACGGAACCTTTTATTTGACAGACGCAAACGAAGAGCAGGGTGTGCTGAAACTGATGGCCGGTTACGCCTACACTGACAATGACGGCGTTCCAATGACGTTCCGAATGGGTCAGGGGTTAGTGGGCCAGTGCGCGCTCGAAAAAAAACGCATTCTGGTGCAGAACGTACCCGACAGTCATTTGCGAATCAGAACCAGCCTGGCGGAAGGGATGGCGACGAGCATCGTTGTTCTTCCTGTCCTGTTTGAAGACGAAGCCAAGGCTGTGATCGAACTCGGTTCTCTGAGCACGTTCAGCGATATTCACCTGGCTTTTCTCGATCAGGTAACGCAAAGCCTGGGAATTGTGCTGAATTCTATTGCGGCGACCATGCGGACGGAGGAACTTCTGAAGCAGAGCCAGGCGCTGGCGGAACAGCTTCAAAAGACCAACGCCGAACTGGAAGAGAAGGCGCATCTGCTTGCGGAGCAGAAGACCGAGGTTGAAACCAAGAATCGCGAAGTAGAACAGGCGAAAGCGGCATTGGAGGAGAAAGCCGAACAACTCGCGCTCACCTCGAAATACAAATCGGAATTCCTGGCCAATATGAGCCATGAGCTTCGCACGCCGTTGAACAACCTGCTAATTCTGGCGCAGATGCTTTCAGAGAACGCCGAGAAAACGCTTTTGCCCAAGCAGGTCAAATTCGCGGAAACCATTCACAGCTCCGGCACCGATCTGCTCGCTTTGATTAACGATATTCTCGATCTGAGCAAAATCGAATCCGGCAAGATGGATGTGGAGATCGGCAGCGTTCGATTCAATGATTTGCGCGATTATTGTTCCCGCACCTTTAAACATGTCGCCGACGGTAAGTCGCTGGAATTCGGTCTGGAAGTCTCGGCTCCGCTGTTCGCCGAAACCATTCATACGGATGCGAAGCGATTGCAGCAAGTGTTAAAGAATCTGCTCTCGAACGCGCTGAAATTCACCGAGCGGGGCTCTGTCCGGCTGCGCATGGAAAAAGCCGAGAGTGGCTGGAGCAGCAATCACCCCATACTTAGCCGATCGAAGAATGTAATTGCATTTTCCGTCACCGACACGGGAATCGGCATTCCGCAGGACAAGCAGCGAATCATCTTTGAAGCCTTTCAGCAGGCCGACGGCACTACGAGCCGGAAATATGGCGGCACGGGCCTGGGGCTTTCCATCAGCCGTGAACTCGCCCGCTTGCTTGGCGGCGAAATCCGGTTGCAGAGTGTGCCGGATTCAGGCAGCACATTTACCCTCTACCTGCCGCAGATCTACGTGGCCATCCAATCGCATGGCCGCCCGGAGCTCGTTCATTTCCAGGCGTTGGCGACCGGCTCCCCCGAGAGAAGTGAACTGGACATCATTCTCCCTCCGCCTGCCCTTCCAGCGCCGGCGACCGTCGACGAACTGGTAATCGTGGACGACCGCAATGTGATCGGCCCGAACGATCGGGTGATCCTGATAGTGGAAGATGATCCGACATTCGCCCGAATTCTGCTCGAACTGGCTCGCGAGAAAGGACTGAAGGCCCTGGTGGGACTTCGCGGAGGCAGCGCGCTTGCTCTGGCGCGCGAGTTCTCGCCCGACGTAATTACTCTCGATATTCAGCTGCCAGACATGCTTGGGTGGACCATTCTGGATCGCCTGAAGCATGACCCGGTGACCAGACACATTCCCGTTCACATTATTTCCGGCGATGACAATCGTCGGCGGGGTTTGGCTCTCGGGGCCATGAGTTATCTCGAAAAGTCGGTCACCCGGGATTCTCTGCTCGACGCATTCTCAGCGATAGAGCTTTCCGCTAACATGCACACGCGCACTCTGCTGCTGGTGACCAACAACGAGCTGCGCAGGCGATATCTTCATGAGTTCCTGGGCGGAAGCGACATTCAGATAATCGATTCCGAGGGACCGGACCAAGCGGTTGCGAACGCGTCCGGGCACGATGTGGATGCGGTTCTGATCGACCTCGATATCGAACAGCCATGCGCAGCCGATCTGGTTCGTGAATTCCAGACCTTTTCCGGAGATCACACGCCGCCGATTGTACTTTACGGGCCCGGCCCGCTGAGCTCTGAGTACACCGCGGAACTGTCATCGCTCATCCGCATGAGCAGAGTGAAGGTGGCGCACTCAGCCGAAAGACTGCTCGATGAAACCACGCTGCTGCTGCATCGGCCGGAAGCTGATATGTCCGAGCGTCAGCGCGAAATGCTGGCCGAGGTTCGAAGACGCGATCACACCCTTGAAAGCAGAAAGGTTCTGGTGATCGATGACGACCTTAGAAATATTTTTGCGTTAACCAGCATTCTGGAACAGCACATGTTGACAGTCCTTCACGCGGAGAATGGAAAAGCGGGCATTGAGGTTTTGATTTCCAATCCCGATGTGGATGCCGTTTTAATGGATATCATGATGCCTGAGATGGATGGCTACGAAACTACGCGCGCAATCCGCGAGATTCCACAGTTTCGGTCGCTGCCGATCATCGCTCTCACGGCGAAGGCGATGAAGGGCGATCGCGATAAGTGTCTGGAAGCGGGCGCATCCGACTACGTGCCGAAACCGGTGGATCTCGATCAGCTGTTTTCGGTACTTCGGGTCTGGATCGCGCGCGCCCATAGCGGGACGGAAGGGCTGATCGCCGGGGCTGCGCTTCAGTCCGGAGCGGCGCAATAACCATGTCAAGCGCGGGCGCAGGCGTTCAGAGGGATCAGGCGAAGCTTCCTGAAAGATGCCTCTCTGACGGTGCGCCGCCAAACGCCCCCGGGGGCGATAACATGACGGATGAGCCGCGCTCGAAGGTAAAGATTCTGCTGGTGGATGACACACCGGATAACCTTGTTTCACTGGAAGCCGCGCTCGAAGGGCTGGGAGAAGAACTGGTCTTTGCCGCCTCGGGACGCGAAGCGCTGCGACATCTGCTGCACCATGAATTCGCAGCCGTTTTACTCGATGTCAAAATGCCGGATATGGACGGCTTCGAGACTGCTCAAATGATCCGAAACCGCCCCCGGTCGCGAGGAACTCCGATCCTTTTTCTTACGGGATACCGAAACGAAGAGCATCTTTTTCGCGGTTACGATCTGGGCGCCGTCGATTTCCTGTTCAAGCCGATAGTGCCGGAAATACTGCGCAGCAAGGTCGCGGTTTTTGTGGAATTGAGCCGAACGAGCCATCTGCTGCGCGAACAGGCGGCGATACTCACCCGCCAAACGGAGGAACTGCAAAAAACCGAGGTCCGCTTTCGGTCACTGCTTGAGGCCGCGCCGGATGCAATGATCATCTGTCGCCCCGAAGGCGCCATCGATCTGGTGAATTCCCGGACGGAAACCCTGTTCGGCTATTCGAGAGAAGATCTGATTGGGCGAAATATTCATGTACTGGTGCCCGAGTGGATGATGGATTCCGAGATGACCGCCGGACGCGCGCTGGATCGGGAGCTAACGGCGGTTCGCAGGGACGGGTCCACCTTCCCGGTTGACGTCCGGCTTAGTCCGGTCCCGGCGGAAGACGGACTGTTGATTACGAGCGCGATACGCGATATCAGTGAAAGAAAGCGGGCTGAAGAGGAACGAAGGCGGGTGGAGGAAGAGATCCGCGAGCTGAATGTGCATCTTGAAGAGCGTGTGCTCGCCCGGACGGAAAGCCTTCTTGAATCGAACGAGGAACTGGCTCAGTTTGCCCACGTGGCTTCACACGATCTGCAGGAACCCGTTCGGACGGTGTCGCTCTACGCGCAGTTGCTTGCGAAGCGATATAAGGGCCGGCTCGACGCCGAAGGTGAGCAGTTCATCGGCAGCATCGTAAAGCACGCGACCCGGATGGAGGATCTGATTCGTGACATTCTCCACTATTCGAAACTCGACGGGCGTAAGACGGATCACTTCTCGGTTACGAACTGCGACAGCGCGCTCGATGAAGCGCTGGCGGCACTGCGTCTTCGGATCGAGGACACAGGAGCTGTGGTTACGCGAACGCCGCTGCCGTCAGTGCTGGGCGACGGCGTGCAACTCACAAGTCTTTTTCAGAACCTCATCATTAACGCGATCAAATACCGCAGCGAGCGCCTGCCGAGAATCTGCATTTCGAACCGACTCGCCGGAAAAGAGTGGATCCTGTCGGTATCGGATAACGGGATAGGGATTGAACCGCAGTATTGCGATAAGATTTTCGGAATTTTTAAGCGCCTTGACCCTCGCACGGAGAACTCAGGGAATGGCATGGGCCTGGCGATTTGCAAGAAGATTGTCGCAAGACACGGGGGCCGGATCTGGGTTGAGTCAATAGTGGGCCAGGGGTCCACGTTTAACTTCACGTTGCCGAAGAGGTGAGTTTTAGATTTCTGTGATAGGATTTATCCGCTGGCCTGACAATCATGTCAGTTGACGCACAGGTACTTGAGGTAATTGCGGCTGTTTACGACGCCGCGACCGACGACACATTGTGGCCAAAGGCACTGAAGGAATTGTCTGACCTGACGCAAAGCCAGGCGGCGACGTTCTGGGTTTTGGATGGCGCCGATGAACCACGACTTCCAATTTTCAACTACATCAATCTGGACCCGGAATTCGTGCGGGATTACCTGGATGATGGCTCGCATCTCGACCCGACGGTACAGTACCTCGTCAAGCATCCCAGGCAGCCAATCGTCCACGACGGACTGGTGATTAGTGAGCGAGAGAAAGACCGCCATCCGTATTACGATTGGCACGGTCGCTACAGCGACCTGCGGTTCCGGCTGGTGGGTCAAGTGAGCCCCGCCCCCGCGGTTCAGGTTGGTGTTGCGCTGCACCGAACCCACAACGCCGGACCGTACGAACCGCCGGATATTAAGGTATTCTCGGCGGTCTACGGCCATCTCGAACGAGCCCTGGCAATCGGTTTTCGTCTTGAATCTCTGGGCGCCATGCAACAATGCACCACTGAGTTGCTGGACCGCAACCCCGCGGCTGTCATCCTGCTGGACGCCAGGAAACGTGTCATTTATGGCAACCGCGCCGCTGAGGAATTATGTTCGGCAGGCGATGAAATCCGGCTGTCGGCGAGCGGAGTTGTCGCCCAGTCGAGGCAGGAGAACGACAGACTCGAAAGCTTGATAAAGGAAGCGCTTTCGCCGGGTGCGGTCTTCCCAGGCCATGGAGGATGTATGCGTAT
>Ga0105240_10004830_pt1 | contig 20312 bp, 20 predicted proteins | sample KBSC54metaG_FD_80426 | JGI IMG/M metagenome (GOLD analysis project Ga0105240, IMG submission 80426) | Corn rhizosphere microbial communities from Kellogg Biological Station, Michigan, USA - KBS C5-4 metaG | ecosystem: Host-associated > Plants > Roots > Rhizosphere > Soil | place: Michigan, USA... | reverse complement strand
TGCGCTCCGTAACGTCGCGCACTCGAGGATTCAGTGATATTGATGAGGACATAGCGTGGCTGCTCCGCAATACATTGAGGCGGGGGCGCTCCCGCATGAAAAAATCCGACGACGTTCATGGTAGCGCTCCCACATACTGTGGCAGCCTAACCGAATACCCCGTAGATGCTAAGCGGCCCTGTAGGACATTGTGCAGAAACTCGATAACTTCGACATGGTGCTCTTTGGGGGCACCGGTGATCTCGCCTTGCGTAAACTCGTGCCGGCTCTCTACCGGCGCCACGTTGCCGGCCAGGTTGGACCGACATCCCGCGTTCTTGCTGTAGCTCGTAGCGGAATCAGCCGCGAAGAGTACCTCGGACAGATCGAGGCGAGCTGTCGGAAGCACCTCAAATCGGAAGAGTTCACGGACGCCCGCTGGCACGCCTTCGCGAGCCAGGTGGACTACGTACAGGTCGACGCGACCGATGCACGGGATTTCCGCAAGCTTGCGGGAAAACTGGAGGGACGTGACGAGGCCACACGGGTGATCTTTCTTTCCACGGCGCCCAGCCTGTTTACGCTCACCTGCGACAACCTGGCGAGCGCCGGAATCGTGACGCCGAAATCGCGCGTAGTGCTCGAGAAGCCCCTGGGCCATGACAGGGCATCCGCCGAGCTCATCAACCGCAGTGTTGGCGCGATTTTCGCGGAAGCGCAGATCTATCGCATCGATCACTACCTCGGCAAGGAGACGGTACAGAACCTGATCGCGCTGCGTTTCGGCAACATGATGTTCGAGCCTCTCTGGCGCCGGGGCCGCATCCGACACGTGCAGATCACGATCGCCGAGCAGTTGGGTGTTGAAGGCCGTGGTCAGTTCTACGAGCACACGGGCGCCCTGCGCGACATGGTCCAGAACCATCTGCTGCAACTCGTCTGTATTCTGGCCATGGAGCCGCCGACCAGCAGCGATCCGGATGCAGTCCGCGATGAGAAGCTGAAAGTGCTCCGCGCCTTGCGTCCGATTGCGGGAAGGGACGTGCAGACCAAAACAGTGCGGGGCCAGTACCGCGCGGGAGCGGTGAGCGGCCAGCCGGTGCCCGGCTACCTCGATGAGCCCGGAGTTGCGGCCGACAGCACTACCGAAACGTTTGTGGCGCTCAAGGCAGAGATCGATACCTGGCGCTGGGCGGGTGTGCCGTTCTATCTGCGCACCGGCAAGCGCCTGCAGGAGCGATTGACGGAGATCGTGGTCACTTTCGAGGATGTGCCCCATTCCATTTTTGGAATACCGGGAAACCATGCAGCGTCACCCAATCGTCTCCAGATCCGGCTGCAGCCGCAGGAGAGCATTACCCTCACGATTCTCGCGAAAGTGCCGGGCGAGACCATGCGCCTGAAGCCCGTCGACCTCGCGCTGGATCTGGCGGGCACCTTCAAGGAACAGCGTCTGGATGCGTACGAGCGCCTCCTGACCGATGTGGTGAAAGGCAATCTGACATTGTTCATGCGGCGCGACGAGCTCGATGCCGCCTGGCGCTGGGTCGACCCGATCCGCGAGGGTTGGGCGCAGCACGATGAGCGCATCAAGTCCTATGTGGCTGGAAGTTGGGGCCCTGCCGCATCCAGCGCGCTGATCAGCCGTGACGACTTTGCGTGGCACGACGAGACTTGAGCTGGGAACTCCGGACGCACCTCCTGCGTTTGAATGCCACCCAATGAACAGTGACTCTCGATCGAGGACGCCACATGAATGCGACGACGAACGGTGACTTCTCAAGCAGCAAGCCCGCCGAGGTGAAGGATCACCTGAAGGCAGCCGGTGACGCGGCGGCCAGCGCGGCCCGTGCGCGTGCAGCACAAGCTCAGGATTGGGCGCGCAGCCGTGCTTCGCAGGCGCAGGACTGGGCCCGCTCGCAGCTGGGCGACGTGCAACAGCGCATCGAAGCGCAGCCGTACAAGGCAGCCGCCTTGGCCCTGGGTATTGGCCTCCTCGCCGGCATACTGCTGACGACCTTGGCGACATCGCGACGCAGCGATTGACCTTATTGGTTTTGCGACGGACGAACTGATCCAGCCCTCGGCGCCGTCCAAACGGGGGCGGCGCCGAGGGGCCGTGACCGTTTGGTGACACAAGCGACGGGCGCCTGTGGTCTCCTGTCCCCATGCACCAGATTGGGGTCGTGGGTGTTTCGTACCGTCATGCGCGCGTCGATGACGTCGCTCGCTTTGCGCTCCCGAAGGCAGATGTCGCGGCGCGACTCCCCGCGCTGCGCGCTGACTTGCGTGCGGGCGAAATTCTCTACTTGGGCACTTGCAACCGCGTCGAGGTGGTGTTTTCCACCCATGACGGGAGTCCCGCTGGCGATTCCCGCACTGCGATCTTCCGCGCCCTGATCGGACGGGACCCGCAGCCAGGCGAGGCCAGCCGGATCTTGCGCGCTTGGGCGGGCGAGGCCGCTGTCGAGCATCTGTTCCTCGTGGCTTGCGGACTCGACTCCGCGCAGACGGGCGAGCAAGAGATCGCGGTTCAGATGCGGGGTGCGTGGGAAGCTGCCCGCGAGGCGGGCACTTCGGGTCCGATCCTCGACCGCCTGATCGGCGAAGCGCTCGGCATGGCCAGTCGCGTTCACCGCCTCGAATCCGGAGTCCGTGCCCCATCGCTGGCTGACATGGCCGCGGATCGCGTGGTTCTACAGTTGGCGGGGCAACCCGGATTGGTTGCGCTCGTCGGCGTCTCTCCCATGACGAAACGCTGCGGACGCGCACTGCACAAAGCGGGGGTCCCGCTCCTGGTAGTCAACCGCACCTTCCAGGTGGCGGAAGAATTTGCTCGCGAGGTCGGCGGCAAGGCGCTCTCGCTGGAGCAATTCAAAGAGCAACCTCCCGAGCTGGCCGCGCTGGTGTTGGCGGCCGGCGGTGGGGAGCCAGTGCTCGATGCGGCGGCATTGACGAAGCTGACCCAAGCCGCGGCCCGAGCTCCACTGGTGATCGATTTTGGGGTACCGCCGAACGTGGACCCTGAAGCCGCCCGCCTTGCGGGAATTGCGCGTGTAGGCATGAACGATCTGATCCAGATCGCCCAGGAGCGCCGTCTGACGCAACTCATGCGGATGGCGCCGGTGCGTGCGGCCATCGACGATCGGCTTGCGCGCCTGCGCGGTGATCTCGCGACCCGCGCGATAGGCCATAAGCTCGCCGAGCTTCGCGGCACCTTCGAGCAGATCGCCGCGGAAGAAGTCGAGCGTGCGCTCGCGGCGGAGCTACGCGGGCTGGATGACAGTCAGCGCGAAGTGTTGCACCGACTGGGTTGCACCGTGGCGCGCCGTCTGGCACATCTTCCTCTGGCTGGGCTGCGCGCTGCCGCAGCACATGCCAGCCCTGACGCAGTAGATGCTTTCTTCCGTGAAGCGAAGTTAACCCGATGATCAATGATAACGACCGCGCGGCCGGTGTTGGACGGCCCACTATTGTTCACTCCGAGGCTCTGTACGAGCGCGCCTGTCGCGTGATTCCGGGCGGAGTGAGCTCGCCCGTGCGGGCATTCCGGGCTGTTGGCGGCACCCCGCGTTTTGTTGCACGCGGCGCCGCGCAACACCTCACCGACGCTGATGGCAACACCTATCTCGACTTCGTAAATTCCTGGGGCGCGCTCATTCTCGGGCATGCGCACCCGGCGGTTGTTGCAGCAATCACCGCGGCGGCGAGTAACGGCACGACTTTCGGGGCGCCGTGTGCCGGAGAAGTTGAGTTGGCCGAGCGCATCGTCGCTGCCTACTCCGCCCTCGAGCAGGTGCGTTTCGTCTCCTCCGGCACGGAAGCGGTGATGAGCGCCATTCGTCTGGCGCGTGCCTTTACCGGGCGCGACCTCATCGTGAAATTCTCGGGGTGCTACCACGGGCACGCGGATCACCTGTTGGTGGCCGCCGGCTCCGGTCTGGCCACGTTCGGCAGGCCTTCGTCGGCGGGCGTACCGGAAGCGTTTACCGCGTGTACGCGAGTGCTCCCGCTCGACAACGAGGCCGCCGTCGAACAACTGTTTGCAGCCGAGGGCGCTCGCATCGCCGCGGTCATTATCGAGCCCGTGCCCGCGAACCACGGGCTGCTGCTGCAAAGAAGAGAATTTCTGCAGGCTCTGCGCCGCCTCACGAGTCAACATGGCACGTTGTTGATTTTCGACGAGGTGATCTCGGGCTTTCGTCTCGCCCGGGGCGGCGCTGCCGAGTTGACGGGGATCGTTCCCGATCTGGCGACCTTCGGTAAGGTCATTGGCGGCGGTATGCCGGTGGGTGCTTTCGGTGGTCCGCGCCAGATCATGTCGCGCCTGGCCCCTGACGGTGATACCTATCAGGCGGGTACGCTGTCGGGCAATCCGGTTGCCATGGCCTCCGGCATCGCTACTCTCGACGTGCTCGTCAGCCAGAACGGCTGGCAGAAGCTCGAGGCGCTCGGTGCCGAGCTCGAAAAACTTCTCGAGCCGGTTCTGGAGACTGCCGGCTTCCCGGTGCACCTGGTCCGAGCGGGCTCGCTCTTCTGGATGTCCTTTCATGAAGACCGCGCGCCGCGCACTGCGGCTCCCCTGAGCGAGCGGGCCACGAAGCGCTTCAGCGCGCTGTTCCATGAAATGCTACATCGGGGGGTGTATCTCCCGCCGTCGGCCTACGAAGCCTGCTTTCTGTCGCTCGCGCATACGAGCGCCGACCTGCAGCGCTGCGCGCATGCGTTGCGGGAATCGTTTGCAGCCATTGCCTAGGAGCGACTCCCATCGCCGCCATGAAAGCAACGCGTGTCTTTCAGCTTACCGCCCTCGCGCTGGTGGTCGTGGCCGCCGTGCAGGTGGGTTGGTGGCTGTTCGACCAGAGCTCCAAGGCGATGGAGAAGGTCCGTGAGGAGCATACGCTCTACTCGCAACAGGTCGCGGCAGCCCAGGCAATGTTGGATTCGGGCATGTCCTCGGAGCATGTGCGACAGCTCCTGCCGGGCGTTGCCACGGTGGGCTCGCGAGCGGTAATCGATCCAACGGTAGACCAGTCTTTGCTGGGAGAGCAACACCGCCGCATCAACCAGTATGCCTGGGAGGGGGCCTTCTTTCTCCTCGCCCTCGGCGCCTGCATCTTCGTCATCGCACGTGCATTGCGTGCGGAGGCCAAGGTGATCCAGGAGCAGGACAACTTTCTGGCCCTGGTCTCGCATCAATTCAAAACGCCATTGGCAAGCTTGCAGCTCTCACTCGAGACCATGGCGATGCGGTCGTTGTCGCCGGATCAGGCACGCACCCTGATCGACCGGATGCTTGCGGATCTGGGACGGATGGAAGCCATGGTGACCCAGATCCTCGAAAGTGTGCGCCTCGAGCGCGGTCGAGTTGAGCTGCGGCGCGAGCCGCTGGATCTCTCCGGTGCGGTGACCCGCGTGGTCGCGCACTTCGAGGACCGGGCGCGCAAGGACAACATCACGATCACGACCGACATTGCACGGGGTCTGTACGTGCTCACCGACCCTCTTGCTCTGGATGTGATCGTGCGCAATCTGCTGGAGAACGCGATAGCGGCGATCACTCCTGTTGGTGGCGGCTCCATCACCTTCGTCGCGCGGCGCACCGAGAGCGAGATCGAGCTGGCGGTGAAGGACAGCGGCGTGGGTTTCCGGCCCGCCGACGGCCGCCGCTTGTTTGAGAAGTTCACGCGCCTGCACCCTGGTGGGGGCAGCAGCTACTACGGCACGGGGCTTGGGCTCTTCATCGTCCGGCGGCTCATGCAGCTGGCCGGCGGTAGGGTCAGTGCCTACAGCGACGGAGTTGGGCAAGGCGCGCGGTTCGTGCTGAGCTGGCCGATAGCTTCCGCGGAGCAGGCGTGAGCGATCCGGCCCATGGGTCCTCCGGGCTGCCGCCGCAGGCGAACCGCATTCTCGTCGTCGAGGATGATCCCCATCTCGCCGCCGGTGTGGTCGAAAACCTGCGCGCCGAAGGATACGACACTCACGTGGTCACGGACGGCGAGCAGGCGCTCGAATGGCTCGGCACCGAGCCTGTCGGCCTGGTCGTGCTCGATGTCATGTTGCCCGGAATCGATGGCTTTGGGGTTTGTCGAACTTTGCGTGCGCAAGGAAACAACACTCCGGTGTTGTTTCTCACCGCGCGCGGCGATCCGGCGGACCGCGTGCGTGGGCTCGAGGCGGGCGGCGATGACTATCTCGCCAAACCGTTTCATTTGCAGGAGTTCCTGCTTCGCGTCCGGGCGATCTTGCGACGGTGGGATTGGTACCGGAGCGCCTCCGCCACCGCCGCCACGGCAGTGCTCAATTTCGGCGGTAACGAGGTGGATTTCCGCGCCTTCCGCGCCCGTTCGTGGAATGGCGTGCCGCAGGAGCTCACGGAGAAAGAGGCAATGATTCTGAAGGTATTGGCCGAGCGCCCCGGAGAGATTGTCTCGCGCGAGGATCTGCTCGAGCGAGTCTGGGGATACGACGTGTTTCCCTCCACCCGGACGGTGGACAACTTCATTCTGCGGCTGCGCAAGCGCTTCGAGCGCGACCCGGCCAATCCCCGGCATTTTCTGACCGTGTGGGGTGTCGGGTACCGTTTCATGATGGAAGGTGAGTCTTGAGCAGCGGTCGCACCACTGTGCGCATCGGCACGCGCGCCTCGGCGTTGGCGCTGTGGCAAGCGCGGCACGTCGAGAGTCTCATCAATGGTCTCAGCGGCGCGCCTCCGGTCGAGCTCGTCCACATCAAGACCGAAGGGGATGTCAGAACCGACGTGCCCCTGTGGGCCTTGCGGGGAAAAGCCTTTTTTACCAAGGAAATCGATCGCGCGCTGCTGGCCGGCGAAGTCGATCTCGCGGTCCACAGCCTGAAGGATCTCTCGACAGTGCTCGAGCCGGGACTCGAGCTTGCAGCGACCCTGACTCGCGAGGATCCGCGCGACGCCCTGTTGAGCCGGGACGGCCTCACCCTGGCGCAGCTCCCTGCGGGCGCGCGTGTCGGCACGAGCAGCTTGCGACGGCGCGCATTCCTGAGCCGCATACGTCCTGACCTGCTGTTGCAAGAATTACGGGGCAACGTGCCGACCCGGGTCGAGCGCATGAAGAAAGGCGACTATGACGCGATCATTCTCGCTGCGGCCGGATTGAAGCGTCTCGGCCTGCAAGATCACATTGCGGAGTTTCTGTTGACCGATGATTTTCCGCCTGCGGTGTCGCAAGGCGTGATCGGAGTCTGCTGCCGCGCCGGCGATGCGGACACGCTGCAGTGGTTGCGGCCGTTGGACGACAAGCAGTCACGGCTTGCCGTTACGGCGGAACGCGCGCTTTTACGTCGCCTCGAAGGCGGATGTCAGGTACCGCTCGGAGCCTTGGGAACCGCCTTGGGGGGGAGGGTGCACCTGTATGCCGGCGTATGTGCGCTGGATGGTTCCGAGTGGCTGAGTGCGCGCGGCGAAGCGGATGGCACGGTCGAGAAGGCGGCCGCGCTGGGCCAGCGGCTCGCCGACGAATTGGCGGCCAAAGGCGCCGCGCGCCTCATCGCCAGCGAGCGTGAATCGCGTCGGCCGGTGGAGGAGCCCTGAGCATGGACGAGCAGGAGCGCCGACCTGTCGTGGTGACTCGCAGTGAGCCGAGCGACGGCCCGTTGAGCTCGGAGCTACGTAGTCTGGGATTGCCGGTGTTGGTTTGGCCGGCAGTCAGTGTCGAGCCAGCCCCAAGGGAGCCCCTGGATGTCGCACTTCGCGAAGCCACAGCAGGGTTGTTCGATTGGATCGTGTTCGCCAGCCGTCACGCAGTCGCCGCCGTGACTGAGATCCTGCCCGCCCCGCCGCCGGGGGTCCGGATCGCCGCGGTCGGCCAGGCCACCGCGCAGGTCCTACGCCAGCGCGGGTGGCCCGTTGATTTGCTGCCCAGCGAGGCCAACGCCGCCGCACTCGTAGAAGCGTTCGCGGCGGAAGTCAGCGAGGAAGCTCGGTCCGCACCGGCCATAGTTGCGGCCCAGCCGCTCGCCGGGCGCCGCGTCCTTTTCCCCGCAAGCTCCCGCGCCCTCCCAACCATTGCCGCGGGCCTGACCCAACTAGGCGCCCAGGTGCGACAGGTGGAAGCCTACCGCACCGAATCCTCCGCGGGATTGAACATAGACGCCTGCCGCTCCTGGATCGCGCGTGGCGGCATCGGCGCCGTGACTTTCGCCAGCCCCTCGGCCGTCGACGAATTGGAGCATGCGCTGGGCAAAGACGACTTCGACCGGCTGCTGTCTTCGGCAGCCGCGGTGGCCATTGGACCCACCACCGCGCGAGCCCTCACCGAGCGTGGTCACACGCCGACCCTGGCCGAATCGGCAACGCTTCGGGGTCTTGCGAACACCACACATCGGGTTTTGATGGAGAAGCACTGATGATATTTCCCCTGCACCGACCGCGCCGGACGCGGCAGTCCGATGTCTGGCGCCGCATGGTCCGCGAGACGCGCCTGTCAACTGACGCGCTCATCTATCCCTTGTTCGTGGTTCCCGGCCGTGGGGTACGGCATGCCGTGCAAAGCATGCCAGGGGTGTCGCAGCTGTCGGTCGACGAGCTCGTGAAGGAGGCCAAGGCAGCAGCTGTCGCAGGGGTGCCCGCCGTGTTGCTGTTTGCCGCGCCCGCCGAAAAGGACGCCAAGGCCAGCAGTGCCCTCGATCCCAAAGGTCTCGCGGCGCAGGCCATCGCCGCCATCAAGGACGCTTGCCCGCAACTCCTGGTGTGGGCGGATGTTTGCTTGTGCGGCTCTACCGATCATGGACATTGCGGTCATGTCACCTCCAAAGGTGCGATCGAGAACGACTCCTCGGTGCAAACTCTTGCGCAGGTGGCCCTGAACTACGCCCGCGCCGGAGCCGACGCGGTCGCACCGAGTGACATGATGGATGGCCGCATACTGGCCATGCGTCAGCTGCTGGACCGCGAAGGTCACGTCACCACGCCGATTGTTTCGTATGCGGCGAAATACGCCTCATCTTTCTATGGACCGTTTCGAGAAGCAGCCGAGTCGGCCCCTGCGTTCGGCGACCGGCGCTCCTATCAGATGGATCCGGCCAACTCTCGCGAAGCGCTGCGTGAGGTCTTGTTGGACGTGGAGGAAGGCGCCGATCTGGTCATGGTGAAGCCCGCGGGCCCCTACCTCGACATCATTCGCCAGGTGCGCGATGCGGTGCGGGTGCCCGTTGTGGCCTACCAGGTTTCCGGTGAGTTCAGTCTCATCAAGGCGGCCGCCGAGCGGGGCTGGATCGATGAGAAGGCCGCGGTCTTCGAGACTCTGACAGGGATCCACCGCGCGGGCGCGGATCTCATCATTACCTATTGGGCGCCGCAGATGGCGCGGTGGCTGAGCGAATGAGCGTCAATCAGGTGGATAAGTCGCCGGTATTTCTCGCGGCGTGTCGCCGCCAACCTGTCCCTCACACGCCCGTGTGGGTCATGCGCCAGGCCGGGCGCTACCTTCCGGAATATCGTGCTCTGCGCTCAAAGGGGGATTTCGTCACCCTGACGCGTACGCCGGAGTTTGCTGCCGAAGTGACTCTGCAGCCGCTGCGGCGGTTCGAGCTGGACGCGGCTATCTTGTTCAGCGACATCATGACTCCCGTGCAGGGGATGGGTGTCGATCTGACCTTCGAGCCGGGTCCGGTAGTAGCGCAGCCTATTCGCACGGATGCCCAGATCGATGCGCTCGCGGATCTCGTCCCGGAGCGCGACGTCCCGTTCGTCCTCGAGTCGATCAAGCTCATCCGCCCGAATCTACCGCGCGGCGTGCCCCTGATCGGCTTCGCCGGCGGGCCGTTCACCCTGTTGTGTTATCTCGTTTGCGGGCGGCCCTCGAAGGAATTCGGTGCCGCGCGCTCGTTCCTGTATGCGCAGCCGCAGTCCGCGGAACGGCTCCTCGACAAGCTTGCCGACGCCATGGCGGTCTACCTGCGGGCCCAGGCGGCCGCCGGAGCGCAAGCCTTGATGTTGTTCGAGTCCTGGGCGGGACTGTTGGCGCCTCCCGAATTCGAGCGCTTTGCGCTGCGCGCGGTCCGGCGGACCATGGCCGCGCTCCGCGGTACCGGGGTGCCATTGATCTACTACGTCAACCAGGGCTCGGCCCTGATGCAGTCCGTTGCGGATCTCGATGTTGACGTCATAGGTGTCGACTGGCGCTCCCCCCTCGATGTTGTGCGCCGTTATCTGGGCCCCGGTAAAGCGGTGCAGGGCAATCTCGATCCGGCCGCCTTGTTCGCGCCGCCGCGGGAGTTGGAGCGCCACATCGACACCGTTCTGAATGCGGCCGGCCCGACCCCTGGTCATATTTTCAATCTCGGCCACGGGATCTGGCCTGAAACCGACCCGGATGCCGTCGCGCGTCTGGTGGACTATGTGCACCAGCGCACCGATCTGCGGGACAAAGTGTCATGACGGAGCAGACAGGGCGCCAGGCATCCCTGGCAAATCATTTGTCTATTGGGTCGTCTGCTGACGATGACGGGTTCGCCACCACCGCCGCCACGTACTTCCGGGATCTGCAAGGACGCATTTGTACCGCTTTCGAATCGTTCGAGCCGACGAGTCGTTTCGAGCTGCGCCGTTGGAGCAAGCCGGAAGGCCACCGATTGCAGGGAGGGGGAGAATCACGCCTGATGCGCGGGGAGGTCTTCGAGAAAGTCGGCGTTAACGTAAGCCACGTATGGGGAGAGTTCTCGCCCCAAGCACGCAGTCAGGTCGCGGGCGCTGAGGAGTCAGGCGGACGCTTTGTCGCGTGCGGCATCTCGCTCGTTGCGCATATGCGCAACCCGTATGTGCCGATCGTTCACATGAACCTGCGGTATCTACGGACGAGCCTCGCGTGGTTCGGTGGCGGGGCCGATCTGACCCCGACATTTCCATTTGACCAGGACACTGCGGAGTTTCACGCCGCGCTCCGCGAGGCTTGCGACTCTTACCGGCCGGACGCGTACGCGCAGTTCAAAGCCTGGTGCGATCGCTACTTCTATCTCCCGCATCGCCACGAGCCTCGCGGCGTGGGCGGCATCTTCTTTGATGACCTCGCCAGTGGCGATCGCGATGCCGATTTCGCGTTCGCCCGCGCGGTGGGGGACGCTTTTCTGCGCGTATATCCGCCGATCGTCACACGGCGGAAGGACACACCCTACGATGACGCAGCGCGCGATCGCCTGTTGATCAAGCGAGGGCGCTACGTGGAATTCAATCTCGTCTACGACCGAGGCACCAAGTTCGGATTCAGCACGGATGCCGATCCCGAGGCTTACTTGATGAGCTTACCGCCACTCGTGAAATGGTAGCTGCGCGGATCGAGCGTTCGGAACCAACTCTGCGCTTCCGGCCAGAACGAGCGCTCGCGGTAGGCTTTGGCCGCGTTCCAATGAGAGGTAATCACTGCGGCGATACTCTCGATGGTCTCTTCGGGTGGCTGCCACAAGGGCCATGTCAGTCGGCTTGTCATAATAATGATCGTCTTGTCCAGAGCTTCGCCCAACTTTCCTGCCGGTCGAGGCGACCAGCCTGAGGGCCTTTGGGCGACCTGAGTTGCGCGCCCGACCCGCCGGTCCGTCTCTTCACTACATGAGCGCGCCAGCGCCTCCCGAGTTCCTGCAAAAACTGTCTCTCTTCAGCGACGAGAACGTCTGAAGCACCCTGGGAACGCGGGTTGCGGAAGTTGTGCGTTTGACGCAACGTCCCGGGGACGGCCGCGGCGGCCGGCTGTGACGCCGGCAGGGGGCCTTGAGCCTTAGGATCTCTTGTCGTTCGGGCGAGATGCGGGCAGATTCGGATTTGCAGCGTAGAAAAATAACTCATGGCCACTGAGCACAATAGTTTGGATACTGCGAGGCAGTGGGCGGGCGGAGGACCCGGGCAAGTGCCGGACGACAAGGACGATCTTCGTTGGAGTGAGTTTCGCTATCGCACCGTGGCCTCCATGGCCCCAGGGTTCATCTTCGAATACCGTTTCAATGAAAGACATAGGCCCCACGCCGTTTGGGCCAGCCAGGGCGTTGAGGCCATCCTGGGTTGCACGCTCGAAGAAACCGAGCGCCGGGGTGGCTGGGATGCCCTGATCGAGGACGCCTGGAAACCGGTGGCCCGCGCTCGGCAAGCCCAGCTGCTGCAAGGCAAGGCGCAGAGCGGAGAGCTCCTGGTGCGCGCGATCTCAGGCGAGCGGAAATGGCTCCAGATCAGCCTGCAACCCGTGTTCGATCCTCATACCCAGCATGTCACCGGCGTGGTCGGCTCCGCCTACGACATCACGACCCGCAAGCTCACCGAGGAGGCGCTGAGGAAGTCAGAAGCCGTGTTGCGCGCGGTCACCGAGAACACGCCCGACTGGCTGTTCCTGATCGACGAGAGACTGGGCGTGCAGTTCATGAACCGCCCTTTCGGGAAAAATCGCCCGGAAATCGTTCGCGGGCGGTCTGTCCTCGATTTCGTGCCTCCGGAGCTGCGCGCGGGCATGGAAGCGATTTACCGCAAGGCGCTGGCAACGGGGGTTTCCGCCCGGCTCGAGCTTCGCAAGCCGGGGCCCGATGGCTCTCCCGGGACTTTCGAGCACCGGATCATGCCGGTCATCGAGAGCGGCGAGGTTCGCTCCCTCACTGTCGCCGTCACCGACGTGACCGAGCGCAAGCGGGCCGAGAATAATCTGCGCACCCAGGCGCGCATTCTCGAGACCATGCGCGAAGGCGTCGTCTTGATCGACCCCGCCAACCATGCCATCAGACTGACCAATCCAACGTTCGACCGCATGTTTGGTTATGGTCCGCTCGAGCTGCTGGGCAGCCCGATTGAGCCGCTCTTCAGTATGCTTGCTGTGCAGCGCCGGCGTTTGTCGCGCGCATCGCACGACGGGTCCAGCGAGGTTCCGGTGGAGTTCGAGTGTGCGCGCAAGGACGGCAGCCGTTTCGTTGCCGCTTGCGTTCTGACTCCACTCAACATGGATGGAGCGGAGCACTGGCTCGCGGTGTTGAACGATGTCACCGAGCGAAAGCAACTCGAGCGCGAGATCATCGAGATCGCAAACCGCGAGCAGCAACGCATCGGCAGCGATCTTCACGATGGGCTCGGGCAGGACCTTACGGGCATTGCGCTGATGCTCAAGGGCGTTGCGGCGCAGCTGCGCAAGGAGAGCTCGGCCGCCCGTCACGATGTCGAGGAAGTGATCGGCCTCGTCAACAATGCGATCGAGAACACACGTACACTCGCCCGCGGACTGTCACCGCTCGGGAGCGGACGCGGCAGTCTCAAAGAAGTGATCGAGACGTTGGCTGCAAGGATCAGTGAGCGTTTCGGCGTGCAGGTAGAATGTGACCTGGATTTTGAGGAACCGATTCCGCTGAGTGAAACTGCGGCCGCGCATGTCTATCGAATAGTGCAGGAGGCGCTGACGAATGTCGTGCGGCACAGCGGCGGTACCGAGGTGTCAGTCGATCTGAGAATGGCCGATGGCGAGCTGCTTCTGCGTATCGAGGACAACGGACGGGGCTTTGCCGCGATGCCGCCGGATCGGCCCGAAGGTCTAGGACTGAGGATCATGCGCTACCGTGCGCAAGTGTTGGGTGGGGATCTTGCGATCGACTCGGGCCGGAACGGGGGAGTTTCGGTGCGGTGCTCCTGTCCACTCGACCTTCCTACGGAAGGACCATGAAACTCGCGCCGCGGACAGCGGGGGCAGGCCAACGCCGCGTCCTCATCGTGGATGATCACCCGATCGTGCGACAGGGACTGCGGCGCATGATCGAGACCGAAGCGGATCTGGTGGTGTGCGGAGAAGTACAGACTGAGCGCGAAGCCCGCGCTGCCATCCGTGCTTTGGTTCCGGATGTTGTAATCGTCGATATCTCCCTCGCCCAGGGCGATGGCCTCGAGCTGGTACGCGACGTCCATGCGCAGCAGCCGGAGCTGCCCATGCTGGTGCTCTCGATGCACGACGAGCTGATCTATGGCCAGAGACTGCTGGCGGCTGGCGCCAGCGGTTACATAATGAAACAAGCCGCCTCCGAGCTGCTCCTGGTTGCTCTGCGCCGCGTATTGAGCGGCGATATCTACGTCTCCGAGTCCTTGAGTCGGGTCATGGAAGAGCTGGGCCCGGCCCGGCTGAACGGGGTCGCCGACGACCCGATCGAACGCCTCAGCAACCGTGAGCTGCAGGTCTTGAGCCTCATAGGTCGGGGGCTGTCTTCCCGGGAGGCCGCGGACGGCCTGGGACTGTCGGTGAAGACCGTGGAAACCCACCGGCAAAGCCTGAAGCGCAAGCTGAATCTGGCCACCAATGCCCAGCTGCTCCAGTACGCTATCAATTGGTACGGGAACCGGAGCACGCCTCCCGCGGCCGCCTCTTGAGGCCGGGCCTGCCCCCGAAAAGGCTTGCGCACCTTTAAACGGTCATCGCTCAGGCGACCTCTAAGCCCATAGATGACGCAGATCGAGCCTGAAGAAACCCCGGTCGATTGGGAGAGGGCGCTCATTGAGCGCGCTCGCGCCGGTGACACGCGGGCATTCGAAAGGCTCTATCGTGAGCACGTAGGCAGGGTGTATGGGCTTTGCTTGCGCATGACCCGCGATCCGGCTGTCGCGGAGGACTGCACGCAGGAGGCCTTCATCAATGCATGGAAGGCGCTGGCGCGCTTCGAGACCCGCAGCTCGCTGGCCACCTGGCTGCACCGGATCGCGGTGAATGTCGCCCTCGCGAGGCGTCGGAAGGCAACAGTGGTCGTCGAGTCCGTTGTGGACGACGATGGCGAAGAAATCGACAGTGACTGGACTTTGGAAACGCCCTTGGAAGTGAATGAGATCGAAGCGGCCATCGAGCACTTGCCGGAAGGCGCCCGAGACGTGCTGGTGTTGCATGCTATCTACGGCTATTCACATGTCGAGGCGGCGCAGATGCTTGGAGTGGCGGAGGGTACCTGCAAAGCGCAGTTGCATCGCGCACGCAGCCTGTTGAGAGAGAAGCTCGGTGTGGAGGTTCGCTGACATGAATGACGCGAACGGTGGCAATCGAGGCCGCAAAATTGGCTCGCTGCGCGAGATGCCGCAAGCGATCCAGCCACCGCGGGACCTATGGGCCGGGATCGAGCCGCGCATCGGTGCTGAGCGCGAATCCCGTGATGTCGGTGCGGATGATGACACAGACGTGCACGAGGCTCGGCCGCGCCCGTTGCTCCGCCCCGTGCCGTCGCGCTGGCTGGCGCTTGCTGCGACGATCGCCGCGTTGGCGGTCGGAGTGTGGATCGGCCGCAGCGGTCTGCCACCATCCGGCTCTCATTCCCAGACCCCAAGCACAGCGCAGTCCGGTAACAACACCGCCACTGGCGACAGCGCACGGGCGCTGCAGGCCGCCTACACCTCCGATCCGAGATATCAGCAGGATCGCGCCGCCCTGATGAAGACTCTGCAAGCCAAGCTCGACTCCCTGCCGCCTGATGCGCGCTCGAAAGTGATCTCGAGCCTGGCGACGATCCGTCAGTCGCAGCAGGATCTGGAAGCCGCGCTCGGCAAGGATCCGACCAATGCCCTGCTACAGGAGCTGCTGCTCAACACCTATCAAGACGAGATGCGCGTCCTTACGACCGTGCATGAGGCCAGCGACGCTGGCAAAGGGATCTGAAGATGCGCACGCCTTCCGTATCAGCGGCGGTGGCCGCGGCCATGCTGGTTGCAGGTCCCACGGTCCACGCCTCGGATCGCGACCTGGACCAGCAGGTGGCCGCCGATCCGCACGGGATCGTCGAAATATCGAACTTTTCCGGCCGAGTGGAGGTGTCAGGTTGGGATCAGCCGCAGGTTAGCGTGCATTCCGTCAACCCCAGCGACAACGTCACCGTCGAGTTGAGTGGTGGTCATAGTCACACGAGCATCACCGTCCGCTCGCATGGCATGTGGGGCGGCGGCGGGGAAGCGGACCTGAGAATCAAGATTCCACGCGGCAGCGAGCTCGATGTGACCGGCGTGAGCTCCGACATAACAACCGACGGGATTCTGGGAATGCAGCGCTTGAAGACCGTGAGCGGCAGGATCAAGGCCGATTTCGCTGCCGCCGACGTAGAGGCCAAGACGGTGAGCGGCGATGTGCGCCTGATCGGGGCCGGCAAGCCCGTGGAGATGCATTTGTCCAGCATCAGCGGCAGCATCCGTCTCGAGCACGGCGCGGGTGAAGTGGACGCGACCACCGTCAGTGGCGATCTCAACGTGCAACTCGATCCGGCGCGCTCGGTGCGTACCCGCAACACTTCGGGTCGCACCGTCATCCAGGGGTCCTTGACCAAGGACGCCGATCTCGACGCGCAGAGTGTCAGCGGCGATGTCAGGTTGCATGCCAGTGCCCAAGGCGGCTATGAATACGAGGTATCCACCTTCAGCGGCTCGATCCATAACTGCTTCAACCAGGAATCCGAGCGCGTCAACCGCTATGGCCCGGGCGAGCGTCTGAACGGCACGCGCGACAAGGGCAGCGGCCACGTCCGGCTGAAGACCATGAGCGGTCAGATCGATATTTGCGATAAGCCCTGAAGAGGGATCACACATCGCTCGCGGGAAATGGACGGCGGCGAGCTCACAGTCCCAAAACCCAATCACTTGCTGGGCCCTGGCAGGCCGGAACAATCGACAGCGGTGCCCGTTCGAACTGCAACGAAGTTCACGCAGGAGCCGCGCGCATGTCCGGAAACACACCCGTCTCGGTGGTGGTCGGCAGCCTTCGCAAGGAATCCTTCAGCCGCAAGGTGGCGCAAGCCCTTATCGCCCAGGCTCCGGCGTCGCTGGAATGCCGTATCGTCGAAATCGGCGATCTGCCGATGTACAACCAGGATCTGGACGATCATCCCCCCGAGCAATGGACGCGCTTTCGTGACGCGATCCGCGCGTCGCGTGCGGTGCTCTTCGTGACACCGGAGTACAACCGCTCTATTCCTGGTTGCCTGAAAAACGCGGTCGATGTGGCATCCCGCCCTAGTGGCAAGAGCGTCCTTGATGGGCGGCCCGCGGGCGTGGTGAGCGTGACGCCGTACAAGCTCGGCGCGTTCGGTGCGAATCACGCGATTCGGCAGACGTTCGTGTTTCTCAATATGCCGGTGATGCAGCAGCCGGAAGCCTACGTCTCCAATGCGGGTGAGCTGTTCGATGAGAAAGGTCAGCTCAAAAGCGATGGAACACGCAAGTTCCTCGAGCAGTTCATGGCAGCGTTCGAGAAATGGATCGCGCAGGTATCAGCGGGCTCGCAGACGGAGAGCTTCGACAGCTTCATGCGCAAGCGCACCGAAGCGGCGCGCGCCTATGTGAATGGGGATGCCGCGCCCCTTGACCGCATGGTGGCACAGAGCGGCCCGGCGAGTTTCTTTCCGCCGAACGGCGGCACCGAGCGAGGAGCGAAGGAAGTCAGCGCACGCTATGACCGCGATGCGCGGTTGTTCGGCAAGGGTGGCGAAACACAACTGGAGGTGTTGCAGTCAGCGGCGGCCGGCGATGTGGGATTCTGGACCGGCTTGCAAAGCGCGCAAGTGAAAATGGGTAATGCGTCCGAGCCGACAGCCATGAAATTGCGCGTGACCGAGCTCTTCCGCCGCATCGATGGTGAATGGAAGATGGTGCACCGGCATGCGGACCCGCTGGCTGAGCCGGCGAAGCGGTGACCATAGCGGCTCACCTAGCGAGCGTCAGCCGCAAAGTGCCCGGACGCTTCGGTAACTCTATCCAGCCATTCCTGGGCAAGAACGGTAAGCAAGCCGGCCTGCTCGATCGCGAGACCGTGGCCGGCGCGATCCAGCATTGCGAAAGTTGCCCGCGGAAAGTTTTCCGACATTTTCCACTGATCCCGATACCCGACGTCACTGTCCTGGCGGCCAGTCAACACCAATACCGGACCCGTAAATGACCGTGTAAGGGCGTCGGGATCGAAAGAGAACACGTAGCGGCGCGCGATGCTCTCCAGCAACGGTTGATCCGCGCGCCGGATGGCCGGCAGCAGCTCCTCCTGGAAGCGCAGCCAGGTCGATCGATTCTGTACCACGAAGTTGGGAGTAAAAGCATCCGCGTCGGCGCCGCTCAACGAGGCCAGAAATGCTGCGTCTTTCGCAATCACGGCATGCGGGGGCAGATCCCTCCGGTCGCGTTCAGCGACCACGACGGGACAGATGAGAGCCATGCCGTCGATGCTTGCGGGCTTGCGCGCCAACACTCCTCGGGCCAGATAACCGCCATATGACTGCCCGACGACGCTGAACCTCTTGCCCGGAATCACGGCGTCGATGAAATTCAACACTACATCCAACATGGCGTCGGAGCTCGCGATCGCGGCCGATGCCGGAGTCCTCCCCATGCCGGGCAGATCGAAGTAGATCCGGCGCCACCCGCCCCGACTCGAAAAAACGGGTTCCATACAGCCAATCAGCGAGCGGCGGTCGAGCGTAAAGCCGTGGATCATGACGATGGGCTGTCCGGAACCGCGCGACTCGTAGTGAACGGGCACGCCGTTGATGACGACCTGGCGATCCTCGGCCGCCTCATTCGTGCTTTCCGTGCGGCGCTCCCCCAGCGGAACACGGCCAGCCTCGCTACGCTCGGGTGCGCTGATCGTTGCCACCACGGCGGCGGCCATCGCGTTTCGACGCGTTACCAACACACAGCTACCCCTCGATTGTTCGGACGCCAGCCACAACAGAATAGGCGCGATCCCATCTTTTTAGATCCGGTAAGATGCAGATAGATACTCAATTCTTTATTGATAATCATGGACCGCATCGGTGATCTGACGCTCTTTTTGCGAGTACTGGACCTCGGGTCGATCACTGCAGCGGCCCGGAGCCTCGGCATATCGCTGGCGGTTGCCAGCCAACGGATCAAGCGACTCGAACGCAGTCTCGGGATCAGTCTTCTGCATCGGACTACGCGCAAACTCCAGGCCACCGCCGAAGGTACTTTGCTGGCGGAGAAGGGACGCAGGCTGATCGAGGAGCTGGCAGACCTGACCGGAGATTTGCGTCAAAGCAGCGCCACTATCAGTGGCACGTTGCGCGTCACGGTCTCCGCCTCATTCGGACGGCAACACATATCACCGCTCCTCCCGGAGTTTCTACGGCGCCATCCGCGGATCCGACTAAACATCAACTTCACCGATCTCGTGATGGATCTCGTCGGTAGCGGTTTGGACTTGGCCATTCGCATCGGCAAGCTCGATGACTCCGGACTCGTCGCCCGGCGCGTGGCCGTCAACCGCCGCGTACTGTGCGCATCCCCCGAGTACCTTCGCCGCCACGGCGTGCCTTCGCTACCGGATGATCTCGCCCAGCACAATTGTCTGGTGCTCGTGGGTAGCCGAGGACCGCAGGACGTCTGGACCCTGTCACATCCGAAGCAGCGTGAAATTCGAATTCGGGTTCGCGGTTCGCTCGAGAGCAACCTCGGCGAGGCCCTGCGCGATGCGGCTCTGGCGGGACTGGGAATCACCATGCACTCCACGTGGCACGTCGGTGATGACCTGCACGCCGGCCGGCTGAAAGTCGTGTTGCCCGAGTATCCCCCCGCAGAGAGCGCTATTTACGCCGTAATGCCGCAGCGTAACCTAACGCCTCCCCGGGCACGCGCGTTCATTGACTTTTTGACCGAGCACTTCGGCGATCATCCGCCTTGGGATCGTCCCCGTCGTTCTAACTCTGCGGGTTAGGATCCGCCCGCCTGCGGCGGAACGCTCAACGCACTCTGTTACCGGACTCGTCCAACACGCGCTCCCCGTCCTCCTTGACGAACGGCCCTTGCTGAGGGACAGGCAGAATGTCGAGCACCACCTCGGAGGGCCTGCAAAGCTTCACTCCCGAGGGTGTTACCACTATCGGCCTGTTGATGAGGATGGGGTGCGCGAGCATCTGGTCGATCAACTGATCGTCGGTCCAATGCTCGGCTTGCAGTCCCAGCTCCGTGTAAGGAGTCCCCTTCTCCCGCAGCAACGCGCGCGGACGAATCCCCATCCGCCGCAATAGATCGACCAAAGTGGCTCGATCCGGCGGCGTCTGCAGATACTCGATCACTGTGGGCTCGATGCCCGCGTTACGAATCAGAGCCAGGGTGTTGCGGGAGGTCCCACACGCTGGATTGTGGTAGATGGTCACCGGGACGGTCTGCTCGCTCATAGCTGGCTATCCTTCTGGCCGTGCAGATACAGCCTTCATATCGGGTGGGTTCGATACATTGTCGCTCGCAACCGCTTCCGGTTGGTAGCCGGAAAACAACATCCTTGCCACCCATAACGCGAAAAGCGCCCCAGCCAACTGCGCCGCAATGAACGCCGGGGCATCAACTGGCCGGATACCGGCGAAGGTATCCGACAAAGAGC
>Ga0105240_10004829_pt1 | contig 20320 bp, 20 predicted proteins | sample KBSC54metaG_FD_80426 | JGI IMG/M metagenome (GOLD analysis project Ga0105240, IMG submission 80426) | Corn rhizosphere microbial communities from Kellogg Biological Station, Michigan, USA - KBS C5-4 metaG | ecosystem: Host-associated > Plants > Roots > Rhizosphere > Soil | place: Michigan, USA... | reverse complement strand
GAAGCAGCAGAACGGTAGCAGCAAACCCGACACAGCATCCGACTAAACGGCCGCGAATATCGCGCTCGACGGGTATCGGGCGCAGGGTGGCGTAAATGCCTGCTAGCCCAAAGGAAAACACAGCCAGGGAGACTACGAAATAAGACAGATTAGGGGTGAGGGTGACATCGAACGCGCGCGTCAGCATCAGCTCGAGCACCAGCGTCGATAGCGCAATCAGCAACACACCAAAAGAGACTCTCCGCATGGCGTTTTGACCTGAGATTTCGGACGGTGCGTCGACCTAGCATTTACTGGGCCTGAGGCGCGGCCTGATACGGAAAGGTGCTTCGGCCGGGGGAGTGAAGCATTTCCGCGGGAGGGTGCAGAGGCCTTGCCCGAGTGGGAGGACCTAATGCTGCGGGGCAAGGAGGGGTGCGTTTGGCGCTAGCAGGGGTTTATTGAAGTCCAAGAGTTGCGGCGGGGCCAGATTCCGCGGCGCAGAAATCAGGGCACGTGAGTTTGATTGGCGCTGGCCGGCTGGCACAGCGACGCGATCCAGCCTCTAACGCGCCCCGGTGGCGGGTACACCGTCGAGGTTTGAACGATCCGGCGACACATTCCGGATCTAGAGACTGGGCCGGATCCTAAGGAAGGGATCCGTTTGATCCTGGGGATTGGTTGGAAATCCCCAGGATCGGGCCTAAACGGATTAGTAGCGGCGTCCGCCGCCGCCCGGGCCACGGCCACCGCCGCCGCCACCGCCCTCACGCGCCTTGGCCTCGTTTACCTTGAGGGCACGGCCGTCGAAGTCCTTGCCGTCGAGCGCTTGCATCGCGCGCGAAGCATCCGCATTGGGCATTTCGACGAATCCAAACCCGCGTGGACGCCCGGTGTCACGGTCGGTGATGAGCGCCAGCGACTCGACCGTACCATGCGCAGCGAATAGCGCACGCACAGCTTCCTCGGTCGCGGAGAAGGGTAGATTGCCGACGAATAATTTGGTCACTACGAGTACTCACTTAACAGGACAGAACAATTGGCAGTACGAGGCTGCCTCCCCGGTTCGGGATTCTTTTGAGGTGGCAGGCTTTGGCGGGAATACACGCCGATGAGGCGAACATAGGCCAGAGTAAGACAGACTAAAGATCACGAGCCGCCCGCCACCTTACATTAATCTTGCATGCTGTGCAGAAGTTTCGTCGCAGTTTGCCGACTGGGTGTGCAAAGGCATGTTTCGGACTGCTAAACCTGGCGGAGGTCGGCTTGCCCCTACGGACTTAGCCTAGGCGCTACCAGAGTCTCCTTCCTGGTAGCTACCTAGCGTGGCCTTGCCGAGAGCGTCGGTCTATCGACGCGGGTCAGTACTCGGGTTTGGACACTACTCGTCACATCCCTCCTCCTTTAGCACCTCACGTTCGAACACACGCACGAACTCGCGCGCCTGAGCATGTGTGCACAGTTCACATTCGAGCAGCGTGCGCAGCAGGGTTTCCAGATGTACTCGCAGCCCGACCGCGACCGTCGTCGGGAGGTAGTGGTTGAGTGTGCCGACGAAATCGTTGATTTCGTCCAGGCAAGCTTCGAACGCCTCGTATTCTGCAGTCAGATCCTGAGTTGACATGAGCGGGTCCTAGGTGTGGGCGGGGATCTAACAATACACGATCCGTCGTGTTGTGAAACATTGACGCATTGCGTTTCGCGTTTCTATACAAACACACAGTCTATTCGGATTCTCATTCCGGCGTGTCTGATTACACTGGCTGCCAATGACCTCACTACCCCCAAACACGAAGGCGAGTATCGCGGAGAATCCACTATGAATAGTTTTACCCTGACAGCGGTCGGTAACCTGGCCCGCAACCCGGAGCTTGTTGCTAAGGGCGATGTTTCTTATGCGCGCTTCTGCCTCGTAGGTAACGACTACGCCGGCAAAGACGATGAAGGGACCACGCGCGAGGTGGTCACCAGCTTATGGTTCGTAGCCTTCGGTCCTATCGGCGAGCGAATCGTGCGCAATTCACGCAAAGGGGATCAACTCATTGTCGAGGCGCGAGTGCGCTCTAGCAACTGGACTGACAAACAGGGGGAGAAGCAGTACGACCATTCATTTGTCGTGCAGGGCTTCAAGTTTGGCGCTCCCGGAAAGGTGAAGCGCGAAGAGCGGGAGGCTCGGCGCGAAGAAGGCTTACACCGAGGCGAGGAGCTTAGCAACGGTCGGGATGCCGAGGCCGGGACGGCAAACGCCACAGCCGGGGGCAATCCCGCGGGAGTTGAGCGCGAGGCGGGCGACGATCGCAGCAGTCTGGGTGCAAGTGCCGATGCCGGTACCGGAGCCAACTCCGGAGCTGAGACCGGCGGTGCCGCCAAAGCCAACACCAGCGTTAACCAGAAATCCGGTTCCAGTCGCTCGGGCCGAAGGGTGGCGACGTCCGTGGCCTGACTCGGGCGCGCTGCGCAGATTGCCCCAGGACTCCCCTGCGCGTTGTCTAACATCAAGGAAGTACTGCCATGGAGAGAGGCTCATGAAAAAACAAATTCGCTTCAGGAATCACAACACGGCGCTCGACCGGGCCGGTATCGCAGTGCCTACTGCAACAGTTGCCGCGCTGACCGCCTGCTTGCCCGGCGCCGCGCATGCGCAAAGCTCGCCCTTTATGACGGGTGCGACCGCCCTACAGAGCAACATACTCGCATGGCTGACCCCAATTGCAATCATTCTCGTGATGGTTCTGGGAGCAATGGCGATGGCGGCGCGCATGTCATGGGGTTGGTGTCTTGGAGCGATTCTGGGCATTGCGATGGCCTTCGGGGCGCCGCAGATTGTGACCTGGGTGCGCGGGATGTTCGGAGTTTGAAACAATGCCTGCCAGCACGCGCAACGCGGGACTACGGGCGGACCCTCTATTCGTCGGCGTCACGCGCCCACCTATGAGATGGGGCGTCACCTACGCGGCCCTGCTCTTTAATCTAGTCTTCACCCTGGAAGTGTTTCTGTTGACTAAGAATCTGCTGACGTTGTTGCTGGGCGTGCCGCTACACGCTATTTCGGCATTGTTGTGCGCGCGAGACGCGCGTTTCTTTGATTTGGTTCTCATCTGGGGGCGAACTCGCATACCGGCGCTGCTTGCCAACCTGCGTGTCTGGAAAGCGAGTAGTTACAGTCCGCTATCGCTTGAGTTATCGGGACGCCGCTCGCGAGGGCTTTCGCCAGCCGTGCAGATCGATTCGCGGCCGAGCGGGACAGTGTCATGCTGACTTCCAGACGAGCTGGCGCGTTACGCCGCGAGCTCACCGCGGCTCAGCACATTCCATGTAGTGCTCACGTATCGGAGCACGTGGTGAGAACCGTGTTTGGTCACTACCTGCAGGTGTTTCGCCTAGGCGGTGCGAGCTTTGAGACCGCCGACGATGAACAGCTCAATACTTGGCACGAGCGCTTGAATATTTTGTGGCGAAACGTTGCGAGCCCGCATGTTGCTTTATGGGCACATGTAATCCGGCGCCGTGAGGGTTGCCCCCTTGTAGAGAGCTCTGTGAAGGGATTTGCGGAGGCTTTAGATGCGAAATATCGCAAACATCTGGCCGCCGAAACGCTCCTGGTTAACGAGCTTTACCTGGCGGTGCTTTATCGACCAGTGACCACCACGGCCAGCGGTTTTATAGCGAGTCTTATTACGAGGGCCCAACCGGACATCTCAAGGCTGGAGTTGACCGATGCCCTGGATGTTTGCGCGAAACTCGGGCAGACACTGCGAGCATCGCTCGCGCGTTACGAGCCTGAGCTTTTGGGTACTTACCGGGCCGGAAATTCCTGGTGCTCCTCTTTGCTCGAGTACCTCGGCGCGCTGGTAAATGGTGAGTGGCAGCGCATGCCGCTGTCGCGCGGGCCACTTAACGAGTCGTTGGCGACGACACGGCTCTTTTTCGGCGCTGAGGCCATCGAATATCGTACCCCCACCGCAACCCGCGTCGGCGCGATCCTGGGCATCAAGGAGTATCCAACACCCACGCTTGCCGGCATGTACAACCGGCTGCTATCGGCGCCGTTTCCGTTTGTCCTGACGCAGTCTTTTACCTTCCTCTCGAAGGCGACCAGTCAGGGGCTGCTGCAGAGGCAATTCCATCGCCTAGGAAACGCGGGCGACTTTGCGGTGTCACAGGCAACGCAGCTCAAGGATGCGCTCGATGCCTTGACCAGCAACGAGTTTGTGATGGGAGAGCATCATTTCTGCTTGCAGGTGCTCGCTGACATTACGGATGAGGTACCCGAAGGAGCCCCTCTCGGACGTCTCAAACAGCTAAACGATCATGTCGCTTTGGCGCGCAGCCTTCTGGCCGACACCGGCATGACCGTCGCTCGGGAGGACTTGGCGTTGGAGGCGGCATTCTGGGCGCAGTTGCCGGGCAACTTCGCAATGCGCCCACGCAAAGCGCCCATCACCTCGCGCAACTTCGCCGCCATGGTCCCGTTCCATAACTACCCTGCAGGACGAGCTCTTGGAAACTATTGGGGTGATGCGCTCGCGTTGTTGTCGACGAGCGCACATTCGCCTTACTACTTCTCGCTGCACGCGAGCGATCCTACTGATTCTGACGGGGGCAGTCGAAAGGACATTGGGCACACCTTCATTTGTGGTCCCACCGGCTCTGGCAAGACGGTGTTCATCGGCTTTCTGGCGGCGATGCTGCATCGCCAAGGTGTCACGCAGGTGATCTTCGATAAAGACCGAGGTCTGGAGATTCTCGTGCGCGCTCTTGATGGCGAATACCTTCCACTGAGGAACGGGTTGCCTACGGGATTTAATCCTTTGCAACTGCCCTCGACACCCTTGCATTTTGAGTTTCAGAAAGTGTGGCTCCACACATTAGTTCGCTCACCGGGAGGGGTGTCGCTCACGGTGGGTGAAGCCGCCGACCTCGATCAAGCGTTGCGCGGAACGTTGGCCCTTGATAGACGCTCCCGCCGTCTGTCCCGACTTGTTGAGTTTCTCGACCCTACGGATTCTGAGGGGTTGTATGCGCGACTCACGCGTTGGTGTGAAGTGAGTCGCGGCGATTATGCTTGGGTATTCGACAATCCTGAGGACCGGATTGTGCGAGTACTGCAGGGCCGGTCCATCATCGGCTTCGATGTCACAGAGTTTCTGGGTAACGAAGTGATTCGAGCGCCGGTGACCCTCTATCTTTTTCACCTCGTACGCCAGCTTCTGGATGGCCGGCGATTGGTCTGTTGGATGGATGAGTTCTGGCGGCTGCTTGAGGACCCTGCCTTCGCAAGCTTCGCTAAGGATGGTCCGAAGACCTGGCGCAAGCTGAATGGCGTGATGTGTCTGGCTACGCAGAGCGCTAGTGACGTGCTCGATAGTCCTATCAGCCGAACCATCATCGAGCAGACTCCCACCAAGGTGTTCTTCCCAAACTCACAGGCCAGCATCGACGAATATACCGGCGGCTTTGGACTTACGGAGCGCGAATTCCGACTCATCAAGGAGGGACTGGAGCCAGGCTCGCGCATGTTTCTGGTGAAGCAGGGACACCATAGTGTGGTGTGCCGGTTGGACCTGCGGGGCTTCGACGCCGAGCTTGCGGTGATCTCAGGGCGCGCAAGCGAGCTCGAGCGCATGCAAAGGATCATCGCGGCACAAGGCACAGATCCTGTCCGCTGGCTACCTGTGTTTATGAACGTCGGCGAGGCGAGTTGATCGCACGCCCTAGATGGACTCGTCAATAAGGAGTGTGTCATGTCCGTGTCCGCAATACGTAAGGTGCTCGCCCTGGCCATACTGGGGATCGGGATGCCGGTGGCCCAGGCCCAATTCGCCGTGATCGATGTTGCCTCCGTCACTCAACTAGTGTCGGAAGTCAAAACGCTGGAGCAGCAGCTCATTACGGCGAAGGCTGATCTCGCCCAAGCGCAAGCATCCTATCAATCGACGGTCGGTGCTCGTGGCATGGAGCGGTTGCTCTCCGGTACCGTACGCAACTATCTGCCCTCTGACTGGAATGGGCTGCAAGGCGCGTTTCACGGTGCTGGCGGTAGCTACCCTGCATTTTCTACCGATCTAAATACGGTGCTAGCGTCAAACGCGGTGCTATCCACTCGGCAGATTGCCGGCCTGCCGCCGGCGGCGGGCCAACAGCTCCAGTCGGAGCGCCAAGCAGTAGCCTTACTGCAGGCGGTATCGCATCAGGCGCTTGCGAATGCGAGCGGCAGATTCACCTCGTTACAACAACTTATCGACGCTATCCCACATGCGAGCGATCAGAAGGCGGCTCTAGACCTGCACGCGCGTATCGACGCCGAGGTCGGAATGTTGCAGAACGAGCAAACTAAACTGCAGGTCCTGTACCAGAGCCTACAGGCGCAGCAATGGGCGAACGAGCAGCGCAATCGAGAGCAGGTGGTGGCGGGGCATGGGCAGTTTGCTACTCGCTTTCAGCCGACGCCTTGAAGCGCGCCGGGGCGGAGGTGGTCCGTGGGATTTTTTCAAACATTCTGGACTTGGCTTAACGCTCAATTGGCCAGTTACATTGGTGCTACCACGACCAAGGTGGCTGCCGCCTTGGAACCTGCGGTCGTAACGTTCGCGACGGTGTACGTCATGGTATGGGGCTATCTACATCTTACCGGCAGGATAGAGGAGCCGTTCGTCGCGGGCTTGAAGCGCCTCGTTACCCTTGCGGTCGTTCTGGGTGCCGCGCTGCATCTATGGCTTTATAACTCGTTGATCGTAGACACGTTCTACCAAGCGCCGTCGCAGCTCGCGGCGGCTATTGTGGGCACGACCGATACGGTTGCGACCATCGATGCGATCTGGGATCGCGGCGGAACGGTGGCGGGCTATTTGTTTAGTAACGGAGGGCTGTTCGGTAACGAACTCGGCTACTACATCGCTGGAGTGATCGTCTGGCTCTTAGTGGGGCTGTTATGCGTTTACACCATGTTTCTGATCGCACTGTCCAGTATCGCCTTGTCGGTTCTGTTGGCTCTGGGGCCGTTGTTCGTAGCCGCTCTGCTGTTTGAGCGCACTAGGCGGCTGTTCGATGCGTGGATTGCGCAGCTAACGAACTATTCCCTGATTACTGTTTTGACAGTGTTGGTATCTGCACTAATGTTGCAGATCGTGGAGTCCTATGCCAAGCAGACGGCCGCGCGCGGCAGCGGAATATCTACAGTGGATACGCTGAATATGTTGCTAGTGGTGACGCTCGTCTTTCTAGTAATGCGTCAGGTAATGCCGATAGCGGCGGGCCTGGCCAGTGGCGTTGCGCTGAGTTCACTTGGCGCGGTGAGTCGTTTCATGATGTTGAGCGCGGTCACTGTTCGGGGACGCATTAGACACTACCTGAATCAATAGAGGGGATCATGGACGGATTCATGAAGACGCTCGGGCTAATCGGGTGGCTCGCATTGGCAAGTGCTTGTTCCTCATACGGCGTGCGTTGCGACAAGCATCTACGCCCGATCAACATGCCGGCGAAAGCAACTGTATCGACTACGCCAAAAGCTCGGGGATCGACTGCTGGCCACGCAGCGACTGGAAAACCATGAAAAGCGTGACAGCGGAACAAGCGCTCGACAGTTACTTTCGTGAAGCAATCTCCTGGGAGCACGACCGGATTGCGGCAGCCCAGCGCAGTGCGCGCGTAGCGTGGCGCATCGCCGGCGCTGGTTGGATATGTGCCGTAACGGGTGGGGCTTCTCTTTTGCTGCTAATGCCCCTAAAAAGGGCCGAGCCGTTTTTGATACGGGTCGACAATACCACCGGCATTGTGGACGTCGTTCCGGTCTACGCCGGCGATGCTGCTGTGGATCAGTCTGTCACTCGATACTTTCTGACTCATTACATCACCATCTGTGAACGATTCAATTTTGCGACGGCGGAGAGCGATTACGAGGAGTGCGGCGCGCTGCACGCTGCCCAACGAAACCAGGCGTGGTCGGCGTTATGGAATAAGAATAACCCGGCCTCGCCACTGAACGTCCATAAGGATGGGAGCACGGTACGGGCGCAAGTGGAGTCGGTGAGTTTCTTTCAACGGGGTAGTGGCGTCACGGACCTTGCGCAGGTGCGCTACGTGAAGGCGGAGCGCCAGAGTAACGGCGCTGAGGAGCGATTCACCCATTGGATAGCGACTCTACAGTATGCCTACACGGCGCCGTCGCAGGATCCACGAGTGCGGCGCTGGAATCCACTGGGTTTCAAGATTGTGGAGCTGGTTTCCGAGCCTGAAGTACCTGCCGTCAGCTCGGTTCAAAGCAGATAAGGACATCGAGGAGTCCAACGTGAATCCACACAAGTCATTCTCATTACCGACATCCGTTCGCCTGTTGCTCCTGGTTATTTGCGTGTTGCCCGCGGCACGGATTACGTGTGCCGAACCTCCTTCCGCAAAGAGCGAATCCGACACCCGTATTCGCGCCGTGGCCTACAGCGGCGATAGGGTTTACCGACTGGTCGGCTACGTCGGCTATCAAATCGATCTGGAGTTCGAGCCGGACGAGGCGTTTGTCGGGCTCGGTGCGGGCGACATCGAGGGACTGTCGTTTGCTTCGCAGGGCAATCATTTGTTCATAAAACCCAAAGCCTCGAGGGTCAGTACCAATATTACGGTGCTGACCAACCGGCGCGAGTATCAATTCGACTACACGGCGAGCGCTGAGCGTCCGGATGCGCGAGAGCCGGATGTGACCTACGTGTTGCGATTCACTTATCCCAAGGCGCCGGCGACGGCTGACGCAGCCGGAAGGATCGAGCGGAAGCTCGATGACGCAGCGGCGTTTCGGCCACGCAATTTTGACTATTGGTATTGCGGCTTTTCGGTGTTGAAGCCTGTCGCCGCCTCCGATGACGGCGTGCATACCCGTTTGCGCTTTGGTGCCCACGCTGAATTGCCCGCGATCTTCGTCCGCAATGATGACGGGAGCGAGTCGCTGCTGAATTTCAATATGGAGGCGGGAGACATTGTCATTCACAGAGTTGCCCGGCGGTTTGTCTTGCGCCGCGGCCTTCTCAAAGGCTGCATTGTCAATAAGTCATTCGATGGCGGTGGGGAGCGATTGGACTCAGGAACCATCTCCGCAGAGGTGGAGCGGGTAACGCAGGGAGCACGCCCATGAGCTCTTCGGGAGAAGATGTTGGCTCACTGCCGCCTGAGGGTGAGGTATCAACCAGCGGTACAGTGCGCGGGGAGCGTAGTGTCCCAGCCGTCAACAGTGTGCGCTCGATGCAATCCCGCATGAGTAGCGTCCTCGCAGCGGGGTTGATGATTATTTTGGGAATAGGCGCCTTATCCTGGTACTACTACAGTGCGTTAAACCGGCAGAAGCGGGCCCACCAGGAGGCGGTAACAGACTCCGTTAAAAGAGCGCAGGGAGAAATGGCATTGCCGCCTTTGGGCAATGTCGAACTGCCTCGTCAAGGTGCAAGTGTCACGCCGGACAAGCCGGCTTTGGCTAATCCCACGGCGGAGCGAACCCAGGACGTTGCCGCCCTTGCCCCAGACCTACCTCTGGCAGAGCCTCGCCAGGTTTGGGCCGTTCAGGGTGGGGCCGTACCGCCGTATTCAACCTCCGATCCCTATCGTGCTACGCAGAGACAAACTCCGACCGATCGGCGTTTGTCCGGTGCAGCCTTTGCGCGCGACTCATCGCTGCCTACGCTCTCCTCTGCAGCAAGCGCTGGTCAGGAAACTGAGGCTGGCACACCACAGGCGGGCCGGACACTGATGAATCAACTTTCAGGCACTCGAAACGAGGACACTCTCATGACGTTACTACATCCAGCTGAGATAGTTTCGGCGCGAGCGCAGACGCTGCCAACCCAACGGTTTTTATTACCGAAAGGCGCATTTATTGACTGCACCTTGGAGACGGCGATCGATTCAACTCTGCCCGGCATGACGACCTGTGTGACCGCTACCGACACGTTTGGCGTCGACGGTAAGGTCGTCCTGCTCGAGCGCGGCTCGAAACTGATCGGCGAGACTCGGGGCGAGGTGCAAAATGGTACTGCGCGAGTCTTCGTGCTCTGGACTGAGGCGCGTACACCCGCGGGTGTGTTGGTACCGCTTAATTCTCCAGGCACCGACGAGCTTGGCAGGTCGGGGCTGCCCGGAGAGGTGAATCGACATTTCTGGGACCGCTTTGGCGCCGCGATACTGATTTCCGTAATCGATGGCGCCACGCAGGCCGCGGTGCAGTCTACTGCGCGTAGCGGTGGAGCAATTATCTATAACCCTGCGACTTCACAGGACGCCCTCACCGATGTACTGAAAGGAACGATCAACATCCCGCCTACCGTAGTGAAGCACCAAGGCGACCGCATTCAGATTCTGGTAGCCCGTGATCTTGATTTCAGGTCGGTTTATGAGCTGCGTGCCGCGGGTTGATTCAGAGCAGAGGGTGTCTGTCGACCCCTCGGCGCTTGAGCTCACGCTGCGAGACTTGCGGCCGCTGCTGGATGATCCGTTGGTGACTGAGATTTGCATCAACCGTCCTGCGGAGGCCTTCGTTGAGACTCGCGGGGGTTGGTTGCGCCAGTCGTTGCCTTTCGCTGACTTTGACTGGTGTCGCCGGCTGGCAAAGCTTGTCGCCAACTTTACGAGGCAACGGATCGATGAATCCTGCCCGCTGCTGTCGGCCTCCCTACCGAGTGGCGAGCGGATACAGGTCGTGTTGCCGCCGGCAACGACTCTCGGCTGTGTTGCCATCACAATCCGCCGGCCGTCGGATACCGTGTGGTCGCTCGATGAGCTCGCCGGTCACGGCATTTTCCGCACCACGCGTCATGCGAGTCGCGACTTGGAGGAAATCGAGGCCGAAATGCTACGTCTCCTCGCCGCTAATGACTACGAGGCGTTCATGCGTTTGGCGGTGCGGTCCCGCCGGAATATTCTGGTCTCGGGGCCGACTGGCTCGGGTAAAACGACGTGGACCAAAGCGCTGATTCGTGAGATCCCAGCCGACGAGCGGCTGGTGACAATTGAGGACGCCCAGGAACTGGTGCTCGATCGACATCCGAATCATGTCCGTTTGTTTTATAGCAAGGACGATCAGGGGCAGGCGCGCGTTACCCCCAAACAACTGCTGGAATGCTGCCTGAGAATGAGACCCGATCGGATTTTGCTGGCGGAGTTGCGCGCGGAGGAGGCCTTCGACTATTTACGCAATGTGAATTCTGGCCACCCTGGCTCGATCACCAGTGTACACGCCACGAGCGCGGAGCTCGCCTTTGAGCAGCTCGTGCTGTTGGTGAAGCAGAGTTCGGGCGGTCGCGACCTTGCGCGGCGCGAGATCAAGAGTCTGCTGTATCTCCTCGTGGATGTCGTGATTCAGTGTGGTGTCGAGCGACACGAGCGGTTTATTAAAGAGATCTGGTTTCACCCGGCGCGCAAACACCGTGGCGCAGACTTTGAGGGCTGAGGATATGTTCTCAGCAGCAGCCGCCGAACTTAACGCTCTGACGCATGGGCTTTCGGGTCTAGCGTTGGGGTACGGAAGCGTCGCCGCGCCCATGTTTACCACCATGGTTAGGCGTGGGGCGGAGTTACGGAAGCTGTTGTGGTCGCCGGTTGTTGCGGCGCCTGTAACTTTGGCCGCCGGTGTCGGTACTGCCGTCATTCAACCGCTACTGCGCGGTTTGGGGGTAGTTAACGGAGGACTGACGCAACTAGCTATAGGTGCTAGCGTATTCGTCGCAGCGGGTTACGTCAGTGGCCGCGTCGTTGCAAGGCAGTCGTCTTCGGCTGTGTCTCACAGGCGCGGAAGTCTCGTCGCCGATCCTGAAGCGGCGAGGCGAGAACGACGATTCGGGCGCCCCCGCGCACACGATCTTGGCTGTGATGATGAGCGGCGACAGCACGAGCCTTCGCTCACGCTCGCCGGAGTGCCGATTCCTTTCGGGGATGAGAGCAAGCATTTCAAATTTATCGGTACGACCGGTACGGGCAAGAGCACTGCCATCTGCGAACTGCTCAAAGGCGCGCTCGGTCGTGGCGACCGCGCCATCATCGCCGATCCCGACGGCGGTTATCTGAAGCGCTTCTACGACGAACGCCGTGGGGATGTCATTTTGAATCCCTTCGACCCGCGTGCAGCGAAGTGGGACCTCTACGGCGAGATCTCGAGCGACTATGACATTGCGCAATTGGCTCGATCCCTCATCCCTGACCGAGGTGGCGAGGAGCGTGCCTGGCGGGAGTATGCGCGTACGTTTTTTACCGCGGTAGTGGAGCAGACGCGCCTGGGCGAGTTTAAGGACGCCCGGGAACTGTACCGGGTGTTGGTAACCGCGAAAGTCAATGAGATCAGGACCCTCGTTGAAGGCACCGCGGCCCAACCCTTCCTCGACGATCACAATGCCAAGATGTTCGATTCCATACGCTCCGTTACAAGTTCGGCCGTCGAAGCACTTCGGTACATCGGCCAACAGAAGGGTGCACCGTTGTCGGTACGCGACTGGGTGCAGCGGGGCTCCGGGGTGCTGTTTATTCCCTATCAAGCCGGCCAGATCGCGGCGCTACGCTCGACGATCTCAGCGTGGATGCGCTTGGCCATTTTCGAGACAATGAATCAAGAAGAGGGTGACCAACGCTTGTGGTTCGTGGTCGATGAGTTGGACGCCCTTGGCCAGATTGACGGTCTTAAGGATGCCTTGGCGCGGCTGCGTAAATTCGGTGGCCGATGCGTGCTGGGATTCCAGTCGGTTGCACAAGTGTCGGGTACCTATGGGCGCGCTGAGGCGCAGACCATTATTGAAAATTGTGGTAACACACTGATATTGCGTTGCTCGGCTAGTGAGAGTGGCGGCACCTCGCGCTTCGCCTCGCAACTCATCGGTCAACGAGAAGTCGTTCGAACCACAGAATCTCGCTCCAGACGCCCACTGCAACTGCGTCCGTCTGTGACGCGCTCCGAGCATTTCAGCCTGGAGCCGGCTGTGTTGGATTCCGAGATTGAGCAGTTACCGGATTTGCGGGGTTATCTCAAGCTTGCTTCCAGTCCCCAATGGCTCCGTGTGGCGTTATCGCGACCTGCTACGGCCGCAAATACCGCGGTTTCTCAAGTACGTGGCAATGCGCGGAGGGTGTGGGAGAACTTGCGAAAGCGCGACTCCGAAAGAACGAGTGCTGCGGATCACACGAGCGCTGATGGAAAGAACACTGCTCGTGAAAAGACAAATGATTCCCATGATATGGCTCGATAGCGTCCTTTGGAGTAAGTGAGGTGGAACAAGAGACTTTGAAACTCGGACTACTCATGGAGGCCGCACAGGCGCAGCAAGCGCTAGCAGAGACCACTCTCGAGAAGCTCAAGGGGCACGTCCGCGACCTAGATGACATCGTTCGTGACCAAATCAGAACCTCTTTGGTTGAGGAGCTGCATGTGTTGGGCAGTGAGGGGAGGCGCGCGGCCGAGACCCTTCGCAGTCTAGGCTGTGCAGCGAATCTCCGGATGACTCTCTGGAGCGTTGGCATGACTGTGTTGTGTACCGGAATACCGTTGTGTGGCGCTTGGTGGTTTCTGCCTTCGCAGACAGAGTTAGTCGCATTGCGAGCGAAACGCGACGAGTTGACTTCCGCTATCGCAGGTTTGGAGCAACGCGGAGCGCGAATTGACCTACGCCGTTGTGGAGGGAGCGGGCGCCTGTGTGTCCGTGTTGACCGGAAGGCTCCGGTTTATGGTGAGTCGTCGGACTACTTCGTCGTTAAGGGGTATTGAGACAATGGATTGGCCAATTGTGTTTCGAGCGACGGTGATCGAATGGACTAGTGGCTGGAGAGCTGCAACAGTGGTGTTGCTACTGTTGACGCTCATCATGAGCGTTGTGCTACTGCGGGGGCCCGCCTCGCGTGATGTACACAAGCGTGGCACGAGAATCCTTGTGGGCGGGCGCGCCCGCCGCAGAGCCTCGCAGTTGCGTAAGAGAGCTCGGGGCAGCAACGCCCCGCCGTTGACTCTGGCCGGGGTTCCTGTCGCGGCGCTCGATGAGACCAAGCACTTCAAGCTCATCGGCACGACGGGCACTGGTAAATCGACAGCCATCCGAGAGTTGCTTCGCTGTGCTTTGCAGCGAGGCGATCGCGCAGTCATTGCTGATCCCGACGCAGGATATCTGGCCTCTTTCCATGACCGCTATCGTGGTGACGTCGTACTAAATCCTTTCGAGAAGTATGCGGTGAAATGGGACCCCTTTGCCGAAATTCATGCGCTATATGACATCGATCAGCTTGCCGGCGGACTCATTCCCTCTACTGAAGATGCATCGGGCCGTGAATGGCGTGGCTACGCACGGACTTTTCTTACAGCAGTCCTGCGCCGTTGCCATGAGCGTGGCACGCGCGATGTGGCTGAGCTCTGGCGGCTGCTAGCTGTGGCGCCGGGTAGCGAGCTGCGACCCATTGTATCCGGGACGCCGGCGCAGCCTTTCCTCGAACCCGACAATGCGCGCATGTTTGGGTCCATCCGCTCGGTTGCCGGCTCTGCAGCTGCTGCGCTGGCCTACATTAAAGACCAGCGAGCGGCGCCGTTTTCGGTGCGCAAGTGGGTTGCTTCGGGTCACGGCGTACTGTTCGTTCCCTACGAAGCGGGTCAAATTCCAGCGCTTCGCTCGATTATCGCAACTTGGATGCGGCTCGCGATCGTCGAAACGATGAGCCATCCGGAAGAGGATCAACGTCTGTGGTTCGTCGTGGACGAGCTCGATGCGCTCGGAGCGATCGACGGCCTCAAGGATGCTCTCGCCCGGCTACGTAAATTTGGTGGGCGCTGTGTGTTGGGGTTTCAGTCTATTGCGCAAGTCTCCAGCACCTACGGCGCCGGCGAGGCGCAGACCATTGTGGAGAATTGCGGCAATACATTAATCCTGCGGTGCTCGGGTAGCGAGAACGGCGGGACCTCGCAGTTCGCTTCGCGCCTCATCGGTGAGCGGGAGGTTGTCCGGCGGCAAACTTCTCGTGGCCGTGATCGCGACGGCTGGTTCGCCTCACGCAACTCGCGACGCTCCACCAGTGTTAGCGAGCAACATGTAACGGAAGCTGCGGTGATGGCCTCCGAGCTGGAGCAGTTACCGGATCTCACGGGTTATTTGAAGACGGCCTCTTCGGGCGAGTGGTTGCGTGTGAGCTTTGCACGCTGAGTGATTCGAAGCAGATCAGCAGGGAGATGGTTACATGGCTGTGTTTCACTTCGATATAAGACCCGTCAAGCGCTCTACCGGCGAGAAGGCCACCGCGGCAGCGGCCTATCGTGCCGGCGAGAAGATTAAAGATGAGCGCACGGGAGAGTCCTATGATCATTCGCGCCGTAAGGATGTGCGTCACACGGAAATCTTCCTACCGTCGCAGTTTAAAGAGTCCCCGATGGAGTGGGCCCGGGACCGGGCCAGTCTGTGGAATACGGCCGAGGCCACTGAAAAACGCAAGAACTCCCGTGTTGCGCGCGAATATCAGGTGACGTTGCCCGCCGAGTTATCACCGGAGCAGCGGCTGGTGCTGGCGCGCTCGTTTTCACGTGAGATTGCGGATCGCTATGGCGTCGCGGTAGATCTGGCCATTCACGATCCGAAACCGGGTCACCGCGGTTCGCAAAATTTCCATGCGCACGTCCTGGCCACGACCCGCGAGCTTACACCTGTGGGTTTGGGAGCTAAGACCGGGTTGGACATGGGATCCGTGCAGCGCGCCAAGCAGGGACTACCCGACCACAGTGAGGAGTACACAGCCATTCGAGAGCGTTGGGCTACTCTGACGAACGAGGCGCTTCGCGATGCTAACCTCGATGTTCGTGTAGATCATCGCAGTCTGGCAGCGCAGGGAATCGATCGAAAGCCGCTTGTGCATGTTCCATTGGAGTTTTATCGACCTGAAAGGAACGGCATGACTCCCGAAGCCATGGAGCGTTTGCGTGAGGATTATAGAGCGCGGGTGGGCGCTCGTCTGGAGCGCGCGGAACAAGAGAGGCTGGCCAAACAGGAGGTTTCGCAAAGCAAACAGGAGGTGGCGCAGAGCGAGTCGAAAGAAGCTGTCGATCCGCGGAACGTTGAGGAAATCCGGCTCCGCGCCGTGCAGAAGTGGCTCAGTATGCGGCCGAAGGAGACGGAAAATGCAGCCCCCAAGCAAAAGGAAGATGCAGTCGACGAACGTAGCGTACAGCCCGGAATCGAGGACGATCACACCCGATAAGTTTCGAAGTGAGCGCTTCCGTCCAACGCTGCAGAGTGTTCCATTTTGTGCGTGTTATATCTATTCGCCGCGAGGTGGCGGTATCGTGTCCGAGGCGTCTCGTTTGCTGTGTGTACGGTTAAAGTCGGCCGATGTTAATTGGCTGCCCACCTACGCCGGGAAAACCCGTGAACAGGTGCTGCGCGACGCAGCCTGGGCCTGTACCTTTAATAGGGAGGTTGTTTTGGTTCCTATCCCTGGAAGCACGTCAGCGCCGCGGGGAGTGTGGCCGGCAGAGCGGCTTGCTGTCTCACTGTGCGGTATTGGCCTAGGAAGATCCGTCTGGCCTGCCATTCGGCGCTGCGTTGCGGTCCGAAAGTCGGCAACAGCGCTCAATGCCGATAGGCCCAGCGTGCAGCAACACTACGAGTCATTTTCTGTTCTGAAGGAGCTGCGACCTCCGGAGCGAATGGTTCTTGTCGACGATGTCATTACTAAGGGCCGCACGATCTTCGCCGCAGCCTGCCGACTGTATGACTCGTTTCCGAACGCGGATATACAAGCGTTTGCCTTAGTTAGGACGATGGGATTGCTTCCCCGTGTGGCACATTTCCTCGAACCTTGTCATGGCGTCGTGAAATGGGGTGGCGGTGACGCGCGCAGGGAGCCGTGAGGCCCTAATAAGGACTAGCGAATCTCGATGTTGTAAGTCAGCATTGCGCCGTGCTCAAGCGGCACCACCGAAAAGGACGAACTCGTTAAATTGCGGTCTGGATGATAGTTTCGCTGCATGACGTAATGCGCCGTAGCCCCGCCGAGAGCGGCCCCGGCAACGTCGTCCGACAGCCAGTGTGCGTTGTGTTTGAGTCGCTCGAAGGCGGTAAATCCGGCGACCGCTCCGTAGCCTAAAAAGCGTCGCAACCAGCGATAGTCGTCGTTACCCGATTCCGCGAGCACGCTGCCGATCGCGAACGCCACCGAAGCATGGAGCGATGGAAAGGAAGATCCGCTCTTGCGCCACTTATTTGGGTCGTCGGTCTGATTTGGACGCTCGCGTCCTGCGGCAAACTTTAAGACGAAGCTGCTGGTCACGCTCAACCCGCCCGCTTCAAGCATTTCCCACGCTTCGCGGCGGCCGTTCGTACTATCGATTAGGTTGGCGTAGACCCAGGTACCGCCTAGAGCCGCTAGAGCGGGCACTGCATCCTTTAGGTCGTCGTTGCTGCCACCCAAGGGGCGGGCGCCTTGTTTGATGAAATGGGTGCGCACCTGCGTGTCGTAGTGACGGGCCACAGCAAAGGCGGCCACAGCGCCGCCAAAGTAGGCCCAGTCTTTGGCATCCCAGTGAATCGGGGCGGTGAAGTAGTCTTTAATATCGAGGAGGAGGTGGCCGTGGTCGCCTTGATCCTCGTACGTAGGGTTGGCACTCGCCATGTTGCCACCATCACGGGTCTGTGCGGCGATCGTAGCTGATCCCAACAGAACGCTGGCTCCCCCAAGGATGATCTGCGCGCGTCTGCGACGGCCATTCAATTTGTTCATGAGTCTGTAGTAAGTGACGCGTCGACCCGCAATATCGGGTAGAGATTGTATCGATCGTCCCACGACGAATGACGTTGCAGGAAAAAATCCAACCGCGCAGTCGGGTCCGCTGCAAAAGCGGCCTCTTGCGCCAGACGTTGCGCGAATTCCTCCTTTAATCGCGGATCTTGCTCCAACATCTCACGCGCGATTTGCTCCGCCACGTACGGCTCCATGTGCTCCTTGCGCTCAAAGCATGCGTTGAAGAAGCCCCAGGCCGCTAGCGAGTCGGGCGCGCGGGGTTCCAGCAAGGCCAGCACCAGCCGGGCCAATGGCTGGGAAATCGACACGAACAAGCTGCCCGAGCTAATGTTATGAGTTTCGGGTACCCAGTTTCCTTCGAGACTCGCCCTCATCCTCCCTTCGAAGGGTGTCGGCGAAAAGCTCGTACGAGTCGCGCGAAATACTTCCGCGCGGAGCTCTTCGACATCCTCGCGCAGTGGTTGGAACGAGATTCCGTGCAACGCGAGTTTGTTGCCGATTTCTTTTGTGTAGGCCGGCGGGACGACATAACCGCCAAGGGGGGCTCGTACAATGAGTGCGGGTTCGACTCGGTTCCGATAGGGAACTCGCCAGATTTGCGGCGTGCTCGGGTCATAAACCGTGACCCGGTCGCCCGATATGGGCGAGGGCTCACGGGTGTAGGCATAGCCTCGAAATTCGATCAGTTCAGCGCCGCTGGTGCTGGGCTCAGTGATCGTGCTCCCTGCCTGCGCGGGCTCGCGCCACCCGGCGCTGTAATCAAGTGTTATATTTGAGCCGCCTATGCGAATCGCGGTTTCATCCGCCTCATGCGCCTCAACCTCCCAACGGGAGCCATGCATCGCGACGAGTTCTGCGAGTCCGATGAGGGTATTGCGCGTGACCTGGATGCGTCGCGCGTAGTCTTTCCACGAATGTGTCTCGACGAGGACCGTGAAGCGATTTCGCTGAGGAAAGTATCCCGTCGAAAAACGCGGTGAGTAGACCGTGAGCAGAAATCCCGAGGCCGGGTCATCTGTTTTCGCGAGGTCTGGATAGAAGGGTAGGGGAAGTGAGCCCTGGGCGGCGAGCTTGTCTATTAACTGGTCGCGCAGCTCCCGGCCGCTTGCGTGAAGACCCGAGTCCCCCTGATTGATCGGCTCAACCTGTAGTGAAATGTCCGGCTCGAAGTCGGCGCCGTCAGTGACATGAATGTCTGCGCAGACGATGGGGTCCCACTCGCACAGCAGCCGCAGCAGCGCCTGCATTTCAGGCGATTCCGCTTTCATGTAATCGCGGTTGAGATTCAGGTTCTGGGCGTTGGTGCGCCAGCCAGTCTCTTCGGGGCCATTTTGGTTCGGCCGGTTCCAGCGTCCGAATCGCTCGTGACCGTCGACGTTAAACGCCGGGACGAACAGAATCGCAATTCGCTCAAGGACTCCCGGCAATACGCTGCCGGCCAGGATCTCGCGCAGAGTAATGAAACCCGCATCCTTGCCATCGCTCTCACCGGGATGAATTCCCGCCTGGATCATGAGCAAGGGTACTTTGTGTGGATCGGCACGCGAGGCGAGCAACGCGAGCATCGGTCGCCCCTCGGCCGAGCGCCCGAACTCAATCTGCCTGACAGCCTCGGGCCACTCTTGTGCAAACGACTCACACAGACGCTCCACTTCGCCGGTGCGGCCGGTGGCACGGAAGTGTGAGTACTCCGCTACGGTCGTTAGGTGGGCGTGTGTCATGGTGGCAATTCTACGGAATTCTGGGTGCTAAGGGTTGATACTTTGCGATGCCAAGTAAACGTGTCGAGGAAGGATCTCGCAAGCCGAGCCGCCGCAGGCGGTGTCACGCTATCGGCGTATGCTCGGCAGATCCTTCTCGCAAAATTGACGGATGCGCTCGCAGGCTGCGTCGATCGTCGCTTCTTCGGTTGCGCAGCAGATCCGCACTAAATGCGCCGTTTGTCGCCCAAATGCTGCCCCATCGAGCACGGAAACCTTACGACGCTCGTACAGAGCGCGCATGAATTCATATCCCGACAGGCCAGTGTCGCTGACATCCACCAACAGGAACATACCGGCCTGGGGCGCGAAAGCCCGGATGTTGGGAACGCCCTTGAGTCCCGAGACGAACCGCGCGCGCCGCACATCACAAAACTCTCTGAGGCGTTGCTCCGTCGCCGGCGCGATGGATAGCGCCGTGACAGCCGCTTCCTGGACGAATCCGGGTAAGCCGAAGAGCATACACACCGACAGGGTTTGGGCATGCGTGGCGAGTTCGCGCGGTCCGACCAACCAGCCGGCGCGAAATCCCGGCATGGAGTGTGACTTCGACAAGCTGCCTAGCGTCACCACCCGTTCGGGCAGTTTTGTGGCCAGACTCGGAACCCTTCCGCCGGGGGCGAGCCCCGCGTAGACCTCGTCGGATACGAGCCATAGATCATGCCGCTGAGCGATTGCACCGATGGCATCGAGCTCCTGTTCGCTGAGAATGACGCCGCTCGGGTTATTCGGAGTTGCCCAGAAAATGGCGCGTGTACGAGGTGTTACCAGCGCCTCTAGCGCGGTCAGGTCAGGCCGCAGGCCCGGCCCGGCAGGCGCTCGCACCAGGCGAGCCCCGGAGACTTCAATGG
>Ga0105240_10004825_pt1 | contig 20323 bp, 18 predicted proteins | sample KBSC54metaG_FD_80426 | JGI IMG/M metagenome (GOLD analysis project Ga0105240, IMG submission 80426) | Corn rhizosphere microbial communities from Kellogg Biological Station, Michigan, USA - KBS C5-4 metaG | ecosystem: Host-associated > Plants > Roots > Rhizosphere > Soil | place: Michigan, USA... | reverse complement strand
GCTTCATCGACCGTATCGACCAGGAAGCCGGTCACGCCATGCTCGATCAGCTCCGGCATCGAGCCGCGGTTGAACGCGATCGCCGGCGTGCCGCAGGCCATCGCCTCGATCACGGCGAGCCCGAAGGGCTCGTCGAAGTTGATGAGATGAAGCAAGGCGCGGGCCGCGCCAAGCGCGCGAAGCCGCTGCTCGCCGCCGACCGGGCCGTGGTAGCGGATCGTCTGGCCGTCGTTCGCCGGCACCACTTCGCGCTGGTAATAGCCCTCGTCCTGGACGACGCCGTAGAGTTGGAGGACGCGGCCGCTGGCACGCGCCGCGGCGATCGCCTCGCGCACGCCTTTGTCGTGATGGATGCGGCCGAAGAACAGCAGATCCTCGCTGCCGACCGGATCGAACGGGAATTCGTCGAACCGGATGCCATGGTGGATTGTCGCGGCATAGCGCAGCGCCGGATGCCGATCGGCGGCGCTGATCGCGACGAAATGCACGCGCTCCTGATAGGGCAGGTACATCGGCAGGATGCGGTCGGACGAAAAGCCGTGGATCGTCGTCACCATCGGCGTCGAGACAAGCCCGGCGAAGGCATGGGCGGGAAAATCGGCCTGGTTGTGGATCAGGTCGAAACGGCCCGCCCGCTCGAAGGCATGGGCGAGATGGCGGAACTCCCAGACCTTGGCGTCGATCGACGGATCGTCATTGTAGCCGGCCGGCACCACGCCATCGAGCTTGGCGCTGGTGATGCTGTCGAGCGTTGCGAAAAGAGTTACGTCAATGCCGCGCTCGACCAGCGCCTCGGTGAGCAGGCTGGTCACCAGCTCCCATGGGCCATAATGCTGCGGCGGCGTCCGCCAGGCGATCGGCGCGAGCATCGCGATCCGCATCAGCTCTTCGCCCCCAGCCGTAGGATGCGGCCCTCGTCGGCGGCCAGAGTATCGCCGCCATCATGCTGCACGGTCGACGCAATCGTTTCGCTGATTGTAGCACCGGGAGGGAGGGGCAGGGCGCGCGACTTGCTGCCCAGGTTCAGCGCGACGAGCAGACGCTCATCACCGTGGTGGCGCTCATAGGCGAGGACGTCCGGGTCGGAGTCGACCAGGGTAAGCTGCCCGATCGCAAGCGGCTCGTGCGCGCGGCGCAAGGCCAGCAGCGATTTGTACAACGCCAGCATTGATGACGGATCGGCGGACTGCGCTGCGACATTGCGGGTCTGCCAATCGGGATTGAGCGGCAGCCAGGGCTCGACGTCGCTGAAGCCCGCGAAGCTGGTGGCATCCCACGGCATCGGCGTGCGCGAACGATCGCGGCCGAGCCCCTTGCCCGGCTGACGAAACTCCTGCGGGTCGCGGATGCGATCGGGCGGAATATCGACCTTGCCGATCCCCAGCTCATCGCCCTGATAGAGCGTCGGCGTGCCCCGCAAGGTCAGCAGCAGCATCGCCGCGACGCGCGCCTGGGCCTCGCCGATGCGCGCCGCGATCCGCGGTGCGTCATGACTGCCGATCACCCAGTTCGGCCAGCCGAAGGCGGGGAGCGAGGCTTCGTAATCGGCGATGATTTCGTGCAGCGTTGCGGCGTCCCAGCCATTCTCGATCAACTGGAAGTTGAACGGCAGATGGACCTGTGGGCGCTCCGGCGTGCCGAACCAGCGGGCGTGACGCTCGTACGGCAGGAAGATCTCGCCGACCAGCAGCCGCTCGCCATAACGGTCGGCCAGCGCGCGGATGTCGGCGGTGATCTCATGCGCTTCGGGCTGGTCGGTCGAGTAGGCCTGGAACACCCGGTCGCGTTCGTTGCGGTCGGGCGTCCAGTCCGGATTGAGCGGATTGTCGGGGAAGGCCGCATCCTTGACGATGTGCCACAGCACGTCGATGCGAAAACCGTCGACGCCGCGGTCGAGCCAGAAGCGCAGCACGTCGGTCATCGCGGCGCGCACTTCCGGATTGCGCCAGTTGAGATCCGGCTGTTGCTTCAGGAAGGTGTGAAGATAATATTGGCCTGTCGCCTCGTCCCATTCCCAGGAGGAGCCACCGAAGTCGCTGACCCAGTTGTTCGGCGGCCCGCCGCCAGGCGCCGCGTCACGCCAGATGTACCAGTCTCGCTTGGGGTTGTTGCGCGACGCGCGGCTTTCGCGAAACCAGACATGCTGGTCGGAGCTGTGGTTGGGGACGAAATCGAGGATGAGCTTGAGGCCGCGGCTATGGACCGCGGCGAGCAGCCGGTCGAAACCGGCGAGATCGCCGAAGATCGGCTCGATGCCGCAATAGTCCGACACGTCATAGCCGAAGTCGGCCATCGGCGAGGGGAAGATCGGCGACAGCCAGATCGCGTCGACGCCAAGCGCGGCGACATAGTCGAGCCGGCGCTCGATCCCGGCGAGATCGCCGATGCCGTCGCCGTCGCTATCCTGAAAGGAGCGCGGATATATCTGGTAGATGACCCCATGCTCCCACCAGGGAATGATGCGATCGGAAGCTGCCATTCAATCACCGCTCGGAAGGACAGGCTCATTACGAACGATCGGCCGATGTGATCCATCTACCCCTGCATGCGCTGGCGGGCATAGGCGCAGGCGGCGCCGTAGAGCCCGGGCTCGGGATGGGTCAGCACCCTCACTGGTATCCTGGCCATGTGATCGGCGAACCGGCCTTTGGCGGCAAAGCGCGCGGCGAAATCGGAGGTGGGCAGATGCTCGGCCAGCCGCAGGCCGATGCCGCCGGCGAGGACCACGGCGGTCGCGCCCTGGATCAGGGCAATGTCGCCCGCGGTGCTGCCGAAGGCGCGGCAGAGCTGGCTGAGCGCCTCTACGGCCCCGCTATCCGTCCCTGACAGCGCGCGCTCCCATAATGCCGCCTCGGTCACCTCTGCCGCTGAACGGCCCTTGATGGCTGCCTGCGCTTGAAAGATGGTCATCAGTCCGGGGCCGGAGACGAGCCGTTCCAGCGACACGCGGCCGAAGCGCTGGCGCAAGGCGTGGAGCAGCGCGTCCTCATTCGCATCGACCGGTGCGAAGGCCGCATGGCCGCCTTCGCCGGCGATCACCTGGCTGCTTTCGCCCTCGCGCAGGACATGGGCGACGCCGAGCCCGGTGCCCGGCCCGATGACCGCGATCACCTCCCGGTCGGCGAAGCCGCGGGCAGGACCGCAGACCGGGCGGAAATGCGCGGGCGACAAGGCGGCGACGGCATGGCCTACCGCCGCGAAATCGTTGAGCAGCAGGGCGCTTTCGACGCCGAGATCCGCTTCCAGGGTCGACCGGCTGATGGTCCATGCGCTGTTGGTCAGCTTGAGCGGGTCGGCATCGATCGGCCCGGCGACGGCGATCGCGGCGTGCGACGGCGCTTCTCCGCTCCATGTGACGAAGGCGGCCCAGGCCTCGCCGAGGTTCGCATGGTCCGCTGTGCGCAGCTTGAGCACGTCGCCGAGGCTCACCTGGCCGCACGGATCGACCCGCGCCTTGGCGAAGCGCGCATGGGTGCCGCCGATATCCGCTACAGCAAGCTCGATCACCTGGCGTCCGCCGGACGGGTTGGTCCTGCCGGCAGAATGCGCCGAACGCGGCACCTGGGTCGAGCCCGCAAAGCGGCTGCGGGAAAAGGAACAGAGTTGAGCAGGCGGCAGCTTCCGCTAAGCCGGTTTGCGAGGCCTTTGTCTGGAGACGAGGCGAGAGAGGGTCCTGTTGATGTCCGACGTGGAAGCCACTGCCATTCTGCCCCATCCGCGGCACCAGGATTGGCTGGAGCCCGAAGAGGTCGCCGGGCTGACCGTGGAGGTGATCCGCCAGCGCTTGCTCGACATCCAGGGGCTGATCGCCGCCCATGCCATGGAGGCCGAGCAACAGCGCTATCCGGTCGAGAAGGTGTGGTCGGCAATCCGCAGGACCGGGTTGTTCTATCTCTACGTTCCCAAGACGTTCGGCGGGATGGGCCATGGCGACCTCGAGGCCATGATCGACCTCACGACGATCATCGGCGAGGGTTGCGCATCAACCGCCTGGGGCGCCGTCCAATGCCTCCAGAACCAATGGCTCATCGCCCGCTTCCCCGACGCCTTTCAGCGAGAGATCTGGGGTGCGCTGCCCTATGTCACCGCCGCCGGCTCCGCCTTTCCGCTCGGCAAGGCGACCCGCGTCGACGGCGGCTTCCGCCTGACCGCGCGTTATCGCTGGGGCTCGGGGGTGATGTACTCGCAATGGGTGTTCGGCTTCGCCCAGGTCGACGACCCGGACGGCAAGCAGCCGGTCTATTGCATGATGTGGCCGATCGAGGAGGGAACTGTCCTCGATACCTGGCACTTCGACGGCATGTGCGGCAGCGGCAGTCATGACTATGCGGCCGAGGATCTCTTCATCCCGGAGCATCGCACCCTCAACGCGGAGGTGCTGAGCCAGGGAATGCCCGACAGGGCAACGCCGCTCGAGCGCATTCCCCCGCCGGTGATCATTCCGATCATATTGTCGCTGCCGATCCTGGGCGCGGCGCGTGGCGCAGTGAAGGCCTATCGCAAGCGTCTCAGCACCGGCGGCCCCGATGGCGGCCCGGTCGATCGGGCGCTCCATCACGCCTGTCTGGCGAGGGCCGATCTGGCGGTGAGCATCGCTGAGCTAACCATCCGCGATGCCGCCCGACGGCTTCAGGACGATTTCAGCCGCTCGGCGTCGATCTCGCAGGCGGAGCGCACCAAGGTCCGCGCGGTTGGCGCCTATGCGGTGGAGATGTGCAAGAATGCGCTGCGCTCGATCAGCGACATCAGCGGATCAAGCGCGCATCATCTGAGCAATCCGATCCAGCGCGCACTGCGCGACGTGACGATCCTCGGCACCCATGTCGCAATCGATCCGAATGTGACGGCGGAACTGTACGGCCGGGACCTCGTCGGCATCGCGTCCGAGATCTATGCCGGATTCCAGGCCTCGGTCGGCCCGCCGATCCGCTGATCGGCGCGTCCACATTCGCACAGGGACCAGCTATGCCGTTACCCGCTCTGCTCGAGGATCGCCTGGCACTGCCGGTCATCGGCTCGCCGATGTTCATCGTCTCCTATCTCGATCTGGTGCTGGCGCAGTGCCGCGCCGGCGTGGTCGGCGCCTTTCCCTCGCTCAACGCGCGCGAGCCCGGCGAATTCGAGCAATGGCTCCAGCGGCTGACAACCGAGCTGACCGACAAGGACGCGCCCTTCGCGGTCAATCTCATCGTCCACAATGGCAATCAGCGCCTCGCCGAGGATCTCGCGCTCTGCGTCGAGTACAAGGTGCCGATGGTGATCACCTCATTGGGCGCGCGGCCCGAGGTGAATGAGGCGGTGCATGGCTATGGCGGCATCGTCTTCCATGACGTCATCAACAACCGCTTCGCGCGCAAGGCGATCGAGAAGGGTGCGGACGGCCTCATCGCCGTCGCCGCCGGCGCGGGCGGTCATGCCGGCACGCTCTCGCCCTTCGCGCTGGTGCAGATCATCCGCGAATGGTTCGACGGTCCGCTGGTGCTCGCCGGCGCCATCGCCACCGGCGGGGCGATCGCGGCTGCCCGCGCGATGGGCGCCGACCTCGCCTATATCGGCTCCGCCTTCATCGCGACCGATGAGGCCAATGCGGCGGCCGCCTACAAGCAGATGATCGTCGACTGCACCGGCGAGGACATCGTCTACACCAACATCTTCACCGGCATTCACGGCAATTATCTCAGGCCGGCGATCACTGCCGCCGGCCTCGATCCCGACAATCTCTCACCGATCGAGCGCGACCCGAACGACTTCCGCAAGCCCAAGGCCTGGCGCGACGTCTGGGCGAGCGGGCAGGGGATCGGCGCGATCCGCGAGGCAGCCGGTGCGGCGGTGTATATCGAGCGGCTGAAGCGCGAGTATCGCGAGGCGGTGGAGCGGATTGCACGCTGAACTCCCGCGCCGCGCCGTCGTCGCCCGCGGGTTGAGCTCTCCTCCAACGCGGCCTATGAGGAGGGGGTTCGCGTGACTGGCGAGTCAGGTGGGTCACCATCGTGGAGCGCGAACATTGACGCCGCTCGCCTGGGCACCACGCAAAGGAGGTGCCCCATGCACGTCGAAGTAGACATTCCATCAGAACGGCAGGTCCCGCTCGAGACGACGATCGCGCCGCGCGCGGATCGCATGTTTCTCCGCGGTCTCGAAGCGCATGGCCACCATGGCGTGTTCCAGGACGAACGGCTCGCCGGCCAGCGCTTCGTCGTCGACGTTGAATGGTGGATCGACACCGCCGCCGCGGTGCACGACGACAGTCTGGACTCGACGCTGTGCTACCGCGAGCTGTTCGCCACGGTCGCCGGGATCGTCACCGGTCCGCCTTGCGCATTGATCGAGACGCTGGCGGATCGCATCGTCACGGCCTTGTTCGAGAGCTTCCCCGAGATGACCGCGACAACCGTCACGGTTCACAAACCGGATGCGCCGATCGTCGGAAGCTTTGCGGATCTCGGCGTCAGCATGTCGCGATATCGCTGAGCCGGCGGCGGCCGTCTAGAAAACCGGCAGCTCGCTGCCGTCGCCGTCGCTGCCGTGGATGCCGCATTCGACCTTGTCCCAGCCGCGCCAGCGGCCGGCGCGCGGATCCTCGCCCGGCTGCACGATGCTGGTGCAGGGGACGCAGCCGATCGACAGATAGCCCGCCGCCTCGAGCGGATGGCGCGGGAGCTCGTGCTCCTCGAAATAGCGGTCGAGATCGTCCTTGGTCCAATCGGCCAGTGGGTTGATCTTGAGCCGGCCGTCCTCGACCTCGAAGCGCGGCAAGGTGTTGCGCGTCTTGGCCTGGAATGCCTTGCGCCCGGTGATCCAGCCGTCGAACGGCAGCAGCGCGTTGCGCAGCGGGATGACCTTGCGGATCTCGCAGCAGCCGTCCGGGTCATAGGACCAGCGCAGCTCATTGCTGTCCTTGGCGGCGAGCGCTGCCGGATCCGGCTGGACCGCGCGGACGTCGGTCAGGCCAAGCCGCGCGACCAGCTCGTCGCGATAGGCGAGCGTTTCGGGAAACAGCTTCAATGTGTCGACCAGCAGCACCGGCGTCGCCGGATCGGCGCGCGCGACCATGTCGAGCAGCACGGCGGATTCGGTGCCGAAGGACGACACGACAGCGATCTCGCCGACCAGGTGCTCGCGCAGCAGCTCGGTCAGCATCGTCTGGGTGTCGACGCCGGCGAAACGCGCGGTCAGCGCGTCGGCGTCGGCCTGGGTGAAGGCCGGTGAGACGTCGATCACGTCGCGCTTGCGGGCCGCCTCAACCATGGCGCAGCTTCCACACCGGCACTTCACCATCGGCGGCCTGCTGATAGACCGCGGGATAGGCGTTGAACGCGCGCTCTGCCGCCGCCGGATCGATCGGGTGATCGGGCGCGAAGCTGTCGAAGCCGCAGCGCCGCATGAACAGCAGCTGGTCGAGCAGCACGTCGCCGACCGCCTTGATCTCGCCGGTATAGCCGCTCTCGCGCAGGATCCGCGCCGAGGAATAGCCACGGCCGTCGCGGAAGCGCGGGAAGTCGATCTCGACGAGGCGCAGCCGAGCGAACGCCGGGATCAGCTTGCGCACATCGTCGCCACCCTCGATCCGCACCGACACGGCGTCCGGCTGGTCGAGGAAAGCGTCGAGCGTCACCGCCGGCTCGTCGGCCGGCTCGTCGTCGCGGAAGCGCAGCGGATCAGCCATAGATCGCTTCCTTGAACGGCTCGAAGCCGACGCGACGATAGGTGTCGAGGAAGCGCTCGCCGTCGGCGCGGATCGCGCGATATTTGTCGATCGTGCGGCCGACCGCATCGACGATGCCGTCCTCGTCGAAGCCGGGGCCGGTGATCTTGCCGAGGCTCGCATCTTCCGCGCCCGAGCCGCCGAGCAGCAGCTGATAATTCTCGGTGCCTTTGCGGTCGACGCCGAGGATGCCGATGTGGCCGACATGGTGGTGGCCGCAGGCATTGATGCAGCCCGAGATCTTGATCTTCAGCTCGCCGAGGTCGTTCTGCACGTCATAGGCGGCAAAGCGGTCGGCGATCTTCTGCGCGATCGGGATCGAGCGCGCATTGGCGAGGCTGCAATAGTCGAGCCCCGGGCAGGCGATGATGTCGGTGACGAGATCGAGGCTGGCAGTCGCCAGATCGTGATCCCGCAGGATCTGCCAGACCGTATAGAGATCAGACTTGCGGACATGCGGCAAGACGAGGTTCTGCGCATGGGTCGCGCGCAGATCGTCGAGGCTGTAGCGCTCGGTAAGATCGGCGACGACATCGATCTGGTCGGCGCTGATATCGCCCGGGATCTCGCCGATCGCCTTCAAACTGATCGTCGCGATCGCATAGCCTGGCTGCTTATGGGCGTGAACGTTGTGCTTCACCCAGCGGGCGAAATCCGGGTCCGACAGATCGATCTCGTCGCTGAGCCCGGTCTCGAATGCCGGCGGCGTGAAATAGGCCGCGATGCGATCGAATTCCTTCATCGGAATATCGTCCATCTGCGGCGCGATCGCCTGCCACTCCGCCTCGACCTGGCGGGTGAATTCTTCCCCGCCGAGGTCGTGGACGAGGATCTTGATCCGCTGCTTGTGGATGTTGTCGCGCCGGCCATGGCGGTTCCATACGCGCAGGACCGCCTCGAGATAGGAGCAGATCCGGTCGGCCGGCAGGAACGGCCGGATCAGCGGCGCGACGAACGGCGTCCGTCCCATGCCGCCGCCGACGTAGACCTCGAAGCCGAGCTCGCCGGCCGCGTTGCGAACGATCTTCAGCCCGACGTCATGCAGCTTGATCGCGGCGCGGTCGTCGTCGGCCGCGGTGATCGCGATCTTGAACTTGCGCGGCAGGTAGCTGAACTCGGGATGGAAGGTGGTGTACTGGCGCAGCAGCTCCGCCCAGGCGCGCGGATCGCAAATTTCGTCGGCGGCTGCGCCGGCATATTGATCCGCCGATATGTTGCGGATGCTTTCGCCGCTGGTCTGGATCGCGTGCATCTCGACGGTGGCAAGCTCGGCGAGGATGTCGGGCGCCTGCTCGAGCTTGATCCAGTTGTACTGAATGTTCTGCCGCGTGGTGATATGGCCGTAGCCGCGGTCATAGGTCCGCGCGATATGCGCGAGCTTGCGCACCTGTTTCGAGTTGAGCGTGCCATAGGGAATGGCGACGCGCAGCATATAGGCGTGAAGCTGGAGATAGAGACCGTTCTTCAGCCGGAGCGGCTTGAACTGGTCGTCGTTCATCTCGCCGGCGATGCGGCGCGCCACCTGGTCGCGAAACTCCGCAACGCGGGCATCGACGATCGCCTGGTCATATTGGTCATAGCGGTACATCAGATCACCCAATCGCCGGCGGTGGGATCAGCCGGCTTCAGCGAAAGATCGAGCCGGACCGTCGGCCCGAGCGCGCGGATGCGCTCCTTGATATGGTCCGGCCGAATGCCTTCGGGCGTCTGCGTCGCCTCGACGACATAGCCGCCGTTGACGCGCAACGCCGCAGTCTCGCGCGCGAGCAGCGTCTCGCCGGTCTCGCCGACGTCGACCGAGTCCTCGACATGGGGGGACCAGCCGTCACCCGCCCACCAGATGACCGCGCCCGTTTTCAGGTCGTTGCCGGTAATGATCTTCAAGAAATTGTCTCCGCCTGTTTTGCCAGCGTCGCGAGCCGATCCTCGGCGTCGGACAGCAGCACCACTTCACCGACGACGATGATCGCCGGGCTGATGATCTTCTCGCGCTTCACCATGCCGCCGAGATCGGCGAGCAAGGTGCGGAACGATCGCGCGCCGGGCAGCGTGCCGCGCTCGATCACGGCGACCGGCATGTCGGGCGATACGCCGTCGGCGATCAGCTTGTCGGCGATCTCCGGCGCGGTGGCGACGCCCATGTAGATGACCAGGGTGCGGCCCTTGCCGGCAAGACCCGACCAATTTTGCTCGCTCAGGCCCTTGCATTGGCCGGCGACGAAGCTGACCGCGCTCGACCAGTCGCGATGGGTCAGCGGCAGCATGGTCTGCGCGGCGCAGCCGAGCGCCGAGGAGACGCCGGGGACGACTTCGACCGGCAGGCCGGCCTCGCGCACCGCCTCGACCTCCTCGCCGCCGCGGCCGAAGACGAACGGGTCGCCACCCTTCAGCCGGACGACGATCGAGCCGGCGCGGACATGGGCGACGATCAGCGCATTGATCGCCGATTGCGGCAGGGTGTGGCGGGCGCGCTGCTTGGCGACCGAGATGCGCTGGGCGGTCGCCGGGGCGTGATCCAGGATCGCCGGGTCGATGAGGCCATCGTGGACGACGATGTCGGCCTGGCGCAGCGCTTCGACCGCGCGCAACGTTAACAGCCCCGGGTCGCCCGGGCCCGCACCGACGAGGATGACGCGCCCACGCGCGTCGGGATCGAGCAAGGATGTCATCGCGGCGAGATGGCTCTCCAGGGCGGCGGGCGCAAGCGACGGATTATTGGCCGTTGCTAAGCCGGGCTTTGCCTAATCGGGCGCCGAGACCATCCGTCCCGGCGGTTACGAGGCAGTATATCACGCTTCGGCGGCTACCAGGAATCGGCCTCGGACGGCGCATTCTCGGCCTGCTTGAGGCCGATGCCGATCGAGGCGCGGGCCTGCTCGACCTCCGACGAAATCACCGGATAGGCGCAGTAATCCGCCGCATAAAAGGCGCCAGGGCGGTGATTGCCGGAGAGGCCGGTCCCGCCGAACGGTGCGTTGACCGGCGAGCCGATCGTCGCCCGGTTCCAGTTAACCACGCCCGCGCCGACGTTCGACCAGAAGCGATCGTACATCTGCGGCGTCCCGCCGAGCAGCGAGGAGGTCAGGCCGAAGCGGGTGGTGTTGGCCTCGATGATCGCCTCGTCGAAATCGCCGACCCGGATCAGCTGGAGGATCGGGCCGAACAATTCGCGGTCGGGCCGCGACTGGACGTCGGTGACGTCGATCAGTGCCGGCGAGAGGAATGGCCGGCCGGGGATCGGCCGGTCGAGCCGGCGGATCGCCTTGCCGCCCGACATCATCAGGTCGAGATAGGCCTCCTGCAGATTGTCGGCGGCAGCATTGTCGATCACCGGTCCGAGAAAGGGCGCCGGATCGGCATGAGGCTCGCCGATGATCAGCCGGTCCATCAGCTGGGTGATCGCCTCGACCAGCGGCGCATGGTTGCCATTCTCGACGATCAGCCGGTTGGCCGCGCCGCAGCGCTGGCCGGCGGACATGAACGCGGATTGCACGATCAGCGTCGCCGCGGCGTGGATGTCGGTCAGCTTCCAGGCGACGATCGGGTTGTTGCCGCTCATCTCGAGCGACAGGATCTTCTGCGGCGTCTCGGCGAATTGACGGTGCAGCGCCATGCCGGTGATGGTCGTGCCGGTGAACAGCAGGCCGTCGATGTCCTTGTGGCTGGCGAGCGCCTTGCCTTCCGCCGGGCCGCCGGGGGCGAAGCGCAGGGCGCCGTGCGGCAGGCCGGCGCTGTAGAAGCATTCGACCAGCATCTTGGCCGAAGCCGGGGTCTTCTCGGACGGCTTGAGCACGACCGTGTTGCCGGCGATCAACGCCGGTATGATCTGGCCGGCCGGTAGCTGGACCGGGAAGTTGAACGGCGTGATGATGCCGAGAACGCCATAAGGCTTGTGGCGTAGCGAGGACTTGGTTCCCATCGCGCCTTCCAGCCGGCGTTGCGCGGTGCGCTCGCGATAGGCGGCGATGGCGCTCTCCGCCCCGGCCATGGTGCCCTCGACCTCGGCGCGGGCGTCCCACAGCGGCTTGCCGGTTTCCCGGGCGATGACATCGGTGAGCGCCTCGATCTGCCCGCGCAAGACGTTGATGAAGCGGCGAATCGTCTCGACGCGGACGGCAAGCGGCCGCGAGGCCCATTCGGGCCAGGCGGCGCGAGCCTCGGCGACCTCGACGTCGATGTCGCCGGGCCAACCTCGCCAGACGATTGCGCCGGTCGCCGGCTCGGTCGAGATAATCTCAGCGGCCGACATCTGACAACGCGTCTCCGATCCGAAGTCCAGGCGACGTGTGGCCGTGACCTTGTGATCCGCCCGCGTGTAAGCCGATTTTGGTAAGCACGAGGTTAATTTCGCGAAAAATCGCCTCGTGAGAAGCATCTAGCCACTGCCGCTTGCCGCCGCGGTTGCACGCCGATAGCAGCCTTCGGACAAGGAGTTGCGCATGACGGGCTGGCTCGATGGCTATTGGTGGTCCAGCGACGATGTCCGTCTGCACTACCGCGACTATCCGGGCCGGTCGGATCGGCCGGCGATCCTGTGCATTCCGGGGCTGACCCGCAACGCGCGCGATTTCGCCGATGCCGCCGAGCGGCTCGCCGGCGAATGGCGGGTGATCTGCGTCGATCTGCGTGGGCGCGGCGAGAGCGGCTATGCGAAGAACCCGGCGAGCTATGTCCCCCTGGTCTATCTTGAGGATCTTCAGGCGCTTATCGCCGATCTCCAGCTCAGCCGGATCGTTGTCTTCGGCACCTCCCTCGGCGGGTTGATGGCGATGCTGCTCGGCACCGCCGCCGGCGGCACGCTGGCCGGCGTGCTGCTCAACGACATCGGCCCGGTGATCGAGCCAGAGGGGATCGCCCATATCGGCAGCTATGTCGGCCGGCAGCAGAGCTGGCCGACCTGGCTCCATGCCGCGTACCATCTGCGCGGGCTGCATGGCGCCAGCTTTCCGACCTATGAGCTGGCGGATTGGGTGGCGCTCGCCAAGCGCCTGTGCCGGCTCACCGCGAGCGGCCGGATCGTGCTCGACTATGACATGAAGATCGCCGAGCCGTTCAAGCGCACCGACACCGCCGAGATCGACCTCTGGCCGGCGTTCGACGCGATCGCATCGCTGCCGCTGCTGATCGTCCGCGGCGCGCGGTCGACGATCCTGTCGGATGCGACCGCCAGGGCGATGGCCCAGCGTGCCTCCAACGCCGAGCTGCTGGTCGTGCCCGATACCGGCCATGTGCCGACGCTGGCCGAGGATGGCTGCCCGGCGGCGATCGACCGGCTGCTGGCGCGGGCGATTGCGGCATAGCATTCGCCGACGGCGCAAGGTTGCACACCATTTCTTTGCGAAACATGGTTAAAGAACCTTAGCCATGGCTGCGCCCGTCCGCATTCTCCATCTCCATTCGACCTTCGATCTGGGAGGCAAGGAGGCGCGCGCGGTTCGCCTGATGAATGCGTTCGGCGGCAATGCGCGCCATGCGATCGTCAGCTCGATCCCGGACGCGCTCGGCGCGCGCGCGGCGATCGATCCCGCCATCGAGGTCGACTTTCCGACCGACGTGCCTTTGGCCGGTCGTCCAAGCCCCGGCCGGCTGCGCCGGCTGGCCGGTTATTTCAGCCGGTTCGACCTGCTGCTCAGCTATAATTGGGGCGCGGTTGACGCGGTGATGGCGCGCCGCCTGTTCGGCGGGCCGCCGCTGATCCACCATGAGGACGGCTTCAACGAGGACGAGATCGCCCGGCAAAATCCGACGCGGGTGGTCTGGCGGCGCCTTGCCCTGCCGGCCGCGCAGCGGCTGATCGTGCCCTCTCATGTGCTTGAGAATATTGCTAAATCGATATGGCGACAGCCATCCGAGCGGATCAACTACATCGCCAATGGCATTTCCGTCGATCGCTTCGCCGGGGAGCCGGAGCGCGAGGCGATTCCCGGCTTTTACCGGGCGCCCGACGAGATCGTCGTCGGCACACTCGCGGGACTGCGCGCGGTCAAGAATCTGCCGCGGCTGGTGCGGGCCTTCGCCGCCGCGTCGCGCACAATCCCGCGACCGATGCGGCTGGTGATCATCGGCGCGGGCGCCGAGCGGGCGCGGATCCTTGCCACGGCGGCGGAGGAAGGCGTCGCCGATCGCCTGCTGATGCCGGGCTTCCTGGCCGATCCCGCGCGCTACATCGGGCATTTCGACATCTTCGCCTTGTCCTCGGACAGCGAGCAGGCGCCGATCTCGCTGGTCGAAGCGATGGCGGCGGGGCTGCCGGTGGTCGCCACCGCGGTCGGCGACGTCGTGTCGATGGTTTCGGCGGTCAACAGCGCGTTCATCGTCCGCGCCGGTGACGAGGCCGGCTTCGCCGAGGCGATCACGCGGGTTGCCGCGAGCGATGCGGTGCGGGCGAGGCTAGGCGCCGCCAACCGCCGCCATGCCAGCGAGCATTTCCGCGAAGAGGGGATGATTGCCGCCTATCGTTTGGCGTATAGTGCGGCGCTGGGCGATGAAATGGCGCTGGGTCGCCCCTGAGCGCGCTTTTGCCGCGCTTTTGCCGAGACCTTGCCCTATATCGCCGCAAAACGGTATCGCCGACGCAAGGCGCTGGAGGTCTGAGTTGTTCAAAGGTGTGCGGCCGATCGTCTATCGGGGACGTGAGGTATGGCCGCTGATCGAAGGCGGCAAGGGCGTTGCCATCACCAATCACGCCAGCGCTGGCGCTTGGGCCGCGGCCGGCGGGATTGGGACGGTGTCAGCGGTCAATGCCGACAGCTATGATCCGAGCGGCCGGATCATTCCGCAGGTCTATCATGCGCTGAACCGGCGCGACCGCCATGAAGAGCTGATCAAATACGCCATCGACGGCGCCGTCGAGCAGGTCCGCCGCGCCTTCGACATCGCCGGCGGCCGCGGCGCGATCAACATCAATGTGCTGTGGGAAATGGGCGGGGCGCAGCGCGTCCTCCAGGGCGTGCTGGAGAAGACCAAGGGTCTGGTCGCGGGCGTCACCTGCGGTGCCGGCATGCCGTACAAGCTCTCCGAGATCGCCGCGTCCCATGGCGTCAGCTATCTGCCGATCATCAGCTCCGCCCGCGCCTTCCGCGCGCTGTGGAAGCGGGCCTATTCCAAGGCGGCGGAATGGCTCTCCGCGGTGGTCTATGAGGATCCATGGCTGGCCGGCGGCCATAACGGCCTGTCCAACGCCGAGGATCCGCTGAAGCCGCAGGATCCCTATCCGCGCGTCGCCGAGCTGCGCGCGACGATGCGCGAGGGCGGCGTCAGCGAGGATGTGCCGATCGTCATGGCCGGCGGCGTCTGGTACCTGCGCGACTGGGAGGACTGGATCGACAATGCCGAGCTCGGCCAGGTCGCCTTCCAGTTCGGCACGCGCCCGCTGCTGACCAAGGAAAGTCCGATCCCCGAGCAGTGGAAGGCGCGGCTGATGGAGCTGGAGGAGGGCGATGTCCTGCTTCACCGCTTCTCGCCGACCGGCTTCTACTCATCGGCGGTGCACAATCATTTCCTGCGCGATCTCGAGGCGCGCTCGGAGCGGCAGATCGCCTTTTCCGGCGAGGCGGCCGGCGATCACCAGTTCCAGCTCGACGTCGGCGTCAAGGGCAAGAGCTTCTGGGTGACCAAGGGCGATCTGATGCGCGCGCGCGAATGGTACGGCCAGGGCTTCACCGACGCGCTCAAGACGCCGGACAACACGCTGGTCTTCGTCACCCCGACCGATCGCGCGATAATCCGCAAGGACCAGGCCGATTGCATGGGCTGCCTCAGCCAGTGCGGCTTTTCGTCATGGGCCGACAATGAGGTCAATTCGACCCGGCGGCTGGCCGATCCGCGCAGCTTCTGCATCCAGAAGACGCTGCAGGACATCGCCCATGGCGGATCGCTCGAGAACAACCTCATGTTTGCCGGGCACGCGGCGTTCCGCTTCAGGCAGGATCCGTTCTATTCCAACGGTTTCGTCCCGACCGTCAAACAGCTGGTCGATCGCATCCTGACCGGTGACTGAGCGTCGCGCGCTCGTCATCCGCCACACACCCTGGGAGGATATCGCCGGCTTCGGTCCGCCGATCGCCGCGGCGGCCTACGCGCTGGAGCCGATCGACGTCGACGATCCGGCGTTCGCGACGCTCGATTTCGATCCATTCGATCTGGTCATCCCGCTCGGCGGGCCGATGGGGGTCTATCAGCGCGAGCGCTATCCGTGGATCGACGGCGAGATCGACCGGCTGTCGCGGCGCATCGCTGCAGGCGCGCCGGTGCTTGGCGTCTGTTTCGGCGCGCAGATGGTCGCCGCGGCGATGGGCCAGGAGGTCTATCGCGGCCCGACCAGGGAAGTCGGCTTCGCGCCGGTCACGCTGACCGAGGCGGGCCGCGCCTCACCGCTGCGGCATGTCGAGGAGGTGCCGATTCTGCATTGGCATGGCGATAGCTTCGATCTGCCCGAGGGCGCGACGCTGCTCGCCTCGACGCCGGCCTATGCGCAGCAGGCCTTCGTCCGCGGCGACACGCTGGCGCTGCAATGCCACGCCGAAATGGGGCTCGACCCGAGCTTCGAGGAATGGCTCGACGGCTCGGACAATTATCTCGCCAAGGCGGGGACCGATGCGCCGACCTTACGGCGCGACTATGCGCAGCTCGGGCCGGCTTGCGCCGCGGCCGGTGCGGCTCTGATCGGCGAATGGCTGGATGGGCTCGCGCGCCGCTAGAGCCAACCTTCGAAAATCTGGTCGGGCGGGCGATGGCCGTCGCTCCAGAAGCGGATGTTGGCGATGACCTTCTCGCCGGTCGCGTCGCGCGCCTCGAAGGTTGCCGAGGCCATATGCGGCAGCAGCACGACGTCCGGCCGGGCGAGCAGCCGTGCGTCGAGCGCCGGCTCATTGCCGTAGACGTCGAGACCAGCGCCGGCGATCCGCCCTGCCTCGAGCGCATCGATCAGCGCCGCTTCGTCGACGATCTCGCCGCGCGCGATGTTGATCAGATAGGCGTGGGACGGCAGCAGGGCGAGCCGGCGGGCATCGATCAGATGATGTGTCTCGGGGGTATGTGGACAGTGGATCGAGAGGATGTCGATCTCGCCAAGCATCGCATCCAGCGAGGGCCAGAACAGCGCCTTTGAGTCCCGTTCCGCCCCCTCGGGCAGGCGCTTGCGGTTATGATAGTGCACCGCCATGCCGAAGCCGCGGGCCCGACGCGCGACCGCCTGACCGATCCGGCCCATGCCGACGATGCCGAGCCGTTTGCCGTTGATCCGGTGGCCGAGCATTGCGGTCGGCGCCCAGCCGCGCCAGCCGCCCGAGCGGATCAGCCGCTCGCCGTCGACCAGCCGCCGGGGCGCGGCCAGCACCAACGCCATCGTCATGTCGGCGGTATCCTCGGTCAGAACGCCGGGCGTGTTGGTGACGATGATGTTGCGCGCGCGCGCGGCCTTCAGGTCGATATGGTCGATTCCGTTGCCGAAATTGGCGATCAGCTTGAGCTGGTCGCCCGCGCCGGCGATCAGCCCGGCGTCGATATGGTCGGTGATCGTCGGAACCAGCACCTCGGCCTCAGCCATCGCCGCGGCGAGCTGGGCGCGGTCGAACGGCGTGTCGTCCTGGTTGCAGCGGGCGTCGAACAGCTCGGCCATGCGCGTCTCGATCGACGGCGTCAGCCGGCGGGTGACGATGACGCGGGGACGGCGGGGGCGAGGCTCTGCCATGTCCAGATTGGCTAGAACCGGCCCGATGACATCGTCAAGCACGGCTTGAAGATCACGGCCGCGCTTGGCTATGCATGACCGGCACATCAGGGAGCATTGGATGCCACGGGCGCTGAGAATCCTTGGAACGGCGGCACTGGCATTGTCGGTCTGGGGCGCCGCCCTGCCGGCGTCGGCGGCGGACGAGCGGGCGCCGCCCTATTGGGCCTCGATCAGCGCCAGCGCCGCGCGCATGCGCACCGGCCCGGGCGAGCAATATCCGGCGATCTGGCTCTACAACCGCATCGGCCTGCCACTGCGAGTGATCAAGACCTATCCCGACTGGCGCCAGGTCCGCGATCCCGACGGCGCCGAGGGGTGGGTGTTCGCCAAGCTGCTGACCAGCAAGCGGACGGCAATGGTGATCGGCGCGGTGCGCGAGCTGCGCGTCTCGCCCGACCCGGCGGCAGCGGTGCGCTGGCGCGCCCAGCCAGGTGTGGTCGGGACGGTCACGAATTGCGCCGCGGGCTGGTGCGAGCTGAACGTCGACGGCCGCAAGGGTTATGTCGAAACCGGCGCGCTCTGGGGCGTCGACCCCGGCGAAACGGTGAAATAGGGTAGAGCCGGCCTAATCGAGAACAGAATCACCTAGGAGAGAGCTTGTGGTTTCCACGATGGACAATCCGCCGCCGGCCACCCGGGCGCTGAGCAATCGCCAAGTCGACACGATCCGCGGACAATATCACAAGTTCATGCTCATCCCGCTGATCGAGCATCATTCGCGCTGGTTCGACGCCGGGCCGATCAGCATTGCGGTGGAGGCCAGGGCGCTCGGCGGCGAGGGGAGCATCGTCCGCGGCCCGAGCATTCACGTTTTCAACGCAGCCCGGGACGAGGAGTACGTCCGCTTCGACGTCTTCGGTAAGGTCCTGCACTATCACTACATTCTCAATGACGTGAACCACAACATCCTGTGGGGCTACGACCCCGACCTGAACGGACCGATGATCCCCTGGGCGATCGCGGCGCTGCGCGACCGCCTGCCGGTGATGCTGCGCCGCGCCGGCGCGCACAGCCTGGCGATCGAGATCGAGGAGCAGGGATGGAATAGCGCGGTCCTCGCCGATGTCGCGAAAGCGGCGACCGATGCGCTCGCGCCGCGCGACGACGACCTTGTCCGCGCCGAGGAAGGCATGGCCTGGATGTATCGCTGGAAGGCAGTCCACCCGCAGTTCAATACCGTCGAAGAAGGCGAGTATTGAATAGCGGGATTTGTTAGCGAAGAGCCGGTGCCGCATAAAAAACGCGAGCGTCCTCGCGTTCTTCTCAGACGTCTATTCGAACTCCATGATCACGGCGTCGACCGCCAGGCTCTCGCCAGCCTTGGCCTCGACCGTCTTGACCGTCGCCGCCTTGGGCGCGCGCAGGATGTTCTCCATCTTCATCGCCTCGACGACCGCGAGCGGCTGACCGGCCTCGACCTTGTCGCCGGCGCCGACATGGATCGCGGTGACCAGCCCCGGCATCGGGCAGATCAGGAAGCGCGACATGTCTGGCGGGATCTTCTCGATCATATGCTGCGCCAGCGCGGCGACGCGCGGCGTCAGGACGCGCAGATGGTGCGCCGCGCCGCGGGTGACGAAGCGCCAGCCGGCGCGCGTCCGCTCGATTCTGACGGCGAGCGGCTCGTCGTCGATCACCGCCTCGATCAGCCGCTGGCCCGGCGCATAGGGCGCATCGAGCACGACCATATCGCCGTCGACCGCAATCGTGTCACCCACGACCGCGACGCGATGCTCAGCCTTGTCGAGCGTGACGATCCATTCGCTCGGCGCCGGCTGAGGCCCGTTGAGCTGGCCGTTGATCATCGCGCCGCGCCCCGCCTCGACGGTCGCGACGAGGCCCGCGATCGCCGACAGCGCCCGGGTCAGCTTGGCGTCGGCCGGCGCGCCGACGAAGCCCTCGGGATATTCCTCGGCGATGAAGCCAGTGGTGATGTTGCCGCCGTCGCGGAAACGCGCATGCTGCATGACCGCCGAGAGAAAATCGATGTTGTTGCCGATGCCCTCGATCTCGAAGCGATCGAGCGCGGCGATCTGGCGGTCGATCGCCTGCTCGCGGCTGGCGCCATAGGTGATCAGCTTGGCGATCATCGGATCGTAGAACATCGAGATGTCCGACCCCTCGGCAACGCCGTCGTCGACCCGCACGCCGTTGCCCACCGCCGGCGGGCGGTAGCGTACCAGCCGGCCGGTTGAGGGCAGGAAGCCGCGATAGGGATCCTCGGCATAGACCCGGGTCTCAATCGCCCAGCCGTCGAGTTTCACATCCTTCTGGGTGAAGCCCAACTTCTCGCCATAGGCGACGCGGATCATCTGCTCGACGAGGTCGAGCCCTGTGACGCATTCGGTCACCGGATGCTCGACCTGCAGCCGGGTGTTCATTTCCAGGAAGTAGAAGCTGCGATCGCTGCCGGCGATGAACTCGACCGTGCCGGCCGAGGTGTAACCGACCGCGGCGGCGAGCGCGACCGCCTCCTCGCCCATCGCCTTCCTCATCTCCGGCGTGACGAAGGGGGAGGGGGATTCCTCGACGACCTTCTGGTGGCGCCGCTGGATCGAGCAGTCGCGCTCATTGAGGTAGACGATGTTGCCGTGCTTGTCGCCGAGCAGCTGGATCTCGATGTGGCGCGGGCTCTCGACGAATTTCTCGATGAACACGCGGTCGTCGCCGAAGCTCGCCTTGGCTTCGCGCCGCACGCTCTCGAAGGTCTCGCGCACATCCTTTTCGGAAAAGGCGAGCCGCATGCCCTTGCCGCCGCCGCCGGCCGACGCCTTCATCATCACCGGATAGGTGATGTCGTTGGCGATCTCGACGGCATGGTCGGTGTCGCGGATCTCGCCGACGAAGCCGGGGACGACGCTGACGCCGGCAGCCTGGGCGAGCTT
>Ga0105240_10004824_pt1 | contig 20328 bp, 14 predicted proteins | sample KBSC54metaG_FD_80426 | JGI IMG/M metagenome (GOLD analysis project Ga0105240, IMG submission 80426) | Corn rhizosphere microbial communities from Kellogg Biological Station, Michigan, USA - KBS C5-4 metaG | ecosystem: Host-associated > Plants > Roots > Rhizosphere > Soil | place: Michigan, USA... | reverse complement strand
GGCTTCGGTAACCCACCGGGCCTCAACGGGCGCCTCGAGCTGCAGAACTGGGCCGACGCCGGCGCTCCGTTAGCGTTGATCCTGCGTGCTGCGACCCTCGATAACGCCGTCGCGTTCGGACTGTCGCACGAGGAGGGATCGATTGAGGTAGGAAAACGAGCGGACTTGCTGTTACTCAAGGAAAATCCACTCGTGAGCGTCTCGGCCTATGACTCCATTGAGACAATTTTTCTCAACGGCGTGCCGATCGACAGAGAAACGTTGCGCGCGCACAACTAAAAGGGCATGCCGCAACAAACGGCAGGGAACCGCAGTAGTATCTAGACGGACGCACGCGGAGCCTCGATGGACAACGCACATCCGTTGGATGCGGAGTTCCTCTCCCTACAGCCGGCGCTGGCAGGTGAGTATTCCATCGAGCGCGAGCTGGGGCGCGGCGGCATGGGAATCGTCTACCTGGCGCGCGAGGTCCAGCTCGAGCGCCTGGTCGCGATCAAGGTGCTGCCGCCTGCCCTCGCTGAACGGCCCGGATTCCGCGAGCGGTTCCTGCGTGAAGCGAGAACTGCTGCCCAACTGTCGCACCCGAACATCGTGCCCATACACCGGGTGGGCGAGGCCGGCGGCTTCGTCTTCTTCGTCATGGCGTACGTGGATGGCGAGACGCTCGGCAATCGCGTGCGCACCCGTGGGCCGCTCGATGCCGCCGCGGCCGCGCGGGTGATGCGCGAGGTGGCGTGGGCGCTGGCGTACGCACACGGCCGCGGCGTCATCCACCGCGACGTGAAACCCGACAACATCCTGATCGAAAAGGGCAGCGGGCGTGCGTTAGTCACGGACTTCGGCATCGCGCGCGTGCGCCAGGCGGAGCCGGAGAGCGACGCCGAGCGAGCGATGGGGACGATTGCATTCGCGAGCCCCGAGCAGATGGCTGGGGGTGATGTGGACGGCCGTTCGGACGTCTACGGCCTGGGCGTGGTGGGATACTACATCGTGTCGGGCCGGCTGCCGTACGAGGCGCGGTCGGCGCCCGCGCTCGTGGGCAAGCAGTTAGGCGAAGCCGCCCCTCCGGTGGAGCGGGCTGCGCCCGGACTCCCCCCGGCGCTCGCGCGCGCCATCGACCGTTGTCTGCACCGCGATCCCGCGGGGCGTTTTCCAGGCGGCGAAGCACTTGCCGACGCGCTCGAACCCGCGTCCATCGAACGGAGCGAGCTGCCCGTCCCGCTGCGTGCCTGGCTCACGACCCAGAATCCCGCGCGCACTGTTCTCATCGCGTGGGCCGGCATTGCCGGCCTTTCGACGGCCGCCAATCTGTACGCCATCATGCGCGGCATGGGACCAGCGTTCGCCACCTCCTATCGATGGCGCGGTATGATGATCACCGCCGGCCTAACGGCGGTGCCGCTGCTGACCCTGGCTGCCTTTCACCTCCGACAAACCTGGCGCGCCCTTCACGCCGGGTACTCGGTGGCCGACTTGCGCACCGCACTCGCGCGCTGGCGGGAAATTCGTCGCGAAGAGTTGGCGTTCGAGTCGACGGAAACGGCCCTCGGGCCGCGCATCCTCCGCTGGTTCACGTGGGGATCGGTCGCTGCGTTCGGGGCGCTGATCGTCGTCGGGATGAACCTCGGCCGCCGCTCCATTGAACAAAACGCGCTGGAGTCCCTCTTCAAGCTGATGATCTGGCCGGCCGGTGGCAGTCTGTTGCTAAGCAATGCGTTGGGCGTGCGACTGCTACCCAAGAAACTGCGCTCGGCGATGATTGGTTTTGGTCGGAGCACGTTCTGGAACTCGAGACTCGGCGCCTGGATGGGCGCGATGCTCGGGCGAGGACGCACGGCTCCGCCGCAACTGCTCAATCGCCCAACGGAAGCAGCGCTCGGACTCGCCGCGAGCGAATTGTTTGCCGCGCTGCCCACCGCGTATCGTCGGGACCTGCGCGCGCTGCCCGACCTCGTGCGGCGGCTGGAGGAGCGCGCCGTCCGGGTCCGCGAGCACGTCGACGACCTCACGCGCCTAACGGCAGAAGCGGAGCGCGACATGGCCCCGTCACCCGATGACCGCGCGCGCGACACCGTCGCCCGCCTGAGCCAGCAGCGCGACGCGGCGCGCCAGGATCTCGCGCTAGCCATCGCCGCGCTCGAGTCCATCCGACTCGACCTCCTGCGGCTGCACGGCGGAGTCGATCGCGCGGACACCGTCACGAGCCTGCTCGAACAAGCGCGACACGCCGAGCGCGACTTGGGCACGCTCATCGACGCGCAGCGCGAGGTGCACGCGATTGCGCCGGCACCGACATCGTGACGCGAGCGCAACAATGCGTTAGGACTTTTCGGTCGCGCCGAGTCGTGCGAGTCGGTCACGCACGTCACGCACCCGCGGCTGCAGCACGGCGTCGGCGTTCTTCCAGAGCTCGACGAATTCCTCGTAGTAGTGCGCCGCCCGCTCGCGGTCTCCTGTTGCCTCCAGGAGTTCGCCTAACCGCTTGAGCGATGGACCGAGGAGGAACTGGTCCAGCTGCACGCGATTCGACACCGCCGGCCCATCGACATATCGCGTGTAGATCGCGATGGCCGAGTCGCGTTCGCCGGCGAGGTCGAACGCGTTCGCGATGGTGGGCAACGCGCAGAGCGTACACGAACCGATGTCGGCTGCGCGCGCGTCACGCGCAGCGTCCTGGTAGCGATGTTCGGCCACGGCTATGAAGGTGGACAATTCCTTTCGGATCGCCGCGATGTCGTCGGCGGAGAGACCGGCAGTGTTCCGCTCGAAATCCGCGAGCATCGCACGCGCGAGATCCGGCCGCCCGAACGCCGCGTACAGTTGTCCGAGCCCAACGTATGGCCGGTCGAGCGGCGCAATGCTGTCGAGCGGCGTACGCTCGAGGCCTGCGCGCAGGAGCGCGAGGGCTTTGTCCCGCTGGCCTAACAAGACACCCTCGACGACCGCCGAATCGAACGACGCGCCGAGCCGCGCCGATTGTGAGCCTTGAGCGGCCGACATCTGGGCGTTCTGACTCGCCAGCCGCAAACCGTCGGCGAGCTTGCCCTGTGTGAACGCCGCCGCTTCGGTGACGAAGAGGCGCGTCTGTTCCAGGCCTCCGTCGCTCGGATTCGCGCGTGCCACGGAATCGACGAGCGCGATGGCAGCGTCGTACTGGCGACGCGCGAGAAGAATGTTCGCGCGCTGCGCCGCCACGCGTGGATTGTTGCCTGACTGCTCGAGCTCGGCCGCGAAGATCGAGTCGACGGCGGCGCGATGTCCAAGCTCGCCTTCGTACGCAATGAGACTGCGATACGGTTGCAGCGTCGTCGGATTCGCGGCGATCGAGCGACGCAGGAGATCCGCTGCCTTGGAGAAATCGCGCTCGTTCGCGTAGAGCAAGGCAAGATTGTTGAGCGCCGCGAAATTGTTGGGATGAATTGTGAGCAGCGTGTCGTACGCCGCCATGGCCTTGGCTTGGTCCGGTTTCGGACCGTCCGTGTAATAGGTGGCGATAGCGAGATAACGCTCGATCTCCGGCAACCGATCGGCGTGCGCGTACGCTTTCTCGACGGCGCGGATGCGCTCGTCGCGATCCTGGTTGCGGTAGGCGAGCGCGACGCCGAGCGCGCGATATGCCGACGCAAAGCCGGTGTCGAGCGCCACCGCCTTACGGAACAGCGCGATCGCCTTGGTCGGATTCGCTTCGACCAACATCGCGCGCTGTCCCTCGGAGTACGCCTCGAGCGCGGGCAGCGACGCGGTCGTCACTTGCGCGAGCGGCGCGGACGCCTGCAGGTGCTTGAGCGACTCACCCATCTTGCCGCGCAGGCTGCGCGTTAGGCGGCCGATGGTGGGGATGAAGTCCTTGGCGCCGTCGGCGCTGGCGCTGAGCGACGCGAGCTCCTGGCCCGAGTCGGCGCTCACGAGGCGCATCGTGACGACGAACCCGCCGCCGGGCAGCGGCTGGATGTTGCCGCTGACGACGGCCTTGGCGCCCTCGCGCAGCGCCACCTGGCGAGCCAGCGCCGTGTCCAGCCTTGCGTTAGGCTGCTGCTGCATGCGCTGCAGCGTCGCCGCGACGGTCTGCGGCGTGACGACCGAGACGATCGGCGATTGGTCGAGGTCCGCGCGTACCGCCTCGCTGACCACGGCGCCGAGGGTGGTGTCGCCGCCGGCGGTGGAGAAGTCGGCCACGATCACATGGTCGCGGCGCGCGAGCTTGTGCGCGCCTAACAGAGAGGCGAACGGCCCGATGCCGGCGTCGCGCATCGCCATGAACCCGCCCACGACGGCGACGAACGCGACAAGCGCGACGGAGGCGAGCACGGCGCGCGCGCGCCACGAGTGGTGTCGGCGCCTCGTGGCAGCCACGCCCATCGGGAATCCGAGTACGACCGTCGCAATCGAAGCGGGCGGGACCCAATCCGGCAGCCCGATGCCGTGTGTGGCCACGCGCGCAACGGCAGCCACAATGATGATCGACGCGACGTACACCACTGCCAGCATCGCGAGCGACGCGCGCGATGCGCGCGCGGCATCGCTCGAGGCACTGGTCACCGCATCGAGATCGCGCGATACCTCGGCCGCCGTTTGTGGCCGCGCGTCCGGGTCCTTCTCGAGGCAGCGCATCACGAGATTCGCCAGCGCGCTCGGCACGTCCGGGCGAAGGTCGGGAACGGGACGCGGCCGCTCGGTCATCTGCGCCGCGAGCAGCTTCTGTGGCGAGGACTCGATGAATGGCGGCCGCCCCGTGAGCACCTCGTATGCGAGACAGCCGAACGAGTAGATGTCGGCGCGGTGATCGGCGGACGGATCGGCGGCCGCCTGCTCGGGCGCCATGTACATCGGCGTGCCGATGGCGGTGCCGATTTGCGTTAGGCCGCCGGTCTGCGCGGCAGCGGCGGCGCCGTGCGCGCCGGTACCGGCCGCCGACAGCGCCTTGGCGATGCCGAAGTCCGCGACGGCAGCCGAGCCGCCGGACAACAACACGTTTTCGGGTTTGATGTCGCGGTGGACGACGCCGCGTTCGTGCGCGTAGGCGAGCGCGCGCGCGACGTCTCGCAACACACTCAGCGCTTCCGGAATCGGTATCGGTCCCTCCTCGATCCGCTCGCGCAGCGATTCGCCGTCCACGAACGGCATCGTGTAGTACGGCACGCCGTCGACTTCGCCTGCCGTCAGGACCGGGACGATGTGCGGGTGTTGAAGGTTCGCCGCGAGGAGAATCTCGCGCTTGAACCGTTCGATATTCACCGACGCCGCGAGGTCGGCCGGCACGACTTTGATGACGACGCGGCGACCGAGGGCCGTCTCGGTGGCGGCGAACACGCGCGACATCCCGCCGCCGCCGAGCTCGCGGTCGATGCGGTAGCGGCCGGCGAGCGCCTCGCTCAGAGTGTCTGCTGTGCTCATGCCGGGCAGGGCAGGGTCGGCGGAGGATGCGTCGGGTGTGGCCTACCGTGGGCAAAGGTCGCGTCTTCGGTCGGTTTGCGCCAGCCGCGTGGTTCCAGTTGCAACGGCGTCGGTTTGGCGGTACTTCAGTACTGTCGCGGATTTCGCCACCGCGTCGCCGGATGTTCGCTCTCATCCCTCGTCTCGTGCCGAACAACGCACAGTTCGCGATCGTTTTTCGCTGGGCGCGTCGAAGCGCCTGTCTGTTGGCAGCCTGCGCCCTGGCGATCGGCTGCCGCCCAACGACGCGCACATCGTACCTCTTCATGTGGGCGGGCGACTCGGCTCACACGGCCAGCGATTTCCTCGCGGTAATCGACGCGACACCCTCGTCGCCGCACTACGGCGCCGTGCTGACCGTGCTGCCGACCGGGAGTGCCGGCACGCATCCGCACCATACCGAGCAGGAGATGCCGGCCGACCGCCATCTGCTGGCTAACGGATTTGGTCCCGGCACGACGTACGTGTTCGACCTGACCGAGCCGCTGCATCCCAAGCTGCTCACGTCGTTCGGCGATGTCGCCGGGCTCAGCCATCCCCATACGTACCTGCGGCTCGCCAACAACGACGTCCTAACGACGTTCCAGTACGCATCCGATTCCGCGTTGGCGCACGCGAGGATGGGCGACGGCATGGGCATGGGCGGTCACCACTCGACGGGCGGCCTCGTGGAAATGGATGAGGGGGGGCGTGTGATCCTCAGCGCGCGTGCGCATGACTCGACCGTCGCCGATGGTCGCATCCATCCGTACAGCGTGCTGGCGCTGCCTAACGTGGACCGCGCCGTGTCGACGTCGACAGACATGGATCCCGACGATTCGGCGGCGACCGGGCAGTGGATCCAGGTGTGGCGATTGAAGGATCTGAGATTGCTGCGCACGATCGCCCTCACGCCGGGTCCGCGCGGCGACGAGAACGATTACACGGGCGAGCCGCGCCTGCTTCCGGACGGACAGAGCATCTACATCCACACGTTCAACTGTGGTCTCTACTTGTTGCGCGGCGTTGCATCCGCAGCGCCGACCGTCACGTTCGTGCACGCATTCGAGGGAAAGGATTGCGGCGTCCCGCTCGTCGCGGGCCACTACTGGCTGCAGCCGGTGCCCGCGCTCCATGGTCTCGTGTCGCTCGACATCTCCGACCCCGCGCATCCGCGGCAGGTCTCAAGCGTGAGTGTCGGGGAGGAGGAGGAGCCGCACTGGATCGCGATCGACGGAACGGGTCGTCGCATCGTGATGAACTCGGGCGGGTACGCAAAGGGCAACCGGCTGTTCATCGTGAATTTCGATCCCGGCACGGGCGCACTGGCGATCGACGAGCACTTTCGCGATCCGCGGAGCACGCTGGCCGGGATCGACCTTTCGAACAGGAAGTGGCCTAACGGATTCGTTGGCACCGCCGCGCCGCACGGAACGGTGTTCTCCCGCTGAGGACGCGTGGTTCCGATTTGCTGGATCGCCGAGCCCTAACGCGGGAGCGCATTATGCTGTCGTCCCACCGGTTCTCCGCATCACTCGTTGTCGCGCTGTTCATTGCCGCCACGCACTGGATTTCGCCCGTTGCACGGGACGCCGCGACGACCACGCCACCGTCGGACGCGTGCGCGCTGCTGACTGTGGCGCAAGTCAGTACTGCTCTCGAAGTGACGAGCCAAGCCGGCAAGCACATCGCGCCTTCGATCACGACGTCATGCATTTGGTCGGACGATACGGCCACGTCCATCGACCATCGACGTGTGACGTTATCGATCCTGCGCCCGCAGGGTTTCGATTTCCCGCGAAAGATGGGCGCCATGAAAACCACTCCCGCTCAAGGCATCGGTGACGACGCGTACTACCTGTTGTTCGGCAGCGACAGTCCACAGCTCATGGTTCGCCAGGGCAGCGTCTCGTTCAGTGTCCGCATCCTGAATGGCTTCAAGTTCAAGCCGTTCACGCTCGACCAGGAGAAGTCGAAGGAAGCCACCCTGGCCCTGGCGGCGCTGAAGGCGCTCTGACCGATGGAGCGGTGCTCGCCCGTTAGGCGGCGCCGCCGCGCACGGTTTGCTCCGCTGCTTGCCGCGCTCGTCGCCGCGGCGTGCTCCGGGCGCAGCCCGAAATCCATCGCCGGCGAGTGGGACGCGTACTTCGCGATCGGCGCCACGCCGCACGCCGGCTACGAAGGCTGGCGGCGCAAGGCGTTCGCGCACTTCGCGCCCGGCGATTCGCAGCTCGCCGGCTTCATCAAGACGCGGACCGGCGCGCCAATCCTCGACGTTAGGCACGCGGACGTTCGCGGCGATTCGGTGATCCTGGTGGGCGTGGACGGCAGCACGCCGGCGACGCTCGCGGCCTCGTGGCACGGCGACACGCTCGTCGGCGTGCCGACCATCGGCGACAGCGTCGTGTCGTCGCGGGTTCGCTTCGTTCGCCGCACCACACCGTTCACCGTCGAGAAGCTGTATTCACCCTGGCCGGGCCCGGTGTCCGACTCGCAGTACGCGGTCAACGAGGACACGCTGGTCTACATGAAAGCGCGCGACGGCGCGCGACTCGCCAACTACATTGCGCGGCCCGTCGGCGCGGGACCGTTCGGCGTGGTGCTCATGCGTACGCCGTACGATCGCGTGCTCCACGCCGCCGGCGAGTTCTGGGCATCACGCGGGTACATCTTCGTCGTCCAGAGCGTGCGCGGTCGCGATCGGTCCGATGGCGACCTCGACGCGTTCGGCGACTACGACACCGACGTGCGCGATGGCTACGACGCCGTCGAATGGGCCGCGCGCCTAACGGGCGCCAACGGACGTGTGGGACTGATCGGCCACTCGGACGAAGGCCGCCTGGCGTGGTACGCCGCGGTGAGCGCTCCGCCGCATCTGGCCGCCATCGCGCCGTCCGCCGCCACCGGCGATCCATGGCGCATCGTTCCGTACGAAGACATGGTCTTCTCGCCGATCAATGTCGCGTGGACGTGCCTCATGCGCTCGCGGATGCTCGACAACATCGCCGATCTCGACGTCGGGCCGGCGCTCATGTACCTGCCGATCAGCCGGTTGCCGGAGCGCCTCGGCTGCGGCCACGCGCCGATGTGGGATCGCTGGCTCGCGCACTCCACGCGCGACGCATATTGGCGCGCGCACTCGGTGACGACGAACATCGCGCGCGTGCGCGTGCCGGTGCTGCAGATCTCCGGCTGGTACGATGATTCGCGCGGGCCCATCGACTACACCAATGCGTTAGGCCAGGTGCCCGGCCACCCGCTCGTCCGGTTGGTGATGGGCCCCGGCGCGCACAAAGGCATCGACTACGTGGACGGCGACTTCGGTCCGGAGGCGCGGGTGGACCAGCGCCGCCTCCAGCTACGATGGTTCGACCATTGGCTCGCGGGCAAGGACAACGGCGTGGACCGCGAGCCGCCCGTGGACATCTTCGTCATTGGGGACAATACGTGGCGGCACGAAGCGTCGTGGCCGCTCGCCCGCCAGGTGCTCACCACATGGTACCTGACCTCGGGCGGCCACGCCAACACGAGCCGCGGCGACGGCGTCTTCGACACGCTTGCGCCTAACGGAGCGCCGGCCGACACCTTCACCTACGACCCGGCCAACCCCACGCCGTTTCTCATCGACTCGCGCGAGCTGGAGACGTCGCTCAACGAGGACTACACGGCGCTCGACGCCTCGCGCGCGGACGAACTGGTGTTCACGTCGAAGCCACTCACGAGGCCGATCGAGGTGACGGGCCAGATGTCGGCTACGATCTGGGCGTCGACCGATGCAAAGGACGCCGACTGGAACGTGATGCTGCTCGACGTGGCGCCCGACGGCCATGCCCGACGCATACAGGACGGCGTGGTCCGTGCGCGATTTCGAGCGGGCCCCGATCGCGCGGTGCCCGTCACGCCGGGCCTCGTCGAGCGGTACGATGTCGATCTGTGGTTCACGTCGCGGGTGTTCGAGCCCGGTCACCGGGTCCGGGTCACGGTGTCGTCCGCGCGCTTTCCCAAGTACGATCGCAATTTGGGCACCGGCGGCGACAACGAGCGCGACAGCACGTTCGTGGTCGCGCACCAGCGGCTGCTGCACGACGCGGCGCATCCGTCACACGTCGTGCTGCCGATGATCCCGCGTTAGGCGGAGCTACGTGGCCCGCATCGCGATCGCCGGGTCGATGCGCGCGGCGCGCAGCGCGGGCACCCAGCACGCCACGACGCCGATGAGCGCCATCAGCGCCGCCACGCCCACGAACGTCGCCGGGTCGTGCGGCGCCACGCCGAACAGCAGGCCGCGCATCACGCCCGCCGCGGCAAACCCGCCGCCAACGCCTAACGCAAGGCCCGCGGCCAGCAACACGCCACCTTCGCCGAGGATCATCCGCTGCACGCGCGCGCTGTCGGCGCCCAGGCTCATGCGGATGCCGATCTCGTTCGTGCGCGCACTCACCGAGAAGGCCAGCACACCCGCGATCCCGACCGCCGCGATGATGACCGCCATGGCGCCAAACGACGTGATGAGCACGGCGTTGAGCCGTCGCGGCGACACGCTCTCATCCTTGATCTGCGCAACGGTCATCACGTGCTCGATCGGCGTCGCCGGTGCGATGCGCCGCGCGATCGCCGTCGCCTGCGCGGCAAGAGCGGATACGTTGCTGTCGGCGCGAATCACCACGGTGTTGCCCATCGCCAGCTCCTGCGCGAACGGCATGAACATGGCGCCGCGTGGCTGCGCGTCCAATCCGCCATCTTGCGTGTTGCCCACCACACCGACCACCGTGCGCCAGTCGCCGCTGATCGGCGTGAATCGCAGCACGTCGCCGGTCCACGCGATGCGCTTCCCGATCGGGTCTTCGTGCGGAAAGAGACGACGCGCGAGCGTTTGATTGATGACCACCACGCGGCCGGCCCCGGCGCGATCCGTGGCCGCGAAGGTTCGGCCTTCGACTAACGGAATGCCTGCGGCGCGGAAATAATCCGGATCGGCCGTGCGATAGTCGGCGCGCGGCATGGCCTCGCCGACCGCGAGCGACTTGCCTTCCACCTTCACATCGAGCTGGATCTCACTGGCTTCGAGCGGCATGAGCGAGCCGACGCCGACGGACACGACGCCGGGAATCGCCAGCGCCTCCTGCTTCATGCGATCGTATCCTTCCTTGGCCGCGGCGTCGGCGGCGCGGATGTCGCCGCCCTTGGCGATCTTCGTGATCGGCAGCAGCTGCACTTGCATCGACAACACCTGCTCGGTCTTGAGGCCGGTGTCGACTTCCGACAGCTGCATCATGGTGCGGGTGAGCAGTCCGGCGCCGGCGAGCAGCACCACGGACACCGCGATCTGTGCCACCACCAGTCCGCGCTGCAGGCGCTGCCTGTTCAAGCTGCCGGTCCGGCGCGTGCCTGCCGAGATCCACGATGCAAACGTGCCTTCTTTCGGCAACGACGCGACGAACGACAGCAGCAGCGCCACCGACACGGTGAGCGCGAGCGTGAACGCGAGCACCACGGTGTCGACGTGAATCTCTCCGGCGCGCGGCGAGAACCTGGCCGCGAACATCGTCAAGAGCCTAACGCCGGCAATCGCGATCAGGACCCCCGTCGCCGCGCCCAGGGCGGCGAGCACGAGATTCTCCACCAGCAGCAGCCGCCGCAGCCGGAGCACGCCCGCGCCGAGTGCCGCGCGCACGACCAGCTCCTGCTCGCGCCGTACGCCGCGCATGAGCGTCAGGTTCACGACGTTGGCCGTCGAGATGATCATCACGAACGCCGCCGCGGCCATGAGTAGCCAGAGCGTGAGGCGGGCGCGCTCGCCGATCGCGTCCTTGAAGGGCAACACCGCGACGCGAAAGTGCGATCCCGGGTCGTACGACTGTGTGTAGTCGTGCTGCATGCGCGCATACGTCGTCGCGACTTCCGCGCGAGCTTGCTCGAGTGTCGCGCCCGGTGCGAGTCGCCCGACCATTTCCGTCATGCGGTGCGTGCGACCCAGCACCATCGTCGCGCTCAAGTGGTGCGGGCTCACAACCATGTTGAGCAGCGCATCGGCGGTGCTCGGGAAATACGGCGCGGCCTGGACGACGCCGATTACCGTCACCGATCCATCATCGAGCCGCACCTGCTTGCCGACGATGTTCGGGTCGCCCCGGAAGCGGCTCCGCCACATCTGCTCCGTGAGCACCATCACGGGCGGCACGCCCGGTCCGTCGTCGCTCGGTCGCGTGAGACGGCCCAAGATCGGGTGGAGTCCCATGACGTCGAAGAAGTTGCCGGTGACGAGGCCGACTTGCATCCGCGCCGTGGGCGAATACTGATCGCCCTGCACCGTCAGCGACCATGGCGAGAACTCGGCGATGCCGCCTAACGCAGGCACGCCGGCGCGAAAATCGCGGATCTCGGGCACGGAGAAGGCGATGTCCTCTCCGGCGGGGCCGTCGATCGACTGGCGCAGGTAGAGCAGGCGATCGCCGTCGCGGTTGGGCAGGGGCTTGAGCAGCACGCCGCGCACGACGCTGAAAATCGCGGTGTTGGCGCCGATGCCCAACGCGAGCGTGATCACGACCACCGCCGTGAACGCGGGGCTGTGTCGCAGCGACTTGAGCGCGTGGCGCAGATCGGCCGCCGCGCTCTCGAGCCACGGCACACCGCGTTGGGCGCGGACCGCTTCGGCGGCGATCGTGAGGCCCCCGGACGCCAGCATGGCGCGCCGCCGCGCTTCGTTAGGCGAGAGCCCGCGCCGCACGTACTCGGCCGTCTCCATGTCGAGGTGCGCTTGCAGCTCGTCGCGGAGCTCGGCGTCGCGGCGATGTCCGGTGAAAACGCCCGCCAGGCGAGCGAGCCAGGCCCGAACGTGTCTCATGGTGCCTCTCCTTCGCGTCGGGGCGCGAGAAACGCGGCGATCAGATCCGCGGTGCGGTGCCAATCGCGAGTCTCGCGTGCCAGTTGTTTGCGGCCGAGTGCGGTGAGCGTGTAGTACTTCGCGCGGCGATTGTTCTCGGACTGGCGCCATTCGGCCTTGATGCATCCCTCCTGCTCGAGCTTGAGGAGCGCGGGATACAGCGTGCCGTAGTTGAGGGTGAGGCGGCCTTTGCTCGTTTCCTCGATGCGCCGTGCGACGCCGTAGCCGTGCAGCGGGCCCAAGACCTCGAGGGTCGTGAGGATCATCAGGGCGAGGGTGCCCTGCTGTACTTCGAGCTTGTCCGCCATGTGCCGGTCCTATGGGATACCAACACGACGGTACGGCGACCGGTTTGGTTTCGCAAGAGACCGGCAATCACGCGCTGCTATCTTTCTGCTGTCCTAGATGCGGGCAAGCCATGTCAATGCAGGCCGACGTGATCCTGAGGCGCTTCGAGCAGCCCGACGAAGTGCGCGAGATGGTGAAAGGCCGGTTCGAGCTCGTGCGGATCGGCGGGATGACCATCGGGCGAGCGACCTACGAGCCGGGATGGCGGTGGTCGGAGTACGTGGGTCCGTCCGTTGGGCAGACGCGATGCTCGGTCGAGCACGTCGGGTTGGTCATCGCCGGAACGGCCACTGCGGCGTTCGGAGATGGCCGGGTGATCGAGCTGCGTGCCGGGGAACTGTTCTACATCCCGCCCGAGCCGCACGACAGCTGGGTCGTCGGCGATGTCCCCTATGTCTCGTTGCACTTTCTCGGCGCCGACCATTACGCACGGCGGGATTAGCGGCCCATCGCGTACGCCATCTTGATCAGCACCGTATTCTGGGGATGGAACGCGAAGAGATCGTGATACTCATCGGCCCACGAGCGATTCGGATCACCCGAGTCGCTGCCGGTGCGATCGTGCGTCCACACGAGAAAGAGCGTCGATCCCGTGCGATACTCCCAGCGCATGACGAGACTCGACTGGAACTGGAGAAAGTTGAAGCGTGTCGACGTGCCGGCGGGCGGTGCGTACGGTTGGAATCGCGCGCCGTACGATGCGGCTTCGGGTGTCGCGCTCAACTCGCGAATGTTCGCGTACGTTCCGCTGCTCACGAAGGGCTCGGCGTACAGCTCGATGGTGAGGTTGCGACGAGCCGCGTAGCTCGCCTGCAGCGTGAGCGCGACCGTGCGTTGGGCCAGGTGCCCGAACGCATAGTGCGCACCGGCGATATCGGTGAAGTTGCCGAACCATTGCGTGTTGTCGGAGTTGCGCGTGGCATTGAATCCAACGGTCGCCTGGAGCTGGCTCCATGGATGCACGCTCACGCTCGGGCTCACGCTCACGGCGTGCGACCGTCCACCGTCGCTGTGCTCCCAATTCACGGCGATGGCCGGGACAATGCCTAACCGTTCGTCGCCGGTGATTTGAACCCACGGTGCCATGCGCGGCAACAGTCGGAGCGCCGGCCCGCCGCGCGCGCATCGATCGCAGGCACTCCCCGACAACTGGTCGAGCGTCGAGCCGGCTTCGACGAGCCAATTGTTGGTGAGCAGCATGTGCGTGTTGAGGTTGATCGCTCGTTCGACGAGCAGGCCGCCCGTCGTCCAGGTGTTCCACTCGTTGCCATTGAGTCGCCACGTCTTGTAGAGGCGGTTCGCCTGCGTGAACTGCAGTCCGGCCCAGGTGCTCCAGCTTTGCTCGTCCGCTCGCTCGAGGAAGCCGAGGTCGTTAGGCTCGAACCCCGGCGACTGCCGCTCGTAGCTCATCTGGAATCGGGTCACCCCGCCGCCGTATTTGCCGATGAGCAGCTCTTCGGCGTCGCCCGTGAGACTGGTGCGCGTGGTGTCGACGCGCAGCCCGCTTCCGGGCCGCTCGTAGTTGTGCACCGCATCGCGCTGCGTCGCCGCGATGCTGGATGGCGTCCCGGTCACGCGCGAGCTGGAAAGGGACGCCGACACCTTATACTGTCCGTCGCCGAAGTAGGTGTGAAAGTCGGTCGCGGCGACGTAGGCGCTGCGGCGCAGCGAGTCGTGCGTCCACGCATCGAGCGTGCGGTTCACCCCCGTGACCATGAGTCCGACGTTGGTGCGATCGCCGCCCACGTCCTGCTGTGCTCGCAGTACGGCGTAGTTGGTCGCGGGCTCGATGGTGCGGTCCGACGTCCCGGCGACGCGGTTGGTCAACGCGTCCAGTGCGCCGACCGCCAAGCCGTTAGGCAGGCGGCCCGTGAGCTTGGCCGCGGCAGCAATCGATGTCGCCGGCGGAGAATTGGCGTCGCCGTACGCTCCCTCGAGCTGCGGCGCACGCCCGATCCGCCGGGAGTAGAAGAGTCCCTCGTTGGCGCAGTTCACGTAGTTGCAGTTGAGATCGAATTCGTACAGCCCTGCGCCCTCCAGGAAAAACGGCCGCTTCTCTGGAAGAAACGCCTCAAGCGACGTCAAATTGAGCAACGACGGATCGGCCTCCACCTGCCCGAAGTCGGGATTCACGGTGGCATCGAGCGTGAGGCTCGAGGTCACGCCATACGAGAGATCGGCGCCTAACGTTTGCTGCTGATCTCGACCGTAACCGGCGGACCCTTTCTTGGACAGGTTCTTCGCCACGGCATACGGTGCGAGCTCCAACTCGTGCTGCGCGCCGATTCCCGCGATGCCCGTGAGCTCGCCGAACTGCGACGACAATCCGGCCTTGCTCGCGTGCGCGAGTGGCCACGTCACGGTTTCTTGCGTTCGCTCGATGGTGCGCCAGACGAGCAGACCGAACGTCGCGGACGATCCGCCCTTGAATCGGAGCTGCGAAAACGGGATGCGGAACTCGGCGGTCCAGCCAAGCGAGTCGACGTGCGTAGCGACATCCCAGAGCGCGTCCCACGAGACGTCTTCCGTGACATCATCGTAGATCGCATAGTCGCGCTGAACGCCGTCCGGGTTCACCCAGAACTCGAATCCAGTGCGACGATCCTGATTGCTATCGATGAGCACGCCAATCTGATCGGACGAGCCGCGGACGTCGCGCCGAGTGACGGCGTGCATGATGCTGTCGGGGTGGGCGTCGAACGCGCGGACGAACAGGTAGAGATAGCGATCATCGTACACCACACGAAATTCGGTGCGTTGCTGCGGGTCGCCGTCGTCGCGGGGTTGGAATTCGCGGAACGCCGATACCGGGACGGCGGCGTTCCATGCCGCATCGTCGTCCCGGCCGTCGACTACGGGTGGGCGCACCGCGCGCGTTGCACGCGCCTGCGCGGCGGCCGGGCGTGCTCCGACCGCGAGACACGCGATGCCTAACGCACAGGTTGCACGGACGAATCGAATGGTCGGCACAGTCTTTGGCCTCCGTTGGGCAGTGCGTGTCGCGAGCGAGTCGCGCCTGCACGCACGATTCCGAAGCCGGGCGGTGTCGACAAGCAACGAAGGGACGAACGGGCCCTACGACGGGACCGTTCCGCCTGACGCTGAGGGGAAGGCCGGGTAGCTTTTCATCGTGGTGGGTGGATGCGCGCGGAGCACGGCGCGATTTGGAGGGTTCATGAGCACTGCTCTGAGATCGAACGTGACACCCGAGGCCAGAGGCAAGAGTGCAGCGCCGCCGGTCACGCCACCGCCGTGGAAGTGGCACTGGGTGTGGATCGGTGCGTTCGCCGCGTATACGGTGCTCGTCATCCTCACGGCCTTACAAAATGCCGTGTTTGCGGCGCGCAGCGGGACACCGATCGAGTGGTACGATCTCGTCATAAGCCGCGCGCTCGAAGAGTATTCGTGCGCGTTGTTCGTGCCAGCGCTGTTCTGGATGGTGCATCGCTTTCCGATCGATCGGCGCCACTGGTTCTCGCGCGCCTGCCTCTTGCTCGCATCGAGCGTGGTGTTCGTGGTCGCCAAGTACGCGCTGATGCAACCGGTGGCGGCGCTGCTGGTGCGCGGCCCAACGGACTCGGTCGGTACCGCGATCATGTCGAACATCGTGGCGGTGTTGTTCGACTTCTGGGCCGTGATCGGGGTCGCGCATGCGATCGAGTTCTATCAGCGCGCGCGCGAGCGAGAACGCACCACGCTGCAGCTGCGCGCCCAATTGTCGCGTGCGCAGCTCGACGCGCTGCAGTCGCAGCTGCACCCGCACTTCCTGTTCAACACCTTGCACGCCGCATCGACGCTCATGCACCGCGACGTGGACGGCGCGGACGCGATGCTCACGCAGCTCGCCGACCTGCTGCGCGCGACGCTGCGCCGTCCCGGCATGCACGAGATCCCGCTGCACGAGGAGCTGGCGCTGGTCGATCGATACCTCGCCATCATGCGGGCGCGCTTCCGGGACCGCCTAACGGTAGAGTGCGACGTCGCACCGGAGACCGCGCAGGCGCTGGTGCCCCTGTTTCTGCTCCAACCCCTGGTCGAAAACGCGCTCGAGCATGGCATCGCGCGCCGCGCCGGTGCCGGCCGCCTCGAAATCCGCGCCGAGCGATGCGGCGCGCAGCTGCGTCTGAGCGTCGCCGACGACGGTCCCGGCCTGTCGCCAACCGCGCCATCCGACGATGGCGTCGGGCTTGCCAACACACGCGCCCGGCTGCAGGAGCTGTACGGCGACGCCCAATGCCTAACGCTGGAACAGGCGTTGCCGTCCGGCGGGACGCGGGTGGTGGTTATGATCCCGTTCTGGGTACGGGCCGGAGCCGCCGAGAGCACGCTGGCCGAAATCGGCGGGGCATGACGCCGCGAAAGGTGGTAGTCGCGGACGACGAGCCGCTCGCACGCGAACGGATTCGGACACTGCTCGAGAACCATCCCGGCTACGCGATCGCGGCCGAATGTGCCACCGGACCCGAAACGGTGGACGCGATCATCGAGCACGCGCCCGCGCTCCTGTTCCTCGACATCAAGATGCCGGTGCTCAACGGCATCGAGGTGCTCGACGCGCTCGACGAGGTACAACGGCCGCCGGCGATCGTGTTCGTGACGGCATTCGACGCCTACGCCGTCAAAGCCTTCGACGTGAGCGCGGCCGATTACCTGCTCAAGCCCTTCGATCGCGAGCGGTTCGACCAGGCGTTGCATCGCGCAGCGGCGCGGATCGAGGCGACCCACGGCAAGACACCACGCGTCGACGGCGAGGTTCGCGCCTTCATCGAAACGCTGCGCGCCGGCCGCGAATACCCGGAGCGCTTTCCGGTGCGCGGGCCTCGCCATCTGTACTTCGTCCAGGCAGTGGACATCGAATGGGTCGAAGGGGCCGCGAACTACGTCCAGGTACACGCCGGCGGCCGCGTCCATTTCATTCGCGACACGATGACCGCGTTTGCGTCCAAGCTTGCGCCCGATAAGTTCATCCGGGTGCACCGGAGTGTGATCGTGAACATCGACCGGATCCAGCGCATCGAGCCGCGCGGCCACGGCGACTACCTGATCACGCTCCGCGACGGTACCCAGGTGGCGTCGAGTCAGGCCTACAACGAACGGCTCCGCGAGATTCTGCGTTAGGCGGGCCTCGAGGCACGCATGCGGCTGCTGCTCTTCGGCGCATCCGGTCGCACGGGACAAGAAGTCGTTCGGCAAGCGGCCGCGCGCGGGTTCCACGTCACGGCATTTGTCCGCCAGCCCGCCAAGCTGCAAAACGCACCCGCTTCGGTCTCGATGGTCTCGGGCAACGTGGCCGATGCCGATGCCGTCTCAGCAGCCGTGCGCGGGCACGACGCGGTCGTATCGGCGCTCGGCGTCGGTACGCCGCTCGAACACGATGCCGACGTCATCGCGGGCATTCACAACATCGTCGGCGCCATGGAAGCGCACGGTGTGCGGCGGTTGATCTACGTGTCGTTCATTGGCGTGCGCGAGAGCCGCCACGCGGTCGGATTCATCCTTCGATATGTCGCGCCGATTCCGCTGCGCCACGAAATCGGCGATCACGAAGTCAAAGAAAGCGTGGTGAAAGCCAGCCAGCTCGATTGGACCATCGTCCGGCCGCCTAAGCTCACGACGGGTCCCCGCACGGGCCGCTACCGGTCGGGCGAGAGCATCAGCACGATCGCTCCGGTCCCGCTGCTGTCGCGCGCCGATCTCGCCGATTTCATCCTGTGTGAGCTCGAGCAGCCCCGGTTCATCCGCCGCGCGCCGCGGCTGCTTGGTTAGTCGATGGTGCTCGCCTTCTTGTTCATCTTTTTCGGAGTCAGGTCGTATCGCGATGCGGTTGGTCGGGCTGGTTCGCGGTGACGAAGGGAGATCTCTGGTGACCGATTCGAGGCGCGGAATCGCACTCGGCGCGCGAACGGTATGCTACCTCGCCGCTCAGATAGTAGATGCCTACAAAGTAGGCAGCTACTATCCGATGCGCTGGAAACGGGGCATGAGCAACACGCGCTGGGGCACCGGTGTCCTGCTTTTCGTCTCGTGTGCCGTTGCGCACGCCCAATCGGCGGCGCCCAAGCGATGGGTACTCACCAGAGCTGACGTCGCCGTCATCAGCGTGCCGCCGGCGATACGCAACCAGCTCGGCGACCTCGAGTACGACGACACGAGCTCGGTGCAGGGTGTCATGGTCGACTTGAACGGCGACGGCACCAAGGACTACATCATTCAATCGGCGCAGAGCTTGTGCGGGAACGGCGGCTGCGACTACGCGATCGTGGACGGGGCGACCGGCAAGTCGTTAGGCACGGTCTTCGGCGGCACGCTCGTCGTGGGCGGCGCGGCTGCGCACAGCTTCCCCGCGATCGAAACGGTCAGCCACCTGAGCGCGGAGTCGGTTACGGACGCGACGTATTCCTTCGATGGGTCGTGCTACGTCGAATCGTCGACGCGTGTCGTGAGCGGCGCGTCGCTGGACAGTCTCGACAGCCGGTTGGCCAAGCTGCCACGGTTTCGGCCGTGAGCGTTGCTTAAACTGCGCCGTTTGCGACTGTCATGCGGGATGACGCGAACGGGTACGAATCCATCGCGGCGGAATACATCGCAGGCCGCGGCACCGGCGGTACGATTGGCGTACGCCAGGTGCGCGATTGGGCCGCGACCGTCCGACCGGGCGGCGCGGTGTTGGACCTGGGCTGCGGCCCCGGCTATCCCATTACCCAGGCGCTCGTGGACGCGGGATTGCAGGTCTACGGCGTGGACGCCGCACCCAGCATGGTTGCCGCCATGCGCGTCCGATTCCCCGGCGTCGACGTCGTCTGCGAGCGCGCCGAAACGTCCACATTTTTCGGGCGCGTCTTTGACGGCGCGATTGCCTGGGGGTTGTTGTTTCTGCTGCGGCCGGCTGTCCAGGAGCGCCTCATTCGCAAAGTCGCGCGCGCGCTCGCGCCCAACGGACGGTTCGTGTTCACGGCGCCCCATCAGGAGTGCGAATGGAACGATGCCATGACCGGCCGGCCGTCGGTATCGTTGGGCGCCGACCGGTACCGACGTCTGGTGGAAGCCGCCGGCCTGGCGATGATCGGCGAAACGGAAGACGAGGGACAGAACTGGTACTATATGACCTCGCGGACATGAGGCACCACGGCTTCGTTAGGCATCTGCTCCACCGTATCCATCCGTAAGTTGCGACGCCTCCGGTCAGAGCTTCGCGACGAGACGCTCGATCTGATGTGAATGCCGCTCGATGTGCACGGCGTGAATCCGGAAGCCGTCGCCCAGGCACGCATGAGCTCGCTCGTGTGGCCGGACACTGCAGGTCGTCGTGTCCGGCAAAGATAGCGCGTTGGGTAGGCCGCCTCACACATTGGGTCGATTTGAGGCCGATGTCCCCCGCGCGAAGAGTTGGTACGACATGGCGCCTCCCGCGTCCCGCCATCATCTTGTCGGTGGCCACCACGCGCGCGGGCCATCACCTGCCGCATCCGTTAGGCAGAATCGCGCGCCTGTCCGGCCGGGAGGAATACCATGACGCATGCCACCGCGCTCCCATCCGCCGGCGTCACGATCCGGTCTGCCGCGCCGACTTTCCTCGTGTCCGACATCGCGGCCACCGTCGACTGGTACGCCGCCAACCTCGGCTTCGAGAAAGCGGGGAGCCTGCCGGCACAGCCGCCGTACGTGTACGCGAGCATCATGCTCGG
>Ga0105240_10004821_pt1 | contig 20330 bp, 17 predicted proteins | sample KBSC54metaG_FD_80426 | JGI IMG/M metagenome (GOLD analysis project Ga0105240, IMG submission 80426) | Corn rhizosphere microbial communities from Kellogg Biological Station, Michigan, USA - KBS C5-4 metaG | ecosystem: Host-associated > Plants > Roots > Rhizosphere > Soil | place: Michigan, USA... | reverse complement strand
TGCACTGGAGGCGTGGGTTGCGCTTTAGTGGGAAGCAGAGCAAACAGAAACAGAAGAGTCAGAAGAGGAGTGTAGATTGTTTTGGTCCGTGGCAAGGCTGTTGCTTTCGGCATAGCTTCTCCGCATTCTTCAACGGATGAGAATACACGAGCGGGCTCAGCCGTTTTCTATTCTGCCGGATCGTGATGGCTTTCGGCTTCAGATGACAAGCGTTCGGCAAGCGTCTGAATGTCTTTGAGAAACCAGAGATCTTTTCCGCGGTTCGATTCGATCACGAAGGAAGCGAGCGATTTGCTGGAGGAGATTCGTTCTGAGATGTCACCGAAGACTGCGACTTGCCGGCCGTAGGTCGCAAATTTCTGAATGATATCGCCTGCTACACGAGTGCTCAGGTTGAAGAAGTCGTCTCCCAGGCGTTCGACAGGAATTGCGATGAATGTGGATTGAAACTCAGAAGCAGCGCTCATTGTGTCGACAGCGTCCACGCCCGAGCGCAACTGAGGACCATCGGAGTCGAGTACAAACACTCGCGTGCCATTGATATCGATTGAATGCGAGGGCATCACCGGAGTCCCCTACAGGGCGGGATGCTTCACCATCCCGGGAGTTGCAAGGCCGTTTGGATGCTGCGCAGTCAGTCGGTGACTGCCGTCGCGTTGGAACGAGCTCACGATTCTTGTAGCTGGACGTCGGCGGCGTCCGGGATGTTGAGGGGGATTTTCCAGTTGCGGGCGGAGACTGTGCCAGCGGCGACCCATCCGTAGCGAAGGCAGAGAGAGCCGATGATTCCGGAGATGGCGGCGGCTTGGCGGAGTCGGCGCTTCCTCCTTGAAGCGAAGAGTGAGGCGACACGCAGCGCGATGGGAAGAGGGCCGGACAGGAGTCCGGCGGTCTGGATAAGAGCGCCGGTGAATCCTTCTTTGGTTGGGGCTAGTTCGCGGTCGTGAGTGCGGAGAAGATCCAAGCCTTCCCAGGTTTCGAATGCCGCGGCGACCAGGCCGAGGGCGTTGAGTGCGTTGCTGTCGGTTTCGCCGACGAGTTCGAGGAGACTAACGGCGGATTGCAGGCCGGACATTCCGAACTCGCGGGGAAGAGAGCGGACGCGGTTGTTCCATAGGGGGATTGCGGTGGCTCCGATGAGCACGCCGGTGTAGTTGTGGAAGGGCATTCCGAGCACGGTGCAGCCGGTGCGGCCGACAGTGCGAAGGAAGGTTGCGATGGGGCTGCCGTCGACTTGCCTGTCGAGGATGTCGGCGAGGGTGGAGGCTGCGGCGAATGCGGAGAACCCGCTAAGGACCCAGGAGCCGATGGACATGGCGCTCTGCGGTTTGAAGATGCGCAGCATGTTGAGAAAGCGTGAGGGGCGGCCGAGATCAGCGATGAGAAGGACTGAGGAGATCGCTGATCCCGCAGTGGCCATGTGGCGGGCTTTGCGCGCGAGCTCATCATTGTCGCCGAGCAGATCCGCGAGGGAGCCGATGACGCCCAGAGAGCCAGATGCGCCGCCGACGAAGAAGTAGAGCGGGACCAGAGGTGTCCACTGCGGCTCTTTGAGTAGGTGCTGCTGGTAGTAGCCGGTTTGCGGAGACGCTTTCGGAAGGGGCGATCCGGCGGCGCGGATGCCGGGCTGCTGGACGGTGCCGAACTGCGATGCCTCGCGACGAATCTCATCGAGGCGGTTTTCACGGAAGGATGATTCAGCCTCACTCATCGAGCTACCCTTTCCTGCCTAAGAAGAAGAATGATGCAACGACTGCGCCGACCATGGCGACTGCTTCAAACGCGGCGGACTTCCATGCATCCTTGAGGTAGATGGTCGGAACCTCGGGCTTAGGAGGGAGGTTGTAGGTTTCGGCTTCGCCGCGAATGATAAACATCGCGTGAATGCCTTTGACGCTGGTCTCGGTGGGATCGTAGATCTGTGCGTCGGACATGCCGCGTGCCTGCAAGGTGGCGAGGCGGACCTGTGCTTCGACCTGGAGATCGTCGAGACGACCGAATTTGATGGATTCGGTCGGACATGCTTTGGCGCAGGCGGGCATGAGGCCGCCCTTCTGGCGATCGGTGCAGAAGGTGCACTTGAATGCGCGACCATCATCTTCGTTCTTCTGCACGACACCAAAGGGGCAGGAGATGACGCAGTAGGAGCAGCCATTGCAGATGTCGGGCTGAAGAAGGACGGAGCCGAATTCGGTGCGGACGAGAGAGCCGGTGGGGCAAGCTTCGAGGCAGCCGGCCACTTCGCAATGCTTGCAGACGTCGGAGGAGAATTCCCATGAAAGCTGCTGTGCGGAGTTGCCGCCGATGCCAGGCGTGATGTGGCCTTCGACAAATTTGACGTGACGCCAGGTGGAGTGACCGAGCGCGGCGGTATTGTCGTAGGACCAGCCGGTGAAGTCGTAGCCATCGGCGGAGATGCCGTTCCACTCCTTGCATGCGACTTCGCATGCTTTGCAGCCGATGCAGAGAGTGGAGTCGGTGAGGAAGGCGGTTACTTCGCCGGGCTGAATGCCGGTGTGGTCGGTTGCGCCGCTCATCGCTGCTCCTCCAGAATTTCATGCAGCTCATCCAGCGCGGCGTGGCCAGCAGGATGGCGGCCTGAGATGAGATTGCAGACGAGGCCTTTGGTTTCCATAATGCGCACGTTGGGCTCTTGCGAGATGGCGAGAAGGTCGTTCGCGACATCGCCGGTGACAATACCTTTCCAGCCCCAGTGGTAGGGGAGGCCGACCTGATGGATTCGCCTGCCTTTGATGACAGGTGGAATCATGCGTGAAGTGATCAAAGCGCGCGCAGATATGAGTGCGCGCGGAGTGACAATGGTGGCCCAGTCTCCCGGCGAAACGCCGGTGATTTCGGCGAGTTCAGGAGAGATTTCGACGAAGAGCTCGGGCTGCAGTTCGGAGAGATGGCTGAGTGCGCGGGACATTCCGCCAGCTGTGTGATGCTCGGTGAGGCGATAGGTGGTGAGCACAAGCGGGAAGCGCGGATCGTGTGGTGAAGACGCGTAGGGGTTGTCGGGCCGCTCCTTCTTGTCTGATGGCGGGTTGGATTGATGCGCAGGATAGAGCTGATTTTCTACGGGCGACTCGAGCGGTTCGAAGTGAGTGGGGAGCGGTCCGTCTTTGAGACCGCTGTTTACGTAAAGCCAGCCGCGGCCATCGGAATGCATGCCGAAGGGCTTATCTCCGTCGATTGCTTCCAGGCCACCTTTGGATAGATCGCGCTTGTGGTCGGGAGGCATGTCTTTTTTGAAGTCCGTGATGTCTTTCCCTGTCCACTCGCGTTTTTCGGAATCCCACCAGACGAATTTCTTCTCTTCGCTCCATGGGGAGCCGTCGGGAGCGGCAGAGGCGCGGTTGTAGATGATGCGGGTGTCTTTGGGCCATGCGAAGCCCCAGCCATGGCCGAGCGCGTCGTGAGCACTGCGCTCGTTGGCGACGTTGCGATGTTCGTCAGGCTTGACACCGGTGTAGATCCAACAGCCAGACATGGTGGTGCCATCGCGTTTGAGATCTTCGAAGGTGGAGAGAAGCTTGCCGGTTGTGAGGTCGCGGCCGTTGATCTCGGCGAGGGTGACTTCTGCGACCGGCTCGGCCACAGCTCCTTCGGTGGGGAGATCCCACGTGAGTGCGTTGAGGGCGGCATTTTTCGGAGTGCGTTCACGCGCGGCTCGCTCTTTCAGCATGCGGCCGAGATGATACGCGAACCACAATTCGCTGCGCGCGTCTCCGGGGGGCTCGACGGCTTTGTTATGCCATTGGAGGAGGCGCTGAGTGTTGGTGAAGGATCCGGACTTTTCTGCCGGGCCGGCCGCGGGCATGAGGAAGACTTCAGTGGCGATGTCTTCGGTGCGGAGTTCGCCACGCTCGATCTCAGGAGAGTCTTTCCAGAAGCTTGCGGTTTCAATTTCTACGAGGTCGCGGACGACGAGCCACTTGAGGTTCGCCATGGCTTTACGCTGCAAACGGCCATTGGGCGCGCCGACTGCGGGGTTCTGGCCCATGACGAAGAGGCCTTCGAGCTTGCCATCTGCCATGTCGAGCCAGTAGCCGAGCTCGGAGTGATCGCCGGTGACGCGAGGGAGGAAGTTGAATCCCCACTGACTGTCTTTTGTTGCAGCGTCGCCGTACCAGGCTTTGAGGAAGCTGACCATGAAGTCTTCGAACTTGGTCCACAGGCCCGCTTCGGTTGAGTGCTGCTTGATGTATTGCTCGAAGGTCTTCGAGTCGGAGTCGAAGAAAGGCATCGGCATGTAGCCGGGAAGGATGTCGTAGAGCGTGGGTATGTCGGTTGAGCCCTGAATGGAGGCGTGCCCGCGCAGTGCGAGGATGCCACCGCCGGGTCGACCGAAGTTGCCGAGAAGAAGCTGAAGGATTGCGGCAGCGCGAATGATCTGAACGCCGGTGGAGTGCTGTGTCCAACCGACGGCGTAGCAGATACAACCTGTTTTGCTCCGGCCTGATGCTGCAGCGTAAGTCTCGGCGACCTTGAGGAAGACATCTCTGGGTACGCCGCAGGATTGCTCTACCATTTCGGGCGTGTAGCGGGCGAAGTGGCGCTTGAGGACCTGGAAGACACAGCGTGGGTGTTGGAGCGTTTCGTCGGTCTCGAACTGGGAGGTTTTTCCGGCTTCTCCGCCGCGGTCTTTGGCGTGGCCGCCACCGGCGGGGTGGTGACCGGGAGCTGCCTGGCCGCCATCTTTCTTTGGCTCCGAGCCTTTGTAAAGCCACGTTTCAGGGCTGTACTGCTTCTTTTCGGCGTCCCATCCGGAGAATAGACCGCCTGCGTCTTCGGCGTCGACATAGTCATCGCGGAGGATGGTCGAGGCATTCGTGTAATGGACAACGTATTCCTTAAACCATTTGTCGTTTCCAAGGACGTAGTGGATGAGGCCGCCGAGAAAGACGATGTCAGAGCCCGCGCGGAGTGGGACCCAGATGTCGGCACACGCGGAGGTGCGTGTGAAGCGGGGATCAACGTGGATGACTTTGCATCCGTGCTCCCGGGCTTCGACTACCCATTGAAAGCCAACCGGGTGTTGCTCGGCCATTGACGAGCCCATAATCAGAATTGCGTCGGAGTCGGCCAGCGATTGTTGAGCTGTGGTGGCGCCGCCGCGTCCAACCGAGGTGCCCAGACCGGGCACCGTAGAGCTGTGTCAAATACGGGCTTGGTTGCTCACGCAAACCATGCCCAGACCTCCCGTGAAGAGTTTCTTGATCAGGTAGTTCTCTTCGTTGTCGAGGGTGGCTCCGCCGAGATGCGCAATAGCTGTGGTCTGCATGAGAGACTCGCCGTTTCGCGTTTCTTCGAAGGTGCGCTCGCGAGCATCCCAGACGCGATCGGCGATCATGTTCATCGCGGTATCCAGGTCGAGGCATTCCCAGTCCTTGGCGTAGGGGCGGCGGTATTTCACTTTTGTGAGCCGGCCCGGATGAGTGTGGAACTGGTGCGTGTTCGCGCCTTTTGGGCAGAGGTGCCCGCGCGAGATAGGCGAGGCCGGATCACCTTCGATGGAAATCAGCTTTCCATCCTTGTGATAGACGAGCTGGCCGCAACCGACGGCGCAATAGGGACAGATGCCTCGCGTGACTTCGCATCCCGCCGTTTTGGGTTTGAGATTGCGGGTACGATCACTCCATGATTCAGGGCCGGTGCCATCAGAGCGTGTGCGGATTTGCTGGATTACGGGCCAACGCGAGAGGAGATCTTTGAACATGCTGACTCCAGTGGAGATGCGATACGTCTATGGAGCTTGCGATGCGAGGCTGAGAGCGGCGGTTGTTTGAGCGAGCACGTGCGGTGTTGGGGCAGCGATGACTTCGATGATATGCATTTCCGGGGCTGTAAATGCGCTTGGGGCGACCGTAGCGCCCGCCAGCGTTCACGCCTCGGCTCTTGCTTCAGTGACGGGCCTCTTCTTCACCCAGTTCCAGACGGAGAATGCTGTCGCGATGAGGCACAGGGCGATGAAGGCGATCATGGTCCATTCGAATGCGGGGGATTTTGCGATGCCGAGCACGGCTTTGCCGAACTTCAGCGCGAGGAAGCCCAGGATCACGAAACGCACTCCTCGCGCGAGGAAATTGACTGCTGCGATGCGCCAGACTGGATATTTGAGTGCACCAACTGCAGCGATGACGGTTGTGAAGGGAAAAGGTGGCGGGGCGATTCCGGCGAGAAAGACTGCGACGGCCGAGCGCTTTCCGACGCGTTTACTCAACTTCTCGTAGCGGCGGTCGCCTGCGATCTTGCGAATGCCTTCCTCGCCGACCTTACGTGCAACTAGAGCTAATACGATTGCTCCGAGAGACGAGCCGACCGCGGCGGAGATGACGTACAGGGCGAGGCCTTTCGGGTGCTGAGCAACCAGTCCTACGACGACAAGATCGTTGCCGAACGGAAGGACGAGAAAAGAGGAGTCCATGATTCCCATCACGAGCGGACCGAAGTATCCGATGTGGAAGAGAAAGTGGAGCAGGGGCGCGAAGAATTTCATCTGGACTCCGGAGGAGCAGTGCCTTCCGATCGCATGTAGTAGTTCGATGCAGGCGCGAGGTGGTTTCAGGAAGAGGGGTGGGTTTGGTTCTGTTTTCGGCAGGATTGGAGGGAGCCGATCACGGAAAAGGCCCGGATCTGATCCGGGCCCTAGAGATGGTTGGAACGGCGTTTGATCTTGCGGGTGCTAGGAGGCGAGGCTCGGCACGCGGTTTTTGACCTGAATGTTGATCCACTCGAAGGTTTTCCGGAGGCCTTCTTCAAGGGGGCGCGACGGGGCCCAGCCGAGCTTCTCGGAGATGAGCTTATTGTCGGAGTTGCGTCCCCGTACGCCGAGTGGACCCGGGATGTGGCGGATGCGCAGCTTCTTGCCGGCAATTTGCATCGCCATCTCGGCGAGTTGATTGATGGAGACCATCTCTTCGGAGCCGATGTTCACGGGCCCTGCGAAATCGGATTCCATGAACCTGCGGACGCCTTCAACGCATTCGTCGATGTAGAGGAAAGAGCGCGTCTGCTTGCCGTCGCCCCAGATTTCGATCTCGCCCTGATCGGGAGTCTCGGAGACCTTGCGGCAGATCGCGGCAGGAGCTTTTTCGCGACCACCGTCCCAGGTACCTTCTGGTCCGAAGATGTTGTGGAAGCGGGCGACATGCACTTCGGTGCCGTAGTTGCGTGAGTAGGCGGCATAGAGCCGTTCGCTGAAGAGCTTCTCCCACCCATATTCGCTGTCGGGCGCCGCAGGATATGCGGAGGACTCTGAACAGACGGGGTTATCCGGATCTTCCTGGTTGTAGGCAGGATAGATACAAGCTGAAGAGGAGTAGAAGAAGCGCTTCACGCCGGCTTTGCGGCCTTCTTCCAGAATGTTGAGATTGATGCTGGCGGAGTTATGCATGACGTCGGCGTCGTGGTCGCCGGTGAAGATGTATCCGGCCCCGCCCATGTCTGCAGCGAGTTGATAGACGTCTTCGGTGTTCTCTACGGCTTGGCGGGCGACGTGCGGGTCGCGGAGATCGGCCTGGATGAACTCATGACAGGCTGTCTTCGAGAACTCCGGGTGTTTGAGGTCAACGCCGCGGACCCAGAAGCCCTCACTTGCCAAACGTCTTGCCAGATGGCTGCCTATGAATCCGCCAGCACCACAAACTACGACACGCTTCACAGATTACTCCTCGATGTACATCGCGCTCTCAACAGACGTAAGGCAGAAAAATCCACAACTTTGCGCCGAGCAGTGATGTTTTGAATGGAAGGCACGACGGTGTTGATTGTCGAGATGCGAGCGTGATCTGCCGCGTTGCTTCGGGTCAACAAGGAGGGCTGGTGCCTTCCAATACAAGGTACCAATAAGGTGGGCTCTGAACCAAGTACGGTCGGTTACAGCCAGGGGGAGATCAGGATGCGCGTTCGAACTGACTGGAGTCGGTGGCAAGAGGCAGGCCCTTCAGGAACTGCGCCAGCTTGGTGAGATCTACGCGGGTATTGGCGCCGCTCGGACCATCGGCTGTCTCTTCAGCAGCATTTTGCAAAAAGGTGAAGCCAACACCGTCGTCGCCGGCACGAACAACGGAAGCCTGGACAGTGAGACTCCGGCCCATTTCGTCGGTGCGTTCGAGGGTGACGGGGAAGGAGGTGCCGGGCACCCAACGCTCCTCGGTAATCATGTAGAAACCGGCCACGCTGACATCGCCGACCTTGTATTCCTTCGAGCCGCGAACCATGCCGAGCCAGGCAATGAGGGGAGGCATGGTATGCCGGTTAGCAACGCGCTGATCGGGGTAGAGCCAGCGGATCAGGCGCTTGACGAGCGGCTCCTTCGCGGGGGATGGCGACATGATCTTCTCCGATGGGGGATTCGCAGAGTTGATGGCCCTGACCTCAGCGAGTTTCGAATGCTGTTGAGCTGCCCGATTCTCTTTTTCGATGTTTACGTTCATAGTGGCAGATTCCTTTCCCGCGCACCAGTGGTAAGCCAGTATGTTGCCGGTGATTCTTCAAGGTAGCACCCGATCAATGCGGTGACATCCCCCATATGCGCGCAAAGAGCGGAATAGGCACTGAGGGTGTGGTTACGTTTGTGGCATGCACTTTGGTGTCGGATCAGAGAAAGCGGGCGAGGGCAAACTTATCAGTGGCCTGGGAGGGCTGGATATCGTGGCTGATGTGAGGAAGGGCCTCGGGCATGATGAACTCGATGGCAACGCCGTCAGAACCGCGGCGGACGATGCGGGAGAGTATATTTATGGACTGCTTTTTCTCGCCGGAGGCACATGGCTTTTGGAGGGTCATCTGGATCATGGTGCCGGGCATCCAGCGATCGTCGGTGAGGAGATACATGCCGCTCATGCTGATGTCGGCGACGTTTTTTGGCTTCGGTGCACCGCCAGTAAAGTAGTGGGCCACCATGCCTGGAACGTAGCGTCGAGCTGCTCTGCGACGGTCACTTGGGGAAGAGGTTGGGTGCAGCCATTGACGGAACTTCGAACGGAGGCCGCCAGAAGCGGTTTCGGGCTGGAGTTTCGAAGGGGCCGGGGGGTGCTGGGCAACGGGTTGCGACTTGAGAGGTGGTGCGGTTGACGTTTTCTGCGCCATTGAGGCTGCTTCAGCAGAAGGCGAGGGGGCAGCGGACACGTGACCAGGAGGTTGCGGTGAGACTTTCGGCTCAGCGGCCTTTTCGGATGGTGCAGAAGGTTTGGATTGCTGGACCCGCTGGAGCTTCTCCTGAAGAGACGCCACGAAATCTCCGGGACGACGGGGCTCTGAGTTGGACACGTCTCGAAAAGCCGGCTTGGGAGGGTTCGCGATCTGCTCCGTTGCTGTAACGGGCTCAACCTTCGGTTGCGAACGAGGGACGGGAGGAATTGGGGGATTCTCAGACTCGCGTTCGACGGATGGCTCGGATCCTTTTGTCGGTGCCATGGCAGCAGCTTGAGAGCTTGAAGCACCGGACCGGGTTGAAGAAGAAGCTTCTGTTGGACCTTTCAGAGGCGCTGGGGATTTAGCTCCTGACATTGGAGCAACGGCGGTGGGCATGCTGGTGTTCCACATTCCGTAGGACGATGAGGTAAACGTCGTAGCAAGAGGAGTTGGAGATGCGGGAGTGCCCGGGGTCACCGCATCATTAGCGCCGATAGGGGCGTTCGGTTTCGCTTTAGCAAGTGAGGCCGACCTCTCCGGAACTGCAGGAGCAGGCTTTGCTTTGGGCTTCAGGACGGCAGCATCGGTTGATGCGGCGCGGGTCTCGGGTAGCGGCTTGCTCTTTCGGCCATTCTGCCGGGGGGGATCTGAAGCGGTCTCCTGCGTGGCGACGGCGGGATTTGTGGGTGCTGGTGGCTCTGGAGGGGCAGTTCGGGGGGCCGTCGAAAGGGGCGGTGCTGTAACCACCCAGTTCAAAAAAAGATCTTCAGGATCGATACGGTGTTCGACGACGGCGGGCTGGATTGTGTGGGACGGGTCGAGAATCGCTTCGCTGACATCCATTGACGGGCCTGGGGCGGAGACTTCGCGCGATGTGGCGACTGGCTTTGGCTCGGTGTTGCGGGTTACGGCTACTTTGGCGACGGCGGAAAGGACGGACTGGTCGAAAGCCGTCGCCGGTGCCGCAGGGGATGAGGATCTCTCCGGAGTGAGTTCGATCGTTCCCGGTTCGCCTGCGTTGAGCTCCGTGCTCGATCCGGCTTTGGCGGAATGATGAAGCAGCATCTCCACCGCGTCGGGCGAGGGCAGTGCAGATGCAGCAAGCATAGCTTCTAAGTCGCTGGAAGCACAGACGATAAGGCGATCACCGGGCTCTGTGCCGGAGCGGTGAAGGATGTCAGCGGGAAGAACGAGCGCACTGAAGATTTCAGGGTGGAAGGCCGGGAATTCGATCCCGGGCCCCATCTCAGCGGTGTCGAGGACCCGGTACTCCTTGTCAAGATAGATGAGGTCGAAAGGAAAAACTCTGGGTACGGCTGGCGTTGCATGAAGAGGCGAGAGCCAGAGGCCCGCCGTCGGGTCCATGCCCATGCCGCTTACGACGATGTCGAGAAGCTTGAGCGGATGGTTACCGTTGTCGGCGAGGGTCAGCTTTGAGTTAAGGAGAGTCCCGCGTGCCAGGTTGTATGCAGAGAAAGCTCTGGTGTTCATATGCACGTTTTCAGGGATTAACCTTACTTCCCCTCGCACGGTCTCTGCACGCCGGATGAAAGGCCCGCTGACAGATCTAGTGCCGGCGGGGAGCCCAGGCGGGTTTCAAAACCGATTGTAGGATGGGATTCTCTCAGGTTGAGGAACCAAATTCAACCGGAAGATGCGAAAGAAGATGGGGTCAGGAACCGGAAAAGAAATTACTTCGGTATCGGAAGGTACCTGAGCCAAGCATTGTTGGCTTGAGATATTTCAGCCGGACGTGTCTGGGGTCAGGTCCGGCTGAGGGGAGAGAGGATCTGGAGAAAGGAGTTCAGGCTACAGCACGGTGAGACGGGTGACGACTGTGCAATACGGAAGATGAGTGGTTCTCTTGACCTGCTTCCCCTCGTCGGGATCTTCGGTCACGCCTACTTCAGGCTTGAGGACTTCCATAAGCTTTTCGACACGGTTCTTTTGAGCACATAGCTGCTCGAAAGCCTTGAGGATCTTGCGCAGTTCCGTAGATGCCTCGTCATATGCAAAGCGATAAACGTCTTTCCGTACGTTCTCTTTCATGGGTCTCTCCAGCTGCTGCCTACGATTTAGAGTCTAGCTATTCGGGTGAAATGGTTCATCGCACGATCGTGGTAACAAAAGTACAACTAATATCGTGGTCCTTTTGACCATTTGGGAAGGTTACGGTGACCCCGGGTCGTCAGGAGCAAGGCTCTATCTGAGTTTGGTTTGTCGGGAGTGGGAATAGGGGTGAGTGTCATTTCTCGGAAACCTGGCTAGATCTGAGTTGCTGCCAGCACACGGCAATCCGGAAGCCGTCAGAACCTTCGATGGGGAGCATATTAGCGAGCGCGTAGCAGAAGTTTGCTAGCGCGAATAGGGGCGCTTTGGTTGCGAAGGCGAGAAGAATGAGATTAGTGAGAGGGCCGGCAACGGAGACGATCAGGTTCTGAAACGGAGTGCCGTGTTGACGCACGGTATAGAGACCCTTGTTCCATCTCATACCGACGTTTTTGATCTGAAGTCCGAGAATGAGCGCAGCGATGAGGTGTCCGGCCTCATGCAGGAGCATCGCGAGAACACCTAGGCCGAGCCCCTGGGTGAACGGAAATAGCCATCGCACAACAGACATCTCACGAACTCCGCGGAAGAGATGAATTCATCATTCAACACTCGGGGCGGATGAAGGGATGTATCAGCAGAAATTCGATACACGAAAGTCAGAGTGGGATGGACTAAGGCTTGTTTGCAAATCGGGAAAACTATTGAGCCCCAGCAGAGGGTTTGCTGCCGGGGCTCCGATTTGCAACGCGACGCTGAGGTATAGATCTATCTAATATTCGTCCCTTCAGACCAAGACGCTGTAAGGTCCTCCCGAGTTAGGAGGCGGTGGTGGAGTGTTTGTCGGTCTTGATCTCGAGCTCGTTGACGACCTGTTGCACGTTGGGAACTTTCTTGGCGAGGTCCTCAGCTTCCTTCTTCTGCTTTGCAGTCTTCACGGAGCCTTTCAGAACGAGGGTTCCGTTTTTCGCAGAGGCGCGGATGCTCTGGTCGTTGAGCGCTGTGTGGGCCTTGATCATAGCCTTGTAGTTGTCTTCAATGGCGCTATCGAGGTTGGAAGCAACTGAGCCGGCGTTGCTTTCTCCCGGAGGACGAACGCCAATCTCGTTGGCGATGGTGTAGTCAGGCGCGGCCTGCTTGACGGCGTTTTCGGCCTGGTTCTTCTGATCCTCTGATGGAACGTCGCCCTTGAGGGTCATGACACCCTTGTCGCGATCCTGCGACACGCTGACGGCGCTGAGATTACTGTTTTTCAGGGCATCGTTGACCTGGGATTTTTCGTCGGGGTGGGCTGGCTTGTTGCAGCCTGCAACGATCAGAGCGCCGGCCAGAATGGCGGCCGAACTGCGCAGGAAGTGGCGGTGCGTATTTGTAAGTTTCATATATTCCTCTCTCCTGGGGCAAAGCACAACTTCTTACAGGAAGTCAGATGTGAACCTGAGTTGGGTTGGTTGTACCTAGGGGTAGTCCGAGGTGTGCGGAAATGTACATGGTTCACCGATGCCAGACTTGTGAAGTTGACTTGGACAGTTCAGTGGATGCCTGCCAGTCGCATTGAGGACTGCCTTAATTCGGCAACTTTTTGGGTGCGTTTTCCTTGCTTTGGCAAGCGGACCGAAGCGCGCAGATGTGTTGGTTTTGCAGTGGTATGTGGTGATTGCTGTCACAGTCCGCTGGCGGGAAGCGAGAGCAACATATTTCGGGTTTCAGAGGATGCATCTCTGATGCCTGAAGCTGGTTTGTGCCTTGCAGGTGTTAACCATTTCGCCTTGGAGACGAAACATTGTGAGCTGGCGTGAGGATTACCGGAGCAGATGCATGAGCGCCGCAGAAGCGGTAGGCATGGTGCGTTCAGGCGATCGGGTCTGGATACAGCCGAGCTGCGGCACGCCGAAGCCACTGGTTGATGCGCTGGTTGTGCGTGCGCCGGAACTGTTCGAGGTTGAACTCGTGCACATGAAGACGCTGGGAGAGGCCGTATACACGCGACAGGAATACGAGGGGCATTTCCGGCATCGCGGATTATTTCTTGGCGATAACGTTCGCGAAGCGGTTGCAGCAGGACGGGCGGATTACACGCCGATCTTTCTGAGCGAGATTGAAGGGCTGTTTGAGTCGGGAGCACTGCCGCTGGATGTGGTTCTGATGCAGGTGTCGCCGCCGGATGCGCACGGTTTTGTGAGCCTCAGCACTACGGTCGATTGCACTATGACGGCGATTCGAAGCGCGAAGACGGTGATTGCCGAGGTGAACGAGCGCGCGCCGCGAACGCATGGCGACACGGCTGTGCACGTGAGCCAAATTTCGATGTTCGTTGAGACGTCGAGGCCGCTGCTGGAATTGCATACGGAGCCATTCACCGAGATGCACATGGGTGTGGCGCGGAATGTGGCTTCGCTGATTCCGGATGGCGCGACGCTGCAGCCGGGGATCGGCGGGATTTCTGAGGCCGTGCTGCATTGCCTCGAGGACAAGCACGATCTCGGAATACACACGGAGATGTGTCCCGATGGTGTGGTGGATCTGATGGAGGCGGGGATCATCAACGGCAGGCGCAAGACGCTGCATCGCGGAAAGGCAGTTGCGGCGTTCGTGCTGGGAACACAGAGACTGTTTGATTACATCGACGAGAATCCGGCGTTTGAATTCAAGCCGATCGCGTATGTGAATGATCCGTTTGTGGTGGCGCAGAACGATCGAATGGTGGCAATCAACTCGGCGCTACAGGTGGATCTGACGGGTCAGGTGTGCGCGGATTCTCTGGGCACGAAGCCTTTCAGCGGTTTTGGCGGGCAAGTCGACTTCATACGCGGCGCATCGCGATCGAAAGGTGGAGTGCCGATCATTGCGCTGCTCTCGACGGCGTGCGGAGGCAGGGTGTCGCGCGTGGTGCCGGTGCTGGAGGCGGGGGCCGGTGTTGTCACATCACGCGCCGACGTTCACTACATCGTGACCGAGCATGGGATTGCCTATCTGCATGGGAAGACGTTAAGGGAGCGCGCAGAGGCGTTGATTGGGATTGCTGATCCGCGGTTCAGGCAGGAACTGGAGGATTTCGCCCTGAAGGCGCACTACCTGGAGCGGAAGGCGGTTTGTGTCTAGGCGGTATCCCAGATCTCCAGCATCTGGAGAACTGGGGCACCCGAGAGAGATTGGGGAGAGAGGGATGAACGCAGAAGCTAGTGGCAGGATGAAACGGGATCGAGGTCTGCTGCGTGTTGATGTGAATGAGTGCAAGGGATGCGGGCTGTGCATCGAGGCGTGCCCACCCAAGGCGATACATCTGAGCGATGGATTGAATCACTACGGCTACCGAACGGCGGCTTACAACGGCAGCGGTTGTACGGGGTGCGGCATCTGCTTTCTTGCCTGTCCAGAGCCGGGGGCGATCACGGTGCTGCGGTTACGGCGCGGCGCTGCTTTGGAACAAGAGGAGGCCCTGGCGTGCGCAAGCAACTGATGAAGGGCAACGAAGCGATTGTAAAGAGCGCTATCCTTGCGGGCTGCCGGGCGTTTTATGGATACCCGATTACACCGGCCAGCGAGATCGCGGAAGCGGCTGCGCTCTACATGGCGCAGACGGGCGGAGTTTTCCTGCAGGCCGAAAGCGAAGTGGCTGCTATCAACATGCTGTATGGTGCTTCTTCGGCGGGTGTGCGGTGCATGACGGCATCGAGCGGCCCGGGGATCAGCCTGATGCAGGAAGGAATCAGCTACATGGCGGGCGCGGAACTGCCATGTGTGATTGCTGACATTACGCGGGGCGGGCCGGGGTTGGGCAACATCGCATCGGAGCAGAGCGACTATCACCAGGTGGTGAAGGGCGGCGGAAACGGAAATTACCGGACGATTGTGCTGGCGCCTTATTCAGTGCAGGAGATGGCGGATCTGACGACGCTGGCGTTCGAACTGGCGGATCGCTATCGCAATCCGGTGGTGATTCTGGCGGATGGGTTCGTGGGCCAAATGATGGAACCGGTGGAGTTCGCACAAGCGGCTGTGCTGCCGGAGCGGCCTTTCTGGGCGGTTGCGGGAACAGAAGAGACGCGGATGAACATGATCACGTCGCTGCACATGGGAACGGATGACCTTGAGGCGCACGTGAACGCGCTTGAGGCGAAGTATCGGACAGCCGAGCATCGAGAGGCGCGCGCGGAGCACTGGTATACGGACGATGCCGAGGTTGTGCTGGTTGGGTACGGGATTGTGGGACGCATTTTGAAAGCTGTGACGGCGGAGCTTCGTTCGAAGGGGCTGAAGGTTGGAATGCTGCGTCCGGTCACGCTGTATCCGTTCCCGAAAACTGAATTTCAGAAACTGGCAGAACGGGCACAGTCGTTTGTGGTGGTGGAGATGAGTAACGGGCAGATGCTCGAGGATGTACGGCTGGCCCTGAATGGGGCGCGTCCAGTGGAGTTCCTGAGTCGAGTGGGAGGCAATGTTCCGTCGCACGAGGAGGTGCTGAAGTTCGTGATGGCGTACGCGGAAAAAGGGCAGGTGGCCCATGTCTAACTTTGTGGAAGCTGATTACGAGGTGGTGCATTCGAAGTCGAAGGTCTTCTACGAGAGCTACGAGCGGAAGGACGAGCTGAAGCACCAGACGCACTATTGCCCGGGATGCGGGCACGGAAACGCGCACAAGCTGCTAGCCAAAGCGATTGAGGAGTTGGGGATTCAGAACCGGGTCGTGCTGATTAGCCCGGTGGGATGCTCAGTGTTTGCGTACAACTACTTCGACGTGGGCAATGTGCAGGCGGCACATGGGCGGGCTCCGGCTGTGGGAACGGCTGTAAAGCGGAGCCATCCCGAGAGCATCGTCATCAGTTACCAGGGCGATGGAGACCTGTCGGCGATTGGTTCGGCGGAGATTCTGCATGCGGCGAATCGCGGCGAGAACATGACGGTGATCTTCGTCAATAACGGTATCTACAGCATGACCGGAGGGCAGGCGGCGCCAACAACGCTGCTGGGGCAGAAGAGCCTTACGACGCCTTTCGGACGCAGTGCTGCGAATGAGGGCTATCCGATGCGCGTGAGCGAACTGCTCGCGACGCTTGAGGCTCCCGTTTACATCGAGCGCGTCGGCCTGGGCGACAACAAGCAGATTGCTCAGGCGGCGAGGGCGATCAAGAAGGCGGTGGAGAACCAGGTGAAGGGGCTTGGGTTTTCGCTGATCGAAGTGCTATCGCCTTGTCCGACGATTTGGAAGATGTCCGCGGTGGATGCGCAAGGGTGGGTGCGGGATGTGATGGAGAAGACGTACCCGCTTGGCGTGGTTGTAGACCGAACCAAAGATCGCCAGCCTCGAGTTGCCCCGGAGCACGCGCCAACCCTGGCAGAGATTCCGGCGATTCTTGGGATCCAGCGGGTTGATGAGCCGGAGATTTCGATTGCGTGCGATGAACGGAAGGATGTCGATCTGCATGTGAGAGTCGCTGGATTCGGCGGCCAGGGTGTGCTGCTGCTGGGCGAGGTGCTTGCAGAGGCAGGGCTGGATGCAGGGCTGGAGGTTTCGTGGCTTCCGTCATACGGCCCGGAGATGCGATCGGGGACTTCGAACTGTCATGTGCGGGTTTCGCGAGAGCCGATCGATTCGCCGCTGGTGACCGTTCCGAATTTTCTTATCGCGATGAATGAGCCTTCGCTGCGGAAGTTTGATCTGAGCGTGAAGCCGGGCGGATGGGTGATCTACAACGGCGATGAGTTCCCGGAAGACTGCGAGCGGGAAGACGTGAATGTGCTGGCGCTGAATTTCACGAAGGCGGCGAACGAATTGGGTGATCCGCGCACCGCGAACATGGTGATGCTCGGGGTTCTGCTGGAGATTTCGGGAGTGCTGCCGCAAGCAAGCATCGACGCGGCGCTGCGCAGGCTGGTGAAGAGCGCGAAGTGGTACGAGCTGGATGAGCGAGCGCTGGCGCGTGGGCGTGAACTCTATCGGGAGTCACGCAGAGGGGTTGCAGTATGAACGCAATTGCGGATCCGAATCTGATTGTCTATTTCAACGGCAAGTACATGCCTCTGCGCGATGCGCAGGTCAACATTCTGACGCATGCGCTGCACTATGGGACCGGAGTGTTCGAGGGGATTCGGGCGCATTGGGTTCCGACGGAGGACGAGCTGTTTATCCTGCGGTTGCATGAGCACTATGACCGGTGGAAGAAGAACTGCGGAATTCTGAGGATCGGCGTTCCAGCGTCGACGGCTGAGCTGTGTGCAATCACGGTCGAGCTGATGCGGAAGAACAAGTTTCACACCAACGTTTATGTTCGGCCATTGGCGTTCAAGAGCGCGGAACGTGTGGGCGTGAGCACAGATGACGAGAATGCCTTTGCGATTGTAGCGCTGCCGTTCGGGGAGTACCTGCATAGTGACAAGGGGATTCATGCGGGCGTAAGCTCCTGGCGCCGGATCGAGGACAATGCGATTCCTGCGCGGGCGAAGATCTGTGGCGCCTATGTGAACAGCGCACTGGCCAGCGATGATGCCCGGCAGGCGGGCTACGACGAAGCGATTTTTCTGAATGAGAGCGGACACGTGGCGGAAGGAGCCACGTGCAACCTTTTCATGGTGCGCGATGGGAAGCTGATCACGCCGGGAGTTACGGAGAACGCCCTGGAAGGGATCACGCGCAATTGCGTGATGGAACTTGCATTTCGCGAGATGGGGCTGCGCGTAGTCGAAAGACCGATCGACCGCAGCGAACTCTACATATGTGACGAACTATTCTTTACCGGCACGGCCGTGGGTATCGCGCCTATTGTGCGCGTCGATCATCGGCCAGTGAAGGACGGAGTCATCGGACCGGCGACGCATGCGCTACGGAGGCTGTATTTCGATGCGACGCGCGGACACCTGCAGACTTACTGGAACTGGCTTACCCCGGTTTACCAATCACGGATGAGGCACGAGCAGGAACTTGTCTCCATCGCAGATTCGATCTGAACAAAGATCGAGCTGACGGAGCAGTTCCGACTCCCGCCTGCGCTGCTGAGGTATTCGGTGCGGCCAAGGAGGAACATAATGCTGGCAACAAAAGTGGTAGATAACGCCTACGACGTTGCGCTGGAGAACTTCGATGCCGCAGCGGACGCTCTGGGCCTGGATAACGATACGCGGGAGATGATCAAGTATCCCGAGCGCGTGCTGACGGTATCGGTGCCGGTGCGCATGGACGATGGAACAATCAAACGGTTTCAGGGTTATCGCGTGCAGCACTCGACCGCGCGCGGACCGGCAAAGGGCGGAATTCGATTTCACCCGCAAGTGACGCTGGATGAGGTGAAGGCGCTGGCCACTTGGATGACGTGGAAGTGCGCAGTGGTGAACATTCCGTTCGGCGGCGGCAAGGGCGGAGTGACCTGCGATCCGAAGCACATGTCGCAGCACGAACTCGAGCACATGACGCGGCGGTATACGAGTGCGATTTTGCCGCTGATTGGACCGCAGCAGGATATTCCGGCGCCGGATGTGTATACGAATCCGCAGACGATGGCCTGGATCATGGATACCTACAGCATGACGAAGGGCTATACGATTCCCGGCGTGGTTACGGGCAAGCCGATCAGCCTCGGCGGATCCCTGGGACGCAATGAGGCGACGGGACGCGGAGTGTTCTACACGATTCAGTGCGCGTGCGAGCACCTAGGCATTCCTTTGAAGGGCGCGACTGTTGCGGTGCAGGGATTTGGCAACGCTGGGTCGGTTGCGGCGCAATTGCTGCACGAGGCCGGTGCGAAGGTGATCGCTGTGAGCGATTCCGTGGGTGCGATCTATAACAAAGATGGGCTTGATGTCCCTCAGCTGATCCACATGAAAGCTATCGCAGGACACGTGCATGGGTTCCCGGGAAGCGAGGCAATCGATCCAGCTGCTCTGCTTGCCTTAAAATGCGACATCCTGGTTCCGGCGGCGCTGGAGAATGCAGTGACGGCGGAGAATGCGGGAGCGGTTCAAGCGCGGATCATTGCGGAGGCAGCGAATGGGCCGTTAACTCCGGCTGCAGATCGCATTCTTGAGAGTAAGGGCGCTTTCGTCATTCCCGACATTCTGTGCAATGCCGGCGGCGTTACAGTGTCGTACTTTGAGTGGGTGCAGGACGAGCAGCACCTCTTCTGGGAGGCACAGGATGTGTACAACCGGCTCGAGAAGGTGATGAAGACCTCGTTCCGCGATGTGTTGAAGATTCACCTAGATCGCGTGGTGCCGATGCGGATTGCTGCAAACATGCTCGGCATTGGGCGCGTGGCAGAGGCGATTCACATTCGCGGGATATATCCGTAAAGACAGGGAGTAGAGAACAGGGACTGGGAGAGCACTCTTAGCGGAGTAGATTTAGGACGCAATCGAGTCTCTGATCTTTTGGGTTCATCCGCAATCGACGGACTTGAATCATAAACACTTGGGCGGCACGATAACGTGCCGCCCATTTTCTTGGAGGAGGGGCAAGGTGACTAGGGAACGAGATGATCCAAACACGTCTTGTTCAACGCGATTGCGTAGTGACGAGTGAAGCATTTGACGATGATTTGACCTCAATGGCTGACGCGACGGCGGAGAGGCGGCGGTATGAGTCTAGCCGGGCGTTGTGGTCCCAAGTGTCGGTGACCGCGATGACTTCGTCGGCGCCGGTGCGGGCGAGGAGGTCTTCGAGGCCGGCTTTGACGGTGGCTTCAGATCCGACGATGGCTTCGCGAAGACGGCTCTCGACGGCGGCCCGCTCGAAGTCGTTCCAGAGCGTGTCCATGGACTCGACGGGCGGGAGGAGCTCGACGGGCTGATTGCGGATGAGACGGAGGAAGCGCTGCTGCGGGGTGGTGAAGAGGCGGCGCGCGGCTTCGTCGGTTTCGGCAACGATGAAGGGGACGGCAACGATGAGCCAGGGTTGTTGAAGGGTGTCGCTCGGGCGGAAGTTGGTGCGATAGAGATTGGTCGAGTGCTGGAGCATCTCGGGCGCAAAGTGCGCGGCGAAGGCGAAGGGGAGGCCGAGCTGAGCGGCGAGGCGGGCGCTGAAGTCGCTGGAGCCGAGGAGGGTGATGGGGACGTTGCTGTTCTGGCCGGGGGTGGCTTTGACGGCCTGGTGGGGGATGCCGGGACCGAGGTAGGTGCGGAGTTCCTCGACGAGTTCGGGGAAGTCGTCG
>Ga0105240_10004818_pt1 | contig 20334 bp, 17 predicted proteins | sample KBSC54metaG_FD_80426 | JGI IMG/M metagenome (GOLD analysis project Ga0105240, IMG submission 80426) | Corn rhizosphere microbial communities from Kellogg Biological Station, Michigan, USA - KBS C5-4 metaG | ecosystem: Host-associated > Plants > Roots > Rhizosphere > Soil | place: Michigan, USA... | reverse complement strand
TTGAGGAAGGCTATTCGGCGTGAGCACGTCGACGGGCACTCCGAGCAGACACTCGAGCTCGATCTGAATTGCGGCCAGCGTCATCAGCGTCGTCTGGGATGTGGGGTCGATGAGCAGGTCGAGAGCTCTGTCGGGCGTCCTGGTTCACCCCCGGGGTCTGACCGCGCCTCGGTTCACCTTCGCATTCCGCTGATTCCATGAACACCTCCACCGACCGAGAACCGCCGACCGCGTGGTACCTTCGCATCTCATCGCCCCAGCGAGGAGACCCGCTCCATGCGCGCCCAGCCGATGCTCCAGCTGCGTTCATCAGGGGCATCCAGCCCCGGGTTTCCGCTCCTCATCGACGGCCAATGGCGTCCAGCGCAAAGCGGTAGCGTATTTGCCGCGCGCGACCCTTTTATAGAAGAGGACTGGGGCGCGATCGCCAGCGCTCAGGCGGCGGATGTTGACGCAGCCGTGACCGCCGCAGCGCGTGCGTTCGCGGATGGGCGCTGGTCGGGCCGTCTGGCGGGAGAGCGGGCGCGCGCGCTGTTTCGTCTGGCCGATCTGATCGAACGCGAAGCCGACGCACTGGTCCGGCAGCAGATCTTCGAGAACGGCAAGCTCGTCTCCGAGATGGGGCCCGGAATAGGAGCGGTCGCGGCTGATTGCCGATTCTTCGGCGGTCTCGCCGAGACGATGAATGGCACGACGGTACCGTCTCCGCGGCCGGGGTTCACGACGTTCACGCTGCGCGAGCCGGTGGGCGTCGTCGCAGCCATTACGCCATGGAACACGCCCCTCGGCCTGCTCGGCTGGAAGCTCTTTCCGGCCTTGGCCGCCGGCAACACGGTCGTCATCAAGCCGTCCGAGGTCACTCCCACTTCGACACTGATGCTCGCCGAGCTCACGCGCGAAGCGGGCATTCCCGACGGCGTCGTCAATGTCGTGACCGGCGGGCGTGAGGCGGGCGCAGCCCTGGTCGCGCATCCGGGAGTCGCGAAGATTGCATTCACGGGCTCCACGGCCACAGGTCAGGCAATCGCTTCCGAAGCAGCCCGGCGCAGCGTCCGGGTGACGCTGGAGATGGGCGGCAAGTCTCCCAACATCATTTTCGCCGACGCCGATCTGGATAACGCCGTGAACGGCGTGATGGCGGGCATCTTTGCGGCGACTGGCCAGACCTGCATCGCCGGCTCGCGTGTGCTCGTGCAGGCGCCGGTGTACGAGCGTGTGTGCGAGATGCTCGCGGAGCGCGCCGCCCGCATGATCGCCGGCGACCCCCTCGAGGTGAGCACCCAACTGGGCCCCGTCGCCTCGCAACCGCAGCTGCACAAGGTACTGTCCTATTTCGCGATTGCCCAGGATGAGAGGCTCACGTGCATCGCAGGCGGCAAGCGTCTCGAGCGACAGGGGTACTTTGTTGCGCCCACGGTGTATCGCGATGTGCCGCCCGACAGCCGCATCGCCTGCGAGGAAATATTTGGCCCGGTGGCAGCGATGCTGCGCTTTTCGAGCGAGGATGAGGCGGTGCAGATCGCGAACCACACGCGCTATGGGCTGGCCGCCGGCATCTGGACGGAGAACCTGCGCTGCGCACACCGAATGCTCCAGCGAGTTCGGGCGGGCACGGTGTGGGTCAACAACTACCGCGTGCTCGGCCACACCTTGCCCTTCGGTGGCTTCGGCCAGAGCGGCATCGGGCGCGAGATGGGCTCGGCGGCGCTCGATCCCTACACCGAGCTGAAGAGCGTCTGGATCGACACCGGTAACAAGGTCGACTTCAAGGTCGGGCCGGCAGGGGCACACCGATGAAAGGTGACCCGCTCGTGAAGGACGCGCCGAGGCAAGATGATGCCGGCGCGGTCGTGGCTGAGGGACGCGCCGATGGAACATGACCTCCTCGTGATCGGTTGCGGCGCCGCCGGACTGGCCGCCGCCGTGGCTTATGCCGACGAGGTGGGATCGGACGCCCGAATCGCCGTGCTCGAAAGAGCCCCACATGAAGGCCGCGGGGGTGCCACGCGCTGGACCAGCAGTTGGTTTCGCATCACCGCAGACCGGCAGTTGGACCCCAGCTTCATCGAGACGATGGGTCGCGTTTCCGGAGGCAAGGCCGACCTCGATTACTGCCGCGTGTTGGCGAGCGAGGTGCCTGCGACGTTCGATTTTCTCGACCGCCATGCCGTGCCCTGGATCTACTTCGAGCAGCCGTTTGCCAACCGCAACACCGGCGGAGGGTTAGGCATGCCGGTCCCGGGCGGCGTCGCTCTCGTGAATACGCTGACCAGCGTCATCGACGGCTTGCCGAACGCGAAGATCCACTATCAGACCGAAGCGGTCGCGCTCAGCACCGACGGCAACGGCAAGGTGACTGGTGTGCATGTGCGTGATCCGGCGGGCAAGCGACATCTCGCAGCGCACGCTGTGGTCATCGCATGCGGCGGTTTCGAAGGCGCACCGGATCTGCTGCGCCACCATATCGGCCCGCGGGGAATCGAGCTGCCGTTGATTGCACCCACGCTTGCCAACAACCGTGGCGACGGCATCCGGCTCGCGCAGCCGCTCGGCGCCGATCTCGCCGGTCAGTTCGATATGTTCCACGGCGAGCCGGTCGACCGGCGCTCCTCCAAGCCCGATGCCGTGGTCTATGCCTATCCGTTCGGCATCCTGGTCAACGCGGCCGCGCAGCGTTTCTTCGATGAGGGCGCCGACAGCTTCGATGCGACTTTCGAGCGGCTGGGGTATGAGATCTGGGCGAACCAGCAGCAGCAGGCGTACTTCATCGCCGAGAAAGCCATTCTCGACTGGCCGAATGTCGCCAACATCATTCTCACGGACCAGCCGGCCATCGAAGCCGATACGATCGAAGCACTGGCCGGGAAGCTGGGACTGGATGCGGCGGCGCTCGTGGCCACCGTGACCGGCTACAACGCCGCAATCGGGCCCGGCGAGACCGACCGCAGAATTCGCGACGGCAAGGCGACCGTCGGGCTCATCCCGCCGAAGTCGAATTGGGCCACTCCAATCCATCATGGGCCCTTCATCGGCTATCCATTGACCTGTGCCATCACGTTCACGTTCGGCGGTCTCCGCAGCGACGCTCGGGCGCGAGTCGTGCGGCCCGACGGCACCCCGATCGTCGGCCTGTACGCGGCCGGTGAGGTCACGGGGCTCTACTACAACGCCTATCCGGCGGGTACGTCCGTGCTGCGAGCGCTGACCTTCGGGCGCATTGCCGCGCGAGAGGCTGCCCGCGCGAGGAGTTGACCGATGGACGTCGTTCACGCCGCCGAGATGCCCTGGGGTGAGAGTCTGGTCGCACACCGTGCCGGCGGTGATGTTGCTCACAAGCGCTTGTTCGAGGGAGAGGACGGCAGCCCCGACAACTACATGCTCGTCATGTCGAAGGAGCCCAAGAGCTACTTCTCGCCTCGTCATCGCCACCCCTGGGATCAGATCCGCTTCTGCCTGGAGGGCAGAATTCCGATCGCCAGGGGATTGTTCGTCGAAGGAGGCGAGATCGCGTACTTCCCCGAGAGCGCCCACTACGGCCCGCAGGAGGGAGGCGATGACCGGATCGTCGTGCTGCTGCAGTTCGGGGGTGCCAGCGGCCAGGGGTTCATCGGCGTCGACCGACTCAACCAGGCGCGCCGCGAGTTGGCCAAGCAGGGACACTTCGAGGGAGGCGTCTATACCCGCGAGGTGACCGAAGGGCGTCGAAACTGGGACGCCTATGAAGCCATCTGGCTACACGTGATGGGAGGAGAACTGTCCTACGCACCGCCGGCGTACAAAACACCCATAGTGATGCGTCCGGAAGCGTTACAGTGGACGCCTGCGTCCGAGCCCGGCGTGGCGTTGAAGCGTGTGGGAGTCTTTCCGCATCGGGGGCTGATCATCAACGCGTGGTGTGTGGAGGCCGGAGCCCGGCACGAGATTGCCGGCAGCGGTCAATTGAGGCTGCTGTTCGTCACTGAGGGTCAGGGCAAGGCGGGGAGCGAGGAGCTGAGACGCTGGAGCACGGTGCGACTGCAGCCGGGTGAAAGCGTGGATGTCGTCGCCGGTAGCCGGTTGGAATGGATGGAGCTTTCGGTAGAGCCTGTGGGAAGTTGACGCCACACGACGGCCATTCCCGTAGACGACGTACAGTGAAGCCGACGCCAGGCGGGGGCGCCACCACCAGCGTCACGCATTCTGCCGGCCAACCTGCAGCGGCTGCGGCGACACCGCTGCTATCCGCTCGCGAGCAATCTCCACGTAAGCCGGATTGATTTCGCTGCCGACAAAGCTGCGCCCGCACTCGAGCGCGGCAACGCACTCCGACCCCGACCCGACGAACGGCACCACCACCCGCTCGCCGGGGTTGGAGAAATGCTCGACCAACCTCCGCGCCAGCGCCAACGGCTTCTGCGTCGGATGCTCGGTCCGCTCGGCGGCGAAGCGCCGCCCCGCGAGTGTCGGGAATCGCCACACATCTCCCGCCTGGCGGCCCTCGGGATGGGGAGTCCAGACCTTGCCGTTCTTGATGATGGCGTGCCGCAGTCGAGCCTCGCTCTTGTACGGCTCGCGGATCACATGGAAGGTCGAGGTGTTGCGATGGGCGAACCAGAGGATCGGCTCATAGTGGCAGGCAGGGCCGTTGCGATACCGGGACCAGCCGTTCTCGTAGTGCCAGATGATCTGGCGGCGATACACGAGGTCGATCTCGTAGAGGTAGGTCTGCAGAAAGCACGAGTGGTGGTGGATCGCGTAGACGAACAGGTTGCCCGTCTCCTTCAGGACGCGCTTGGCCTGCAGCAGCCACAGCTTGCACCAGCGAAGCCATTGCTCGCGACTCTCGAAGAAGGCGCCCGCACCGAACTCTCGATCCTTATCCAGGCTGTAGGGCGGATCGGCAATGATGAGATCCGCCGAAGCATCCGGCAGGGAGCACAGAAACGCCAGCGCATCGCCGTGGTGCACGCTGTTGTCGGGGATCATCTGCGCAGAATTACTACTCGCTTCCTCGCAGATCAAGGCCTGAGCTTGAAAGCCATCACCAGCGGCGTCACCGACTCGACGGCCTTGCCCGCCTTTTCGGCCGGCAGGTAGGCGGCCGTCTCGATCCACTTCAGCGCCGCCTCATCGAACTCGTCATAACCGGAGGACGCGGCCACGGCGACCTCTTTCGGACAGCCCGAGCTGTCAACCTTCACCGAGAGGATGACCATGCCCTCGATGCCCAGCCGCTTGAAGCTCGTCGGATAGAAGTCCTCCAGCGAGGTGGTCACCGGCCGCAGCTTCGGCTTGCCTCCACCGGAGGTCGCGGAGGCCGCCGCGGGGCAAGGCGACTGTCGCGGGTGATAGGCCGGCGGGTGTGCGGTGTCGTCTGCGGCCTCGTGTTCCAACCGGGCCAGCTCCTTCCCGTAGGCCTCCTGCAGCGAGCGGGCGCTGGAGACCCACTCCTCGGTGGGCGCGCCGCCTTTGCCCACGAGAGTCGTGAAGCTCGTCTGCGCGGACAACACGGCAGCCTCATGCGCGGTGTCGGCTGGCAAGTGATTGTGAGCCAGGAATGTAGGCCACAGATCGCGCTCCTGGGCGACGCCGAGCGCGATGCCCCAGTAGTCCTGGAGAACATGCACTCGCTCGGCGAGGGTCGCCTGCAATTGCGGCCCGGTTTCCCCAGCCGCCGAGCCGGTCTGATAGGCCTGCTGAGCAGGGGCGATGAGGTAGTCCTCGACGTCCTGGCTGAACACGCGGCCGCGGATGTCCTTGCCCTGCTGGTCGAAGAATTTCGCCGCCTGGCGCACCTGGTCCAGAGAGCTTTCGGCCTGATGCGCGAGCATCGCCGGCGGGGAGGACGGCAGATCCGGGCCCGCCGCCCGCTCCAGAATCGCTGTGCTCTGCACGGCCAGCTGCTCATTCAGCCCGACCTGCGCGGGCGAGGGATGCCCGTCCAGACGCATCGTCAGGGCATAGGCGACAGCGGAGGAGGCTGTTCCTTCGCGCGTGCCTGGCGCCTGCAGTCCCACCGATACGTCGAACGAGTCGCCGGAAGTCGCCACCGGCAGGCCGTCGTAGGGACTGTGGCGTGCGAGCAGATCATCGAAACGCGTGCGCAGCTCCAGTCTGGCCGTCGCCGGCGGCCGCGGCTTGCGTTGCAGCCCGACATAGGCCTTCTCCTGCGCGTCCCGATACCACCACACGCCGCCGGTGTCCCACACCACCTGCGATCCTGCGTACCCGTAGTTCATGCTCATCAGCAGCTCGCTGTGAGCGTCGATCTTCATGAGCTTCGCGGGCATGGCCATCGTGAAGCGATGGGTGCGCAGGGTCCAGCCGGCGTCGTCGGAGTCCAGCTTCACATCCTGCAGCGCCTTGGGCAGCAATCGGCGCCGCAGCAGAAACGTGCGCCACTGCGAGATGCTTCCCTGGTATGTCAGGGTCACCTGATTCGCCAGCAACGCCAACTGTGCCTGGGTCTCCTGCAGCAGCGCCGAAGGGGCATACTCGATCATCCCGACATAACCATCCGGCGTCGGCAACAACTGCGCCACGATGTAGACGTCCAGGAACGGCAGCGGCCAGACCCGCCGTTGCCACACTCTGCCATACACATCCGTCTGGATCGCATCCGCTGAGGCGCTCCCCAGAGACACCACCTTCACGTGATCGGTACCTACGGTGCGCCGCACATTGAGCGCTTTCAGCGCAATGTCCATGAAGGACTTCGAGTCGGCGTAGAAGGCGTCGTCGCTGGCTGCATCGCTACGGTGAAGCGCGAACAGGGCGCCGCCTGCAGTGACCGCGACCCCGATCCTGCCGTCCCCGGCAAGATCGGTGACCTGAAACTCCGGGGTCCTGATCGCCCAGTTCCCATCATCCTGCTGACTCACGAGCGCCGGCTCGCGGTTCGTAGTGTCAGGTCCGTAGAGAATGTCTTCCACGCCGCCGCCCCGCGGGAACAGCGACGACGCGTAGGCGGAGAGAAGCGCTGTACGCGCCTCATCGAGGTGGCGCGTCAGAAGTGCCTGATACGTCTGGACGAATTTCTCCCAGCTCAACGGCAGAGCGAACTCGTCCTTCAGAGTGTACGTCTTCGAGCCCTGCGCAAAGGGCAGCTTGGTGAGCAGGCGCTGATCGAACCGGGCCTGCGACGGCGGAGCCTCCAGCACATTGCCGATCGGCAGGGCGTAATTGAGATTCTCGTTGGGCGACTTGGCGATCACCACCCCGATCAGGTTCCCTGCGGCATCCAGCAGCGGTCCACCGCTGTTGCCGGGCGAGGCGGCCGCCGAGAAGCGGATCCACTTCCAGCGACCGTCCTGCTCTTCCGGGGTCTCCGAAGTGAACAGACCATCGCGGATCACGATGCCCTCGCCAAGCGCATTGCCCACGGCGAGCACGGGGTCATCGACGTGCGGCGTGCGATTCGTCGGCAACGGCACGGGATTCAGCTCATCGGACAGAGTGAACACCACGAAGTCCTCGTACGCCGAAAACTTCTGAATGGTGGCGATGGGATGCACCTTGCCGTCCGCCGCGCGCAGCGCCGGTGCCCCGTACTGGCTATCCACGGCCGCGACCAGCACGTGGGCCGCGGTTACATACGTGTTCTTACCGAGCGCGAACGCGGTGCCGACGGATCGGTAGGCGTCGGTGCGTTCGACATAAGGCAGCAGCTCCAGCGGCAAGGGCTTCTCGTACGTCACCGAGCCTTCCGCCGGTTTCTTCATGACGACCTCGAAGGTCGAGGCCCGCACCTGGCGCTGCAATTCGGGGGTCACCGCCGCGAATGAGGGCGCGGCCGCGAGCAGGGCGATAGCGATCACGAGCGCCCTTGCCAGGGGCTTTTTATCCATGCGGACTCCCTTCGGCCGGCGCAGCGCTATAGCCGCCTGGCCATTTGCCTGATGAGGGTGATGGCGCCGATGGTGCCTGCGACCAGCAGGACGACGACGACATCACGGATCGCCACGCGTTCAAAGAGGTGCATCAGGTCCCGCCACAGAAACACGAGGACTCCGAGCAGAAACAGGATCAGCGGCTCTTTCCACATAGTGAGTCGAGCGTCGTGCGCCCGTTCTTCTTTTTATTGAGGTGACCCCAGTGTACTGCACGGCCGCCGCCCTGCCCAGCTCGGCTGGGGGCGGGCCGAGCGGGCATTCCGTCAAACGACCGGCGATTTCTGCCATGCTACGGTCGCTTCGCTCCCGTGATTGAGGCAAGAGGAGATCCAGACATGGCAGCCCCCCGACGAGTGGTCACCGGTCACGACCAGAACGGCAAGTCGGTCGTCCTGTCGGATGGGACGCCGCCGCAGCGACATCCGATGCAGGGCCGCGAGGTCGGAGCAGACTTCTTCGAGATCTGGAACGACCCGAAGACCGTTCCGGCGCTCGCTTCCGTGGAAGGGCGCGAGCCGAGCGAACGTGAATTCACGATCATGCCCGTGAGCGGTCATCTGATTCGCATCATCGACATGTACCCGCCGAGCGAAGGCGGCAAGCGTACCGTGATGCACCGGACGAAGACGCTCGATTACGCGGTAGTCATCGAGGGCGAAGTGGTGCTCGTGCTCGATGACAGCGAGGTCACACTGAAGCAAGGGGATGTTGTAGTCCAGCGTGGCACCGATCACGCGTGGGAGAATCGCTCCAGCAAGCGCACGCGTATGGCGTTCTTTCACATCGACGCGGAGTTCAGCGAGGAGCTGCGTGACAAGCTCCCGAAGACGCTGAACCTGATGCGCTGAGGAGCGCTCGAATGGCGATGCGGAAAAAGCTCTCACTACACACAGCCCCGACAGTCAAAGGCTCGCGCTATCCGGCACCCTACGACCAGCCGTGCCTGGAACGATTCCGGCACTGCCTCGGCGATGCCGCCGGCCTGACGCAATTCGGCGTGAACCTGAACCGCCTGCCACCCGGGTCATGGTCGAGCCAACGGCACTGGCATACGGCAGAGGACGAGTTCATCTTCGTCGTGCAGGGGGAGGTCGTGCTCGTGAGCGACGCGGGCGAGGAGACACTGCGAGCCGGCGATTGCGCCGGATTCAAGGCCGGTGTGGCCGACGGCCATCAGCTGCAGAACCGCTCGAACAGCGATGCCCTCGTCCTCGAGGTCGGATCACGCCGGCCCGAAGACGACGAGGTGTTTTATCCGGACATCGATCTGCGTGTGTTGAAAGGTCGCGCGGACTATGCGCACTCCGATGGACGGCCCTACGTCGGCACCAAACCGCGCAATCCCGCCACGGGCCAATAGATAGCAGCCCACCTGCAATATTCCCTCGCGGCCACCTTGCCGCGCAGCACCCCACTTGCGAGTCCCATGTTGCCGCCCGGCGAGCGTACACGTCCAGTCGGGTCACTTGTAAACCAATCTTCCGGACGGGCGTTCTTCACTCCAACAGGCCAACCATCTCGCGGCCTCACGGGAGAAGTCATGAAGAAGTCGTCCTTGAGCATCGCGCTCGTCGTCGCCGCCCTCATGGGCACCGCCGCCTGGGCCGCGCCTCCCCAGACACAGGAGGTCACGCAGCGCGACCTCAATCAGCAGAATCGTGTCGAGCAGGGGTTGCAGTCCGGTCAGCTGTCGACGCGCGAGGCGGGACAGTTGGAAAAGGACGAGTCGCACATCGACAAGATGGAGGCGCGCGATCTGAAGAACGGCAAGCTATCCCCGCAGGAGACGGCGCGCATCAATGCCGCGCAGAATCGCGTGAGCAACCAGATCTACGCCGACAAGCACAACGGGACGGTCGGCAGTCCCAACTCCGCCTCCTCGCAGCGCATGCAGAAAGACGTACAGCGGGATGCGAATCAGGAATCGCGCATCAAACAGGGTGAGGCCTCAGGCTCGCTCACCAACCGCGAGGCCAGCCACCTGGAGCGCGGTCAGGCGCACACCGATCGTCGCGAGGGCCGGGCGGCGGCCAACGGCCACGTCGGAGCGACCGAGCAGCGCGGAATCCAGCGCGCACAGAATCGCCAGAGCCGTCATATCTATCGCAAGAAGCACAGCGCCTGACGGATGCGCCAACCCACGGGTTCGCGGGCGGTGTGAATACCGCCCCCCAACCGGCGGATGATTCTGTGTGGGGCCGGCCGCCCCCTGGCGAAAGCGGCACTCCTCAGGCAACAGGGTACGGCCGGCTCAAAGTGAGCCGGCCACACTTTGCGCTCGATGGGTCGCTACGCCTGCCTGCGCCGAGGACTGACGACGCAGCAATGAGATACACGCCAGCGCGGCAATTGCCGCACAGGCCGCACCGATACCAAATGCGAGGCGGTATCCGGAGTTGAGCGCCGGCAGCGCCGCTGCCCCCGTCGCAACCAACTCCTGGGTTCGGCCTGCGGCGGCACTGGCGAGGATGGCAAGTCCGAGCGCACCGCCCATCATGAAAGCCGTGTTGACTACACCGGAAGCGAGTCCGGACTCATCGGGCTCGACGTCACCCATCGCCGCCAGCAACAGCGGATTGAACGCCACGCCAGCGCCGAATCCGATCAGCAGCATCCCGGGCAGCACATCCGCCACAAAGTGACCGTCCACAGGCATGCGTGCGAACAGCGCAAGCCCGAGAGCGGCGGCGACCAGTCCGGCCACGAGGGGCGGCTTCAGTCCGAAGCGCATCACGAGCTTGGCGGACAGACCCACCGAGAAGGCGGCCATGATCAGATTGGCGGGCAGGAATGCCATGCCCACCTGCAGCGCGGAATAGGAGAGCACGCGCTGCAGATACAGCGCCGAGATGAAGAACCACGCGAAGCAAGCGGCGGCCCACAGCACGCACACGGCGTTGGATGTCGCCAGATTGCGCAGCTTGAACAGGCGCAAGGGAACGAGCGGCGCACGCACCCGCGTCTGGATGACCAGAAAGACCGCGAACAGGACCACCGCGGCTCCGAGGAACCCCAGTGTCGTTCCGGACAACCAGCCGGCGTCATTGCCATTGACGATGGCGTACACGGCCAGCATCAGCGCAGCCGTCACTGTCACCGCGCCACCGACATCCAGATGCTTCGTACCCTCCTGCGCAGCCGCGCCGGGGAGCAGGATCAGGCACAAGGCGAACACGGCGATGCCGATTGGAATGTTGACCAGGAAGATCCAGTGCCAGCTCAGCACGCTGGTCAGAAATCCGCCCAGCAGAACCCCTATGCTGCCGCCGCCGGCACACACGAAGCCGAATACGCCCATCGCCTTGGCGCGCTCCGCCTCCTGTGTAAATAGCATCATGATCAGCGAGAGCGCGACGGCGTTCACCACGGCGCCGCCGACACCCTGCACCGCTCTGGCAACGATCAAGTGCTGCTGCGAATTCGCGAGCCCGCACGCCAGAGAGGCGAGCGTGAACAACGTGATGCCGATGAGGAACAGCTTGCGGTGTCCGTAGAGATCCCCCAGCCGGCCGCCAAGCAGCAGGAAGCCTCCGAAAGTCAGCAGGTAGGCATTGACGACCCACACCAGCGAGGTCTCGGAGTAGCCCAGGTCCGCCCGGATCGACGGCAATGCGACGTTCACGATCGTCGAGTCGAGGACGATCATCAGCACGCCCAGACACAGGACGAGCAGCGCAAGCCAGCGACCGCGGCCGCGAATGCCGCCGGACATGATGAGCCTTTGAAGCAGTGGGGAGGCCGTTACCCTACCACGAGCGAGCAGGGACTCGATAGCGCAAATCCTCGCGAGCCCCGTTAGGGCGCCCGCAGGGCGCGGCGTGGAAGCGCCAGGTCAAAAATCGCGGCCCGGAGCCGCCTCCGACCCGGGCCGCGAGAAGGCGGGTATGTGACCGCCCGCCGGGGAAACGTTCGGCCGCCGCCGCGCCTTGCGCACCGCGCAAGCCACCGACTGGCGGGACTCCAGCGCCCGGCGCCGAAGGACCTGCGGATGAGCTCAGCGGGCCGCAGCCAGTCGGGCGTGCTTCACCAGGGCGGCGACCGCGGGGCTGTTGACCGACTCGACCGCGCGATTCACCGCCTGCCGGCGGCAGGACCAGGCGGCCATCTTGTCCTCGAGCCTGCGGCTGTCGGAGTCGGGGCAGACCTCGTGCGCGGCGATGGAGATGCGCCGATACAGTCTGGCCGCTCCCTTGGGCGTCGCCACATCCAGGTCGGCGTATTTCACGACGACCGAGGCAGTAGCAGGCGCATCGGCCGCCGTCGCGAGATTGGCCGCAGCCGACAGTGCCGTGACGGCAAAGGTGGACAGCAGCGTGACTGTGAGTCGGCGAGCTTGGGAGCTGGCGGAAGTCGTGAGGCTCATGGACCCTCTCCTGTTGGGTGAAACGCAGCGCTGAGACCGTGATGCGTATCAGACTCCAGCGCCGGCACTTGTGTCTGCGGCCGGATCCCGAGTTGGTCCCTGGCTTCGACGTGTTGGTACCAACAGCGAGGGGCCGCCTCCGGCGGACGCTCGTACAGCCACGACGATGCTGTAGCACTGGATGGCACGCCGTCTCACCGGTTCGTCCCTGTTATCGACGCATCCGTCCCTGAAGATTCGCGATTTTCCGGGCCTGGCAGCCCGCTCTGGCGTATTCTGGGAACAACACCCTTTGAGGTCCCGCCCCGCGGGACAATCCTGCCATGAGCGCCATTCCCTCCGAGCGAGCGCGGGCCGCCCCCTTCGATTCCGGCCTGGCCGAGATCTCCGATCGCCTGCGAGAAACGACGGTGGTGACGCACAGCGTCTGGCCGCTGTTGGCAATCCTCACTGCGTTCTGGTGTTACGTCGCCGTGTCCAATGTCCTGTATGCCAACAGCATGCAGCTGAGCATCTCCGACGTGGCTCCGAACGTTCGCATGTATGCGCACTGGGACGCGCGCCTGCTGCAGCACCTGTTTCTATACCCGCTGCTCGTCCTGTGCGTGTGGCTGTCGATGAGCCTGGGTTGGCGGCCCGCAATCCGACGGGTGCCGCTGCAGGTGTTGATCGCTCTGATGTTCTCCTTCCTCGCCTCCCCCGCACTGCAGCTGGGAGAACGCCTGACAGGGGCGCCCATGAAGATGATGGTCAAAGCCGAGCATCGTGCTCATTGGAAAGCCGAGTCGGCTGTCCCCCCCGGAGCCCTGGCCGCGGGCCACGATCGAGCTCCCGCGTCCAAGGCTTCCGGCAGCTATTGGCCCGATTTGTCCGACCCGGGCGACCGGGCCATGTGCCTGGCGAGTGTGCTCAGCTTCTTGCTGACTTACGGTTTCGGGTTGGCGCTCGTCAACGGCTTCGCGCTCTACCAGCGCTTTCGCGACGCTCAGGTGCGCTCGGCGGCGCTCGAGCGGGCGCTCAATGCGGCGCACCTGGCGGCACTGCGGATGCAGTTGTCTCCGCACACGCTGTTCAATCTTCTGCACACCATCCGCAGCCAGATCACCTGGGATCCGGCCGCGGCGCAGTCGATGGTGGTGCAGCTCGGGGATCTGCTGCGCCGGCTGCTGAACGCGGGCGAGCGGGAGTATTCCCGGCTGAGCGATGAGCTGCAGTTCGTGCGGCTCTACCTCGAGTTGCAGCAGAAGCGCTTCGCAGACCGGTTGGCGGTGTGGATTGCCCCCACCGAGCACCTGCCGCCGCTGTGGGTCCCGAGCCTGATTCTGCAGCCGCTGGTGGAGAACGCCGTCGTCCATGGACTGGCCGACCACACCGGGCCGGTCGTGATCCGCGTAGAGGTGTCGAGCGAAGACGAGACCCTGACTCTGCGCGTGGTCAACACCGTCGCCCCCGATGCTGTCGTGGGGCGTGAAGGGATTGGATTGCGCAACGTGCGTGAACGGCTTGCCGTACAGTTTGGTGAACGCGCGGTTTTTCAATCCGGGGAGTTGGAGCCCGGTATCTGGATTGCCGAGATCCGTTTGCCTAAGCTGCATGACGGGCACGAGCCACGCGTCGAAGCAACCCGCAGCGTGCCCGCCGCCTCCTGACCCATGTGCACCGATGGATGTAGTGATCGTCGATGACGAGCCGACAGCGCGGCGCACGCTGCGCGAGTGCTGCGCGCGTGAGCCGGACTTGCAGGTCCTGGGAGAATTCGGCGACAGCCGCAGTGCCCTGGAAGCCCTGCGCGCGCGGCCGCCCCATCTGCTCTTCCTCGACATCCAGATCGACTCCATGACAGGGCTTGCGCTGGCGCGCGCCCTGGACCCGCGGACGTTGCCGCTGATCGTGTTCGTCACCGCCTACGATCAGTACGCCCTGGAGGCCTTTGAGGTCAGCGCCGTCGATTACCTCCTCAAGCCGTTCGACGACGATCGGTTTCGCAAGACGCTCGCGCGCGTGCGACGTCGGCGCGAAGCCGAGACTTTGACTGACCGCAACTCTGCGCTGGCCGCCGTGCTCTCCCAGATCGAGCAACGTGTGCGGCCCGTCCCGGAGGGGCGCCCGCGGCTACTCGCCGAGGCGGGCGGCCGGATGCACATGCTGGACGCAGCCCGGGTGGAGTTGCTGGAAGCGGACCGTAACTACGTCCGCCTCACCGTTGGCCGGGAGACCTATCTGGCACGCAGCACTCTGCAGCAGGCCGAGAAATCGCTGCAATCCGAGCCGCTGCTGCGAATCAGCCGTTCGTGTGTCGCGAACATGAACCACGTGCGGGAAGTGAGTCGCACGCCGCGAGGGGACTTCATCCTGGTGCTGGCCGGTGGGACCACGGTCACCAGCAGCGAAGGCCATCGCGAGGCCGTCCGCGAGTACCTGGACCGTTTCAAGCTCGGGTCACTGTGAAGCGGTAGCGCCTCCGCCGGCGCCGTCTGCTTTAGAATCCCCGCCGACATGAACCCAGGCAGCCCGCAATGGGCCACCCCCAACCGGGACATCCCCGCACGGGGCCAGCTATTCGTGATTGCCGCGCCCTCCGGCGCCGGCAAGACCTCGCTCGTGAAAGCGTTGCTCGAGCGCAAGCCCGAGCTGCACGTGTCGATTTCCCACACGACGCGGGCGCAGCGCCCGACGGAGCAGCCGGGTCGGGAGTACTACTTCGTCCCGGTCGCGCAGTTCGAGCAATCGGTGCGGGACGGTCAGTTTCTCGAGCACGCGCGCGTCTTCGACAATCTGTATGGCACGGCGCGCGCGCCGGTAGAAGCCCAGTTGGCCCAGGGTCACAACGTCGTTCTGGAGATCGACTGGCAGGGCGCCCGCCAGGTGCGCTCGGCCCTGCCGGCCTGTCGCACCATTTTCATCCTGCCCCCCTCGCGCGCCGCGCTCGAAGAAAGACTGCGCCGGCGCCAGACGGATTCGGATGCTGTCATCGAGCGCCGCCTCCGGGATGCGGTGGGAGACATGTCGCACTGGAACGAGTTCGACTACGTGGTCGTCAACGATGACTTCGCACGGGCCGTCGAGGATCTCGTGCGGATTGTGGAGGGCCGGGGAGAGGACCTCGCGGCTCGCCGCCCCCAACTCACGCCGCTGCTGGAGAGCCTGCTGGGGGTTCACGCATAGCCGCCCAGCCGGTGGCTCGTGCCCACCGCTTGCCGGGGCTCGCTGGCAGTAGGGGTGCGAGCTGGGAAGCCCGCCGCCAGCCCGTGCCCACCGCTTGCCGGGACCCGCCGGTGGCTCACGCCCAGCGCTGCTGGAAAGCCCCCTGCGGTTTCGCTTATAGTGGCTGACCGGTCGCGTCAGAAGCTCCACCATGGCCAGAATCACCGTCGAAGACTGTCTCGGCAACGTCGATAACCTGTTCCAGCTCGTACTGTTGGCAGCGCAGCGCGCGCGTCGCCTGGCCAACGGCGCCGAGCCGACAGTGCCGTGGGAAAACGACAAGCCAACCGTGGTAGCACTGCGCGAGATCGCCGCGGGAAACGTCACCGCTGAGATGCTGCGCGAGCCGGAGCCGGCACCCGAGGCCGCGATGCCCGAGATCGATGCGCAATCGACCTTCCGCGCTCCGCAATTCGGCCTCGGAGACTGACCTAAGCGCTCACTTCCATGGACTATGCGTCTTCGATCCTGGGACTGCTCCCCGGTGGAAGGCGCACACCGGGCCTGAAGGAGCTGCTGGCCGCCGTCGAGGGCTATCTCCCGCCCGAGCAGGTCACCCGTATCCGCGAGGCCGCGGAATTCGGCGCCTCCGCGCACAAAGGACAGAAACGCCTCTCCGGTGAGCCGTACATCGCTCACCCGGTCGCCGCTGCCGCCATTCTCGCTGAGCTGCACCTGGACCCCGATACCATCGTCGCGGCGATCCTGCACGATGTCATCGAAGACACTCCGACGCCCAAGAATCAGCTCAGCGAGCGCTTCGGGGCGGACGTGGCGGAGCTGGTGGACAGCGTCACCAAGCTGGACCAGATCAAATTCAAGAGCCGCGAGGAGGCCCAGGCGGAATCATTCCGCAAGATGCTGCTGGCGATGACGCGCGACCTGCGGGTCATCCTCGTGAAGCTGGCCGACCGCACGCACAACATGCGCACCATCGAGGCAATGGCCGCGCCGCGGCGCCGCGCCATTGCCCGCGAGACCCTGGAGATCTACGCGCCGATCGCCGAGCGCCTCGGCCTGTACAACATGAAGCTGGAGCTCGAGGACCTGGGGTTCAAGGCGCTGTATCCGCGGCGCTATCACATCCTGGAGCGGGCGCTGAAAAAAGCGCGTGGCAACCAAAAGGAGTTCCTGAAAAAAATCGAGCAGCAGTTGAAGGCCGCACTGCTCAAGAACGACATCGCCGCGAGGGTCGAGACGCGCGAGAAGCACCTCTACAGCATCTATAAGAAGATGCGGCGCAAGCGCGCCATGCTGAGCGAGATCGTCGACGTCTACGGCCTGCGCATCATCGTGGACAAACCCGACACCTGCTATCGCGCGCTGGGGATCGTGCACTCGGTGTACAAGCCGATGCCCGGCCGCTTCAAGGACTACATCGCCATCCCACGCGTGAACGGTTACCAGTCGCTGCACACCACTCTCTTCGGTCCCAATGGCGTGCCGATCGAGGCGCAGATCCGGACCGAGGACATGGACAGCGTCGCCGAATCCGGTATCGCCGCCCACTGGAAGTACAAAACGGGGGGGGACACGGATTCCTTACCCCAGCAGCAGCGCGCGCGTGAGTGGCTCTCCAACCTCGTCGAGCTGCAGGAAGGCGGCTCCTCGGAGGAATTCCTCGAGAGCGTCAAGGTCGACCTGTTCCCCGACAAGGTCTATGTCTTCACCCCCAAGGGCACGATCCTGCGCTTACCCAGCGGCGCCACCGTCGTCGACTTCGCTTACGCGGTGCACACGGACATCGGCAATCGTTGCGTGGCCGCGAAGGTAGACCGGCGCCTGACCCCGCTGCGCACCGTGGTGCGTAACGGCCAGACGATCGAGATCATCACGGCCAAGGGTGCGATGCCCAATCCGTCCTGGGTGAATTTCGTCGTGACGGCCAAGGCGCGCAGTGCCATCCGGCACTATTTGAAGAGCCTGCGCCGCACCGAAGCGATCGCGCTGGGGCAGCGCCTGCTGAGCCAGGCACTGGGCGAGTTCAGGCTGTCGCTGGAGGATGTGAGCCCGGAGTCGCAGCACTCGGCCCTCGGGGAGCTCGGGATGAAGGACCTCGACGAGCTGTACGAGAAAATCGGGCTCGGCGAGCGTCTGGCACCGCTGGTCGCGAGCCGCCTGGTGCCGGTGAGCAAGTCCGACAACGGCTCGGGCACGCCGGCGCCGCTGGCAATCGCCGGCACCGAGGGCCTGCTGGTGACCTACGCCCGCTGCTGCTTTCCGATTCCTTACGATCCGATCTTTGCGTTCCTGTCGGCAGGCCGCGGCGTCGTCATTCACCGCGAGAATTGTGTGAACGTGGAGGACTACCGCAAGCACCCGGAAAAGTGGTTGCCGGTGAGCTGGCAGACTGCGCCGGATCGCATGTTCAGCTCCGAGATCCGCATCTACGTCGTCAATCGAACCGGCGTGCTCGCGGCAGTCGCCGCAGCGATCGCCAGCAGCGACTCCAGCATCGACCACGTCTCGATCGACGAGCACGACAGCGACACCTCGGTGCTGACCTTCGAGCTGAAGGTGCGGGATCGCAAGCACCTGGCACGCATCGTACGCGTCATTCACCGCATGCCCGACATCGTGCGCGTGTCGCGCTCCATCGCCGCGCACAGGCGCGAAGAGCGCAGCGAAGACGCCGATGAGACTGATGATGAATCCGACAAGTAGAAGCGTTCTTAACTACATGGACGGGGTCGCGCGAAGCGCGATCCCCGTGAGAAGTTCGGGGACAAAGGGGCCCCGTATATGAGCCAACGAGTCATTCACACCGATGAGGCCCCGCAGGCCATCGGACCCTATTCCCAGGCCGTCCGCGCCGGCGACACGGTGTATCTCTCGGGGCAGATTCCGCTGGATCCGAAGACGATGCAGCTGGTCACGGGAGACATCGACGCAGAGATCCGCCGTGTGTTCGAGAACCTCAAAGCCGTCGCGCAAGCCGCGGGCGGCAGCCTGGCGAACGCCGTCAAGGTCAACGTGTTTCTGACCGACCTGGCGCATTTCGCCCGAGTGAACGAGATCATGGCGACGTATTGCACCCAACCCTACCCGGCCCGAGCGGCGATCGGGGTGGCGCAGTTGCCGCGGGGCGCGCGTGTCGAAATCGAGTGCATTCTCCACCTTGGCTGAGGCCGTCCGGGTGAATGCCGAGCAGCGGCCGGTCACGGCCATGCGCGGCGTGGGCTCGGTGCTGGCGGAGAAGCTGCGGCGGCTCGGCGTCTCCCAGGTTCAGGACCTGCTGTTCGTCCTGCCTTCCCGCTATGAGGATCGGACCCGCATTGCCTCCATCGGGGCGCTTTCACCGGGAGAGCGCACGACGGTCGAGGGGGAGGTGCTGCTGACGGAGGTCGTGTACCGGCGGCGGCGGCAGATGTTGTGCAGGATCTCGGACGGCTCGGGTTTTCTCACCCTGCGCTTCTTCTATTTCTCCAGCGCCCAGCAGAACGGTCTCGCCCGCGGCACGCGCATTCGCTGCTTCGGGGAAGTCCGGCGCGGACCGCTGGGCCTGGAGATCGTCCATCCGGAGTACCGGCGCGTGCTCGAGCAGGAAGCTGCGCCGCTGGAGGAGACGCTCACCCCCATCTATCCCCTGACCGAAGGCGTACCGCAGGGCCGCCTGCGTGCATTGATCACGCAAGCCCTCAACGAGTTGGATACGGCGGCCGTACGCGACTGGATTCCTGCGCGGCTGATTCAACCCCTGGGCCTTCCGAGCCTGAAGGAAGCGCTCACGTACGTGCACCGGCCTCCTCGGGAAGCGCAGCTCGCGGATCTGGACTGCGGCCGTCACCCGGCGCAACGCAGGCTCGCATTCGAGGAGCTGTTGGCGCACCACGTGAGCCTGAAGCTGCTCAAGCAAGCCGTGAAGACCGACCCCGCCTGGCCGCTGGAGGACCGCGAGCAGCTCCAGTCCCGCTTTCTGGCCTCGCTCCCCTTTGCGTTGACCGCAGCACAGGCGCGCGTGTTGAGGGAAATCGACGCCGACCTGAGCGGCGCTCGTCCCATGGTCCGGTTGCTGCAGGGCGATGTCGGTTGCGGCAAGACCATCGTCGCAGCGGCGGCCGCAGCACGCACCGCCGGCTCCGGAGGCGGCTTGCAGGTGGCGCTCATGGCGCCCACCGAGCTGCTGGCCGAGCAGCACTACAACAATTTCCGCAAGTGGCTGGAGCCTCTGCGGTTGACGGTCGGTCTCGCTTCGGGCTCGCAGCCCGCTCGCACACGGCGCAGCGTGCTCGAGACGCTTGCCTCGGGAGAGTTGCAGGTCGTCGTCGGCACGCACGCCCTGTTTCAGGCCGAGATGGATTTCGCCAAGCTCGCCCTCGTCATCGTCGACGAGCAGCATCGCTTCGGCGTGCAGCAGCGGATGCTGCTGCAGGAGAAGGGACGGCGGGAAGGACGCTACCCGCATCAGCTGATCATGACGGCGACTCCGATTCCCCGCACTCTCGCCATGACTGCCTACGCGGACCTGGATATCTCCGTGATCGACGAGCTGCCTCCAGGACGCACGCCCGTGAAGACGGTGGTCGTTCCGGAGCAGCGCCGCGACGAAGTGGTCGCACGCATCGTGCAAAGCTGCCGGGCCGGCCGCCAGGTGTACTGGGTATGCCCACTCATCGAGGAGTCCGAGGAGTTGCGCTCGCAGGCTGCGGAGGAAACTCACGCCGCGCTGACTGCCGCTTTGCCGGAAGTGAAAGTCGGGCTCGTCCATGGGCGGATGACCCCGGCCAGGAAGGACGAGGCCATGGTCGCGTTCAAGGGTGGCAAGACGCAGCTGCTGGTCGCCACCACGGTGATCGAAGTCGGCGTCGACGTGCCGAATGCGACGCTGATGGTCGTGGAGAATGCGGAACGGATGGGGCTTGCACAGCTGCATCAGTTGCGGGGACGAGTGGGGCG
>Ga0105240_10004815_pt1 | contig 20342 bp, 18 predicted proteins | sample KBSC54metaG_FD_80426 | JGI IMG/M metagenome (GOLD analysis project Ga0105240, IMG submission 80426) | Corn rhizosphere microbial communities from Kellogg Biological Station, Michigan, USA - KBS C5-4 metaG | ecosystem: Host-associated > Plants > Roots > Rhizosphere > Soil | place: Michigan, USA... | reverse complement strand
GGCGAGCTTCATCGGCAGGATCGGCTCGTTCTGGATCACCGGCAGAATGAGGCCGCGGCCGATCACTTCGTTCGGGTCGCTGATCGCGGTCGACGGCACGGCGTTGGCCGGCCAATCGATGACGCGGATCTCGTCGCGACCGAGCTCCGCGCCGACGTCCAGGTCCGCGGCCGCGACGACGACCGGACGGGTCGGCATCGTGACGGTGCGTCCGGGAATCTTCTGCACGTAGTTATAGGTCGCCAGAGCGAAAGCGCCCCCAGCGGTCACGGCGAGAACGAGAACGATGAAAACGCGCGCCCGGGTCATATGCGTTGTCCTTTACTAAGCTTCGTTTCGTACAGCGCCATGTTCGTCACGCCGCGGCCGTATCGTCAGAGGCCCAGCGCAGCTGCCAGCGCGCCCACGGCAATCGCGGGCGCGTAAGCGAAACGGTTGTCGGCCGAGACATGTTCAATTTCCGCCACATTGCCGCCCGCCGTCGTCACCAGCGATGCGGTCCTTTCGAGCGTCAGGTTCAGCCGCCGGCGGCGAATGGCGACGGCGGTCGCGAGAAGGCCGCCGGTCAGCGCCGTGTAGACGAAGGCGACGAGCATGCCGGTCGGGCCGAGCAGCGTGCCCACCGCCCCGAACAGCTTCACGTCTCCGGCGCCGGTCGCGCCCAGCACGTGGCCCGGCAGCATGAGCGCCAGGCCGACGGCGAGCCCGGCGAGCGCCGCCGGAACGCTGACGCGCGACACATGGGTCGCCGCCAGCATCAAACCCATCGCCGCCGTGCCGAACGTGATGACGTTCGGCACCCGGCGAGTTTTCAAATCGACGACGACGCTTGCGCCGCCGCTGGTCGCGAGAACGGCGAGGGCCGCCATGTCAGACATTCTGCGCAATCGACTGCCAGGTTGAACCGATTGACTGCCAGAACCCCTGACCGGCTGCGCCGACCGAGGTCACGGCGGCAATCGCCACGACAGCGATGAGCGCCATGAGCAACCCGTACTCCATGAGGTCCTGACCCTCGTCACGGCTTACGAATTGGCCGACTGTCGTGAACAGTTGATGCATCAGGGCTCCATGTCCGGCAGCCGGCACCCCGCTGGGGTGCCGGCCACTGGAGACCGAATCGTTACGCCGCCTTCGCGAGCGCGGTCGCGATGTTGCCGAAGATCGTGTTCACGCTGCTGCCGGCCGACGTGATGGCCACGACGGCGACGAGCGCGATCAGCCCGACGAGCAACGCGTACTCGAGCAGGTCCTGACCTTCGGTCTCACGAACGAACGAGTTGAAGCGATTCATCAGACTCATCACACATCCTCCTGTAAACGTTCGACTACGCCGCTTTCGCGAGTTCGGCCGCGATGTTGGTGAAAATCGTGTTGACGCTCGATCCGGCGGACGTGATCGCAACGACAGCGACGAGCGCGATCAACCCGACGAGCAGCGCGTATTCGAGAAGGTCTTGCCCTTCAGTGTTCCGCGCAAACTGTCGCAGACGATCCTGGAACCCCATCACTACCTCCTGCGCGCCTCGTGCGCGCTCACCGACTGTGCGAAATATGGCCACGCGTTCGTGCTGTTCGCGGGCTGCAGGCCAGCAAGGGCAACGGCTGTGCCACGGCCGCTCGCGGCGGCGCTCAAACTGCTGAAACGACACGGCTCCATTGGTGTTTTCCGCGATCGGGTCGCGGCCGCCGAACGGCACGCCGCGGATCCCGCCGGAGGCCGAAACGCCGCACAATCGTAATGACGCGGTCGAATTTCGTGGCGCCCTCACGGTTTCAAAACGGCACACGGCCCGCAAATGCGCAGAAGATCGCGCGCGATCATGCGGAACAGAAGTTGCGATATGACGGAATCAGAACTGGTACTGAAGGGAATGGGACGAACGATGCGGCGGGCGTGGACTGAAACGTTCGTGTCGGTAGGGTGCCTGGGCGCGCTCATCGCGACGCTCGCATTCTTCGATGAGCGTGTGCGCCAGCAGCTGTTCGAGCTCGGCTCGCATCCGACGTCGAACGGCCTCGTTTACGGAACCAGCCGTTTTCACGCGTTCGTCTCGATGCTGTTCTACATCGCGCGCGATCAGAGCCAGCAGCACGGTGTGCTGATGACGTTTGCGATCGCGGCGGTCGTGCTTTTTGTCTTCATGCTTCGAAGCTGACATGCCGCTGATTCTCGCAATCGAACCGGATAAACGACAGGCTGCGCACATCACGTCGATGGCGCGCCACCGCCTTCACGCGGAGCTCGTCCTGGCGGTCTCCGCCGAACGTGCCCTCGCTGCACTCGGCGACCGCATCCCCGACCTGATCCTGACGCCTGCGCTGCTGTCGCCTCAGGACGACTCGGCCCTCACCGAGCGCCTGCGTCAGCTCGACGAACGCGCCGCCCACGTCCAGACGCTCACGATTCCGCTGCTTGCCGCGCCCGGACGCAGCTCTCCAGCCCGCGGCATGCTCGCGGCGCTGCGGCGCGAACGGCCCGGGTCCTCCGCGGATGGATGCGATCCGGCGGTGTTCGCGGAGCAGATCACCGCATATCTCGAGCGAGCGGCGATCGAACGGCAGGAACACCATCGCTCCCACGACGACGGCCGGGTTGCCGTCGATGCGCATGCCGCGGCGCCTGCCGAACCGATGGCTGACATTGACCCGATCGCGGCGTTCGAACCGGAACCGGTGTTCGACGCAGAGCCATCGCGTGTCGAGCCGGCGCACGCCGAGCCAGCATTTGCGGCGTCGACGCTCGTCGAGCCCTCGCACGTCTACCGAGACGAGCTCCCGACGATCGCCGAAGAAGCGTCTTCAGACATCTTCGTCCGCGCCTCGGACGACGTGCCGGCGATCGAAGCGATCACCGCCGATGAGCCGCCGGAATTCGAGATTGTCGCCGTCGGCGACGAGTCCGACCAGCGCGACCAGTCCGACAGCGCTGCCGACGAGGACGACGCCATCGATGAGATCGACCTGGCGCCGTTCCTGGCCGAAGGCCGCTCACGAAACGTCGATCCTGCAAACGCGGCAGCCGCAATCATGGCCGCCGTCGCTGCGGCCGAGCGGCTGACCTCGTCTACCCCGGAACAGCCGGCCGAACCGGCCGAAACGTGGACACCACGCCGCTTCGGTGCCCAGCCCGCCTGGCCGGCGCTCGAAGGCGTCGAGGCTGAAGCCGCTGCCGCGCCAGCCGCATCGGCCGCCAGCGCCGCCGATCCCACGCCGCTCAAGAAGAGGCGCGCCAAGAAGAATCCCCTCCAGGATGAATGGGGCTTCTTCGATCCCGCGCAGTGCGGCTTCGCCGCGCTCCTGGCCAAGCTCGAAGAGATCACCGAAAAAGACGACATCAGATCGGCGTAAGGTTCTGAACTGAGAACTGAGAACTGAGAACTTAGAACTGGAACTGGAACTGGAACTGAGAACTCAAGCGGTTCTTCAGTTCCACTTCAAGGTTCTGAGTTCTCAGTTCTCAGTTCTCAGTTCTCAGTTCTGAGTTCCTATTACTTGCTCAACCGCACGATCTCGTTCTGGATGCCCTGGAACGCCGGCGCCACGTCGGCGGCGGTCGCCGCGTAGAAGTATTTGCCATCGAGCTGCGGGGCGCCCTGGTGGTCCGCCGAACGCTTGTCGTTGGCGATCCGCATCAGGATGCTCTCGGGCGTTTCGGGCATCGTGCCGAGCAGGTCCTGCACCAGATAGCCCATGCCGATCGTGTAGATGCGGATCGGGTAGTCGCCGTTATCGTTACGCGCCGCGTCGGCGATGATTTCGAGAACGTTGCGCGCGGCGTTGTTGATGTTCCAGACTTCCGCTGGAAACTTGCCGCTCGCCACGTCGAAGTGCCGCAGCCCGCGTGCGGAGTTCTGTGCCACGCCGTTGACCTTCAGTGTGGACGACTGCAGCGGGAACGACGTCGGGATACCGGAACTGACGTGCTGCGTGTGCCACGTGGCGGTGGGCATCCACGCCGCGCCGACGATGGTCGTCGTTGAATTCCACGGGACCGTGGCGCTGTAGGACGGGCTCGCGCCGCCTGTCGCCGAACGCGTGTCGTACAGCCCGTCGATATGCGGGCTGTCCCACGTCTGCGAGTCGGGATCGTTCGCGTTGTGCGGGAAATCCCAGGTCCGCAGCGATTTTGCGTACGTCGACCCATCCCAGTTCGCCGGGACGCCGTTCGACGCGCCGTCGGTGAACAGCACGATGATCCGGAGGCCGGACTGGGTGCCAGCCGGGACGCTGCGCAACTGGTCCCACGCTCTATAGATCCCTTCGACCATCAGCGTGCTGCCGCCGGGCAGCGTGGTGGGCACGTCGGCTTCGAGCGTCGCCTTGTCGAAACCGCGGCTGGCTGCCATCGGGTACACGACCGAGGCGCCGTTGCCGAACTCGACGAGCGACATCCGATCGTGGGCGGCGTCGAAGGTGTCGATGAAGCTGACGGTCGCGTCGTGCACCGCCGTCCACTTCGAGCCGATCGAGCTCGAGACGTCCAGCACGAGCGACAGGTCGACCATTCGCCTCTGCGCCTGCCCGGTGCTCGTGACCGTTACCTGCGTGAAATTCGCGAGCTGCATGAACGTCGTCGGCAGAACCGCGGAGGCGGTCACCGTCACCGTGTTCACGCCGCTCGCCGTGTCGGTGGTCAGATTGAAAAAACTTGAGTCGGTCGCCGGATCCGTCACCGACGAAATTCCCATGTACGTGGTCGGGAAATTCGCCTGGAAGATTCGCGTGGCTTCAGCTTTCGGGCTGCCGCTGTTGAGATTTCGCGCGGCCGCGAGCGCGGCGCCGTCGACGGCTTTGGTCAGCTGCGCCTTGACCACATATGCGCGGCCGGTGTCGACGGCGAGGCCGGTGAAGATCAACAGCACGGCCAGGAGAGCGGCCATGTACACGAGCGCGAACCCTTCCTGGCTGGAGGGATTGGATGCCTGTCTCGTCATGAAGGTGCCCTTCGAAAACATTGAAGCCACTCCGCCTTCAGAAATACGCGATTGAATAAAGCGTCTGCGGCAGCGACAGCCCGAGATTGCTCAGCGGGGTGAGCAGTGTGTGTGCGGTATAGATTTCGGTGACGTAGATCATTCCGCCCGTGGTGACGAGCAGGCCCGCCGGCATGTTCGTCACCTGAAGGTTCGAGTCGGTGTCCGAGTTCGCCGCCTGATAGTCAGGCGCGCCGCCGAACGAGCCCGCGCCCCGGGTGGTGAGCTTGCTCGTTCCAGGATATGTACCGGACGAGAACCGCTGATACAGGATGTTCTGGTTGAAGTTCGTCGTTCCGCTCGTCGCGCCACGCTTGAGAACCGAGAAGATCACCTTCGACGAGCCGTCGTTGAAGTTCAGCGGCCGATCGCTCATGTTCTTCATCGCGGTCACGGCGTCCTGCAGCGAGACGTTGCGTGAAATCAGGTTCGACCCTTCGCGCGTCGCCTTCGTCACCACGTGCGCGTCGAGCAGCGCGTAGCTGAATTCGACGACACCGAGGACGAGCACCACGACGAGCGGCATGATCAGCGCGGTTTCGACCACCGCCTGTCCATCGCGCGCCAGCAGCCTGCGAAGCAATCGCCGCCTCATTGGAACCTGCTCTCGTTCTTCATGGTGGAGTTCACCGAAAAATGAATCTGGCCGTTCGTGAAGAAGGGCCAGAGCAGCGGCGTCATGATGTTCCACGTGTAATCGACGGTGACGCGCTCGAGCTCGTCGGTGCTTCCCGCGCCTCCCGTCGTCCACGTTGTGCCGCCGATCGGCATGTGGCTGAAGGTGAACGCGCTGTCGTCAAGGGTCAACGTCGGCGTCGCATCACGCATCGCGGCCCTGATCGAATCCTCGCGGCTCGACGTGCCGGTCACGTTGCCGGTGACGCCGAATCGCGTCGCCTGGCTCACGCCGTTCTCGAGCGCGAGATACACGTAGAAGAGCGACGCGAATTCACAGATCCCGAACGTCAGCAGCAGAAGCAGCGGTGTGATCAGCGCCGCTTCGACGAGGCTGGTGCCTTTCGAATCCTTCAGGCGCCGGAAGACGCGATGTGAAACACGGCGTGTCATACACCTTCCTATCCGACGGTTTTCGAGTGCTCTGGCCCCGAGCGGTGCAGCCCCTGTGCCAGTGCGCGCGACTTACAAGCCTGCGCGGCGCGGCGACGAATCTGTACGTCAGCGAGGGCTTCGCGCCGGCCGTTCACAAATCAACGGACAACGCATCGCGTCGCGCCGACTTCGCTAAAGAGCGATCGATCCGCCACTTAGCGAATCGAGCCGCCGCTCGCCGCTCGGCGAGGACGAGCACAGACGCGGCGCGGCAACAGGACGCGTCGCCCACGTACGCTCACGGCCCGTTCCAACGCCCGGGCAACCGACGGAGGAAAGTGCAATCCTGATTACCAAGCGCGTGAGATCCATTCCGGTACACGCGTTGCGCCGCATTCCCGCCGCAATCAGTACCGCCTCATAAGTCGTTGATTCCAGGCACCTGCTTTTGCGGTCGTCGCAGGTTTTGCCGCGTAACCGGTCGGCGCACCATGCAGAAACTCACACAAGGCGTGATCGTCCACATGCGAAAACGGCGATGGAGGGTTGCGGAGCTGCGCAGATACGAGCAATGCGAGCTCGTGACCCTGGCGGGCGCGGAGCCGGCAACCGCCGGTCTCACCCGACGCGTCATCGCGCCTTTCGAGGCGATCGAACCGGTCAACCGAGTGCCACGAGTGAAGCGTGTCGGCCTTCGCCGATGGCGACGCGGATGCCGCGCGCTCATTGCGGACGTCTCACCGCCCGGAGCTATTCGCTCGGCGCGAAATGCCCGGATCGAACTGCTCCCTCATCAACTCGAGCCGGCGCTCGCGGTTGTGCGCGGCCTCGGCACGCGGATGCTCCTCGCGGACGATGTCGGCCTCGGCAAAACCGTGCAGGCAGCGCTCGTGGTCGCCGAGCTTCGGCTCCGCGGAGCAGCCGATCGCGTGTTGATACTGACGCCCGCCGGTTTGCGCGAACAGTGGGCGGCGGAACTGCGGGATCGCGTTCATTTGGCGGCGCACCTGCTCGACGCCGCGACCGTGCGGCGGCGGCAATCGACGTTGCCGCTCGACGTCAACGCCTGGCAGACGGTGCCGATAGCAACCGCATCAATCGACTACGTGAAACGGCCGGACGTTCTTCGCGCGGTCGCGGCTTGCCGGTGGGACGTGCTCATCGTGGATGAAGCGCACAACGTCGCGGCGGAGAGCGACCGGCACGACGCGGTCGCCGCGCTCGCCAGCCGAACGCCTTACGTGCTGCTTCTCACCGCAACGCCCCACAACGGCGACACGCGCGCGTTCGTATCGCTCTGTAACCTCGGAGCGGTTGATCGCGATCGCACGCTGGTGTTTCGCCGCACTCGCGCCGACGTGCGCGCGGGCGCTGTGCGGCGTGTTCGCCACCTGCACGTTCGGCGCAGCCGGGCGGAGATCAAGATGCACGCCCTTCTCGCCGGCTTCATCCGCGCGGTCCGGCGTGAGCACGGCGACGACATATCGCTGGCCGCATCCGTGCTGCAGAAGCGCGCGTTGTCGAGCGCGCGCTCGCTCGAACGGACGATCGGCCGAAGACTCGACGCGCTCGACTCGGAAGTGGACGAGCAGACGCCGCAGCTGCGCCTGCCGCTCTCCGACCCTTCGGGCGAGCTCACGCCGGCCGACGATGAGCCGGCGTGGAGCGCTGACTTGAAGCTTTCCAGCGCCGCAGTCGAGCGAGACCTGTTGCGTGAGGTGGCTGCCGCAGCGCGCATTGCGAGCCGCCGCGAAAGCAAGATTGCAGCGCTCGGGCGCCTTCTGCGCCGCGTTCGAGAGCCCGTTCTCGTGTTCACCGAATTCAGAGACACGCTCGTGCATCTCCGCGACTCGCTTGCCTGCCCGGTCGCGATTCTGCACGGCGGCCTCGACCGCGCCGAACGATCGGCGGCGCTGAACGCGTTCACCAGCGGACGCGTCGCGGCTCTCCTTGCAACCGATGCTGCCGGCGAGGGGCTGAATCTCCATCAGGGATGCCGCCTTGTCGTGAATCTCGAGCTGCCGTGGAATCCGATGCGGCTGGAGCAAAGGATCGGCCGCGTGGATCGGATCGGGCAGCGCCGGACCGTGCACGCCGTCCATTTCATCGCGAGGGACAGCGTCGAAACGCGCATCCTCGATCGGCTCCGCGACCGCGTCGCTCGCGCGCATCACGACATTGGCGCCCCTGATCCAATCGGTCTCGACGACGAACGCGTCATCGCCCGGTTTGCGATCGGCGCGATGCCGGGGGCGGCCGTTGTCGACGCGTCTCCAGCGCCACCGCTCGATGTTCCGGATCTCCAGCTTGACGCAATGTGCGAAGCAGCGCGGATCACCGCGTCGCGGGCGCGCGCGCTGGACTCGGATGCCGCGCAGAGCGCTCTCCTCGAGAGCACGGCGCCATGGATCGCCACCTCTCGACGGCGAGCGACTCGCGAGGCGCTTGCCGGCCAGACGCTGCTCATCTACGAGGCGACCATGGAAGACGGCGTTGGCCGAATCGCCGATTCGATGTTGGTGCCGGTGATGTGCTCGCCTCGAATCGCAACGTCGGCGCTCGATGGCGCGCCAGCGTCGGCGTCACGTGAGGTGCCGGCGCGGGTCGAACGTGCGCTGCGGGCGTGGCGCGACGAAGCGCGACGCACACATGTCGCCTTCACGTCCACACGCCTCGAACGCGAACGCGCGATCGCTGCGCCGGCGACCGCTGAATCAGTGCTCGTCCAACCCGGGCTATTCGATCATCGTGTAGTGAAACGGAACGAAGAGCTGGCTGCCGCAAATGAGGAGGAGAGCGGCGAACGAAGCCGGCGCCTCGCGATGATCGTGCAATCTGCGATCGTCGTTCACCAGGACGCGCGCCTGCTGCTCGCACTCACGCCGTAGCCATGCTGCCCGGCTTCGGCGGTCACCTCATCTCGGAGTTGTTTCTCGAGCGGCATCTACTGGAGCGCGACGCGATCGCCGACGGCGCCGGGAGCGCACGACGTGCGCTGATCGCCTGGCGCAGGAGGAGCGCAGACCTCGGCCCGGCATCGAGCGTCCGGGCCATGCTCGAAACGGGCGCGGCGCCGCTCGTCGCGCTGCTCGGTGGCGATCCGCCTTCTTCTATTGAGCCGTTCGGTCGCGGCGTTACGACCGTATCGCGTTTCAACGGAGCGGCAGTCGCGCTCCTCGTCACGACATGGGGGGCGCACCTCGATACGTTGTGGCGCTCGGCCGTTACGGCGGCGATCAAGTACTCCGCAGCCTGGTCACTCCTCTTCAACGGCTCCCATCTTCGCATCGTCGACGCCCGCCGCCTCTACTCGAACCGCTTCGCCGAATTCGATCTGGACCTTGCGGCAGACGATGAGCGGGCGTTTGCAGCGCTGTGGTCGCTCGTGCGTGCGGAAACGTTTTCTGAAGGCCCGGCCGGATCTCAGCTCGATGCGCTCGTGCGTGCTTCGGAAGGATTCGCGTCGGGGGTGTGCCGTTCGCTGCGAGAAGGGGTGCTCTCGGCGTCGAGCGACGTGCTCGGAGCGCTGATGGTGCGGCGGGGCCGACGTGAGGTGCCGGAAGTGGACGCGGCGTTCGAACAGTCGCTCACCATTGTCTATCGCCTCCTCTTCTTGCTGTTCGCAGAGGCGCGCGGCCTCGTTCCCTTGTGGCACCCCGTTTATCGCGAAAGTTACAGCGTCGAAGCGCTGCGCGCGACGGCGGAGCAGCCGCACGGTGCGACCGGATTATGGGACGCCCTGCGCGCGATTGGCCGCCTGGCGCACGGCGGCTGCCGCGCCGGCGATCTTCGCGTGACCGCGTTCAACGGACGGCTGTTCGCGCCGTCCCGGACGCCGCTCGCCGAGCGCCGCGATCTGGACGACGAGGCCGCCCGACGCGCAATCGTCGCTTTGTCGACACGTTCCGGCGCCGACGGCGGCGGGCGCGAGCGCATTGCGTACCGCGATCTGGGCGTCGAGCAACTCGGAGCGGTGTACGAAACGCTCCTCGATTTCGAGCCGCGGGTCGCGCCGACGACGAGATCGCCTAGAACCGCACGAACGATCACGCTCACGCGCGGTTCGGTTCTCCGGAAGGAAACAGCCAGCTTCTACACACCGCAACCGCTGGCCGATTACCTCGTGCGCCGGACGCTCAGCCCGCTCACAGCGGCGGCGACGCCTGACCGCATCCTCCAGCTGCGCATCGTCGACCCGGCGATGGGCAGCGGCGCGTTTCTCGTGGCGGCATGTCGCTTCCTTGCAGGCGAGTACGAATCGGCGCTCGTTGCGGCCGGCGGCTGCCAGCGAGGGGACATCGGCGAAACTGAGCGTGCCGCCATTCGGCGAACCATTGCGGAGCGATGTCTATACGGCGTCGACCTGAATCCGACGGCCGTCCAATTGGGCCGGCTGTCGTTGTGGCTCGCGACGCTTGCGGCCGATCGGCCGCTGACGTTTCTCGACCATCGGCTCGTCGCGGGCGACAGTCTGCTCGGGGCGTCCGTTGCCAGCCTGCGGAACGCCCCGCGACCTGCAAGGCGCGGTTCGATCGAAACACTTCCGCTCTTTCCCGGCGCTGCGGCGCAGGCCGCTGTGGCTGGCGCGCTGCCAGTCCGATTTTCGCTCGAGACGGTTCCTGACGACACGCTCGAGCACGTGCACGAAAAGGAACGGGCGCTCGCCGCCCTCACGGCGCGCGGCTCCGCGTTGTCAAAATGGAAACGCATCGCGGACGTCTGGTGCGCAGGCTGGTTCACATCGAGCGTGGCCGAGGTACCGTGGCGCGCGTTCCCGGATTTGTCGGATGCAATCCTCTCCACCGGCACGCTTCCTCCACAAACCTCCGCGAGATATTTGGAGGCGGCCGAGCGGATTGCCGCGCGTCATCGCTTTCTTCATTGGGAGCTCGAATTTCCAGAGGTCTTTTTCGACGCCGCCGGCGTCCGTCGGCCGGACGGCGGGTTCGATGCGGTGATCGGCAACCCGCCCTGGGACATGCTGCGGGCCGACACCGGGTCGAGCGACCGCCGCGACAGATCACGCGACGACCTGTCGGCCGTTGTGAGGTTCACGCGCGAATCCGGAGTCTATGCGGCGCAATCCGCCGGGCATGCGAATCGTTATCAGCTCTTCACCGAGCGGGCGCTCGCGCTGACCAGACCGGCCGGGCGCGTCGGTCTCGTACTACCGGGCGGCTTCGCCATCGATCGCGGCAGCGCTGCGCTCAGACGCATGCTGCTGTCGAGGTCCGACGTGGACGCCATCGTCGGGCTCGACAATCGCCGCGGCGTGTTCCCGATTCACCGGAGCGTGCGGTTTCTGTTGGTCACCGCCACGGCGGGATCGGCAACGCGCGCGATCGCCTGCCGATTCGGTGAGCACGATCCGGCGTCTCTCGAGCAGATCGGCGACGAGCCGGCGGCCACGTCGACGTGGTTCAGGGTCGGCATCACCTCATCCCTTCTCGAGCGCATCTCGGGCGACGAGCTGACCATCCCCTGGTGTGAACACCCGAGCGACCTCTCCATCTCGGAGCGCGCCGCGGCGCTGTACGAGCCGCTTGGGAGCGAGCGCGGCTGGCGCGCGCGGTTCGGCCGAGAGTTGAACGCGACGGACGACAACGACGCGTTCGTTCCGGCTGGTGAAGGACTGCCGGTTGTCGGCGGCAAACATCTCAGGCCGTTTCAGGTCGACCTCCGAGCCGCCGAGCGGAGCATCCGGCCACGAGATGCGGCCGAGCGCCTCCCGGGCGGATTCCATCTGCGCCAGCGGCTCGCATACCGCGACGTCGCAAGCCCGACGAATCGTGTGACGTTGATTGCGGCTGTTCTGCCCGGCGGATGCGTGTCGACGCACACAGTCTTTTGTTTGAGAACACAGCTGTCGCTGCGCGATCAACACTTTCTGTGCGGCGTCTTCAACAGCCTGCTGATCAACTTCCTGGTCCGGCAGCGCGTGTCGACGCACGTGACGACCGCGATCGTCGAGCGGCTGCCGATTCCTACCTGCTCGCAGGCGCCCGACGCCTGCCGCGACATCGCGGCGCTCGCGCGTATGCTCGCGAAGAGGAACGACCCGCGGCTCTTCGGCGCACTCAACGCGCGCGTTGCGAGGCTCTATCAGTTGACGCGCGCGGAATTCGAACACGTGCTGAGCACGTTCCCGCTGATTCCACCAGAGGACCGCGACGAGTGCCTCAATGCGTTCATCGCGTCCGAAGCGCAAAGCCTACGAAGATGAATGGGCCGCAGAGTCACAGAGTCACAGAGATAAATGCCATTACGGCACGCGTCATCGGATCCGCCATCGAAGTGCACCGTGTGCTTGGGCCCGGTTTGCTCGAGACGATTTACGAGACGGCCCTCACCATCGAGTTCGACGAAGTAGGAGTCCGCTACGAACGGCAGGTGCCAATTCCGGCCTATTACAAGGGTCGAGCACTCGGAGATTACCGCGTCGATCTGATCGTCGAAGACCTCGTGCTCGTGGAAGTGAAGGCCGTCGCACACATCAATCCCGTCTTCGAAGCGCAGCTTCTGACGTACCTCCGGCTCACACGGCGGCACGTCGGCCTTCTGATCAACTTCAACTCGCGGCTGCTCAAAGACGGCATTCAGCGATTCGTCCTGTGACTCGCGTCGCACCTGCCCGCAAAGCGGGCACTGATCAGAAGACACGGCAGTGAAAACGAAAGCCCTATGATCAGTAGGCTCTCGTTTTCACTGCCGTGTCTTCTGATCAGACGCGACCGGCTCCGCCGGTCGGTGGTGCGACGCTCAACGTGACAGGCATTCCTCCGTGCCTCAGTGACTCTGTGGCCATTTTTCGCGTGATACAGTAAACCGCGTCTCCGAATGGCCAACTACGGCTTCGCCATCGATCTCCGGAAATGCATCGGATGCCACGCCTGCACCATCGCGTGCAAGGCGGAGCATCAGATTCCCGTTGGGGTGAACCGCTGTTGGGTCAAAACGGTCGAGAAGGGAACATTTCCCGACACCCGCCGATTCTTTTTTCCCGTGCTCTGCAACCAGTGCGACGAAGCGCCCTGCGCTCGCATCTGTCCGACGAACGCCCTCTTCAAGCGCCGCGACGGCATCGTCGATCTCCACGGTGATTCCTGCATCGGCTGCAGGGCGTGCATGGTCGCGTGCCCGTACGATCAGTTGTTCATCGACCCGAACACGCATACGGCCGAGAAGTGCAACTTCTGCGCGAACAGGGTGGAAAATGAGCTGCTGCCCGCGTGCGTGAGCGTCTGCCCGACCGAGTGCCGGATCTTTGGGGATCTCGACGATCCGACGAGTGAAGTCGCGAAGATTGCGCTGCGCGAAGCGATCACCGTGCGGAAACCCGAAAAGGGGACGCTTCCGAAAGTGATTTATATCGCCGCGGAAGAGAGCGCGATCCAGCCCGAGATGGCGACGCGGCCGTTCATCTATAAAGAAGGACAGGTCCTGCTGCGGCCGGTCGGATCGCCAGAGCCCGATTCGCGCCGCCCCGGCGAGCCGCGTGTCGATTACGACGTGCCGCACGGCAAGCCATGGGGCTTCGACATGGCCCTGTATCTCCTGACGAAGGGGATCGCGACCGGCGCGATGTTGCTCAGCGTGCTCCTGTGGCTGAGCGGCAGTGATACGGCTCTGACGCGCGTCGTCGGGCCGGCGATCTCGCTCATCTTCCTGACGATCACGGCGATCATCCTCGTGGCGGACCTCGAACGGCCCGAGCGGTTCTATTACATTCTCATCAAACCGAACTGGCGATCGTGGATGGTCTGGGGCGCCTATTTTTTGACCGCGCAGGGTCTGCTGACGACCGCCTGGATTGCCGCCGGCTGGTGGCAGTTGCGCGTGGGGCTCGAGGTGCTCGCAGTGCCGCTGATCATCTGCTCCCTCCTCGCGACGTGTTACACGGGATTTCTCTTCGCGCAGGGGTTGGCGCGCGACCTCTGGCAGGGACCCTTCGCCGCAATCGATCTCGTTGCGCAGGCGATCGTCGAAGGCGCGGCCGTCCTGATCCTCGCCGGCCTAGCGCCTGGCCTCACGACGATTTGGACGCTCGGATGGATTCTCGCAGCCGCTCTCGCAGTCCACGTGGTCTTCATCGTGTTCGAGAACGTCCTCGCGCCCAGCCCCACGCGTCATCACGAGCTCGCGGTTGCCGCAATCCGCACCGGCGCCTTTGCGCGCATCTTCTGGGGCGGCGCCATCGCCTGCGCGGTGCTCAGCGTCCTCGTCGCGCCGTCGGCGACGATGAATCAGGGCGGGATGGCGCTGGCGCTCGTCGCGGTGCTGGGGCTTGCGGCGAGCTTCGCGTGGGAATACGTCTGGGTCGAAGCCGGGCAGAGCGTGCCGCTCTCTTGATTCGTTGAATTGATTGATGCCGAACTTCAGATCTCACCCCGACCCCTCGACCTGGGATGACTACGTCGACTACGAGTCGACGAGCTGGCCGAAGAAAGACAAGCGGCATTACTGGATCATCCCGAGCATCTGCTTCAACTGCGAATCGGCGTGCGGCATCCTCGCCTACGTCGACAAGGAACAGCTGACCGTCCGCAAGATCGAAGGCAACCCACTCCATCCGGGCAGCCGCGGCCGCACGTGCGCGAAGGGCGTCGTCACGCCCAACCAGCTGGAGGACCCGGACCGCATCCTGTACCCGCTGAAGTGCGACGGCGAGCGCGGATCCGGCAAGTGGCGGCAGGTGTCGTGGACCGAGGCGCTCGATGACATCGGCGGACGCATCCGCAAGGCGATCATCGAAAACCGGCGTCACGAGATCATGTATCACGTGGGCCGGCCGGGCGAAGACGGCTACGCGAATCGCGTCCTTCAGGCCTGGGGCATCGACGGCCACAACAGCCACACGAACGTCTGCTCGTCGTCGGCTCGGCTGGGACATTTTCTCTGGTGCGGCAACGATCGGCCGTCGCCGGATTATGCAAATGCGCAGACGATCCTGCTGCTGTCGTCGCACCTCGAGACCGGCCACTACTTCAACCCGCATGCGCAGCGGATTATCGAGGGGCAGGCGAACGGCGCGACGTTGATCGTGATCGATCCCCGGTTGTCGAACACGTCCGCGAAGGCGAATTTGTGGCTGCCGGCGTACTCGGGAACCGAAGGCGCGCTGCTGCTCGCGATGGTCAACGTGCTGCTCGACGAGAAGCTGTACGACGCGGACTTCGTCCGCACCTGGGTGGATTGGAAAACGTATCTCCGTAAGGATCGGCCCGACCTGCCGCTCACGTTCGACAGCTTCATCGCGGCCCTCAAAGATCTTTACAAACAGTTCACGCCCGCGTGGGCCGCTGACGAGACCGGCGTGGCCGCGGAACAGATCGTTGAGGCGGCGCGCGCCATTGGCCGAGCGGGCAGCCGGTTCAGCACGCACAACTGGCGATCGGCGGCCGCCGGCAACCTGTGGGGCTGGCAGATTACGCGATGTCTGTATCTGCTCGTCGTGCTCACCGGATCGGTCGCGACGAAGGGCGGCGTTGGGCTGCACCTGTCGAACAAGTTCGTCCCGAAGCATCCCAATCCGCCGTCGGCGCCGGGCTACTGGAACGAGCTGCTGTTCCCGCGCGAATATCCGCTCGCCTTCTTCGAGATGAGCTTTCTCCTCCCGCACTTCCTCAAGGAAAAGCGCGGCAAGCTCGACGTCTACTTCACACGCGTCTACAACCCCGTCTGGACAAATCCGGACGGCTTTTCGTGGATGGAGATGCTCCGAGATCCCGGCACCATCGGACTGCACGTCGCGCTCACGCCGACGTGGAGCGAAACCGCATGGTTCGCCGACTACATCCTGCCGATGGGTCTCGGCACCGAGCGCCACGACACGATGAGCCAGGAGACGCATGCGGCGCAGTGGCTCGGCTTCCGTCAGCCGGTGCTGCGCATCGCACGCGAGAAGCGCGGCGAAACAGTGAACGCCACGTACGAAGCGAACCCGGGCGAAGTCTGGGAGGAGAGCGAGTTCTGGGCGGCTCTCACGTGGCGCATCGATCCCGATGGCGCGCTCGGCATTCGTAAGTATTTCGAATCACCATATCGGCCGGGCGAGCCGGTCACGATGGACGAGTACTACGGATGGATGTTCGAGAATTCCGTTCCCGGCCTGCCCGACGCCGCGGCGCGCGAAGGGCTGACGCCGCTCTCCTACATGCGCAAGTACGGCGTGTTCAAGGTGAAGGACAACGTCTACAAGCCGCAGGAGGAACCACTCGCGCCCGACGCGCTTGCAGGCGCGACGATCGATCGCGAAAACGAGATCGTGCTGAAAGACGGCAAGCCGATCGGGGTGCTGGTGAACGGCGTCGCGTTGGCTGGCTTCACCACGCCGTCTCGCCGCCTGGAGTTCTACTCGCAGACGCTCGTCGACTGGGGATGGCCGGAGCACGCGGTGCAGCGATACGCGCCCGGCCAGGTGCACTGGCGCTCGCTGAATCGGGAGGAAGGCGAATTCGATCTGCTGCCGAACTTCCGGCTGCCAACGCTCGTCCACACCCGCTCGCCAGTGAAATGGCTGTACGAGATCTCGCACAACAACCCGCTGTGGATCGCGACCCCAGACGCGCAGCGCTACGCGATACGAAGCGGCGACCTCGTCAAGGTCAGAACACGCATTGGCTATTTCGTCACGCGCGCGTGGGTCACCGAAGGCATTCGGCCCGGCGTCCTCGGCATGTCGCACCATCTCGGACGATGGCGGCTGGATGAGGAGAAGGGCAATCGGAACGCGTCAGCGCTCGTGAAGATCGAGCAGAGCGGATCGGGCTACAAGGTGTCGCAGATACACGGCGCGATGCCGTTCGCGAGCAGCGATCCGGACAGCTCGCGCATCTGGTGGAGCGAAATCGGCGTCCACCAGAACCTCACGTTTCCGGTGCAACCGGACCCTGTGAGCGGAATGCACTGCTGGCATCAGCGCGTCACGCTCGAGAAGGCATCGGCCGACGACAAGTACGGCGACATCTTCGTCGACACAGCCAAATCGCACGAGGTCTACAAGGAGTGGCTGGAGATGACCCGCCCGGCTCCCGGTCCGGGCGGCCTTCGGCGACCGCTCTGGTTCGATCGCCCGCTCCGTCCGGTGGCGGAAGCATACGAACTGAGAACTGAGAACTGAGAACTGAGAACTAAACGGCCACCTACAGCTTCTTGTGAAACAGCACCGCGGCGACGGCGCCTGCCACGAGCTCCATCAGCACGATCGTGGTCAGCAGCGTGAACGGCCAATCGCGCGCGATGACGTATTCGACGATCGACAGCACGACGCGGGCGGCCGGCGTCGCAATCAGCAGCAGAATCCCGACGTTCAGCAGCATCAGGCCGGCGCCGGGCACCACGAGCGACAGCAGGAGACCAGCCGCGAGGCAGATGCTGCTCGTCGTGACACCAATGCGCAGCACACGCCCGATGAGCAGCTCGAGGCCGGCGTCGCTCATCGCATCCCTCGCGCGAACATCACCACCGCGACCGCGCCGAGGACCACAGCGAGCAGCAGCTTCAACGACTGAATCGCCATGTGCGGCGACGCTTTGAGGCCGAAGAAGGATCCGAGCTGCACGCCGAGGATCGCGGCTGCCGCGGCGGTCGGCAGCAATTGACCGTTGACGTAATACACGATCACGCCTGCCGTCGCGGTCACGCCGATCATGAACGCGCTCGTGGCCGCCGCGGCACGCAGCGGCATGCCGCACCAGCCGTTCAACACGGGCACTTTGATGACGCCGCCGCCGATCCCGAGCAGCGACGACACGTTGCCGGCGACGAAGGACGCACCGAGCGCGAGCGGTATGCGCTTGATCTGGTAGGTCACCGTGCCGCCGCTTTCCTCGTCGTGGAAGCGGCCGCCGAGGCGGCCGGGATCGGCGTTCGGATCGAGGATCACGTTACGCCGGCGCGATCGGGCCACCGTCGCCACCGCGATCGCGCCCGTCACGACGCCGAATAGCTTCTGCAGCGTCGACTGAGCGAGCATCTGCACGGTGAGCCCCCCGAGAACGCTCCCTGCGGCGGTGGCGACTTCGAGGACCATGCCGAACCGGAAGTTCATCAAGTGCTGGCCGGCCTTGCCGGCCGTGACGGTGCTCGACGTCGCGATGACGGTCGCCAGGCTGATCGCCGCGGCGACGCTGATGGGAAAACCGAGGCCGATGTTCAGCAGCGGCACGAGAAACACGCCGCCGCCGATGCCGAGCAGCGCGCCGAGGCCGCCCGCCGCGGCACCGGCGGCGAAGATCACCAGCGCAAGCGCCGGCGTGACGATCGGCATTATCGCCACGAGGCCGTGGCCCGCGCGTCCGTCATTTCGAGAATTTCCGCGTCTGCGCGAGATACCGCGTCGCCTTTTCGATCGCGAGCGCCTCGGCTTCCTGGCGCGTCGACCCGTCGGCGCGCGCGAACCGCGCGCCGGGATCGACATTGGCAATCGTGCAGTGATACACGTCGCCGAGTTTGTAGGTCTCGATCGAAACGGGCCAGCCGGCGAGCTCCTCCTGCCGGAGAGAGTACTGTTCTGGTTTCATCAGGTGCATCCACTAACCGCGGAGATCGCAGAGATTGCAGAATCAATTTGGCTCTGCGTGCTCCGCGCGCTCTGCGGTTGCTGTTACCTTTCGACAGGCGCGCCCACGAGATTGCCCCACTCGGTCCACGAACCGTCGTAGTTCTTCACGTTCTCGAACCCGAGGAGGTACTTCAGCACGAACCACGTGTGGCTCGAGCGCTCGCCAATTCTGCAGTAGGCGATCACGGGTTTGTCGGCCGTGATGCCCTGCGCGGCATACAGCGCTTTCAGTTCGTCGTACGTCTTGAACGTCCCATCGTCGTTGCACGCCTTCGCCCACGGGATGCTCTTCGCACCGGGGATGTGGCCGCCGCGCTGACAGGTTTCAGGCAACCCGGGCGGCGCGAGGATCTCGCCGGTGAATTCCTGCGGGCTGCGCACGTCGACGAGCCCGGCTGATTTGTTCTTCATGACCTGCTGCACTTCGGGCAGATACGCGCGCAGCGACAGATCCGGTCCGCTCGCCTTGTAGGTCGTCTTCTTGAAGGACGGCTTGTCGGTGCTGAGGTCGCGGCCTTCGGCGAGCCACTTCTTGCGGCCGCCATCCATGATTCGAAGGTCGTCGTGCCCGTACATCTTCAGTTGCCAGAACGCCCAGGCGGCGAACCAGTTGTTGTTGTCGCCGTAGAGGACGATCGTCGTTTTGTTGTCGATGCCGCTATTGCCGAGAAGCTCTTCGAGCTTCTTCATCGGCACGATGTCGCGCACGAGCGTGTCGCACAGATCGCTCGTCCAGTTCCAGCCGGCCGCGCCCGGCACGTGGCCTTGATCGTAGGCGGTCGTATCCACGTCCACTTCGACGACGCGGACGCCCGTGTCGGTGGCGTGCTGCGCAACCCAGTCGGTTGTGACGAGCACGCCAGGCAGTGTGTTGCCAGCCATATTGCCGTCTCCTTTCTCAGAACATCAAGAGAGCAATCTTAGCAGGGCGCCAGCCGTGTAATATAGCCGCCCTATGAGAACCGCACTCTGCGTGCTCGTGTCCTGCTTTCTCGTCGGGCTCGTCGTGGCGGCGCAGTCGCGGCCCGCATCGCCAGATTTCACGGCGGCTCGCGATGAAGTGGCGCGGACGCTCTCGGCGCTCGTCAAAATCGACACGAGCAACCCGCCAGGCAACGAAACGAAGGCGGCGACGCTGATCAAAGAGATGCTCGACAAGGAAGGCATCCCGTCCGAGCTCTTCGAAGCGCAGCCGGGCCGCGCGAACCTCGTCGCGCGCTTGAAAGGCAGCGGCGCGAAGAAGCCGATTCTGCTGATGGGCCACACCGATGTGGTCGGCGTCGAACGCGATAAATGGACCTTCGATCCCTTCGGCGGCACGATCAAGGACGGCTACGTATACGGACGTGGGTCGTCCGACGACAAGGGGATGACGTCGGCGTGCCTCGAGGTGTTCCTGCTGCTGCATCGCCTGAAGGTGCCGCTGCAGCGCGACGTGATTTTCCTCGCCGAGGCGGATGAGGAGGCCGGCGGCGGTTCGGGCATCAACTACATGGTGCAGAACCACTGGGACAAGATCGAGAGCGAGTTCGCGTTGAACGAAGGCGGCACGATCCACGAGAAAGACGGCAAGGTCCAATATGTCGGCGTCGCGACGACCGAGAAGGTGCCGCGCGGCATGACCGTCCGGGCGAAGGGCACGAGCGGACACGGATCGATGCCGCGGCTCGACAATCCGATCACGCATCTGGCGGCGGCGATCGCGAAAATCGGGAACTGGCAGCCGCCGATGCGATTGAACGAAACGACGCGCG
>Ga0105240_10004811_pt1 | contig 20350 bp, 20 predicted proteins | sample KBSC54metaG_FD_80426 | JGI IMG/M metagenome (GOLD analysis project Ga0105240, IMG submission 80426) | Corn rhizosphere microbial communities from Kellogg Biological Station, Michigan, USA - KBS C5-4 metaG | ecosystem: Host-associated > Plants > Roots > Rhizosphere > Soil | place: Michigan, USA... | reverse complement strand
GCCAGGTCCTACGACGCCCTCCTGGACGCCACCGCCGAGCTGCTCGACACCTACGCACCAGACGAATGCCGCAACTACTTCGCCAACTCAGGCTATGGAGTCGTCTAAATCCAATCCGCTCTAATTCGCGCGTCGTCGCCGATCGTGCGTCCTTCGAGACGGCCGCTCGCGCGACCTCCCCAGGATGACGCGGATGGTGGCGCGCCAGAAAATCTCGTCATGCTGAGGAGCGTCCGCAGGGCGCGTCTCGAAGCACGCAAGATCCCTACCGCGCGATCTCGATCAGCACGCGGCCGGCGGTCGCCCCGATCTCCGCCACCCGCATCGCTTCCTCGTACTGCTCGAACGGGAAGCGCGCGCCGATGGCCGGCTTCAGCTTGCCCTCGCCGTAGAGGCGGAACAGGGTCTGGACGTTCTCGGCATAGGTCGAGGCCTCGTAAATCCCGAACTGGCGGATATCGACCCCCACCAGCGAGGCGCCCTTCAGCAGCGCCAGGTTGGTCGGCAGGGCCGGGATGCCGCCCTGGGCGAAGCCGATCACCAGGTGCCGGCCCTTCCAGGCCAGCGACCGGAACGCCGGCTCGGTAGCCGAGCCGCCCACCGGGTCGACCACGACGTTCACGCCCTTGCCCTCGGTCAGGGCCTTGATCTGGTCGCGCCAGTCGCCGGCGCCGCTGTCGACGGCGTGGTCGGCGCCGCAGGTCAGCGCGAGCGATCGCTTGGCCGCGCTGGAGGCCGACGCGATCACCCGGGCCCCCAGCGCCTTGGCCAGTTGCACCGAGGCTGCGCCGACCGCGCCGGCCGCGCCCAACACCAACACGGTCTCGCCGGCCGCCACCTGCCCGCGGTTGACCAGGGCGTAGTAGGCGGTGGTGTAGCTGACGCGGAAGATCGATCCGTCGTCGAAGCTCATGCCGCCCGGGATCGGCCGCACGAAGGACGCGGCGAACACGCCGCGCTCGGCGAAGCAGCCGCCGAAGCCGCCCGCCATCACCCGGTCGCCGGGCTTCACGTGGGTCACCCCCTCGCCCACCGCCTCGACCACGCCGGCGCATTCCGTGCCCGGTGTGTAGGGCAGCGGCGGCTTCAGCTGGTAGCGGCCGGCGGTGATCAGCACGTCGACGAAGCTGACGCCGGCGACCTTCACGGCCACGAGCACCTCGTCCTTGCCCGGCGCCCGCACCGGGAGGGTCTCGATGCCGACGTGCTCCGGCGAGCCGTAGTCGCGGGCGACCACCGCCCGGGTCGTAGCGCCGGCCTGAACCATCTGCGATCCTCCAGCTTGCCGACGCTATTCCGACAGCGAGGCGTTGCCGCCCAGCGGCTCGGTCCGGTGCGTCTCGACGATCCGCAGCCGGGTCAGGCGCAGCGTCTTGATGTACCAGCGCCCGTCCACCTTCTCGTAGGTCTCGTGGTAGTGGCCCTGGCCGCGGCGGTTGTTGCTGGGGCTGTCGATGATGTCCTCCATCGCCCAGATCCCCGTCGCCGTGGTCGGCGAGGTGATCTCGATTTCCGCGGTGTGGCCGTGGTGGACCGTGACCGTCTCGTGTCGCGTCGCGCGGACCATCTCCATGATCGCCTGGCGTCCGGTGGTGCGCATGCGGGTCTTCCCGTCACGGCCCCAGGTGGAGACGGCCGTGTCGATGGCGAGCTCGGCGTCCTCCGCAAAGGTCATCGCCCAGTCCTCCCACTGCTTGGTGTCCAGCAGCCGGAAATAGCGGCCCTTCAGGTTGCGGATGGCCTCGATGGCGAGCAGCTCTTCCATGTCATTTCCCCCTTGGCTTCGGCGTGGACCGGCGGGCGACAGTATCAAGTTACCCGGCCCCGGGAGCGAGCCGGCGGGCCGCGGAATATCGGACAATGTTGACGCTTCGCGCCACGCCCCGCCAGCGCCGGCTTAAAACCCTGCCGGGGCTGGGCTATTGGCTCAAGACGGCGAAGCCACGCCGCCCGATAGAGGGTGGAGACGCCATGACCCGCCGACTTTCGCTCGGCTACCTGATGCTGCCCGGCCTGGCCCCGCCCGAACTGGCGCGGATCGCCGCGGAGGTGGGCTGCGGCGGGATCAGCGTCTCGGCCGCGCTGACCACCATGATGACCAGCCAGGCCTCGCTGCTCGACGACCCGCGCCTGCGCCGCGAAACCGGCGAGACGCTGCGCGGCTGCGGCGTGAGCCTCGACCTCGTGGAGGGCGTCTCGGTCGCGCCGGAGACCGACCTCGCCCGCGCCCGGGCGGCGCTGGAGGTGATGCGCGAGCTCGGGGCGAGCCGCTTCAACCTCTCGGTCTGGGAGACCAATCCGGACCGCGTCTCCGACCTGATGGACGGGTTCTGGCGGATCGGCGAGGACCTGCAGATGCGGATCACCATCGAGTTCCTGCGGCTGTCTCAGGTGCGCACCCTGCAGGACGCCGCGGCGCTGGCTACGTCGGGGCGGTATCCCGGCCTCCAGATCCTGGTCGATGCGCTGCACCTGGCGCGCTCGGGCGGCACGCCGGCCGACGTGGCCGCGCTCCCGCCGGAGCTGATCGGCTTCTCGCAGATCTGCGACGGGCCGGCCCAATCGCCCGGCCACGAGGCGTACCTCCACGAGGCCATGAACGAGCGCCAGATCCCCGGCGAGGGCGAACTGCCTCTCCGTGCGCTGCTGGCCGCGCTCCCACCGGAGGTGATCGTGGCCCTGGAAGTCCCGATGCGCAGCCGCGCCGAGGCCGGCGTCACCCCGCTGGAACGCGCACGCCTGGCGGCCGACGGCGCGCGGCGGGTGATGGCATGACGCCCCGCAGTGCTGTCCCTTCTCCCGCGGGGGGAGAAGGAACGACGCGTGCGCCTACGCCCAGCGCACGCCACCATCGAGGTGCAGCAGTTCGCCGGTGATGTAGGCGGCGGAGTCCGAGGCCAGGTAGACCGCGGCGCTCGCCACCTGGCTTGCCTTCGCCACCGTCTGCGGCAGCACGCCCGTCTTGAAGATCTTGCCGCGCAGCGCCGCCTTCTCCGGCGGCAGGTTCACCATGCCGCCCAGCTGCGGGTGGAAGCGGCTGCCGCTGCTGGACGCCTCGCCAGGATCGTCGGGGCGGGTGGCGTAGGGGGCGATGGCGTTCACCGTCACGCCGTATTCCCCGACCTCCACCGCCAGGATGCGCGTGAAGCCATGCACCGCGGCCTTCGCGGCCGAGTAGATCGACAGGTAGCGGTCGCCGATCACCCCCGACATCGAGCCGATGTTGATGATCCGCCCCTGCCGCCGCTCGATCATCCCGGGCAGGAACTGGCGGGTGCAGTAGAGGGTGGTCATCAGAGTCAGGTCTATGTCGGCGCGCCAGGTCTCCGGTTCGGACTCGGCGAACGGCCCCAGGTCCGTGTTTCCCCCGACATTGTTCACCAGCACGTCGGCCGGCCCGAGCGCCTCGCTGACCGCAGCGCGCAGCGCCTTGACCTGCTCGTAGTCGGTGACGTCGCAGGCGCGCCACAGCGCCGCCGGCGCCCCGGCCGCCCGCGCGGCCTCGGCGATCGCCGCCCCCAGCGTCTCGTCCCGGCCGACCACCGCCACCTTCGCCCCTTCGGCGGCGAAGGCCATCACCGCGGCCCGGCCGATGTTCACGGTGGCGCCGGTGACGATGACCACACGTCCCGCAAGTCCGGTCTCCATGCCTCGCCTCCTTGGCCCGATCTAACCCACGGCCGCGCGCAACCCGCCGACGATACGCTGGACCCGTTCCAGCGGCGTCAGGCCCCTCAAGCCGGGCGCCCGCCAGGGCACCTCGACCCCGATCGGGATGGCCGGCAGGGCCTCGTAGAAGGCCCGCACCGGGAATGCCCCCTCGCCCGGGACCAGCCGATTGAACGAACCTTCGAGCTTGCGCTCCTCCTCGGTCACCGACGCCGGCCCGTCGCAGACCTGGGCGTGCGCGACCAGGCGCGGGTCGACCTCGCCGATCTGCGCCGGCGAGCCGCCGGACCGCGTCAAATGCAGCAGGTCGACTACGACACCCGCGTTCGTCTGGCCCGAGGCGCGCGCCAGCTCCGCCGCGGCATGCAGCGAGCCGACGACGTTGTACGAGATGAACTCGATGTTGACGCGCAGGCCGCAGTCGGCCGCCGCCTGGCAAAGCTCGACGAATTTCTCCAGACGGCGGCCCGGCTCAGCGATGTCGCGGAAGAGGGCGGTGGCGCTGACCGCCCCGAGCGCCGCCCCGGTCTCCAGCGCCGGCCGGAACTGTGAAACGTCGGTGTCGGCGGCTAGGATGAAGACCTCGAGGTTGAGCGGCCGCACGCCGCTGTCGGCAAGGCGGCGCGCCAGCTGCCCGGCCGCGGCCCGCTCGACCATGCAGGCGGCCGGCAGCTGGGGCCCTGCCGACTGGACCCAGAAGCTGAGGAACCGGCAGCCTGTCGCCGCCGCGATGTCCACGGTCTCCTCGGCGGGACAGTCCAGCACGGTCAGGGGCTCCAGGCAGAGCCGGCCGGCCAGGCTGGCGCCCGCATCGATCGCTTGCGTCATCGCCGTCCACCTCGCGAGTGCCGGCGCGAGTATTTTGCCTTCAGGGCGCAGGGTCGATCCCCTTCGACCCTGAATATCGGACAAATTCGAGCCTTCGCGCCGCTGGCGGCGGCGTCAACTCGCGGCGGCGACCACCGGCTGAGCCTTCGTCCCGAACAGCAGGCGTGTGGCGAGCAGCATCAGCACGACCACCACCGCGGTGAAGCCGATCGCCCATGCCATGGCGAAGCGCAACGACGTGCCGCCGCCATAGTAGTCCGAGAGCACCCCGACGAAGACCGGGCCTATGGCGAAGCCGAACACGTTGGTGGTCAGCTGCATGATCGACATCGCCGCCCCACGAAGGCGCGGCGGCGTCCGGGTCATGAACAGCGAGTAGGTCGGCGGCGCATAGCCCATGCGGCAAAGGTCGCCGATAATGATGCAGACGATGGCGACGACGACGCTGCCGGTGAACAGCATCCAGAAGCCGGCGATCATCGAGATCGTCGAGGCGATTGCCACCAGCCACAGCGGCCAGCGCCTGTTCAGCCCCTGCAGGCGGTCGGACAGCCAGCCCTGCAGCGGGGCGCCGACCATGGCGCCCAGGCCGCTGGCGAGGCCCAGCACGAGCCCCGCCTGCTTCAGGTCGAGATGGTGGATGCGGATGAAGAACGACCCCAGCCAGGCGGCGATCGACAGGTTGATCATGCCCAGACACGCACAGCCGAGAATCAGGACGACCAGGCCTGGCGTCCGCCAGAGGAACTGGAAGACCTCGTGAACCTTCGGCGCGACGCCGACGTGTTCCGCCGCCTCAGCCCCGCCCCGCCGCGGCTCCCGGATCGTGGTCAGCATGACCACCGCGAGGATCAGGCCGGGCACGCCGGCGATCAGGAACGCCGCCCGCCACCCGTAGGTCGCGGCGACGAACCCGCCGACTGTGCCGGCCACAAGCTGGCCGAGCGCCTGGCTGATGTAGAAGAGACCGAGCGCCCTGCCGCGTTGCCGCTCCGGGAAGATGTCGGTGATCATCGACATGGCCGCCGGCGCCGCGCCCGACTCGGTCACGCCGATGCCGACGCGGGCCGCCACCAGGTGGAGATAGGACCGGGCCATGCCGCTGAGGGCCGTGAACGCGCTCCAGCCGACGATGATGGCGGCCAGGAAGTTGCGCCGGTTGACCCGGTCGGTGATCCAGCCCACCGGCAGGACCGTCAGCGAGAAGGAGATGGCGTAGGCGAAGCCGGTGAAGGCCCCCAGCTGGCTGTCTGAAAGCTTGAACTCGTGCCGGATCGGCTCCAGCAGGATGTTCGGCATGTTCCGGTCGATGGCGTGGCAGCCATAGACCAGCGTCAGGACCGCGCAGGCCCACCATTGCGCGGCCACGCTGCCGTAGGCGGCGCGGCCGCTGACGGCCGGTTCGTCGGCGGGTTCGGTCATTCGGTTCCTGAGAAAGCCGGCCCGTCGGCCGGGGCTTTGGTCTCGCAGACTTTCCGGAAAGCGGGGCGTCCGTTCCCTGCCCTGACGCCCATCGGCGAGACATCCTTTGTTGCAGTCTAGTTACCCGCCAACCACGGCAGACGTCCAGAGACGAGGGTGACGCAGCCGCCCGCCGGGCAAGCCCGCTACGCCGCCGGCCCCTCGAGCTCGATGTCGTAGTTCGAAAGATAGGTCTCGAAGTACGGCCGCAGCGTCTCCTTGCTCAGGCCGTACTGCTCGAGCCTGTAGGCGTGGGTGACCCACTTGCCCTGCGGGTTTTCCGCCAGCCAGGCGCGCATGCCCGCCTCGACCTCTGGCGTGAACTCGTCGCCCAGCCAGTCGTAGATCTTGCGCACCGCGCCCAGCGGATCGCGGACGATCTCGGCGTAGGAATGGTCGAACAGTTGGCCCTCCGGGATGCGCGGCCGCGCCGCGATCACCCGGTCGACATGCTGGGACATCTGGTACGGGTAGGTGCGGGCGATGTGCCCGATATCGGGCGCACCCATCGTGCGGCCGTGGGTGTTGGCGATCAGGCTGCAGAGCGAGCCGGTCGCAGCATAGGGGTCGCGGTGCGTCCAGATCATCCGTGCGTCCGGATAGGCCTTGATCAGCCATTCGATGTGCAGCGAGTGCGACGGCATCTTCAGGTTCCAGACACCGCCGGCCCTGTGCTGCAGCGCCTGCAGGAAACGCCGGTGGTAGTCGTAGGCGGTGCTCATGTCGCACTGGAGGATCCAGTCGGTGTAGGCCGGCATCGGCCCGTGCGCTTCCCAGAACAGCGACTTGAAGTCGTGCGCCTGGATGTGGGCGCACTCCACGGGGAACATCACCGAGATCGGCCGGAAGCTCGGCGCGTTCGGGTTGGCCGCGCGCGCCGCCTGCTCGGCCTCCCGGGCGGCCAGGGCGCGGGCGCCGGTCAGGAGCTCGTCCGGCGTCGGCGGCGGGATCGGGTCGTCGTATTCCCAGAGCAGCGGCGACCGCCGGCGCCGGTCGGTCGCCAGCAGGTTGCTGAGCAGGGTCGAGCCGGTGCGCGGCATGCCCAGCACCACCACAGGGGCCTCGATCGGCCGCTCCAGCACGTCCGGGTTGGCCGCGATGTAGGCGTCGATCTTCAGGCGGTTGGCGAGGTAGGCCACGACCCGGCTTTCGAAGTGCTCGACGCCCGCCGGCGTGAAGCGGTCCATCCGGTTGATCTCGGAGACCAGCAACGCCAGCCCGTCCCGGTAGCTTTCGCTGTGGAAGCTGTCGTGGCCCGCGCGCCTTCGCGCCAGATCGACGAGCTGGTCGAGCGGCTTCACCTGCATGCGTCGCGTCCGTAGGTCGCCCCGATCGTCGACATCAGAAGATGTTCGCCATCCAGCCGCCGTCGATGACGATGATGTCGCCGGTGTGGAAGGACGACGCGTCGCTGGCCAGGTAGGCGGCGATGCCCTCGAAATCCTCGGGCCGCCCGACGCGACGCAGCGGGGCCCGCTCCGTGAAGATCTTGTCCATCGCGCTGATGTCCTCGGCGGCGCGGCTGCGGCCGAGGTCGGTCTTGATGTAGCCCGGCGCGACCATGTTGGCCCGCACCCCGTGCTGGCCGAGATCGACCGCGATCCCCGTCATGATCGCCGCCAGGGCGCCTTTGGCGGCGCCGTAGTGGATTCGGCCCGGGACGCCGCGGAACACGGTCAGGCTGCCGCAGATGACCAGCGAGCCGCCCGGGTCGCCCGCCTCCGACCGCGCCACCATGTGCCGGCCCGCCTCCCGCAGGGTGTAGAAGGCGCCGTGCTGATTGACCGCCAGCAGCTCGTGGTAGGTCGCCGAGTCCAGCTCGATCAGCGACGGCGAGCCGTTCGAGATGCCGGCGTTGGCGAACACGCAGTCGATGCGCCCGAACGTCTCGACCGCCTCGAGCATGCCCTCGACGACCGCCGCCTCGGACGCCACGTCGATCGAGCGCGCCTCCACCCGGCCGCCGTAGACCGACAGCGCCCTGACCGCCTCTGCGTTCTTGGCCTCGCTGCGGGCCCACAGCATCACGTCGGCGCCCTGCCGCGCGCAGCCGCGGGCGAAGCCCAGGCCCAGGCCGCTGTTGCCGCCGGTGACCAGCACCACCTTGCCGGTCAGATCGAAAAGGCCGCGCTCCGGGTCCATCACAGCCTCTAGGCGGCCGGACGGCGGACGGGGTTGCGCGGCGCGCCCTGCAGGAAGGCGAGGCCGTCGCCCCGCGCCCACACCAGTTCGAGATAGTGGCCGCAGAGCGCCCGGGTATCGACATAGGCCACGTCGATCTTCCCCGGCACACCCGACCGGCTGGCGACGGTCAGGCCCTGACGCGCAACCTCCGCCTCCGCCGCGGCCCAGCCCTGCTCGCTGTCGATCATGCAGCCGATGTGGTGGAAGTTGATCCCGAAGCCTGACTTCGGCATGGCGTCGGCGTAGAGCGGCGTCGCGACGTCCTTCGGCTGGATCAGCTCGATCTGCACGTCGCCGGCCCAGGCGAGGCCGATCAAAGACGTGAACGGCAGGTTCGGGTTCATCGAGGCGGTGTCGATGGTCAGGAACTCCGAAACGCCGAAGCGGCTGGCGTAGACCTCGACGGCCGCCTCCAGGTCCGTGGTCACGTATCCGAGCTGGAAGAAGTTCCCGATCGTCAGCATCTGCCCGTCTCCTAGTGCGGCGCGCCGGAGACCGGCGCAGCCTCGACCTGCGTCCGGCGGCTGAAGTCCTTGCGCAGGGTGCGCGAGGCCATGAACGCCGTCACCGCCGCCGCCGCCGCCGAGAGGCCGATGGTCGCCATCGAATACCTCAGCGTCTCATCGCCGAAGCGCGGCTGCAGAAAGTCGTTGAGCACGCCGATCAGGAGCGGCGCCAGGCCGGTGCCGACCAGGGTCGACGCAAGGCCCATGAGCATGGACGCCAGCGCCCGCGCCCGCAGCGGCACGATGGTCTGGGCCATCGCATAGGACCCGGGAATGTGGAAGGTCAGCAGGAACTGGGTGGCGAACACGGCCGCGACGGCCACCCGCCAGTCCGAGCAGGAGACGAACACCAACGAGGGGACCACCGAGGCCAACGGCCCGAGTGCGGCGATCCACATGTAGGCGCGCACATCGCGCCGCCCGAACCGGTCGCCCAGGTATCCGCTCAGCAGGTTGCCGGTCAGCAGCGCTGCCGCGATGGCTCCGCCCATCGAGACGCCGACCACGGTGCGCGACAGGTGGTGCACGCGGATCAGCAGCGTCGGCCCCCAGGCGAACATCCCGTAGCCGATGAAGCCGCACAGGCCGACGGTGGCCAGGATCCAGCGATAGGTCGGGATCGCCATCAGGGCCTTCAGTCCCTCCCAGGTGGACATCGGCTCTGGATCCCTGACCAGGCCGTCCGCCTGGCCGCGGACCGGCTCGCGAACCGTCAGCAGCAGCACGGCCGCCAGCAGCAATCCCGGCACGCCGACGATCATGAAACTGGCGCGCCAGCCGAACACGTCCGACAGCCAACCGCCCAGGAAGATGCCCAGGCCGATCCCGACCGACTGCGAGCCGGTGTAGGTGGCGATGGCGGTGGCCCGGCCGCCGAGCTTGAACAGGTCCGACAAGATCGAATAGGCGCTGGGCGCCGCGCCGGCCTCGGCGGCGGCGATCCCGGTCCGCGTCACTGCGAGCTGCGTCAACGAGCTGACCACCCCGCCGAGCGTGGTCATCAGGCTCCAGAACGTCAGGCAGACGGCCAGCACCTGCTTGCGCGGGCGACGATCCAGCAGCCGCGCCACCGGCAACGCCGCCAATGCATAGAAGAGGGCGAACAGCGTGCCGGTGACGAAGCCCATCTCCTTATCGCTGGCGCCGAACTCCATCTTGATCGGCTGCAGCACGACGCTGATGATCTGGCGGTCGAGCTGGTTGAAGACGCCGATGACGCAGAGCACCGCCAGCACATAGTAGCGGCCCGAATTCGTCCATGATCCGGCCCGCGCATGCAGGTCGTCCGCCTCGTCGGTCAGCGCCGCCTCCCTGGGCACGCTCTGCGATTGTCCGCAGTCTCTTGGGCCTTCACTCCGCGAACTCGACGACGACCTTGGCCGCGTCGGCGGTGCGGGCAGTCTGGAACGCATCCAGCACGTTGTCGAACCCGAAGCGGTGGCTGATCATGATCTCGGCCTCCTTCGACAGCTCGCCGATCTCGGCCATCACCTTCGCCAGCTCGTTCGGATAGCCGATGGCTGCGGTGATGGTCATCTCGGACCGCAGGATGCGGTGGAAGTCGATCTCGATCGGCGTCCGGTACGACGAGGTGACGACCAGCTTCGCGTGCGTCTTCGCCATCTCGACGACTTGGCTCGGGACCTGCGGCGCGCCGGCCATGTCGAGGTAGATGTCGGCGTCGACCGCGGGTTCGCCCAGGACGTTGTGGGCCGGGCCGAGCACTTTCGTCAGCTCGGCGGCCAGGTCGCGGCCGTCGGGGTTGATCACATGGGCAGCGCCGAGCGCCTTGGCCCTGGCCAGGCGCTGCGGGTTGAGATCGACCACGACCAGATCCTTGATCCCGCGCCGACGCAGCCACACCGTCGCCCCCAGACCGATCGGTCCTGCGCCGAACACCACCACCTTCTGACCCGGCTGCGGATCGGCCCGCTCGACGCCGTGGCGCGCCACCGCCAGCGGCTCGGCCAGCGAGGCGGCGGCGAACGAGATGCCCTCCGGAATCGGGAAGATGCTGCGCCCGAGCTCGGCCTCGCGGACCAGCAGATAATCCGTGAACGCGCCCTCGGGGCCGCCGCATCCGATCACCGCGTTGGTCGACATCGGATTGATCACCACCCGCATGTCCGGGCTGACGCCTTCCACTTCCCGGCCGGCCATCCTCACCACGCCGGCCGCCTCGTGCCCGAGCGGCATCGGGCAGCGGCCGCCGGGGCCGTGCCGCAGCAGCATCAGGTCGGTGCCGCAGATCCCGCAGCAGCGAACCTTCAGGACGATGTCGCGTGGGCCGGGCTCGGGCATCGCGGCCTCGTCGACGCGCAGGTCCTCGATCCCGTGAAGGTTCACCTGCCGCATCCCGATCCTCCCGCGATTGACTTGGGGCGCCAGCTATCGCCTGCCCGCGCCCGTGGTCGAGGAAACAAGACGCGGAAATTCGGACATCCTTGCGGCTTTGCGCCACCCACCCGTCGGACAGGCCACGCCCTAGTGCCGTGAGCTGCTCCCGCAACCGCTGCGGGCGCGGGTGTCCTTGGGCCGATCGCCCGTCGCCCGCATGTAGGCGGACGAGAAGCTGGAGGTGCTGGCGAAGCCGAGCTGGGCGGCGATCTGCTTGATCGGCACGCGCCCCTCGGTGAGCATCTGCTGCGCCCGGGCCAGGCCCGCGGCCTTGATCCGCTCGCGCACCGTGGCCCCGGTTTCGCTCTTGAAGGCGCGCGCCAGGTGCCGCGTCGACATCTTGCAGAGCGCTGCCAGCTCGGCGACCCGCGGCAGCGGCTCGGGGCTGCGGATGCGCTCCTCGATCAGCCGCATCCGCCAGGGCGCCAGGCCGGAGGCGCCGCCGTCGGCCTCCCCGATCGCGCACAGGTGCCGCAGCAGATCGGCGGAGAGGGTGATCACCAGCGCATCCTTCAGCACCGGCGAGACGAAGCTCGGCTGGTCGATCTCCCGGCTCAGCCGGTGCATGTCGTGCAGCACGTCGGCATTCCTGATGTCGAGGCACTCGAGCAGCGCCCGGTCGCTGAGGTCGCCCAGGCGCCCGTCGAAGTTCGAGGCGTCGATGAAACAGCTCAGCGATCGCTGCCGCCCCGCGCCGCAGGTGCCTTCCAGGGTCATTCCGGGCGGGATGAACAGGATCATGCCGATCGGCTCGAACCGGCCGGCCGGCCAGCGCTCGATGTAGCGGCCGCGGGCCGGCGTCGGCCTCAGGGTCAGGCAGAGATCGATGAAGGCATGGTCTTCGCAGGCGCGGTCGGCATGCATCGGCTCCGGCCACTCGTGGCTTCGGAACTCGACGAGGGTGCGCGACGACGCGCAGCCGACGTTGAACGTCTCGAGGCTGGTCAAACCCGTCGCTCCTCCCCGATGTCGAGCGGCTTCGGTTGGCTAGAATAGGCCCGGAGGCTCGGGTCGCAAAGTTGACCTCCCGCCGCAGCCGTCTTCTCCCGTCCGCTCTGGGACAAGTCCGCTGCGAGGGGTAAGCTGAGGCTCAGGAGGAGGCGCAGGTGACGATCGAGTTGGACCACACCATCGTGCGCACCCGCGACAAGGTCGCCTCGGCGCAGTTCTTCGCGCACATCTTCGGCCTGGAAGCGGACACCAATCCCGCGCGGATGTTTGCCGGGGTGCCGGTCAACGACACCCTGACGGTCTACTTCGCCACCAGCCGCGAGGTCCCGTCCGCCCACTATGCCTTCCAGGTCGACGACGCGACCTTCGACGCGATCTTCGGGCGCATCGAGGGCGACGGCCTGGCCTATGGCAGCGGGCCGTTCCGGCCGGCGGTGTCGGACGGGCAGCTCTCCATGCGCGACGACGGCGGCCGGGCGGTCTACTTCGAGGACCCGAACGGCCATGTGCTGGAGGTGCTCACCGCGCGCCGCGAGGGCTACGAGCCCAGCCGGTAGAAGCGTACGGCATTGCCCTGGAACAGCTTCGCCTTCTCGGCGGCGCTGCAGCCGGCCGCGATGCGCTTGAAGGCGTTCCAGAGCACGCTGTAGCTGCAGGTCAGGCGATCGACCGGGAAGTTGCTCTCGAACACGCAGCGGTCGACGCCGAACGCCTCGATGCAGGTCTCGATGTAGGGCCGCCAGGCGGTGGCCAACTCCTCGGACCCCGCGCGGATCGCACGCTTGTCGAAGCCGAAGCCGCAGATCGCCATCCCCAGCCCGCCAAGCTTGACGCAGACGTTCGGGCTCTTCGCCAGCTCGCGGATCGCGCTCGCCCAGACCTGGAACACCTCGTCGCGCTGGCCCTTGTAAGGGCCGATGCCGAGCGGCCCGCCGACGTGGTTCAACATGATCGGCGCATCGGGGAAGGCGCGGGCCAGGGAGATCACGTCCGGCAATTGGGTGTGGAACTGCCAGGCCTCGAACGACAGCCCGTAGTCGGCCAGCTTCGCGAACCCCTCCCGGAACGAGGCCAGGCCGTAGAGCCCGGGCGGCGCGTTGGTGTGCGGGTTGCGGATCGTCTCGCCCGCGTGCCAGGCCCCCGAGGCGCGGATGCCGCGGAAACGGCCCTGACCGGCGACCACGTGCGCCTCCAGCACGCCGGCCGCCGCCGCGCCCATCTGCAGCTCCGCACGCCCGACGATGCCGGCGGCGACCTGGACGGAGCCGAACACCCCGCTCTCCGACATGGCTGCAAATCCAGCCACCGCCTCGGTCTCGGACACGAACTCGTAGCCGGGCGGCCGGCGCGGCGAATAGAAGGCGTGGCACTCGACGAACACCGTCTGCTCCACCCGGTGGCCGCTGGCTGCGATGTCGGCGGCCAGTTCCTCCAGCAGGTAGCGGTCCCAGCCCTCGCGGAGCCACAGGTGGTGGTGGGGATCGCAGATCGGGAGTTCGGGCTCCAGCGCCGGCTCATCGATCAGCGGCGAGTTCAGCAGGGCCACGGCGCGATCCTCCTCTTGTCGTTGGCGTCTCGCTACACCTGCGGGCGCCGGGGCGCCTAGGCTGGATGGATGGTCTGCCCCTTCACCCCGGACGGCCTGCAGGGGCTAAGGTTCACACGAGTCCCGCTCACCCCGACGAAGGTCGGGGCCCAGCGGGCTACCAGCCGGACGCCGGGTCTGCGAGCAACATTCTCGCTGTCGCCGCGGCGCAGGCGCTCGCGACCACCAGCGTACTGGGTCCCGCCCTCCGCCGGGATGAGCGGGTGTAAGGGGGAGGAGTTGCCTGACAGGCTTGACTTGTCATCGCCGCCAGAGGCGCGAATGGTGTCGAAAATCACGGGAGGATCATCGCGACATGGGCAGGAATCTCTTCGACCTCTCCGGCAAGATCGCCCTGGTCACCGGCGGCAGCCGCGGCCTTGGCTACGAGATGGTCAAGGCCTTCGCCGAGAACGGCGCCGACGTGATCATCGCCAGCCGCAAGCTGGAGAACTGCGAGACGGTGGCCGAGGAGGCGCGCAAGCTCGGCGTGCGCGCCATGCCCTACCAGGTGCACGCCGGGCGCTGGGACGAGATGAGCCGGATGGCCGACCACGTCTACCGCGAGTGGGGCCGCGTCGACATCCTGGTCAACAACGCCGGCATGTCGCCGCACGCCTTCCCCGAAGAGATCACCGAGCAGATGTTCGACAGCGTGGTGAACCTCAACTTCAAGGGACCGTTCTGCCTCTCGGCCAAGGTCGGCAAGCGGATGTACGACGAGGGCGGCGGCGTGATCATCAACGTCTCGTCGTCGGGCGCCCTGATGCCCCTGCCGCACGCGGCGCCCTACGGCGCAGCCAAGGCGGCGCTGAACGCGATGACCCTGTCGCTGGCCTACCACTTCGCGCCGCAGGTGCGCTGCAACGTGCTGTCGGCCGGCGCCTACCTGACCGACATCTCCAAGGCCTGGGCGCCCGAGAAGCGCGAGACGTCGAACAACGCCCTCGGCCGGCCGGGACGTCCCGAGGAGGTGGTCACCGCCGCCCTCTACCTCGCCAGCCCGAACAGTTCCTATTCCACCGGCGCGCTCATCACCTCGGACGGCGGCTGGTACCCCAACATCCCCTCGGCCGGCCGGCGTCCCGAAGGCCGCGAGTAGACGCGCGTGGCCGACCCAGCCTCACCGTCGCTCGCCGGCCTGGTCGACCCGCCGCGCCTGCAGGCCTGGCTCGACGAACATCTGCCGGGCCTGGGCGACGGGCCGCTGAAGGTCGAGCTGACCCACGGCGGCACCAGCAATGTGATCCTGTCGCTGCACCGCGGCGGGCCCACCGCGATGCTCCGCCGGCCGCCGCTGGTCCCGCCGCCCGGCAGCGAAAAGGGGATTTCGCGCGAGGCGCGGGTGCTGAGCGCCCTCAACGGAACCGACGTCCCCCACCCGACCCTGCTGGCGGTGTGCGACGATCCGGCCGTGGCGGGCAGCGCCTTCTACATCATGCAAAAAGTAGACGGCTGGGCGGGCCAGCTCACCGACGACGACACCCTCTACCATGCGCCGTTCGACAAGGCGCCCTACCGCCACGGCGTCGGCTACGCGATGGTGGACGCCCTGGTGCGGCTGGCCAACGTCGACTACCGGGCGGTCGGCCTGGAGGGCTTCGGCAAGCCGCACGGCTTCCTGGCGCGGCAGGCCGACCGCTGGCTGAGCCAGCTGGCCAGCTACAGGACCCTTTACGATTGGGACCGGAAGATTCCCGGGATCGACTATGTGGCCGACTGGCTGCGGGCCAACACCCCGCCGGACGCCCCGCCCGGGATCATCCACGGCGACGTCGGCTCGCCCAACACCCTGTTCGGTCACGACGCGCCCTGCCGGGTGACGGCGCTGATCGACTGGGAGCTGTCGACCATCGGCGACCCCATGATCGACCTGGCCTGGTTCGCCAACGGCCTCAACGACGAGCGCGAGCCTGGCGTGAACAAGACCCACGGCTCGTTCAACCCCCAGGGCCTGCCCACCCGCCAGGCCCTGGCCCGCTACTACGCCGCCGGCACGGGCCGGGACATCGCCAACCTCGACTATTACCTGGTGCTGGCGATGTTCAAGAACGTCTGCATTGTCGAATACAAGGTCGCCCAGGCCGCCCAGGGGACGCTGCCGCAGAGCGTGGGGCGGTTCTTCGACCGCCTGGTTCTGGCGCGGGCGGCGGAGGCCGAGCGGGTGGCGCGGCGGGCGGGGTAGCCGGCGGCCTTGCGCCCCCTCCGTCAGTCCGCTGCGCGAACTGCCACCTCCCCCGTTCCGCTTCGCTTCACGGTGGAGGAGGAAGCGGCGCCGTCTCTTCTCCTCCACCGCGAAGCGGGGGAGGTGGCGCGGCGCGAAGCGCCGTGACGGAGGGGGCGCAAGGCCAGGGACGAGTCGCGCGTCAAGGGGACTCCAGCGCCACCACCCGCGCCTGCGGGATCACTTCCCGGTCCAGCCCCACGGTCCGGTAGAGCAGCGCGCCGCGCCGCCGTCCGCCGACGTCCAGCCAGTTCGCGCGGCCGGGATCGCGCCGGGCCACCACCACCCGCACCACCCCGTCCGGATCGGCGCGCCAGTTGGTGTGGTTGAAGTTCGCGCGCGGGATCGGCTCCAGCCAGTGGGTCACCGCCTGGATCGCCCGGTAGGGGCATTCGACCTGGGGCAGCTCGATCACGAGCGCCTGGTCGGGCTCGAGGTCGAAGTAGCCGCTGTAGTAGCGGGTGTCGGGATCGCCCCGCACCGCCTGGTCCAGTTCCTCGGCCAGCACGGTCACTTCGTTCGGCCGCGAGGAGATCACCCGGCTCCAGGTCAGGAACCGGCCCACTGTCACCAGCAGCTGGGCGGCCGCAGCCTTCAGCTTCGCATCCGCCGCCTCGGCTGTCAGCGGCTGGGCCGACAGCGGCGGCGTCTCGACATCGAGGCGGGTGAACGTCATCTCCGGCCGCCGGCCGCCGGGCTTGAGCACCAGCTCGCGGGTCGTGAGCACGGAGCTCGCCGGGCCTTGCGCCAAGGTGTTGGGCCCCGAAAGGTCCGGGCCGATCTCCAGCGCGAACCGCCCCTCGGCGTCGAGGTCGAGGTGGTCGTTGGAAGTGTAGGCGTCGAGGTCCTGGCCCCGCGGCGTCGGGGAATAGAAGCCGATGCCCAGCCGCACGGCGTCATTCAGGCGCCCGGTCAGCCGATAGCGTCCCTTCGGGTCGATCTGGGCGCGCCCCATCAGGTAGTCGGGATTGTAGCCGCCCAGCTTCATCCAGCCGAAGTACAGTCCCCCCGTCGTGCGCTCATGCGGACTGAACGTGCTTTCGAGGGTCGAGGCGACCAGGCGGGCGAGATAGCCCAGCCCCTCGGCCCTGGTCTCTGCATCGGGCGCGGCTTCTGAGACCAGCGCCTCCGCCTCGCGCATCGCGCTTTGCAGGCCCGCCCAGGCCTCGCTCGTCGCCGCTTCCATGTCAGGCCGCCTCTGCTTCTCGGGGAATGTCGAAATGCCGGGTGTAGAACCGGTACTCCTCGGCCACCTCGTCGGGGTCGAGGCCGAACTCCTCCATGGCGTAGCTGTGTGTGCCGCGCCGCCCCTTGGGGTTCTGCCGCCGCCACTCGGCGATGTTTTCCCGCGCGACGGGCGTCATCTCGATGCCGGCCTTCGGATAGGCCTCGCCGAGCACCACGTCGGGCGCGTCGACCAGGCGGTAGTAGTCGATGTGCGTCACCCGCTCGCGCCCGGCCGGGGTGGCGTCGAACTCCATGATCCGGTCGATGTGCCGGCGCACGAAGTGGCGCAGCTGGCGGCCGACCTCGTGCGGATCGACGTCGTGCGAACGCCGCCGCCGCAGCATCAGCGTCAGTTTCGACAGCGACGCCAGGGTCTGCACCGGATCGCGGTGGGTCATCACGAACCGCGCGTCCGGATAGACCTCAAGGATCGCGTTCATGCCCAGCAGGTGGTTCGGGTACTTCAGGGACCAGCGCCGGCGCGGGGCCTTCCACTGCAGCAGCTGCAGCTGGCGCTTGTGCACCTCGAAGGTCGGCGTGAGGTCGATCTCGTCGACCAGGAAGTCGAAGTAGGTCGGCACGCGCATGTTGTTGAAGAATCCGGCCTGGGCGTAGCTCTGGGTCAGCAGCCAGTGGCATTCGTCCGGGCCGTCGGCGTCGGAGAGGTGCATGGCGGCGTAGTTCGGCACCGCGGCGCTGCGCGCGGCGTCGAACGCGTCCACGGCGGCGATCCGCGCCGGGATCGACGCCGGATCGTGCGCCGGCGGCGGGTTCGGCGTGTAGACCTCCCAGTGCCGCAGCTGGCGCAGGCCAGGGTCGCAGTCGAACAGGTAGCTCATGTAGGTGGTGCCCGAGCGCGGCAGCCCGGTGAGGAAAATGGGCCGGTCGATCGTCTCGTCCAGGACTTCCGGGTGGTCGCGCAGCCAGCGGCCTGCTTCCAGCCGGTTGCGGGTCGCCCGCACCAGCTCATCGAAGGTCAGCTGCTCGCCGGTAGGTGACAGCCGCGCCTCCTCGTTCACCGAATTCACGATGGCCGACAGGTTCCGGTCGTAGGCGCCTGGCTCGGGGTCGGCCATCCCGACGTCCGCCTCGGCCTGCGCCTTGATCTGATCGACACGAAGGGACGCCATCTCGGGCTCCGGAAGCGGGGACATTTGGGCGGGTCGATGACTTCTTACAGCCAAACGCGGCATCGAGAATGGCCTTCTGCGCCGGCGGTGTTAGCCTGACGGCATCAAAGACGGGAGGTTGCGATGCCGCGGATCGAGCCAGTGCCGAGCGACCAGCTGACGCCCCAGGCGCGGGCGATGCTCGAGGAGGGCATGGCGATCGGCGCCTACAATGACAACACCGGCCAGATCCCGCCGTCGATGCGGACCCTGGCCTGGAGCACCAGCACCCTGAGGACCGCCCACGCCAGGACCCTGACCGACTGGCGCGCCGGCCTGCTGGACCCCAAGCTCAAGGAGCTGATCCGCATCCGCAGCGCCCAGGTGAACGGCTGCGCCAACTGCGCCGGGGCGATCAAGGAGGACGGTGTCGACGGCGAGGCGGTGGCCTGCATGATCGACATGGACTTCGCGGCTTTCACGCCGCGCGAGGCCGCCGCCCTGCGCTACGTGACCCGGTTCGGCATGGACCACCACAGTGTCGGCGACGACGACATCCGCGCTTTGCAGGCTGAGTTCAGTCCATCGGAGCTCGTCGAGCTGATCTACTACGCCGGCACGATGCTCGGGCTGCACCGGATGTTCCATGTGCTGCAGGTGATCGAGGACGGGGAGCCTTTGATCCGGTTCGATCCGGCGCTGGTCGACGCACCCATGGGCGCGGCCCAGAAGATCGCCGCCGAATAGCAAGGCAGGGGACCGCCCCGTAGATGCCTTCCAGGGGCCGCCCGCGCCGCCGCATCTCCGCTCGGACGCCCCCGCTCGAAGGGCCCGAAACGCTGGCCGAGCGCGCCAGGGAGCTGGTGATCGCCGGCGAGCACAAGGCCGCGCTGAAGCTGCTCAAGCCGGCGCGCCAGCGGTTTCCACGCGACGCCGTGCTGGCGCTGCGGGAGGGGGACGCCCTGCAGTTCGACCGCCGGTTCACGAAGGCGATCAAGGCCTACGAGACCGCGCTGGACCTCGACGACAGCCTGGTGGACGCCTGGTACGGCATGGGCGCCGCGCACCTGACCCTGCGGCGGTATGGGGCCGCGCGGGCCGATCTCGCCCAGGCGGTGGCCCGCGCGCCGGATCGCGCGGCGGCCCGCTACAATCTGGCGCAGGTCCTGTTCGAGCTCGGCTGCGTCGAGGAAGCCGTCGCCCACTTCCGGCTGGTGCGCCAGTGCGAGATCCCCGAGCTGGCGAAGCTGGCCCAGGAAAGCCTCGCCTGCGTGATCCCTGGCGCGGCGAGCGCGGACCATGCCGACGTGCTGGCGGAACGGCGGCGTTACCTCGACGCCGTCCCGGCCTCTGGCCCCTTCTCGCCGAAGCCAGCCCCGCCGGCGGAACGGCGGCTGAAGATCGGTTACATCTCCGCCTTCTTCGGGCGCGCCAACTGGATGAAGCCCGTGTTCGGCGCGATCAACCGGCACGACCGGGACCGTGTCCAGATCCACATGATCAGCGATGGCGATCCGCCGTCCGCCGCGGCCGGCTATCGCGACTGGCCGGACGACCATGTCCACGATGTCCGCGGCGCATCCAACGACCGCTTGACCGAGATCATCCGCGGCCTTGGCCTCGACGTCCTCGTGGACCTGAACGGCTACAGCTCCATGCGCCGCATGCCCCTGATGGCCCAGCGGCTCGCGCCAGTGATGCTCGGCTGGTTCAACTACTTCGCCACCTCCGGCAGCGGGCAGATGGACGCCCTGCTGGGTGATGCGGCGGTGTTCGGCGATGCGACGGAAGGCGCGGGATATGTCGAGCGGCGCATCGCCCTCCCCGGCAGCTACCTCGCCTTCGATGTCGCCTATCCGGTTCCGGACGTGGCGCCTCCACCCTGCACGCAGGGAGACCCGGTCACGTTCGGCTGCCTGGGCTCGCAGTACAAGCTTGATGACGCCGTCCTGATGAGCTGGGCGAAGATCCTGGCGCGTGCGCCTCACGCCCGGCTCTTCATCAAGAACGCCACCCTGGACGACGGCACCACGCGCGTGGAGCTGAAGCAGCGATTGAAGGCGCTGGGCGTGGAGCCGAAGCGCGTCAGCCTGGAGGGTCCCGACGACCACTTCGACTTCCTGGCCGCCTACGCCAACGTCGACATCGCGCTCGACACCTTCCCCTACAACGGCGGCACCACCACCACCGAGGCGCTGTGGCAGGGCGT
>Ga0105240_10004809_pt1 | contig 20352 bp, 19 predicted proteins | sample KBSC54metaG_FD_80426 | JGI IMG/M metagenome (GOLD analysis project Ga0105240, IMG submission 80426) | Corn rhizosphere microbial communities from Kellogg Biological Station, Michigan, USA - KBS C5-4 metaG | ecosystem: Host-associated > Plants > Roots > Rhizosphere > Soil | place: Michigan, USA... | reverse complement strand
GAAGCACATCACCCGCCTTGCAAAGCGGAGACTCCTCGGTACGAATACCGGAGAGCTGAAAGCGTTCCTCGGCATCAAACGCCCTGTACCGGTCGTTCAATCGCCAACCGCTCCTTGGGATCACCCCAATCCCACGCCACGATCGGTCCGTCACCTCAAATACCTCAGCCAGCAACCGTTGCGCCTCCAGATTTCCTGCATACGACACGATCCGCTCGTATGCATTCTCAACGTGATGCTCGCCCTTCTCCAACTGGATCACCGCCCGCCGAATGCCATCTAGAAGATCGAGCGGTTCGAATCCCGTCACCACTATAGGGATCGCAAATTCGTCTGCGAGAGGCGGATACTCCCAGAACCCCATCACACTGCAGACGTGGCCCGCCGCAAGAAATGCCTGAACCTGATTGCCGGGCGAACTCATGATTGCCTCAATGGCAGGCGGCACCAGCACGTGCGAAACCAAGAGTGAGAAGTTGGTCAGCCCGCGCCGCTTCGCCAGATGGACGCTCATCGCATTCGCAGGCGCTGTCGTTTCAAAACCCACGCCAAAGAACACAACCTGCTTGTTCGGGTTCTTAACGGCGAGCTCAACGGCATCGAGAGGTGAATACACCACCCGCACATCACCACCGCGCCCTTTGATTTGAAAAAGATCCGAATCTGTTCCGGGCACCCGGAGCATGTCGCCGAACGAGCAGAAGATCACTCCCGGCTCCGCTGCGATCGCCAGCGCTTTGTCGATGAGCGAGAGAGGCGTCACGCACACTGGACATCCGGGTCCGTGGATCATCTCAATCCCAGGCGGGAGCATCTGATCGATTCCGTTTCGGATAATCGAGTGCGTCTGCCCGCCGCAGATTTCCATGATCTTCCAGGGGCGAGTTGCCACCTGCCGGATCTCGCGCGCCATTCGTTGCGCAATCTCGCCATTTCGGAACTCACTCAGATATCTCATTGGCGAGGCTCGTCCTTTTGGCGCAGATTTTTAACGGTCAGCTCGCAGCTTCCATCAGGACACGCCGATTGTGGGGAATTCGCCGCTCGTGCAAACGCCTCTTCCTCCGTCGAGAGCTCTTCATCCAGGGCGCCCATCTTGCGAAACAGATCGAGGGTCTCCAGCGCGCTTTGCTCATCGATCTTCGAGAGCGCAAACCCAACATGAACAATCGTGTAGTCGCCGACGCCGACCTCAGGCACGTAGTCCAGGCAGACGTCTTTCACCACTCCGCCAAAATTGACGCGTCCCATCCGAATGTCGCCGGTGGTCGTGATTTGTTCTACTTTTCCGGGGATTGCCAGGCACATAGCAACCCTCTTATACCGCCGGGAGAATATGCCTAGATGTGATTTGAATCACCTCAAAGAGCGTTTCCGGTCCTTCGCAGCCGTTCGGACCTCGTTCTCGGCAACCCGCAGCTTCACCATCTTCTTTACCAAGGCAGCCGGCAGCGGCTTGTCCTGCGGAAATTGCAGAGTCCCCTTGGCCGTTCGATAACTCTTCAGTTCATCCTTCATCTGGTCGATAAGCGAGGCCTGCATCGGAAAGAAGCTGCAGTGATTTTTGAATGCGGCATACCCTACGAGCGCCCCTTGGTATCGGAACGCCGGCATGCCGTAGCTGATGCCCTCGGTCGCTTCCTTCGGGGCGGCGGAGCGGATGGCCGCCCGGATCTTCTCTAAAGTGGTACGGGCCGGCTCGGGAACTTGAGCAAGGTAGGCGTCGACACCTTCAGCCGAATCGGCAGGTTTTGTTTGCGGTGTAGCAGAACTCGCGGTCTTTCGCATCGCTTTCTCCGGATGACTGTCATCGGGCGGGTCGCGCCTGTGCCAGATACGCAAGCCATTCTGCCATGCCTACGCCAGTCTTCGCAGAGGTTTCGAAGATGCGAATGCCTGGACGAATCTCACGGATGTTCTTCAGCGCCGATTCGCGGTCAAAACCGACAGCTTCGGCGATATCGATCTTCGTGATCACGGCGACATCGGCGGAGTTATAGAGCGTCGGATACTTGAGCGGCTTGTCTTCCCCTTCTGTAACGCTGAGCAGCGCGACCCGAATCTTCTCGCCCAGGTCATATCCTGACGGGCAAACCAGATTCCCCACGTTCTCAATGAATAGATAGTCCAGCTCGCCCAGACTCCAGCCGCCCAGATGCTTCGAGATCATCTCCGCTTCAAGGTGGCAGATACCATGTGTGTTGATCTGGCGAACCGGTACACCGCTCGCTGCGAGCCGCCGTGCGTCGTTGTCCGTTTCGAGATCCCCTACCAGCGCTGCGGCACTCGCGCCTGAGTCTTTCAGTTCGCGCAGCGTCCGCTGCAAGAATTCAGTCTTTCCCGTGCCTGGGCTGGAAACAAGGTTGAGCACCAGCACGCCGGCCGCTTCGAAGCGGCCGCGCAGGTCGCGAGCCAGTTCATCGTTCTTCTTCAGAATTCCCTGGCGTAGCTGAACGATGCGCGTGGTCATACTTTCTCCTCGACTTCGTCAATCTCAATGGAATCAATCTCCAGTTCGCGTCCCTGCCGCATATCCGTCACAGCCTCACCACAGTGCGGACAGCGAAAGCTTTGCAGGCTCGCGATCTCCACATCCTTCGCGCACTTTTCGCAGTGCATATGGACTGGGAGGACCTTCACGACCAGCGAGGAGCCCTCGAGCGGCGTGTCCTTGGTTGCTATTTCGTAGCAGAACTGGAGCGAGTCCTCGATCACTGAAGCCAGTGCGCCAACGCGTAGGCGAACCTCTTTGACTCGTGCGCCGGGATACTCCGCAAGCGTCTCCGTGACCGAATCGACAATGCTGGCGACGATGGAAAGCTCGTGCACACGACCTCACTGAAGGCACGATTCTATAGCTGCCCCTTGATCGTGGGTGTGTCGAACCGCACTCGACTGTAGAATGGCTGCTGGAGCGACTTCCCCGTGAGCAAAACCCTTGCGCCTCATCCGCATACCGCTTCCCGTCTGGCTCTGAGCGAGCTTGCGCCCGGTGCCATGCAATCCGAGATCCGCGCCATGACCACGGAGTGCGACCGCATTGGCGGTATCAATCTCGCGCAAGGGGTCTGCGACACACCGGTTCCGAGCCCGGTCGAAAACGAAGCGATCGCCGCCATCCTTGCCGGACATAACATCTATACCCGGCTGGACGGCATCGAGCGGCTGCGCAAAACAATCTCGGCCAAGCAGCAGCGCGATTATGGCCTGCACTACGATCCGGAAACCGAGGTGATGGTCACATGCGGAGCTACCGCTGGTCTGCACGCCGCATGCATGGCTCTGCTGAATCCGCACGATGAGGTGCTGGTCTTTGAGCCCTTTTACGGCTACCACGTGAGCACGCTAAAGTCGATGCGGGTAAAGCCAGTGATGGTGCCGCTGGCTGAACCGGACTGGGCTCTGGACATCGATGCGATGCGTGCCGCGGTGACGCCGAAGACGCGGGCGATGGTCGTGAACACTCCAGCAAATCCGAGTGGAAAGGTGTTCAGCCGCGAAGAGCTCGAAGCGATCGCTGAGCTGGCACGCGAGCACGACCTGTTTGTCTTCACCGACGAGATCTACGAGTACTTCGTTTACGACGGCAATAAGCACATCTGCCTGGCGACGCTCGAAGGCATGCGTGAGCGAACGATCGTGATGTCGGGCTTCAGCAAGACTTTCAGCGTGACGGGCTGGCGGCTTGGCTACGTCACTGCCGACGCGAAGTGGATGGGAGCCATGGGCTACTTCCACGATCTGACATATGTGTGCGCTCCTTCTGCGCTACAGCATGGAGCGGCTGCGGGGCTGGAGCAGTTGCCGCCGGAGTTCTATACCAAACTTGCCGCCGATCATCAGTCGAAGCGCGAGCGCATCGTCTCGGCTCTACGCGATGCCGGGATGGAGCCAAGTGTTCCCGCAGGGGCCTACTACGTTCTGGCGCGGGCAACGCGGCTGCAGGGCGAGACGGCGGCTAAAAAGGCTCGATATCTACTTGCGCAGACTGGCGTCTCGTCTGTTGCAGGATCAGCCTTCTTCCGCCCCGGACGCGGAGAGGACTTGCTGCGTTTCTGCTTCGCGAAGAAAGATCACGATCTGGACGAAGCATGCGCGCGGCTGCGACGGCTTTAAATTTAATCGGCAACTGCGACCCTTAGAATCGAAGAGTAAGAGCATATCTTCGAGAAGGATTACTCAGTGACCGAATTCCCTCATGCCATGCTGCGCGAGATCTTCGAGCAGCCAGCGGCGATCCAGCGCACGCTCGACCTTTATCTCGATAGCAACGGCTTGAAGCAGGATGTATTCGCGCCGATGGAGCAGTGGCTCAATTCGCGCGGCGAGGTGCTGATTGCCGCGAGCGGATCGAGTCGTCACGCCGGCCTGGCGGCGGAGATCACCCTCGAGGACCTGTGCGGACTCTCGGTGGATGTTGAGTATTCGAGCGAGTACAGCTGCCGCCCGGCGATCAATCCGCGGCAGCCTTCGGTGCTGGTCATATCGCAGTCGGGGGAGACCTCGGACACCCTGGCGGCGCTGCGGTTTGCGAAAGAGGGACGTCAGCAGACGCTTGCCATTGCGAATGTGCCCGGCAGCACCATGCTGCGCGAGGCCGGAGCGGCGATGCCGCTGGATGCAGGTAAAGAACTGGCCATCCCGGCGACGAAGAGTTTCACGTGCCAGCTTACGGCACTGTACCTGCTGGCGCTCTATGAAGGAAGCTGGCTCGGATCGTTCGAGCAGGTTCAGCTTAAGGAACGGATTGCGGAGCTGCGCGCACTCCCTGCGGCGATCGAGCGGCAGCTTGAGGGCTGGCGCACGGCGATGAAAGACATCGCTGCCAAAGCGAGCGATGCGGAGAGCTTCCTCTTTCTTGGACGCGGGGTGCACTACGCAATTGCGCGCGAAGGTGCGCTGAAGATGAAGGAATCTTCGTACATTACTGCGGAAGGCTACCCGACTGGCGAGTTGAAGCATGGCCCGAACGCGCTGGTCAGCGAGCATGTTCCGCTTGTTGCCCTGGCGACGGTCGACCGTAAGTTGGACGACTCCGTGCTGCGCTATGAAAAGACCATGCAGTTGCTCGAAGACATGAAGAAGCAGGGAGCGCGTGTAATCGCAATTGCAAATAAGGGCGACAGCGAAATTCTGAAGCTCGCGGCGCATTGCGTTTTTGTAGACACAGCGAGCGAGCACCTGCTCCCCATTCCCGAGGTGATTCCGCTGCAGCTATTTGCTTATTACATGGCACTGGAGCGGGGCGTCGATGTGGATCGCCCGCGCAACCTGTCGAAAGCCGTGATCGAAACGAACTCTTAACGGTGCGCCTCTTCAAAAAATAAAAATAAAAAAAAGCTACCTCTTTTAGGCTAAATTAGCCAATTTCAATCGCTTAGAGGGGCTAAACGCTACAGGTTCTTCTCAGCAATAACATGGCTCAATCCTCTCTTTACCGGCTCAACAGGCATTGAGCACCCAAGAAGCCCGGGCCGAGCGCGCAGCTTTAGCCTGTGGCTCGGCCCTGGTTTTCTCTCCAGCCAATGAGGGTAAGCGGGCCGTCAACCGCTCACCCTGTTATCAATACAGTTATTGTGCTCCAAACAGTGGAAATTACATGCAAAACGGTTTGGAGCTCCAAGCTGCTGATCAGATTCGTTTTTGGGTCGATCTGAGGAACGTAGCGCTCGGATCCTGTCGTTATTCGGAAAAAGAAGTCCCTCACGAACTCGAGCGCGCCGTTCGTGAGGGACAGGGTGAGGCAAGCTTTCTAGCTGTAGAGCTGAATTGCTTCCTTAAGCCTTGGATTCGCTGGAAGGGAGACCTCTGCGCGGATTCGCGCAAAGTGGCGGAAGAACCAGCCGTCGGCCTGTCGGTCAGCCAGCGATGCGATGAACGGAATGCGGAACTCGCCGCCGCGGGCGAGCGTGAGAGATGCGAATGCCCACACGACCATGCAGAGGATGCGAGCCGTCCACTCGAAGCGAGCGCCGCTGCCCACATCGAGAAGCTGGTCGAGCCCTGCGCGCAGATGAAGGAAGAAGCCGAATGACAGCAGAAGCCAGCTAAGCAGAACGGACTGGCAGGCATGAAAGCGGATGCGGCGGTTTCGCATGGTGCGTGGAAGGACGAGCATAACGAATGCCGGAAGCGGAGTGATATAGGCAGCGGCGCAGAGAATGTCTTCAGCCACCCTGGCTCTGTGATTAGGAGAAACTGACTGGTCTTGCATGGTCCCCTCTGATCTGCGGAAAGGTAATCAACCGCTGACATCACTGACGATATCGGGAACCAGTTACCGAGCCCATCGCCTGAGCGTTGTAAGCGAATACAACTCTAAAGCTATGAAGGACATGGGAGTGGGATGATCTTTACCGTGATGAAAACTGACGCCTCGCCAATATCAAAGCACGGTGTGATGTAGACCACATTTGAATCGCGCTCAATTCGAACCGTGCTCCCTGCAACAACTCAGACGCCGTTGCGAGCTTCCTCGCGTAACTGGCAAAGCATCAGGTAATCGCGCTGCCGGTCGTTGCCGACGATGAAGTCATGTTCTCCAACGATGCGGAAGCCCCAGCGTTTGTAGAATGCGATCGCACGTCCGTTGCCGGAGAAGGCGCTGAGCCACAACGAGGCCTCTCCGCAATCGGCAGCGGCGGCGAGCACTTCTTTCATCAGATGGTGGGCGACTCCCCGTCCATGGTACGGAGCGTCGACATAGAATCTGCGCAGTTCCAGCGCGCAGGGGGCTTTTATCTCCGGAGGTGCGGAGGCCTGCACGAGCAGAGCGAGCCCTGCGAGTTGATCGCCTATTTTCGCGATCAGGATTCTGAATCGTTCGTCGTGAAGCATCGCTCGATAGCGATCCGGTGTATGTTCGCGGCTGATGTAGTGGGCGAGATCTTCGGGCGGTGTGTTGGCCGGGCAGCCCAGCGGAAAGACCGCGACCGAAAGGCGGGAGAGCGCCTCCGCGTCGGCGGGAGTGGCGGAAAAGATTTGGGATTCTGTATCGATGACGCGTGCCTTGTGACGATTGAAAGTCTGAGGAGTGAATCGAAGGATAGAATCCCATATCGGGGTGAGTTGTCGCCATTCTGTTGTCCCGGTCCGTCGACCGCAAAAGCAGCTGTGGGTTTTTTCCAGCTGCGCCCAGGCGCTGTGCGAAGGGCTCGGGTCGAAGTGACACCCCCTCTAAGACAGTGCGATGTCTGCAAGTTGAGCGTGCTGTAGTTTCGAGAGCTTGACTCGCAATTCTTGACATGCGGGGCCGGCGGCGATAGAAGGGGTGTGCTCTTCTGAGGGAACAAAATATGACCAAATCATTTCTGTCTCGCCGTGCATTTCTGCAGACCTCTGCGGCGGCTGCGGGCGCAACTCTGGCTTCGAACGCGATTCGCATGGAAGCCGAAGCTTCTTACTCAACGACGTTGAACTCTGCGCCGAGCGATCGGATCCGGTTCGGGATGGTTGGCGTGGGAATGGAGGGCAGCGGCGTGCTGGCGACGGCTGTTGCGCTGCCGGGGACGGAGTGTGTGGCGGCGGCCGATCTGTACGACGGGCGGCATACGCTGGCGCGCGAGATTGTCGGCAAGCCAATCAAGACGACGCGGCGATACCAGGAGCTGCTGGACGACAAGAGCATCGACGCGATTTTGATTGCGGTTCCCGACCACTGGCACAAGCAGGTGGTGGTGGATGCGCTGGCGGCCGGGAAGGACGTCTACTGCGAGAAGCCGATGTCGCACAATGCAGCAGATGGCGTGGCAATGGTGGCGGCGGCGAAGAAGACGGATCGCATTGTGCAGATTGGAGCGCAACGCACGAGTTCAGTATTGTGCGCGAAGACTCACGAGATGATTGCGAAGGGAGCCATCGGCGATCTGAACCTGATTGAGGCGACTATGGGCCGCAACGATCCGACAGGAGCGTGGGAGTATCCGCCGCCGCCGGATCTTTCACCGTCGAATCTCGACTGGGATACGTGGCAGGGCACGGCGCCGAAGAAGGCATTCGATCCTCTGGCGTTTGCGCGGTGGCGGTGCTGGAAGGAGTATGGGACGGGCGTGGCGGGCGATCTACTGGTGCACCTGATCAGCGGGATGCAGGTGTCACTGGGAATCAACGAGGTTCCGAAGCGCGCGTCGGCGTTCGGCGGCATTCTGCGTTGGAAAGATGGCCGCAACATGCCGGATGTGCACGCGGTGATGTTCGAGTACATGAATATTCCGGTGTATATGCGGCTGAACCTCGGAAGCGAGTCGGCGGAGGTAACGAGGTTCTATGGGTCAAAGGGCGTGATCGAGTTGCGGGAGTTTTCTGTTACGTATTCTCCTCAGCCGGGCGTGGATACTGCGCCAAGCTACTACACGGGTTCGTATCCTGCGGCCATGCGGGCGGAGTACACGAAGAAGTGGCACGAGGAGCACGATCCGCAGCCAGGCAAGGAGCCGGCGCCGGAGTCGATCACCATCAATGGCAACGACTACGACGATCTGCGGCCGCACGTTTGGAACTTTTTCGAGGCGGTGCGTTCGCGCAAGCCGGTAGTGCAGGATGTGGTTTTTGGACATCATGCTGCGCTGGCTTGCCATATGGCGAACGAATCGTATTTCCGTGGGACTCCGGTGCATTGGGACGAAGCATCGCAGACGATCAAGTCAATGGCATAGAAAGGACGTGGGGCAGTGAAGGTGTTGAAGATGTTTTGTCTCGGGCTGATGGTGCTTGCGAGTGCACTCTCCGATCGCGCGTGGGCGCACGGTGCGGATCAGGGTGGGCCGGCGGCATTTGTGGGGCGGTGGGATCTGACGTTAAAGGGAGCCGGGCATGAGTATCCTTCCTGGATCGAGATCGATCAGAAGGAGGGCAAGTTCTCGGCGCTGTTCACCGGGCGGTGGGGGAACGCGCGGCCCCTGCCGAAGGTGGAGGTCAGTGGCGCGCGGCTCACGTTTGTCTCGCCTAAGGAAGAGGAAGACAGCAAGGCTGACCTGGTGTTTGAAGGGTCGCTGAACGGAGGGAACCTCTCCGGAACAGTGAATGGACCGGATGGAACCACATGGTCGTGGGTTGGGGTGAAGGCGCCGGCTCTCGATCAGAAAGCCTCCTTTCTGAAATGGGGCAAGCCGGTCGAGCTCTTCAACGGGAAGGATCTGAAGGGCTGGCACGAGAGCAAGGCGGGGCCGCCAGACTGGTCAGTGCAGGACGGCAATCTCGTGAGCCCCGGCAATGGGCCGGAACTTATCAACGAGCAGAAATTCCAGGATTTCAAGCTGCATGTGGAGTTCAACTGCGGTAAGGACGCCAACGCAGGCGTGTATCTGCGCGGACGCTACGAGGTGCAGATTGAGACGGAGTCGCAGGGCGAGGGGCCAAGCCACCATACGGGCGGAGTGTACGGGTTTCTGGCGCCTACGCCGGAGCAGCCGCGAACTCCGGACACCTGGCAGACGTTCGACATCACACTGGTAGGGCGGAGCGTCACGGTGGTGCAGAACGGGAAGACGGTCATTGATCACCGGGAAATTCCGGGAATCACCGGGGGCGCGCTGGATAGTCACGAGGGAGAGGCGGGGCCCATTTATCTGCAGGGGAGCGAGAAGGGGCACGTGATGTTCAGGAAGATTACGGTGACGCCTGGGAAGTGAGTGGGTGAGCGCGTATTCACAGCAGGGAGATCCTGGGGCGCCGGGCGGTGAAAAGCAACTGCGGGTTTCTCCGCTCCGCTCTTCGCAGAGCGGAGGGTCTTGGTCGAACGTTGTGGTTTGTCCGGCTCGTCTATCGTGCGGCGGGTTTCTCGAAGAAGGCTTCTATCTCCTCCAGCGTTTTGCCTTTGGTTTCGGGGAGAAGGAAGGCTGTGGTCAGAAAATAGACGACAGTGAAGCTGGCAAACAGGAAGAACATGGATGAGTAATTGTGTTTGGCGACGAAGGGCAGGAAGATGGCCTGGAGAATCGCCGAGACAAGCTGGTTGATGACCAGCGCGATGCTCATGCCGTTGGAGCGTATGCGGGTGGGCATAAGTTCTGAAAGCGCCAGCCATACGCAGACGCCAGGGCCAGTGGCATAGAACGCGACGAACATGTAGATGAAGATGGCTACGAGCCAGCCGTGGCTCTGCTGCGGCACGGGGCCGAGGATCGCTTTGTCGATGCGGAGGGGTGCGGTGCGCGCGGCGTCGTAGTTTCCGAAGGGGTTCTGGAAGAGGGCCTGCACCTTGTTGGCCGGAACGGCGCTGGCGCGCGTGACGGTGAGCGGTGGGGCGGCTGGATCGTCGGATCGGGCGTAGCTTGTGGTTCCGGTGAAGTCGCCATAGGAGTAGATGATGGCGAAGGAGGCGCGGTCGGGGTTGATGGCGGTGGACGAGACGCCTTCGGCAGCGAGCAGGCGCTGTGCCTGGTCCTTGTTGAATTGATAGGTAAGCTGCTGCGCGTTTGGATCTGGGCTCACGAGCGACTGGATCTGGTCGCGGCAGTCGATGTTCTGCTTTTCGGTTTGTCGGAATAGCACCGCGACGATGATCATCGACAGGATGATTCCGCTGGTGCCGAGAACGAAGAGGAACTTGCGGCCCTTGCGATCGACGAGGGTCATGCCGATAGCGGTAAAGCAAAAATTGCAGACCGTAAAGAGGACGTATCCCCAATGGGACTGGAGGTCGGAGAGGCCGCTCTTGATGAGGATGTTTGTGTTGAACCCGACGATGGAATTGATGCCGGTGGCGGTGTTGCAGGCCAGGATGACACAGGCGAGGAGGAAGGGGATGACGTATTTGCGGCGCAGAAGCGAGTCGCTGGCTTTTTTTCCGGAGAAAGCGGCGGGGTTAGAAGCGGCTTCCATTTCGCGCAACTCGATGGTCGCCTGTTCGGGGGCGCGGGAGCGGAGGAGCGCAGCGCGGGCTCGCTCAGGACTGCGGCGATAAAGCCAGCGGGGTGATTCGGTAACAAGGAACGCGCCGAGAACGAAGAGGATTCCCGGTGGCATCGACACCCAGAAGATGCTGCGCCATGCGCTGTCTTTGAAGTTGAAGAGAGCCTGAGGGTCGGCGATGCGGGCAAAGGCAGTGACGCGATAGCTGAAGTAGATACCGATAAGGGCGGCAGTGACGATGCCGAAGGTAAGCATCCACTGAAAGACGCCGGTTCCCTTTCCTCGTGATGAGGCGGAGAGACACTCGGCGAGGTAGAGCGGAACGACGATACCGATGAGGCCGCCGCTCATCCCTTGGAGAAGGCGTCCGAAGAAGAGAGGCGCGTAGCCGTGCGAGAGCGCGATGACGGGGATGCTGAGGATGAAGGCTGCACCGCTGAGGATCATGAGCGGCTTGCGGCCCATCCAGTCCGCGAGCAGTCCGGCAAAGAGCGTGGAGAAGACCGAGCCGAGGAGCACGGCTGCGACGATGATGGAGAGCTGCGAGGGGTCGAGCTTCGATGTGGCTTCAAGATAAGGGAGTGCGCCACCGATGATGCCTACGTCAATGCCGTAGAGGAGTCCGCCGAGTCCGGCGACCACCTGGAGGGTGAGGTTGTAGCGGCGGCGGGTCTGGTCGGTGTAGGCGGGTAGGAATTCGGTCATTGGTGGGCCTTAGAGTCGCGCAAGCAGATCATTTGATTCTGAATCTCGAGGAATATTCCCCGTCCGGGTTGTTTGAGTGCCGATTGCGCACAGGCTGAAGCCCGCGCGGTTCAAGACCAATTTTGCACTCACCGGATTATGGACCAGATTGCTACGTTCAGAGCGATCATCAAAACTGCGGAAACGGGAAAGATGAGGAGCGCCTTCTTCAGGCGGCGAGGATCAGAGCCAGCGATGGATCCGATGATGCGCGAGCTGACGGCGAGTCCGACCCATCCGCAGGTGATGACGAAGCCGAGTGCGGTTCCGGTCATTTGCGGGAAGGCTTGCCCGGTAATGGCGAGCGTTGTGGGGAAAACGGGTGCCATGGAGAGTCCGGCGATGAAGACCAACGCAAAGGCCATGCCGGGCTTGTTGGTCTGGAGCATCAGGAACGTGGTCACGGCCATGGCGATTGAGGCGCCTAGCGTGACTTCGATCGCAGGGGCATGCGCGAGGACCGGCGAGATGGCCACGCGGCCAATCAGAAGGCCGAGAGCGAATCCCAGAGAAAGGATATTGAGAGCGCGCGACTCGGGGATGCCCTGCGCGATGAGGTGGCGTGGAAGCCAGTTCCACACGCCGACCTCACAGGTGATGTAGAGAAACAGGAACAGGCCCAGCATGAAGATGACGGGCTTGCCGAGGATGGGACCGACGTTGGCGAGGAGGAATTGGGCGTTGCCGGTTGGTGCCGGCATGTGGGCAAATGCCTGCACAGCGAGCGCGGCGACGGTAAGTCCGGCGACCGTGTAGCAGAGGCGGACCCAGTTCTTCTTGAAGATATTTGCCGCGATAAAGGGTGTGGCCAGACCACCAAGTCCGAAGAAGAGATTCACCAGGTTGAGCACCACGGCGCTCTGCGATCCGCTGACGCTGTTGGCCAGCGCATTGGCGCCGGTGACGACAATGCCGCCGCCCATTCCGAGAAGGAACATAAGCAGCAGGATGTTGCCATAGCCCTTGGAGCGGGGGAGCAGGAAAAGTGCTACCGCGATCGCGCCCAGTCCGAGAATGAGGCCGACCTTGTCACCCTGGGTGTCGAGCAGCGGACCGACGCTGAGCGAGGCGATGATGAGGCCGAGAGCCTGCACCGTAGCGATGGTGCCGTTCTGCGTGGGCGTGAGTTTGAATCGCTCAGACAGTTCGGGCAGGATCGTGCCGAGCATGGCAGCAATCATTCCGTAGACGAAGATGGCGAGGATGGCGGCGAAGATGATCACGGAACCGGGGTCCTTTCAAGTTCGTAGGAAAGGATACGGCATGAGGGGCGGCCCATTCGTCACAAATCGGCGGCAGGGTGTTAACGAAGCTATGTAGTTGCGCGTCGTCCTAGTGCGGCTCTAACTCCCCCAAAATTCAATGCGCGGTAGTCGACAAAGGAAGTTTCTGTATGACCGATCTGTGGAATGACATCAAGCACGCGCTGCACCTGTTCGTAAAAAGCCCCGGATTCACGCTAGCGGCAGTGGCGGCACTGGCGCTGGGGATCGGCGCGAACACGGCCATCTTCACAGTGGTCAATGCAGTGCTGCTGAAGCCGCTGGGGTATCCGGACTCCGACCGAATCATGCAGATGATGCTTACGGGGCCGGGGGGCAGCGGTCCGGGGGCTTCCATACCGAAATTTCAGATGTGGCAACAGCAGACGTCCGTATTCAAGGATGTGGCCGCGTACGACTTTGCCGGGCCGGGTTTCAACATTACAGGTGACCGGCCGGAACTGATCCACGGCATTCACGTGTCGGAGGCCTACTTCCGGGTCTTCGGCGCGCCCGTGACTCTGGGGCGGACTTTCACAAAGGAGGAGGATTCGCCGAACGGGGGGCACGTGGTGGTGTTGAGCTACGGGCTCTGGCAACGACGGTTCGGCGGAGATCCGAATGTGATTGGGAAGTCGCTCTCGCTTGCGAGCGAGCCATACACCATTATTGGCGTGCTCGGGCGCGATTTCAGGAGTGATCCAGAGGCAGAGATCTGGATTCCGTTTCAGTTCGAGCCAAACAGCGTCAACCAGGGGCACTTTTTCCTCGGCGCTGCGATGCTCAAGCCCGGCATCACGGTGGCGCAAGCTAATGCGCAGATGAAGCTGGCCTATGCAGAGTTCAAGAGAAAGTTCCCCGATGCTGATCCCAAGGGCGGGTTCGCGGTGCAGCCTTTGCGCGATGCCATTGTGCGGGACTCAAAGACTTCGCTGCTGGTGCTGCTCGGGGCCGTGGCCCTGGTGCTGCTGATTGCGTGCGCGAACGTAGCAAATCTGCTGCTGGTGCGTGCGACCGGACGCAAGCGGGAGTTTGCAATCCGGGCGGCGATGGGGGCGAGCCGCGCGCGAGTGATCCGGCAGTTGCTGACGGAGAGCGTGCTGCTTGCGATCACGGGCGGAGCGCTTGGATCGGCTCTGGGGTTTCTAGGCGTGCGCTGGCTGCTGGCCATCAGCCCGGCAGGATTGCCTCGGGTGGGCGAGAATGGGGCGGCGGTCGGCGTTGACTGGCGCGTACTCGGTTTCACGCTCCTCATATCGTGCGCGACAGGAATCCTCTTCGGGCTCTTCCCTGCTTTCAGTGTTTCGCGTACCGATCTGAACTCTACTCTCAAGGAGAGCAGCAATCGCTCGGGCACCGGCTTCAGAACCGGCAAGACGCGCTCGCTCCTTGTGGTAACGGAGGTGGCGCTGGCGCTGGTGCTGCTGGTGGGCGCGGCCCTACTGATCCGGACCTTCGTTGCGCTGCGGGCGGTGAACACTGGCTTTGACGCGCACAACGTGCTGACGATGGAGATGTCGCTGAACGGCGACAGGTTCAGCAAGACAGCCGCGCTGGCGCAACTTTCACGTGACGGCCGTGAACGCCTGAACCGCATCCCCGGTGTGGAGAGTTCGGCCTTCTCATGCTGCCTGCCCGTACAGGGCCAGTTTGGATTGCCATTTGCGATCATCGGCAAGCCGGTCGATCCGTCTAAGGGCCAGCAGGGGGCGGGCTGGATGCACGCGTCCGCGGACTACTACAAGACGTTCAAGATTCCGGTGAAGCGCGGACGCGAGTTCAACGTGTCCGACACTGCATCGTCGCCGCACGTTGTGATCATCAACGAGGCGTTCGCGAAGCAATTCTTCCCGAATGAGAATCCTGTCGGTCAGCAGATCGCCGTCGCAAAAGGCATGGGCCCGCCGTTCGAAGAACCTGCAAGGACCATTGTCGGTGTTGTCGGAAATACACACGACGCCGGCCTCGACCAGGACACACCTCCCTTGATGGTGGTTCCCGATGCGCAGGTGCTGGATGCGTTGACGGAATTGAACGCAAAGATTGTTCCGCTGCGCTGGGCTGTGCGGACACACGGCGACCCGCGGCAGTTGAGCAATGTGATTTCGGAACAGCTTCGGCAGGCGAGCGGAGGGTTCCCCGTGGCGAGAATCAAGACGATGGATGAGATCATCTCGAGCACTACGTCACGGCAGACCTTCAACATGATGCTGTTGTCGATTTTCGGCGCGATTGCATTAACGCTGGCGGCGATCGGGATTTATGGACTGATGGCGTACTCAGTGCAGCAGAGGACGCAAGAAATCGGCATCCGCATGGCGCTGGGCGCGGACCGCACGACTATTCGCAAGCTCGTGGTGTGGAGCGGGATGAAGCTGGCGCTGGTGGGAATGGTGGTAGGAATTGCGGCGTCGTTCGGGCTGACGCGGCTGATTGCCAGCTTTCTCTTCGGGGTGAAGACGTGGGATCCGACGGCGTTCATCGCGGTGCCAGCAGTGTTGTGCGCGGTGGCGTTTGTGGCGGTGTTACTGCCGGCGATGCGGGCTTCGCGGGTGGAGCCGATGATGGCATTGCGGGTGGAGTGAGGCCCGGGTTTCATGGATCCCAGGTCTGCAAAAGCGGGAGACACTTCGACTTTGCTCAGTGCAGGCTTTGGGCACCCGGCGGTGGTCGAGAAGCCGACTGCTATTTAATTCTGTCGGAGAATCAGGAAGACGCTGATCAGGACCAGCGCGGTTCCGGCGAGAATGCGTGGGGTGATCGGCTCGCCGGCCCAGAAGTAGCCGATGGCGATGGCGATGACCGGATTGACGTAGGCGTAGCTCGAGACGCGCGATGCCGACATGTGCCCGATAAGCCAAACGAATGCGGTGAACGCGACGAGCGATCCGAAAACGATGAGATACAGGAGCGCCCAGACGGCTCGCATCGAGATGTGCGGGAGTGGGTGCAGTTCTCCGAATCCTGCGGAAAGTGCAAAGAGCCCTATGCCCCCCAGCATCATGGTGGCGCCCGCAAGCACGGGGCGCGACTTCGGCAGATCCATGGAGCGGTTGAAGACCGAACCGACTGCCCAGCAAATCGATCCAGCAAGAACGGCGATGCAGGGGATGAGGCCGAAGGTGCTGTGCGCGCCGTGCAGAAGAAGGATGGATACGCCGCTGAAGCCAAGGAGAGTCGCGATGATGGTGCCGGGCTTGAGGTGCTTCTCGCGGAGAATCACTGCTTCGGCAACAAGGGTCAGGATCGGAATGGTCGCAGCGAGGACGGAGACCACGCCGGAGGGCACGAACTTCTCCGCCCAGAAGAGCGGAGCGTACTCTGCCACAAAGAGAAAGAGCGCAACGATACTGAGATTGCGCCACTGCTTTGGAGTGGGCGCGGCCTCGCCGCGGATGCGCATGAAAGCGTAGAGAACGACTCCCGCGGTGAAGAAGCGCGCGGCGGCGGCGAAGAGCGGGGGAAGCTCTTCAACAGCGATGCGGATTGCAAGGAAGGTGGTTCCCCAGATCACGTACACAGCGAAGAACGAGAACAGCATGCGGACGCGATACGATCTCGCCTCGTTGCCCATCTCCGCCGCACTAACCACCGAATCAGCCATGACTGGTTACCATGTTTACATTCGCCGAGTAACCTGTCAACATTGATTTAGAGGTTAGCAGTGGAAAAGGGCTCTGCAGCGATATCGAAGGGGCGGACATTCGATCTGAGTGGGGGGCATCCGGCGCTGGATCTGGTGAATACGCTGGACTGGCGCTTTCGCGAATCAGGCCCGGAGGAGCTGCTGGAAGACTACTCTGATGCGCTCCGATTTACTGAACAGACGGGATTGATAGCTGGCTCAGACGCGCGCAAACTGCTGCGAACGGTTCCGGAGAATAAGGCGGCAAGGGTACTCGCAGAAATTCGCGAATTGCGTGAGGCCACAGCGGAGCTCTTCTATGCCGCGATTGACGGGAGGACTCCTTCTTCATCAGCGCTGAGGCGTTTGGGAGAGTGCTTCACCGCGGCGAGGCAGCAGGAGCAGCTGCAGTGGATTGACGGGAAGCTTGAATGGTCGCTGCTGCGCTCGAGTGTTGAACCTGCGCTGCCCCTCTGGCTGCTGAGCTTGAGCGCGGCCTCGCTGATGACGTCAGAACAGATGAATCTGCTGCGGCAGTGCAGGAGCGAGGAGTGCAGGTGGCTATTTCTGGATACGAGCAAGAACCACACGCGCCGCTGGTGCAACATGAAGATCTGCGGCAATCGCATGAAGGCAAGACGATTCAAGGCACAGCATCAAGGTTAGTTTCTTCTTATCGAAACCTCAGCGGCAGCGACGCCCTTTCGAGAAGGCTGTCCGGGGAGTCCAAATCTAATGCAAAAAGCAGATTGACCTGCACGAAGGGTTTCGCGCAGGTCAATCACCGAATGGATACGGCTTCCGCTAGCTATAGTGCTCTTCGAGTCCGAAGATCATCATCCACAATCTCATCTTCCGTCGAGACCGTATCCAGCGTCTCGGACCGCGGCTCCCGGCGAGCGAACGTTCTATCCACATCACTGGTAGCGGTATGGCTGCTCACAGATTTCTCGCCTGAGGATGCTACGTCGTCACCGCCGGCACCCTTGAGGATGTCCTTCGCGCGCGAGACCTCTTCGGAACTGTCGCAGTGAACCGACACCAGAATTCCACCGTCTTTAACGCGGCCTTCGTAGCGCTTCGCCTCATACTCTGGAATACCCATCCCTACAAGGGCTCCGATGACACCGCCTAACGTGCCTCCTACTCCCAACCCCGCAAGTGTTGCCATGATGGGACCTGCTGCGATGAGAGGGCCGACTCCAGGAATTGCGATTGCTCCAATACCGGCGAGGAGTCCAATTGTGCCGCCGATCGTTCCGCCTACACCTGCGCCAGTCGTCGTGCCCTCAGGAGCCTTTGTGTTCTTTTCAGTTGCGAAGTCTCTAGTGCCGGATTTGTCGGCCATCAGGACGGAAACATCCTGGCTGGAAAAGCCTGCTGCGGTCAATTGGTTGACGGCTATTTCCGCCTCGCTTCGTGATGGGAAGATCGCAAATGCTGCTGTATTTTTACCTGCCATAAGTAGAACTCCTTTTAGTGACAGAGGTTGAGGCTTTCGTTGAGTTGACCAAGGACCGTTCACTGCTTCACGGAGAGCTGGTTATTCACTTTGTCCGCGCCGACGACGTCGGCAGCTTTAGAAGCAATCGCTTGTTTTTCGTTCTCATCCCGCACCGGACCCTTCAACGTGACCTGCCCACCCTGCGTAATGATCTTCACGTTGTGCGCGTAGGTGGAGAGCGATTTTTCGGACGTGATTGAACTGCGAATCTTTCGCGTAATCTCTCGATCTGAAGTGTTGTCTTTCTGACTGTCAGCGGTGTTTGCGTGAGCTTTGTTGCGCGCCGAATTATCTGGCGCCGTTGAGGAAGGAGGGCTCGACTGATCCTGTGCGTGCGCTGCAAGCGGCCCGCCAACAATGGCAAGAGCCAGGGTTGCGAGAGCCGGCACGAGAATCCGCCGTCTATTCATCTGCATTTGTAATCACCTCAAGTGAGGGTGACCGCGGAGCGCTCATATGACTTTGATCTCCCCGCTCGTACTTGCTGAACCATTGTGGATTCGGCACGTCACCCATGGACTTCGCAGTCTGATGCCCACCGCCATAGGCCCGTTGCATGTGCTCACGTGCAGAGATGACAACTCTCGTCATCGAGAACGCAACTGGAGTTTGCAGGTGCGCAGTGCTCCAGCAAGAGGTGTGCTCAGATGGGCTATTCAGCTGGTAACAAAAGGGGGACAGAGGACCAGGTTATCGGTCCTCTATCGCAGCTAAGAAGTGGTGGATGCCGGTTGAGGAGATGAGGTGGCCGGAATAATTTTCAGCCGACCGAGACTTTTTTATACCCCGCGTAGCGCTCAAGGATCATCGGCTCGCAGGCATGTTGGCGCTCCTGGGACTGCAGATCGGACTGGGCCCGGGCTGTTGCGATGGTCACGAAGCAATCGCGACAGATGGAATCTATTGAGCCATCTTCATTTATCCGATGTATGAACTTTATTGTGTAGGTCTGGTTCATATTCTTCGCTCCTTTCACCAGAACTGAGAATCAGGTGCAAGTTCGCGTCTTACCGGATCTGAGTGTTGCAATCAGCGTTCCGCGGAGCGCTTAGCATGGGATTTATCTGCGCAAAAGCGGTGCATAAACGGGCACCGCGACTGTTTCCATTAGACTTACAGCAATGAATTTGCAGGCACGACATGGCTGGGTGGCACTGGTGGTGAGTTTGGCCATTTTCTTGCCGGGTTGCGGTACTCCCGGCGCTCCTCAGCCACCTTCTTTGAATCTTCCCGACCAGGTAGGAGATCTCTCGGCGACGCGAGCGGGCAACCAGGTGACGCTGACCTGGACCATGCCGAAACGAAATACCGATCGTACGATGATCAAGGGCGAGGTTCCGGTGCGAATCTGCAGACGCGAGAGGGCGGCCGCCGCGTGCGAAGCTGCAGGGCCAGATCAGATGACAGCGCCGGGCACATCAGGCACGTATACAGGTGTGCTGCCTGTCGAGTTGGCAAATGGGGCGGCAAGGCCAGTCAGCTTCTTTGTTGAGTTGCGAAATGCAAAGGGCCGCTCGGCGGGATTCTCGAACGCTGCGACGATACTGGCAGGTGGTGCTCCGGCGCCGGTCGAAACACTAAAGGCCGAGGTTCGCAAAGATGGCGTTGTGCTGAGTTGGACGCCGGATGGCGAGAACACGGCAATCCGGCTGGAGCGGAAGCTGCTCACGCCTGCCCCGAAGGTGGAACGTGGGCCGCTGGCGCCTCTCCCGGAACCAGAGAAGCAGGATTTGCTCGTTGAGGCCGCCGAAGACCGAGGCCACGCGATCGACAAGACCGCGCGATTCGATGAGCGCTATGAGTACCGTGCGCAGCGCGTGGCCCGTGTAGAGGCAGATGGGAAGACTCTCGAACTGGATGGAGCGTTTTCTGCGGCGGTGCAGGTGGACGTTAAGGACGTGTTTCCGCCTTCGGTTCCTGCCGGACTTGTTGCAGTTGCTACAGTGGGAGAAAACGGCGCGGCACCGGCAATTGATTTGAGCTGGCAGACGGTGACGGATTCTGATGTTGTGGGCTACATTGTCTATCGGCGAGAAGGCAATGGAGATTGGGTGCGGGTCTCTTCAGGGACGCCCATGTTGCAGCCGGCATTTCATGATCCTCAGGTGAAGGCCGGGAGTACGTATCAATACGCGGTGACCGCGGTAGACAAGGCTGGGCATGAGAGCGCTAAGTCGGCGGAGGCCCAGGAGAGCGTGCCGCAGCAGTAGGGTCAGCGGTTCATCCCACCCATCCCGGTGAGGACGCCGGATGGATGGGGCACAGCCCGTTACTGTGGTGGCTTCCAGTCGTATAGCAGGTCGACGGCGCTTCGCGCCGTTGGCGAGTTAGCAAGTTAGCGGTTTGTGCGTAGACATTGGACGTTG
>Ga0105240_10004808_pt1 | contig 20357 bp, 12 predicted proteins | sample KBSC54metaG_FD_80426 | JGI IMG/M metagenome (GOLD analysis project Ga0105240, IMG submission 80426) | Corn rhizosphere microbial communities from Kellogg Biological Station, Michigan, USA - KBS C5-4 metaG | ecosystem: Host-associated > Plants > Roots > Rhizosphere > Soil | place: Michigan, USA... | reverse complement strand
GACGCCGATAGAGGTGTTTCAGCACAACCGGTTTCGCGAGGTGTATTTCAGAGCGGCGCTGACGGCGAGCAGGGGACGGAACGAGTGGAAGGCGGGAGTTGAGGCCGACAACACGTTTCTGCACGAGAGCACGAGCTACGCGATTACGGATGTGAGCCGGTTCAATGCGGGGACGCCGATAACGTTTGCGTATGTGGGGAAGAGGCCTGACCTGGAGCAGTCGGTGTTTGTTCAGGATCTGGTGCATGTGGGGAAGTGGTCGATCAATGCCGGGGTGCGGTGGGATCACTATCAGTTGCTGGTGAACCGGCAGGCGTTGCAGCCGCGATTTGCGGTGTCGAGGCATTTCGATTCCACGGATTCGATATTACATTTTTCGTACGATCGGGTTTTTCAGACGCCGTCGTCGCAGAACATTCTGCTGTCAAGTTCGGCGCAGATCGAGGTGCTGGATCCTGCGGCGTTTCTGCGGCTGCCAGTGGAGCCTTCGGTGGGGGACTACTTCGAGGGCGGATGGACGCAGAGCGTGCTGGGCAAGGCGAAGCTGGACGTGAACTACTTCCGGCGCGTGGTGAACAATTTTGCGGACGATGATCAGATTGAGAACACGAGCATCAGCTTTCCGATTTCTTTTCGGAAGGCGATTGTGTACGGGGCTGAGGGAAAGATCGATGTGCCCGAGTGGCGGAGGTTTTCGGGGTTCGTGAGCTACTCGTACCAAGTGGCGAATTCGTGGAATCCGGTGACGGGTGGGTTGTTCCTGGGGGACAAGGCGACGGCGGCGGCGACGGATGTGACGGGGCATTTTCCTTCGACGCAGGATCAGCGGAATACGGCGCGGGGGCAAGTGCGGTACCAAGTGCATCCGCGGTTGTGGATGGCGGCGGGCATGCAGTACGACTCAGGGCTGCCGTTTGAATTCGATGGCGACCCGGGAACGGTGCTGGCGCAGTATGGGCAGCGAGTGCTGGACCGGATCAATTTTGACCGTGGGCGAATTCTGCCGGTGTTGCAGGTGAGCGCTTCGGCGGGGGCTGACTTGTATCGCACGGACAAGGTGAAGCTGCGGCTACAGGCGGATGGGCAGAATTTGAGTGATGTGCTGGATGTGATCGATTTTGGGGGACTGTTTTCGGGGAATGCGATCGGGCCGGGGCGGAGTTTCTTTGTGCGGTTGACGGGGACGTTCTGAGGGAGCTGAGCGAACTTCACTCGCCGGGGCACGCTGCTTAGTTCGGTGATGGCCTTTCCATTCGATCGATGACGAGGACTTTGCCCGAAGCCTTGGACGAAACCAGCTTCAGGCCGAGCTGTTCTTCAAGCGCCGTGAACAAGGTGGGACCAGAATCTCCTGACTCCATCCGGTTTTCGGGCGTCCACTTCAGGTCGAAATCGAACTTTCTCTCTCCGAGACTTGTCTTGTCGACAATGTTCCGTCCATCTGACGGCAGAGCCATAATCAGACTCTTGATCGGCATGGCACGTCCAGTTAGCTCTCCGACACTGAAACGACCTACGCTCTCTTCACCCGGAGCAGCTTCTTTCATCTTCAGACCGGCTTTTGCAACCAGCAGGTCATAGACCGGTAATGTCTTTGTCTCCAGATGGACCTTGAGCTTGCATCGATCTGCCAGCATCTTCTGCAGCATTGGCTGCTCCTGTTTCAGTCGCTCTTCATCGGACATGGACTTCCATTCATCCGCCGTTGCCGCATCGACTCTCAGCTCGATGTCGTACCGATCAGACTTAGCCCACGATGGCATCCCGAGGACCTGATTCTCGCTAAACGAGCCGTAAGCATCCTTGACGAGAATGTCGAGTGTGGTATTTACGTATCGCTCACCGTTCGGCAAAGTTTCTGTGCCTCCCGAGGTACCCAATTTGTTGGGCTTGATGGAGACGACTTCAAAGGTCTTCTGCCCAACGCTCGACCTCGGTGGAGTTTGGGATCGAGAAGGATGGACGAGAGAACAACTGATGACAAGTGCTTGTACCAGCGTTCGCCATGATCTCATCTGAGCGCCTTAGCGGAGTGTCTTCGAATGGATTTCCTAGTCATCAGCAGTCTACTGCTGTAGGTCTGTCGCCAAGTAGGAAGTGTGGCGGCTTTGGGTTCTGAAAAGCAACTGCGGGTTCCTCCACTCCGCTGCGCTCCGGTCGGAATGACACTCTTTATTAGCTGAAGAAGGGTGCGGCATTAGCTAAAGTGTTTGGTTGTGAACGGGGATGGTGGAATTCGGACAGAAGACTCATGGACGTTGTTGGAAAAGCTTTGAGCGGTCGTGCTCTGGGATCGATTGAGATATCTCCCGCTCATCGCAAAAGCGCGATGAACGGGGCACAGCTACGTTGCCTCCTTGCATGCAATGCGCGTTCGCCGAACTTGAGAGTCAAATATCCACAACCGCGCGAGACATCGGGTACCCCCGTCGCGGCTCGATTTGTGACGAACTGCGCGGGCTCTCTGTTGTTTTCCTAAAGGAAACGTGAAAAGCTTCTTTGGGAAAGCTACAGGTGCGCGGTATGGGTGAGAAGACGGATGTGATGCAGGGAACGCTAGCGCTGATGGTGCTGAAGACACTTGATGTGCTGGGGCCTTTACACGGCTGGGGCATAGCTCGGCGAATCGAGCAGATCAGCGGGGACTTACTTTCCGTAAATCAGGGCACGCTGTATCCGCTGCTGCTGAGGCTGGAGCAGGAGGGATCGATTGAGTCGGATTGGGGCGCCTCCGAGAACAATCGGAGGGCGCGGTTTTACCGGCTGACGCGGTCGGGTCGGCGGCAACTGCAGAGCGAAGTGCAGGATTGGCAGCAGACGGCGGCTATTATGGCGAGGTTCCTTGCCGCCAAGGCGGAGGAGTTGCTATGAGGCCGTTGAGGCGGATGTTGAACCGGATTGGGAATTTCGCGACTGGGCGAAGCGGCGAGCAGCGGCTGCGCGAAGAGATGGAAGTGCACCTTGCGATGGAGACGGAGGAGAATTTGCGCGTGGGGATGAGTCCGGTTGAAGCGGGGAGACAGGCGCGGATCAAGTGGGGCGCTTCTGAGGCAGTGCGGGAGCAGTATCGCGCGGAGAAGGGACTGCCGGGGATCGAAACGATACTCCAGGACGTGCGTTTCGCGATAAGGATGCTGCGGAAATCGCCGGTGTTCACGATGGTGGCGGTGCTGACGCTGGCGCTGGGGATTGGGGCGAATGCGGCGATTTTCACGCTGGTAAATGCACTGATGCTGAAGAGCCTGCCGGTGACGGACCCGAAGACGCTGGTGCGGCTGGGCAACAACAACGATTGCTGCGTGGGGATCGGGTATCGCGATAACGGGGAGGTTTCGTATTTCAGTACGGACAGCTACGAGTATCTGCGGAAGAATGTTCCGGAGTTTGAAGAGCTGGCGGCAATGCAGGCCGGGTTTGCGTACCGGCCGGTGGTGGTGCGGATGGATGGAAGCGGCGATGCGCCGCGGTCAGTGATGGGAGAGTTCGTTTCGGGGAATTACTTCAGGACATTCGGTCTGAACGCCGCTGCAGGGCGAGTGCTTGAAGATCGCGATGACGTTGCAGGCGCGCCTTTCACGGCGGTGATGAGTTATGAGACTTGGAAGACGCGGTTCAATGGTGATCCGAGCGTGGTGGGCGCCACTCTGCGTGTGAATACCAAGCCAGTAACGGTGGTGGGGATTGCTCCCAAGGGATTCTATGGGGACCGGTTGCTGGCGACACCGCCGGAATATTATCTGCCGATCGAGTCGATGCCGCCGATTGCGAATGTTCCCTACGTGCACAATATACCGGTGCAGTGGCTTTACATGATCGCACGCGTGAGACCCGGGGTGCAGTGGGGTGTGTTGCAGGAAAAGGTGAACACGCTGCTGCGTCAGCAGCTCGCGAGAACTCATCGATTCAGCGATAGAGAAGGCGCGGAGAGGCTCAAGAAAATACATATCGTGCTTACGCCGGGAGGGGCCGGTATTCAGGCGATGCAGGAGGGGTACGACCGGCAGCTGGGCGTGTTGATGGCGGCATCGGGCCTGGTGCTGCTGATCGCATGCGCGAACCTAGCGAATCTGCTGCTGGTGCGCGGTATGAGCCGTAAGGCGGAGATGAATGTGCGCGCGGCACTAGGCGCACGGCGCGGCAGGATTGTGCGGCAACTGCTGACGGAGAGCTTGCTGCTGGCGAGCGCGGGAGGGATGGCGGGATTGGCGGTGGCTTATGCGGGAACGCAGATGCTGCTGGCGATGGCGTTTCCGGGAGCAGAGAGTGTGCCGATCAACGCGAGTCCGTCGATCCCAGTACTTGGATTTGCGTTCGGGTTATCGCTGCTCACCGGAGTGTTGTTTGGCGTTGCGCCTGCTTGGATCGCTTCAAAGGCGACGCCGGCGGATGCGCTGCGGGGCGGCATGCGATCGGTTGCGGGAGGCACAACGTTGCTCCAGTCGAGCCTCGTTGTTTTGCAGGCAGGACTTTCGCTGGTGCTGCTGGTGTGCGCGGGTCTACTCGGAAAGAGCCTGAGCAAGCTGGAACATATCGATCTGAAGCTGAACCCGGTGAATCGATACATCGTGCATATCAATCCACAGACGGCTGGATATTCGCAGCGGCAGGTTGGGGATCTTTATCGCGCGATCGATGAGCGGTTCCATGCACTGCCGGGCGTGGAGAAGGTGGGGATTACGAGCTATACGCCGATGGAGGATAACAACAACGGATGGAGCGTGCAGATCCAGGGGAGGCCGGCACAGGAGCACAACGTGATTGCTTCGTACCTGAAAGTGAGCGCAGAGTATTTCGATTCGGTGGGGACGCACGTGGTGCGGGGCAGAGGGATTCAGACAACAGATACGGTGAGCGCGCCGCATGTGGCGGTGGTGAACCAGGAGTTCGTTAAACAGCTATTCAAGCCCGGCGAAAACCCGATCGGACAGCACTTCGGCGGCGATGTGAAGTCAGCGGGCGACTGGGAAATTGTAGGCGTGGTGGAAGACACGGCGTATCAGAGCGCGACGTGGAGCGATCACATGATGTTCTTCGTGCCAACTCTGCAGAGGCCGCTGAGCGCCGATCCTGATTCGATCGACCGCGACGAAAATATGTACGCAGGGGCGATTGTGCTGAAGACGAACAGGCCGGTTCCGGAGATGGAGGAACTGGCCCGAAAGACGCTGGCGGGAATCAATCCGAATTTAAGCGTGGTGCGGTTTCAGACGTTCTCGGCGCAGATTGCGGACCAGTTCAGCCAGCCGAGGCTGCTGTCGCGGTTGACGACCCTGTTTGGGGGGCTGGCGCTGCTGCTTTCTGCGTTGGGGTTGTACGGGGTGACGGCCTATGGAGTGGCGCGGCGGACGGCTGAAATCGGGATACGAATGGCGCTGGGCGCTGCTCGAACGAAGGTGACGCTGATGGTGATGCGCGCGGCGATGGTGCAGGCGCTGATCGGGCTGACGCTGGGCGTTCCGACGGCTATGCTCTGCACAAAGTATCTGAGCTCGCAACTATATGACATCAAGCCGGTAGACGGCTGGGTGGTGGCGGGTGCTGTTGCGGTGCTGACGCTGGCGGCTACGGTGGCGGGGTGGATTCCGGCTCGACGGGCGGCTTCGATCAATGCAGTGCAGGCACTGCGGGTGGAGTAGGACGATCGGTTAGTGAGTGTTCGCTTCTGAACAGGGATGATGGGATTCGGACAAGCGGCTTGTGCATCGTCATGCATAAGCCTTCTGTTTTGAGGGGCAATGCTATTCGGGGAACGGTGAGTGTCGTGCTGTGTTTGTTGATCGAGCCCCGTCCCGCTTATCGCAAAGAGCGCGATGAACTGGGCACAGCGGGAGTGGGCACGGCGGGCCCCTGGAGTGGTCCGAAATTTCTGGTCAGGAAGTGAACGTATGCTGGCTGATTTGCGAGATGCGCTGCGGCAATTGAGGAAGGCTCCGGGGTTTACGGCGACGGTTGTGATCACGCTGGCTCTGGGAATTGGGGCGACGACGGCGATCTTCACGCTGGTGCACCAGGTAATGTTGAAGTCGCTGCCTGTGGCGAAGCCGGAGGAGCTGTGGCGGATTGGGGATAAGATTCGCTGCTGCAACTGGGGCGGATACACGCAGGGCTTCGACGGCGACTTCGCTTTGTTTTCGTGGGAGGCGTACAAGAATTTTCGCGAGCACACGCCGGAGTTTGCTGATCTGGCGGCGCTGCAGGCGGGGAACGCTCCTCTGGGAGTGAGACGCGCGGGATCGCAGGCACCGGTGCAGACGTTTAATGGGCAAGAGGTGTCGGGGAATTTCTTCCGGACTCTCGGGGTGCAGCCCTGGACGGGCAGGCTGATGACGGATGCCGATGACCAGATCGGCGCGGCACCGGTTGCGGTGATGAGCTACCGGACGTGGGAGATGAAGTATGGGTCGGATGCGTCGGTGGTGGGGAGCAGCTTTCAACTGAACGGGCATGCGTTCACGGTGATCGGAGTGGCGCCGCCGGGGTTTTATGGCGCGAAGCTGGCGGGGAACGGGATGCCGGACTTCTGGATCCCGATTACAGCGGAGGATGTTCTGGCCGGGCCGGTGTCGCGGATCAAGAAGGCGAATCAAAACTATCTCGACATTCTGGGCCGTGTGAGGCCCGGCGTTTCTCCAAAGACGCTGGAGGCCAAGCTGCAGGTGGAGTTGCATGAATGGCTGGCGAGCCATGTGCCGGATATGGAGCCGGTGGAGAAGCCGTTGTGGCAACAACAGACGCTGCACATTACGCCGGGTGGCAGTGGTGTGGCAGTGATGCGCGATCAGTATGAGGATGGGCTGAAGCTGTTGCTGATTGCGGCGGCGTGTGTGCTGCTGGTGGCGTGCGGGAATCTGGCGAACCTGATGCTGGCGCGAGGACTGAGAAATCGCGCGCAGATTTCGGTTCGGATGGCGATGGGAGCGTCACGGATGCGGCTGGTGCGGAGAGCGCTGGTGGAAAGCGTGCTGCTGGCGGTGATTGGCGGTGCCTTTGGAGTGGCCGTTGCCTATGGCGGAACGAGACTGATTCTGCATCTAGCTTTCCAGATTGGCGGACCGGACAACTACGTTCCGGTAGCTGCGGATCCGTCGTGGCCAGTGCTGCTCTTCACCTTAGGCCTTTCAATTGTGACGGGGGTGATTTTCGGAACGGCTCCGGCGTGGATGACGACTCATGCAGATCCGGTAGAGGCGCTGCGTGGGGCGAATCGCTCAGTAGGCCGGGGCAGGACGTGGGCACAGAAGGCGCTGGTAATTGCGCAGGCGGCGATGTCGCTGGTGCTGCTGTCATCGGCGGCTTTGTTGATCCAGAGCCTGCGCAACCTGGAACATCAGGATTTTGGATTTGAGACGAAGGACCGTTTTATTGCGTGGATCAATCCAACGCTGGGCAACTACAAGCCGGAGCAGATGGAGCAGGTGTTTCGGCGCATTGATGATGGGCTGGCGCAGGTGCCGGGCGTGCGGATGGCGGCGCCTGCGCTGTATGCGCCCATGACGGGAGACAGCTGGAACTCGGGCGTTCGCATTCAGGGCAGGCCGGAGCCGGGTCCCAAGGAGAACACGAGTGCCGGTTGGTCGCGGGTGATGCCGGGGTTCTTCGATGCGATTGGCGCGAAGATTGTGATGGGAAGAGCGCTGAACGAAGACGATACGGCGGCGACGCCGGTGGTTGCGGTAGTGAATGAAGCTTTTGTGAAGAGATTCTTCAAAGGCCAGAGTCCGATCGGGCAGCACTTCGGGTTCGGGCGGGTGAAGGACGCTTCGAAATACGAGATTGTTGGAGTTGTAAGAGACATCCGGTACATGACATATGACTACAAGGATCCAGTGGCGCCGATGGCGTGGCTGTCGGAGCTGCAGTCACCGCATTTCGACGATCCGAAGGATGCGGAGGGCGAGAAGTTTTCGCATTTCCTTTACAACGTTGTGATCTGGGCTCCGGGGAATCCGCCAGGGATGGAAGAGAAAGTACGCAAGGCATTTGCGAAGATCGATCCGAACATGGTGCTGTACGGTGTGGACCCGTATAGCGGCGTGGTGAGCGCTGATTTTCAGCAGGAGAACATGATTGCAACGCTGACGTCGCTGTTTGGATTGCTGGGGCTGGTGCTGGCGGCGGTGGGTCTGTACGGCGTGATGGCGTATACCGTGGAGCAGAGGACGAATGAGATTGGGTTGAGGATGGCGCTCGGGGCGAATCGGAAGGATGTGGTTTCGATGGTGCTGCGCGGAGCGTTCTGGCAGATCGGGATTGGGTTGGGGATCGGCATTCCGCTGGCGATTGTGGCGGGAAGACTGATGAAGGATCAGTTGTTCGGAGTGCAGCCGTGGAATCCGGCGATGCTGCTGGCGGCTGCGGGAATGCTGGCCGCTGCTGCGATGGTGGCTTCGTTGGTGCCGGTGAGGCGGGCAGTGGGAGTGGAGCCGATGGTGGCGCTGCGGAATGAGTAGTTGGTTTGCTCCGATCACGGCACTCTGAAAACAATCTGCAGGTTCCCGTCTGCTTCGCTCCGGGCAAGCTCTCCACTCCGCTGCGCTCCGGTCGGATTGATAGTCATCTCTTAAACAGCTATCAGTCGGAGAAGTCGCAGAGGGTGGTGACGTAGTTGGCGGAGCCGTCGCGGAGCCAGCCGTCAAGCTGGGCGGGCTCTTTGAGCTGCTGGCCGCGCGCGCGGGGGACGAGGACGTAGTCGCAGCTCATCTGCGCGAGGGCGGTCATGTCGACCCAGAGCTTTTCGAACTGCGTGACGGGGAAGATGTCTTCCTGACCCTCTCCCCAGCGCTTCTTTACGTCTTTGATGGTGATGTAGGTGGGGACGCGCGCGGACATGGCGCGGACTGCTTCGGCGACTTTGCGCTCGTCGGCGAGGTCGGCGCGGGTGAGGCCGAAGACGTGCAGGAGCGCGTCGATGGAGAGCCAGCAGGTGTTCGAGTTGTAGTAGGAGAGACGGAACTCCGCGTCTTCGGAGGGGAGCGCGAGACCTTCGACGAGGCGCGTGCGTCCGTCAACGCTGGCGAGACCGCCGCCCCGATCTTCGATGCGACGGGTCATGACTTCGAAGGTCATTGCGGATTTTGTGGAGATGTGGCGGCCGAGGATTTGCGGATCGAGGTTGGCGCCGACAGTGTCGACGTTGTGGACCATCAGGTAACGCAGGTTCGGTTGCGCTTCGAGCAGAGTGCGGAGGACACCGTTGCGGAAGATGTTGGGAACTTCGTACCAGTGGCCGACTGGGTGAAGGCATTGAAGCGGGAGGTTGTCGGTGTAGTCGCTGCCTTCTCCGCATTGCTGCGCCCAGGAGATGAGGGCGGCGCGTGAACTGTCACGGACTTTCTGCGCCTGTGCGTCGAGGATCTGTTGCGGCACGGATTCCCAGGCGAAGCGGAGGTCGCGGACCATGGGAATCATCCGCAGGCCTACGCTGCGGCTGGGCGAGAGATGGAGCGGGCCGGTGTAGCCGTAATTGTGCTCGAGCTTGAGCAGCTTGTCGGTGGGATCGTGCGTGAGGTAGCTGGTGGTGACGATGTGCGGGACTGGCGAGTTGTAGGTGCGGCTGGTGCGGCGGCTCTTGGCGAGGTGGACTTCAAGAAATGTGCGGTGCTTTCCGGCGAGACGGCAGAAGGGGCTGAGGCCTTTGACGACGCCGGCGCCGTGTGTCCAGCGGGAACCAGCGCCACCGGCGAGAGTGACGACTGCGACAGAGCCAGAGGCGAGCGCTTCTTCGCCGAGTTTGCGAAGTTGCGCGTCGGCATCGCGCGTTGCGTCGTAGACCTGGTCGGACGAGACGTCTTCGATGGTTACGGAAGCGGGCAGGCGGTTCTGTGCGAGCCCGATCTGGCCGGCACGGAGTTCGGTCTGGATGCGCTCGTGCTGGAGCGGATCGAAGCCGTACTGGGTGAGAAGCGATTGTAGCGTGTCGGCGCGGTCGTTGCCGTTTTGAACGTGAGGCAGTAGACGATTAAGGAAGGTGCGGGTGCGTTCCTGCGATCCAGCGGCAGCGTGACAACGGAAGCTGAAGCGCTCGAGATCGGCGCGTTCGCTGGCGGAGAGGAATCGCTGCTCTTTCCGTAGGATCGCGGGAAGCATGAGGTTGTAGTAGCCGTCGGGGAGAACGGCGGAGTCGCCGATGAGGAGCTCGGCGAAGGTGCCGTTTTCGTTGATGGAGAAGTCGTAGACGACGGGCTGCATGGCGAAGGGGACACCGCCCGAGAGACGATGGCTGACTTCGCGCATGAGGGGACCGAGAGCTTTCTGCGCTTCGGGTTTGCGGGCCGGATCGAAGATGAATCCCATGCCGCCGCCAGACATGCCGCCGAGCATCCAGAATCCCCAGAAGGAATCGCCGAATTTTGCGCGGACATCGCGGGTGAGGGTTTCAGTGTAGAGATTGCTGGCCCAGGGAATGATGTCCTGGAGGGGGCCGTCGAAGTTGCGCTGCGTGTCTTTGCCGATGGACGCGACACTGCCGCGGCGGAGGTCGGCGATGATTTCGTCTAGGATCTGGCCGGCTTCGCGCCGGGCAAGCCATTCTTTTTCGGAGCGGAGAAGGTAGCGCTCGGTGACCATCTCGAGGATGGGGCCGACGTCCTGCGCCATTCCGCCGTGGACGAGGACGAGGCTGTCTTGAAGGAGCTGGCGAGTTTCGGGCGTGACTTCGTCGGAGGAGAGAATGCGGTGATTGGGAAGGAGGCGGCCGCGGCTGACGCCGAACTCGGTGTCGCCTTCGGAGGCGCGAACTCCTTCGATGAGCTTGATGCCGGGCCATACGCCGCCAGAGTCTTGCCAGCCTCCGCCGGAGCCACCGAGCCACTCGCCGAGGATTGCGCGTGCGGCGACGAGGCGGCGTTCGGGTTCGGTGAGTTGACCTGTGAGCGATGCGGCCTGACCGGTGGCGCGCATGCCGACGGAGATGAGCGAGGCGAGAAGGTTGGTGGAAACGGCGAGGCGCGAGCCCTTGGGAATGTTGTTGACGTGGCTTACGATCTCGAGGCCGAGGCAGTCGCGCTGGGTGAGCTGCCGAAGGAGATCGGAGAGGGGCTGATCGGAGCCTTCGAGGCCGGCGGGAACGATGCCGGACGCGATGACGGCGGCTTTGAGGAGGCCGAGGTAGTCGCGGCCGAAGTCGAAGATGTCCTGAAGCTGGTGGATTTCAACGCTGGCATCGAGATCGACGCTGACGAGGCGAATGATGGGGCGATCGATGACGCGGAGGTAGGCTTCGACGGGCGGCTTGGGTGTTTGCGTGTCGTGAAGAGCGAGGTTGATGGAGACGTTGAGTACGCGGGCCTGCTCGGGGAGATCCATGCCGAGGAAGAAGATGTCGCTCCAGCCGCTGTGACTGAGGTCCATGCGGACGGGAGTGGATTCGTGCAGGATTGGCGCGGGCTGCCCGGGGGCGGAGGGCAGGAGTTCGCGGCGGAGGCGGAGTGCGTAGTCGGACGGATGGCCGGTGCGGAACATCCACTGATTGCCGCGGACGGAGCGGACGCTGCGGCGGACCTGATCGGCAAGGGTCTGAAAGGCGAGACCGCGATAGGCGGAGGCGAGGGCGCTGGAGATGCCGTCGCTGATGCCGTGTGCGGATTGTGCGGCAAGGAAGATGCTGATGGCTTCTTCGTAGCGGCGAGTGAGGAGGCGTTCGACTCCGGCGTAGGAAATATGCGACCGGGAGGTTGCGCTTTCGGGGCGCAGCGGCAAGTGGAAGCGATGGATGGCGTAGAGGAAGAAGAGGGCGCGGACGCGGTCGTAGAGGCTGTCGGAGGAGTGGCGGAGGGACTCGAGGTCGGCGGCTTCGGCGATCAGATCGGAAATGGATGCGTGCGCGCACAAGCTGTCGAGAGAGCGATTGCGGATGTCGGGGTCGGTTGCTGTGATGATGGCCCAGAGCTTGCTCACTCGCGGCTCCTTTCTGATTGTTCGCGGGAGGCGAGGACCTGAATGATCTCAGTAAGGACCTTGTCGCGATCGCGGCCGTGCATGGCGAGCGCGAGTTGGGCGGAGAAGAGGCCATATTTCACACCGACGTCGAAGCGCTGGCCCTTGTGAATCATCGCGAGGTACTGCTCGCGCTGTGCGAGAGTGGCGAGCGCGGAGGAGAGGCTGGGGCGCTTCTGCGAGGAGTCGGCGAGGAGGTCGGAGAGGATGTCGAAGATTGCGGGAGTGAGCACGTGCATGCCGTAGAAGCAGAGGTACTGACCGCTGCGGAGGCCCGGGACGATGAGGCGCTGTTCGGCTTCAGTTGGCGTGGGTTTCTCGAGAACGGTGTCGATGCGGTAGAAGCCGGGTTTGCTCTGGACAGGCTGGCCGCCGATGGTGCCGAACCAGGGGAGCAGATTTTCGCGGGTCACCTGGACGGTGGAGATGGAGCAGCCCGCGGAGGTAGCGGCGTCGACCAGGCGCTTGGCGGAGCCACCGGATTCGGGGCCGACGTAGATGTGGTCGCCGACGAAGTGGAGGAATGGCTCGTTGCCGACGAAGTCGCGCGCGCAAAAGACAGCGTGGGCGTAGCCGCGGGGATCGCGCTGGGGGATGAAGGTGAGGCGCACGGAGTCTTCGGCGACAAGCTTGAAGTAGGCTTCTTCATCGCCGGGTGAGACGACGATGCAGACGTCGTTGATGCCGGCGCGAGAGGCTTCGCGAACGACCAGGCTGAGGACGGAGCACTCGACGCCCTGCTGATCGATGAGAAGTTGCATGGGCAGGGTGCGCTGACCGGGGCCTGCCGCAGTGATAACGGCCTTACGAATGTGCATAGAGAAATCTCGTCACGATGATCGTAACGTATCGACGGGCGAAGGGATGGTCTCCCATGTCTCCACAAGAGGGAGACAGGGGGCACCCAAACTGATTCCGAGTGCTCACATCTCTCCCCGGTCCCCAAGTGCGAGGGACCGGGGGCACCCCGGCGCTCTAGTCGGCGGGTTTCAGGGAGCCGAGGAGGGTGGGGATGAGTTCGGCGACGGTGGGATGGATATGCACGGAGTGGGTGAGCGTGGTGAAGGGCTGGTCGGCGTACATGGTGGAGAGGATGCAGTGGATGGCTTCGTCTCCGCCGACGCCGAAGATGGTGGCGCCGAGGATGCGCTTTGTTTGTGCGTCGACGAGCGCTTTCATGAATCCGAAGGTCTCGCCTTTCTCGATGGCGCGGGCGACGGAGCGCATGGGACGGGTGGCGATGAGGAGTTCGCGGCCGGTGGCGCGGGCTTCTTCTTCGGTGAGGCCGACCTGGGCGAGAGGCGGATCGGAGTAGGTGGCGCGAACGGGGATCCTGTCGGAGACGCGGCGCGATGCGCCGTCGAGCAGATTGTCGGCGACGATTTCGAAGTCGTTGTAGGAGGTGTGGGTGAATGCGCCGCGGCGGTTGCAGTCGCCGAGGGCGAAGATGTGCGGGACATTGGTGCGGAGCTGATCGTCGACGGGGATGAAGCCTTGCGGGTCGGTGCGGACGCCTGCCGCGTCGAGGCCGAGATCGCTGGTGTTGGGGATGCGGCCCATGGCGAGGAGGACGTGGGAGCCGTGGACTTCGGGCGAATCGGATTTGCAGCTGACATGAACGCAGACGCCGTCAGGCAGAGGCGAGAAGGATACACACTCGGAATTGAGGCGGAGATGAATGCCTTCCTGCTCGAGAAGTTCGCTCATCAGTTTTGAGGCGGCGGCGTCTTCGCGATGGACGAGAGCGGGTTTCATTTCGACGAGCGTGACTTCACTGCCGAGGCGGCGGAAGATCTGGGCGAATTCGACGCCAACGGCGCCGCCACCGACGACGATGAGGTGGCGCGGGAGTTCGGTGAGCTGGAGGAGGGTGGAGTTGGTGAGATAAGGAATGTCTTTGAGGCCGGGGAGGTCGGGAGTAGCGGCGCGACCGCCGACGTTGATGAAGATCTGATCGGCGTGGAGGGTCTGGTCGTTGATCTGAACTTCGTGGGGCGAGGTAAATTTTGCCTGGCCGTAGAGGACGGTGCAGCCCTTTGCGTTGTCGAGCATTTTGCGGAGGCTGTCGCGGGAGTTCTGCACGATCTGGTCGTTGCGGGATTTGATTTCGGCCAGGTTGATGGAGATGTCGCCGGAAAGGTGAACGCCGTACTTCGCAGCTTCGCTGGCGGTGTGCGCGACTTTAGCGCAGGCGACCATGGCTTTGGTGGGAGTGCAGCCGGTGTTGACGCAGGTGCCGCCGAGGACTTTGCGCTCAATGAGGGCGACTTTTTTGCTGGCAGCGGCGAGGCGGACGGCGAGGAAGGGGCCTGCCTGTCCGGAGCCGATGATGATGGCGTCGTAGTCTTGGGTCGTCATACTGCTCCTGACTGGGGAATGGCGTCGACGGTGAGGATGCCGCGTTTGGATTTATGCGGCGGCTTTGAGGATGAGGATCGCGCCAATGACGGCGACCGCGTCTTCGAGGAGGGCGGCTGGAAGGTCTCTGCCGAACTTGCGGGCGAGGACGGAGCGTACTGCGGCCCCGCCAAGAGTGCCGATGACTGCACCGATAGCGCCGCCGATCAGGCCCATGATCAACGAGCCGCGGGAGATTCCGATGGCCGCGCCGGAGATGGCGCCGGAGACGATGCGGAAAGCAAAGGAGGGCGGCGCTTTGCGGCTGGGGGTGGAGGGGAGCTTGTCGACGACGAGTTCGCCGACGGCGCAGATGCTCAGGACCCATGGAGTCCAGGCGTAGCCGAAGAAGGCGAGCCAGCTTGAGTCCAGGTGGATCCAGCCGAGGCGGGCGGCCCAGCTGACGACGGCGGGAGCGGTCATGGAGCGGAGACCGGCGATGATGCCGATCAGAATGGCGAGGAGCAGTAGGGGCATGAGGTCCTCTGAGGCAAGAGTACTAGGTGCCACTGCCAGTGGCCAGCCGCCAGTTGCCAGTTCGCAGTTCCTAGTTCGCAGTTCGTAGTTTTAGTTCCCACGCTGAATCGTCCTGTCGGAAGATTCAGCGTGGGGCACCGTGCACGTAAGTCGAATTAGAAGGTGAGGGATTGCTGGAGGGGCAGGTCGCGGGAGGAGGGGCCTGCGCGGATGACGTATTGGCCGGGGACTAGCTTCCATGAGTCGGATGTTTCGTCGAAGATTTGGAGGCGTTCGCGGCTGACGGGGACGGAGACTTGTTTTGATTCGCCGGGGGCAAGGTCGATTCTCGTCCAGCCGACCAGGCGATTGGGTGGCTCGCCAGCGGAGTCGGGGAGCGAGGCATAGACCTGGGCGATTTCGCTTCCGGCACGTTTGCCGGTGTTCTTGACGGTGAAGGAAACTTCGGCAGAGTCACCGGGCGTGACCTTCAGGCCTGAGTAGGCGTAAGTGGTATAGGACAGGCCGAATCCGAAGGGGAAGAGCACGGGTTTCTTTTCGGCGTCGTACCACTTGTAGCCGACCTTGAGGCCTTCGTCGTAGTTGACGTCGAATGGCGGAGCGATACCCATCATCATGCCGATCGGGCCCGGCGCACCGGGAAGTCTGGGAACGACATGCGTTGCGTCTGCCTTGGGCGGATCGGCGTGAGTGGGATGAGGCAGATCGGCTTCGGACTTCGGGAAGGTTATGGGGAGTTTGCCGGAGGGGTTCACGTCGCCGAAGAGAACGTTGGCGATGGCTTCAGAGCCCCGGATTCCGGGATACCAGGCTTCGACGACGGCTGAGACTCTGTCGAGCCATGGCATAAGGACAGCGCCGCCGGATTCGATGACAACAATGGTGTGAGGATTCGCTGCAGCAACGGCTTCGATGAGCGCGTCCTGCTTGTCGGGAAGAGAGAGGTTCTTGAGGTCCATGCCTTCGGACTCGTGTTGGGTTGCGAAGACGATGGCTACGTCTGAGGATTTGGCGAGCGCGGCTGCCGCTGCAGGGTCGGTGCCGGGATCGAACTTGACTGCGGCGCGCGGAGCTTTGGATTCGATGCCTTTTAGCGGGATGGAGCGGTGATAGACGGGCAAGAGGAAAAACGCGAGCGGATTGCGAGCTATCTCGGGCGGAGGCGGAACGGCGTTGCCGCCGGCGGGCGAGACCTGGGACGACCCGCCGCCGGAGAGAACGCCGGCATCGGCATGGCCTCCAATTATGGCGATTGACTTGATGGAGGCGGCGTTCAGCGGGAGCTGGCTTGCGGAGTTCTTCAGGAGAACGATGCCGTGCTCTTCGGTCTTCTGTGCGACTTCGAGACCTTTGAGAATGTCGGGAGAATCCTGTTGCGGCGGGTCGTCGAAGATGCCGGAGTCGAACTCGGTGCGGAGGATGCGGTGAACCATCTCGTCAAGGCGGCCCATGGAGACTTCGCCTGATTCGACGGCTTTTTTGAGCGGCGCGCCGAAGGAGTCGTTGCCGGGCATCTCCATATCGAGACCGGCTTTTGCTGCGTTGACGGTGCTCTGAGTGCCGCCCCAGTCGGAGACGACGAAGCCCTTGAAGCCGAACTGCTTTTTGAGAACTTCGGTGAGGGTGTAGGGATTCTCGCAGGCGTAAGTGCCGTTGATGCGGTTGTAGGAGCACATGAAGGCGCCTGCGTCGGAGTCGCGCAGGGCGATCTGGAAGGCGAGGAGATCGCTCTCCTGCATGGCGCGTTTGCTGATGATGGAGTTGACGACGATGCGTCCGGCGTCCTGATCGTTGACGGCGTAGTGCTTGAGGTCGGTGATGAGGTGGAGCGCTTTTTCGGCTTTGAGCTCCTGGCCGGCGAGGGTTCCGGCGAGGAGGGGGTCCTCGCCTTTGTACTCGAAGGTGCGGCCATTGCGCGATTCGCGGATGAGGTTGATGCCGGAGCCGAGGGACATGTTGAATCCGAGAGCGCGAACTTCGTGGCCGATCATGGTGCCGATTTCGTAGGAAAGCGCTGGATCCCATGCGGCGGCCATGGCTTCGTCGGATGGGAGGGCAGTTGCATAGCGTCCTTTCGAACCAGCCATGGAGACGCCCTGATTTGAATCGGTCATCTGCAGATCTGGAACGCCGAGGCGAGGGATGCCGGGAATAAATCCGAGTACCGCGATGGCGCGGGTGAGGGGGCCGGATTCAGGCGCGCCGCTCATGATTGCGCCCCAGCCGGGGCCGTGCAGAAGCTGAATTTTTTCATCCAGAGTCATCTCCTTGACAACCAGGTCGGCGCGGGCATCAGGAGAGAGGGACTTGTCGGACCAAGCGTAGTGTTTGGACGCGGACAGGCCTGGGAACTGGGAAAGTGCGATGGACGGGATGAAGGCGATTAGGAACGCAAAGGTGTAAGCGAGCCGCTTGGTCATGGCCGGAGATACCTTTCTTTGATCGCGGAGAGAGTAGCACATGGGATGCCGGGAATTGGCATCTGCGGCAGTTAAAGCTGAGCGAGTCTCCATACTCGTCCCGCGTCGTACAATTGAGCCGATTCCCGGATTTTAGCTTTAATTTTGATTCGAGGAGGTTCCTCCGTGAAGAAATTGATGGTATGTGCGGTCCTAATGTTGATGGCAACGCCGGTGTTTGCCGCGAACGATGAGCGCGAGGCGGATCGCGTGAAGGAAGCAGGCACGGTGTTGAAGGAGATCCTGAATGTTCCAGATGACATTCCGCAGGATCTGTTGAACAAGGCGGAGTGCGTGGTGATCCTGCCTTCGGTGAAGAAGGCGGCGTTTGGAGTTGGGGGAAGCTACGGACGCGGTGTCATGGTGTGCCGCGGCGGAGCACATTTCACCGGCAGGTGGGGCGCTCCGGCGATGTATGCGCTGGAAGGGCTGAGCATCGGATTCCAGCTTGGCGGTCAGGCGACCGATTTCGTGCTGCTGGTGATGAATGTGAAGGGCGCGGAGTCGCTCTTGACGAGCAAAGTAAAACTGGGCGCAGATGCTTCGGCGGCCGCAGGTCCGAAGGGACGAACGGCTGAGGGTGCCACGGACATTGTGATGAATGCGGAGATTCTGTCGTACTCGCGGAACAAGGGGCTGTTTGCCGGCGTGTCCTTGGAAGGCTCGACTCTGCGGTCGGACGGCGGAGCGAACGAGAATCTGTATGGAAAGAAGCTGAGCGCGAAGGAGATCATTCGCGAGGGAAGGGTGGGAGTTCCGGCGAGTGCGCGGGAGTTGGTGTCACTGCTGAACAGCAAGTCGCCTGTGAACAGGTCGGATCCACGGTCGCTGAAGTAGCCAGCAGTGATCAGTGATCAGTGTTCAGTGATCAGAAAACAAATAGAGACTGTCCTGTGTGCCGGGCTGGCTTTGGTAATGGCCATCAATCATTGGTTCATGAGCGCGAGATCGAGGTTGGCGAGGGTTGTGCGGTCGCCGATGACTTCGATCTCGCTAATTTTTTCTTTGGCAAACGTGAAGCGCATGATGCGGAAAAGATGTCCGCGAGGCGCGATGACCAGACCGACGGAACCATTGATAAGAGCTGTTCGAGCTGCTCTGGCGCCCTGAGCTGTCTTGATGGCATGGCGGGCCCAGAACTCCGCACCGCGAATTTCGGTCGGCAGAGCGGGTGTGGTGGCGGCGGAATCGGCGCGAACGACGAGGTTGGGATCGAGGACGAAAACCAGCGCGTTGAAATCTCCGGCACGCAGCGCTGCAAGAAATGCATCTACAAGCCTTCGTTGCCCTGAAACCGCGGATGTTGCGCGGGCGCCCCCGCGAACGCGTTTGCGCGCGCGGCTTGCGAGGTGGCGCGTGGCGACGGGAGAGCGGCCGATAATGGAGGAGATCTCGTCGAACGAGAGATCAAACATGTCGTGCAGCACGAAGGCGAGCCGTTCGGCCGGAGCGAGGCGCTCGAGGACGACCATCACCGCGATGCCGACAGAGTCGGCGAGGAGGGCTTCCTGTTCGGGATTGGAACTGGCGGGTGATTTCGGAGGATGGCTGGTTGACTCTTCATCCAACTCGTCTTCACGGCGGGAGTTGCGGGCGCGGAGCATGTCGAGGCAGACACGGGCAACGACGGTTGTGAGCCATCCGCCGAGGTTGTCGATAGATTTGGCTTTGCTGCGGCTGAGGCGCAGCCAGGCTTCCTGAACGGCGTCGTCGGCCTCGGCGAGGGAGCCGAGGATGCGGAAAGCGGCGGCCCGTAGGTGGTCGCGATTCTGTTCGAAACGTTCAGCGAGAAGTTGAGATTCGGTCATGTGTCACATTTGCTCGATTGCATTCGTCATGAGGTTGACGAACGACAAATCAACGATGTGACAAGGAGAAGACCGATGGAACCCAGAATGACTCATCCAGCAATGATTGTCCCCGGAGCCATGGAGGCGCTGCAAGCGGTTGGCAAGCTTGCGGAGTGCTGCGGACTGTCGCAAGAGGTGCGCCAACTTGTTCACCTGCGTGCAAGCCAGATTATTGGATGCAGTGTGTGCGCAGATATGGATTGGCACCGACTGAAGAAGAGCGGCGGGATCGACGAGCGCGCGTTTGCTGTGGCCGCGTGGCGGGATGCTCCGTACTTTACGGATGCGGAGCGTGCGGCGCTCGCACTGGCGGAGGCGGTGACGCGATTGAGCGATCGGGAGGACCCGGTTCCGGATGCGGTGTGGGATGAAGCGGCGCGGCACTTCGACGAAAAACAGCTGTCGGCTTTGCTGCTGAGTATCACGAGCACAAATATGTGGAACAGGCTGAATGTAGCCACGAAGCAGGTGGCGGGAGCCTGGATGAAGTCGCCGCAAGCAAGGGAGATTGTGGAGAGGGCGCTGGCGGTTAAATGAAGTGAACATCGCCGGTCCCCAATTGCCAGGGCATTTCGCCTTCGCTCATGACAATCCGGGGGCACCTGGCGATGAGAAGAGATGAATCCCAGATCTCCAACGACGGGAGACCTGGGGCACCCAAATTGATCAACGGCTTTACTGGTGCTTGATGAACTTGCCGGTCTGAAGTTCGCGCATGGCGGTTTGCAACTCGGCCTGAGTGTTCATCACGATGGGGCCGTACCACGCAACGGGCTCCTCGAGCGGCTTGCCGGAGACGAGCAGGAAGCGAATTCCTTCCGGGCCGGCCTGCACTGCGATCTCGTCGCCACGGTCGAAGAGGACGAGCGAGTGGTTTTTCGCGTCGTACTTTGCCGGAGCGTTGGGGTCAACGGCTGACTCGGTGAGCACGGCTCGCGGGTCGGAGGCGTCGCGGAAGGCGCCGCTGCCTGCGAAGACGTAGGCGAAGGCGTTGCGGGTCACGTCGACTTTGATTCTGCGCAGCTTGTTGGGCGGCACGGAGATATCGACATAGTTGGGATCGGCGGCTACTCCTTCAACGGGACCGCGCTTGCCCCAGAATTCTCCGACGATGATGCGGGCTTTCGTTCCATCGTCCTCAGTGACTTCGGGGATCTCGGCCGAAGGGATGTCCTGGTAGCGCGGGTCGGTCATCTTGAGCGAGGCGGGCAGGTTGGCCCAGAGTTGGAATCCGTGCATG
>Ga0105240_10004807_pt1 | contig 20358 bp, 10 predicted proteins | sample KBSC54metaG_FD_80426 | JGI IMG/M metagenome (GOLD analysis project Ga0105240, IMG submission 80426) | Corn rhizosphere microbial communities from Kellogg Biological Station, Michigan, USA - KBS C5-4 metaG | ecosystem: Host-associated > Plants > Roots > Rhizosphere > Soil | place: Michigan, USA... | reverse complement strand
TACTCTTTACCTTCGTAGGTAATTTCAGTACCGGCATATTTGCCATATAAAACCTGGTCACCAGCTTTAACAGTCAGTGGTTCATCTTTTTTACCTTCACCAACAGCTACGATTGTTCCGCGCTGAGGTTTCTCTTTAGCAGTGTCCGGGATGATGATACCGGATGCAGTCTTCTCTTCGGCCGGAGCAGCTTCCACTACCACCCTGTCTCCGATAGGTTTAATGTTTAATGCCATAGTTATACTAATTTAATTTTATAAAAAGTTTAAAAAGTGTGTGATACCCGCTTAGTCTTCGGGCATCATGCAATGCACATCAATTATGCCAAGCAGACCGTTAAAGTGCAAATTGACAGCATGTCTGTTCAAATGTCATATTTAGGTCAATCAGCATGTCGCATCTTAATAATTACTTAACACAACGGTGTCATGATGTCAGTGCCGTTTCAAACAAAAATGGGCTTTGGTTTATGCCCAAGCCCATTTATTATATTGGTTTATATTACTATTTCTTTGCACCTGTTGAGCCGGTCGAACCGCTGGCAGCAGGCAAATTCAAAGAAGGTGCCGGCTGTGAAGTAGTTGGTACGGTTGGCTTTGCGGCTTTTTCTGCTGTCTGATTCACGTCAGAGCTATCATTCTTAGCAGTGCTGCCACCTTTTGCAGCAATATTAATAGCCAGCGACAATACCATTAAAGATATAGCCAGAATCCAGGTACCTTTTTCTAAAAAGTCCCCTGTTTTTTGCACACCCATTAATTGAGATGAGCTTGAAAAATTGGATGTTAAACCGCCACCTTTAGGGTTTTGGATCAATACGATAGCGCCTAAAAGCACACACACCACAACGGCAAGGATCACTAAAATCAAATACATTTCTTTATTATTAGTTGGTTTTTCTTTCTAAAATTTCAATCTGGTCGGCAAAGTAACGTCTTTTTTCCGGGAATTTCAACATCAATTTTTTGTAAGTGTTTATGGCTTTGTGATAAAGCATCTGGTCGGTATATACTTTTGCCAGTGTTTCGGTCACCAATTCATCCTGGTCCTCGGAACTTCTCTTTGCTTTATTTTCGTTGTCGAGCTTATCGACACTAGGGGTGGTGATATGAGGTTCTTCTGCAATAAACTTTTTGATGATCCTGTCTTCCTTATTTTTTGGATCGAATTCCAGCGCCGGCTCGGCAGTACTTCTGTCCAGCTCTTCCACTGATGTCAGATGGAAAATATTTTCATAATACTGCTGCTGCAATTCATCGTTAGCCCTTCTTTGTATAGCCTGGGTAGTATCCAGCTTAAACGGCTGATAAACGCCCGCATGTTCCTTGCGTGTCTTACTCAGCCACCACAAAAACGTGTATGGCAGCGAATCATCGTCATACCTGGACACGTCATGCGTTCCGTTTTCAGCTACTATCTCCGTTTCACCATTTTCAAATGCCTGGGGAGCCGCCTCAATAGATTCAACAGATTTGCGCTCAGTAAATGCCCTGTCGAACACGAAATAATCAGTAGCTGCTATATTGCCAACGATCAATTTTTCCGCTTCGTCATCCATATTCAACGCACGTTCTTTTGGCGAGAACGTTTCCTTTATTGGTTCTTCTATATCCGGCTGTACCACTTCTTCACTAACAGGATGCTCTTCTATTATTTCCGCAAAAGATGATTGTGATGCTTCCTCATCAATTATTGGCAATTCTGCATCCGGGATAATAGTTTCAATCGGCTTAGGATTATGCGCGAAACGAATATTTTCTATGCCGACGATCTCATCGAATACATCATCCTCGATATTATGCGGAGGTTCAGCCAAAGCAAAAACGGGAGCTTCAGTCAGTTGTTCCTCTTCTCTAATGTCATTTTCACTATTCTGCTGCACAACTGGTTGAGTTACTTCATCTGCCAACGGACCATATTCTATTATTTCTTCTTCTGTTGAAGCTTCCTCTTCGTAAACCGGCTTGTGAATTGGTTCAGTTGAATCGGTTTCTTCTTGGTGATGCTCAGCGGCGTGGGCGTCTGCAACATGTTCTACTTCTTCCGACGCTTCTGCATCATGATAATGTGCAAAATCGGCAGGTTCTTCAACTACAGGCTCAACTTCGGCCGCAGCTTCTATTGGCACAGCTTCTTGGTGTTCCACCTCTTCTGATGCATCCGCATCGTGGTAATGTGTAAAGTCAGCAGGCTCTTCAATTACTGGTTCAACCTCAGCTACAGTCTCTACAGGGATTTCAACAACTTCACTTTCCTGATGAGCTTCCCCGTTATGTTGAATAGGTTCAGGTTCGCTAGTTTCAATATGATCTAATCCTGGTTCAACTTCGGCAACACTTTCTGTTTCTTCAGTCTCGGGTTGATCTGCCTCAACAACCGGAGCCGCGTTTTGGGCTTCACTAATTTGCTGAACGATCTGATCGGCGTTTACCCCGGCTAAGTTTTCGGGCGAACGGATCAGCTTATACAAAATCATTGGGTTTACATACGCTGCAGCGTTGGCAGTGCTTTGTCCACCTTCGGCATGCGCAAGTAAAGCGTGCAGTAATCCGCTTTGCGGGAACTCTGCTACCAGGCTTTGTAAATTTGATATATAGGCATGGCCATTGCCAGACAGATCTGCCAGCAAGTTCCCTAAAACTTCGTTTTGCCTGTTATTTAAATATGGGTCCACGCGAGGTTGAAACTACAAATTGCTTTACCAATTAGCAAAGGCTTTGTTAAATATATCTTCCGTCAGCTGCTTGGTGATAGTGGCAATCAGGCCCTGCTCCTGGTTAGCAATATCGCCTGTAAAATCAGCAAAGGCCGGAAACGACTGTGTAAAATTATTCTTTTTATTGGCCTTATTGGTATAAACAACGCTTATTGTGATCGTCAACCTGTTAGCTCCGGCAATTGGCGCGATATTGTTATTTGTGGCCTGAACGGAAACAGGCTCTATCGAGTAACCGGTAATACTGCCGGTCATAGAGGCATCCGCCTCACCCTGCACAATTGCCAAACTGCTGGTGGTACGGATACGGTTTTTCAGCGCTTCCGTAAAATTCTGGCTCAGGTTACCAACCACTAGCTGGGCATTATTTTCAAAATAGCCCACATTGATGGTTTTTAATCCTTGTGTTGAAGCACCATTCAGCTTTATGGTACACGCCTGAGTAAAAAACACCAGGAACAAACCAACAGTTAAAACCGCAATTATCCTTTTTGTCATTTATTATAGATCTAACTCTTTTATTTTACGGTACAAGGTCCTTTCAGAAATACCCAGTTCGTTAGCAGCAAGCTTCCTTTTTCCTTTGTGTTTTTTCAGTGCCTTACGAATCAGGTCCGATTCTTTTTCTATCAGCGACAAAGATTCTTCTACCTCTTCAGCTTCATGTGTGATATTATAATCACCATTGTTGCTGCCGGTATTTATAACGGGATGCTGTATGGTAAATTGTGCCTCAGGCGTGCTTCCCGGCAATTCAATATCCCGGTAAAGGTGATTCAAAGTTTGTTGATTAGTTGCGTAATCCGGACTAACGCCGCCATGCTGAATAATATCAGCAACCAGTTTCTTCAGCTCGTTCATATCGCGCTTCATATCAAACAGCACTTTGTATAATATGTCGCGTTCCGAAAAGTCTTCTTTAGGTTGATTTTCAAGTCGCATCGGCAGATTGCGAGTGGTTGATTCTGCCGGGATATAATTCAGAATAATAGGGGCGGTTATCAACCTGTCGCGTTCCAGCACAGCTAATTGCTCTGCCATGTTCTTCAGCTGACGCACATTACCGGGCCATGAATAATTGATCAAAAGCTGCTGTGCTTCGTCATCCAGTTGGATTGGCGGAGTGCGGTATTTGTCAGTAAAGTCAGCTGTGAACTTTCTAAAAAGCAAGTAAATATCTTCTTTCCTGTCACGCAAAGGAGGTATGCGTAACGGTACTGTGTTTAAACGATAATACAAGTCCTCACGGAATTTACCATTCTTAACTGCCTCATATACATCTACGTTGGTAGCGGCAATTACGCGTACATTGGTTTTCTCAACCTTTGATGAACCTACTTTTATGTACTGACCGGATTCCAGTACTCTTAGCAAACGCGCCTGGGTACCCAAAGGCATTTCGGCAATCTCATCTAAAAAGATGGTACCGCCATTTACGGTTTCAAAATATCCTTTGCGCTCACCAACGGCACCTGTATAAGCGCCTTTTTCATGACCGAATAATTCTGAGTCGATAGTGCCTTCCGGGATAGCACCGCAGTTTACGGCAATAAAAGGACCATGCTTGCGCGGACTCATCTGGTGGATGATATGCGAAAACACCTCCTTCCCGCTACCGCTCTCGCCGGTAATCAGCACTGATATATCTGTGGGAGCAACCTGGTTGGCAATGGTAATGGCCCTGTTCAACAAAGGCGAACTACCGATGATCCCAAATCGCTGTTTTATTTCCTGTACTTCCATTTAATCGATTTGAATATTGGGCAATTTGAAAATTTGAAGATGATAACGCATTTTCAAATCTTCAAATCATCAAATTAACTAATTACTCTTCCAATAAGAGTGGCCGTAGTTGTTCTCTCCACCAATACATTCACGTATTGGCCTGGTTTATAATTTTCGCCTACCGGGAAAACTACCATGGCATTATGATCGTTGCGGCCACAGTAATCTTTGTCGGATTTCTTTGAAAAGCCTTCGATCAAAACCTTCTGCACTTTACCGATTTGCTTTTGCAAGCGCTGATAAGAGTATTGCTGCTGTTTAGCAACCACCTCTCTTAACCGGCTGCTTTTTACAGCATCCGGAATATCATCTGCATAACGCTTAGCTGCCAAAGTTCCTGGTCTCTCCGAATACATAAACATATATGCAAAATCGTAGTGCACGTAGTCCATCATGCTCAAAGTATCATTATGCTCCTCATCGGTTTCAGTGCAGAAGCCGGTGATGACGTCCGTTGAAATAGCACATTCAGGGATGATCCGGCGGATAGCATCCACACGATTGATGTACCATTCACGATCGTAAGTGCGGTTCATCAGTTCCAGCACGCGGCTGTTGCCTGATTGCACCGGCAGGTGGATATAGTTACAGATGTTCTCGTGTTTAGCTATAGTATAAAGCACCTCATCGGTTATATCTTTAGGATGCGAAGTAGAGAAGCGAACGCGAAGATCAGGATGAATTAATGCTACTCTCTCAAGCAAGTTGGCAAAATTTACTACAACGTCATCACCTTCTGTGCTTTCAACTTCCGACTCTTGACTTCCGCCATCCGCCACGCGCGCTGCGCCACCCCATTTATACGAATCCACATTCTGCCCCAGCAAAGTCACCTCGCGGTATCCCTGGTTAAACAGATCGGTGCATTCTTTTACTATGGATTGCGGTTCGCGGCTACGCTCGCGGCCCCGAGTAAACGGTACCACACAGAATGAACACATATTGTCGCATCCACGCATGATCGATACAAAGGCATTGATGCCATTACTGTTCAAGCGTACAGGGCTAATATCCGCATAAGTCTCCTCGCGGGACAACAATACGTTTACTGCTTTTTGTCCGTCGTCCACTTTATCTATCAGTCCCGGCAGATCGCGGTAAGCATCGGGACCAACCACAACGTCTACCAGTTTTTCTTCTTCGAGGAATTTTGATTTCAATCTTTCGGCCATGCAGCCCAGCACACCTACCACCAAGCCTGGATTTTTAACTTTGGCTACTGTAAATTCTTTCAGTCGGTTGCGCACACGCTGTTCAGCGTTCTCGCGGATAGAACAGGTATTAATGAAGATCACATCGGCATTGCTGTAATCGCCGGTGGTTTCAAACCCCTGGTCCGATAAAATTGAGGCGACGATCTCACTGTCCGAAAAGTTCATGGCGCAACCATAGCTTTCGATATAAAGCTTGCGGCCACTATTCTTCCCATTCTTAGGCTCTAATATTAAAGCCTCCCCTTGCCTGCTTTCGTCGTGTGTTTTATCAGGAACAACCAAATCCATCATTATATTAAAATTGAACCGCAAAATTACACAAAATTTGGAATTTAATGACAGTTTGTCACGTTTAACAAAATCAAACATCCTTTGTTATGTAGTGACATTGTAAAAAAGAGTCCTAAGCATATAGTTGAAGTGGCCGAAGTTGGTTAACTTGGCAAAACTGAGTTCCGTATACACATCAACCTAACCCGGGCGCAATAGTTAAGATGGCAATAAACCTCTTTAAAAATAAAAAGCATAAAATAGGACTGACCATTCTCCTGGTACTCATTGGGCTTGTCCTCATACTGGCCTTTTTTGTTAACCAGTACTGGTCGCCCATATTAGCTAAAAAGGTAAAGAGCGTTGTCTATACTAGCAGCGAAGGTTTATATACCATTGATTTCTCCGATGCTAAACTTCATATCCTAAGAGGTGAGCTGGACATTTATAACATCACCCTAAAACCCGATACCTCGGTATACAACCAACGACTTAAAGCCCACCTTGCGCCTAATAATCTCGTCGAGCTGCATGTGAAACGGCTCATCATTTCTCATATGCATCCGTTCATGCTTTATTTTCAGCATAAGCTGGAGATAGGACGAATCGTATTGAGCCAGCCTGAACTCAATGTCAGTTACCAGCAAAATCATTTGAAGGATACGGTGGTAAAGGATCATCGTACGCTGTATCAAAAGATATCAGGCTCGCTTAAATCCATCCATATCGGCGATATCATTTTAGATGATGTAAAGCTTAAATACCAGGATTATTCAGGCCATAAGTTGGCCATATCCGAATTGAAGGAGATGGATTTAAGTGCGACAGATTTGTTGATCGATTCCGCGTCACAAACGGATAAGTCACGGGTTTTATACTGCCGCGATATCGTTACTGAATTGAACAACTATACGGGGCAATCCAAAAATGGTCTATATAAATATAAGATCAAATCATTGCGCCTCTCTACAAAAACATCCCGGCTCGATATACAGGGGCTTGATCTGAAACCAGTGAAGCCCGATGTGTTTTTTAAAAACAGTGAAAAAGACCGTTTCGATGTACACCTTGATACTTTACGTATCGATCATTTTGACTATCAAAGCTATCATAAATACAGATTGATCAATGCGTCGCACATGTCACTATATTCAGGTTCGCTAAATCTTTTTAGCAACCCTAAGTTTATCCTTCAAAAAACTGACAGAGAGCGTACCTATCCAAACTTTGGTCTTAAAGAGATACGTGCCGATCTGAATATCGACACCATAGATGTGAAGCACATCAACGTTTCATATACCGAGTACAATCATAAATCCGATCAGACGGGTACCATCATTTTCAATAATTCATCGGGGCGTATTTTGAATGTGACGACTAACAAAGAAGCGCTTTCCCGGAATAATATCTGTACAGTGAACCTGACCAGCTACTTCATGAACCGCGGTAAGCTGGATGTGCAGTTTACTTTTAATCTTACTGATGAAAACCTGCCGTTTACTTATAAAGGTAGCATCGGCTCGATGGACCTCACCGTGCTTAATCCTGCTGTGATGACACTGGGGCTAATCAAAGTGAATACAGGAAAGTTAACACGTTTTGACTTTGATATTCAAGCTGATAATAGTATATCAAAGGGCAAAGTAGCTTTATTGTATAATGATCTGAAAGTAACCATTCTGAAAGCCGACACAATAAATGATAAGCTAAAGCATATGACCATCGCTTCACTATTCGCCAATGTGATGGTTTTAAAGCACAACAATCCGGACAATCCGGGCGAAATACCGCGCTCTTTTTATGTCAATTATGAGCGCCCCAAAGATTACCCATTCTTTAAAAACATCTGGCATACGTTACTAACCGGCATTAAACCCTGCATTGGCCTTGATGAAAAAATGCAACAGGATGTGAAAAATAAAATAGCCGATATGGCTATAAAAAAGCAGGAACGCCAGATAAAAAAGGAACAGCGCAAGCAACGCCGCGCTGAACGCAAAGCCAAACGTGAGCTAAAAAAGCAGCAAAAAGAAGAAGCGCAGCAGAATTAGGCTAAAGCCGCTTATCTCTTTCCCTTTAACCGTTGGCTGAAGCCAACGGCAATGAATAAAAAAAGCAGCAAATAAATTCATTGTCGTTCCATTTATGGGGCGGATAAGTCAAAAAACGAGAAAGGCTTTAGCCGAAATTAATGAAGCGTTTTATAGCGACTACCTTACCTCAGCTTATTACTTTTTCATTCCGATGCAACGTATTGCAAAACTGATGCGTCTATTGGGAAAAGTAACTCGTTATGAAAAAATTAGCATTCACTCTATTATCGGCAGCATTACTTATCGCTGCAACCATAAAAGCTTCGGCGCAAGATGTCTCTACCCAAAATCGCTCGGTTTCGGGTTTTTCGGCCATCGCTTCGGGCGGACCGTTTAATGTTCATATTAAAATGGATGGTTCAGAAAGTGTAAAAGTAGAGGCCGACACCAAGTTTATTGATGAAATTGAAACCGTTGTTGAAGGCCGCACGCTCAAAATTCAATTCAAGGATCACAAATGGAGCAATCGTTACAATGACCTCCACAAAGCAGAAATTTATGTTTCTGCTAAATCATTGAACTCCCTGGTTAACAGCGGCTCAGGGCATATGGAAGTTGAGGGTACTATCTCGACATCCGAAGAGTTTAAAACCGTATTAAGCGGGTCAGGCAATATCACCGCTACCATCAAATCGGATGGTTTGCGCGCTAAGATCAGCGGTTCAGGCTCTATCAAACTAAGAGGCACCTGTGGTGATGCCGATTTCGGTATCAGTGGATCAGGCCAATTTGAAGCCCGCGATCTCAAAGCACAATCTGTAAGCGCAGGTATTACAGGCTCAGGAAGCATCTATATAACTGCTGAGAAAACCGTTTCAGCCCGTATTACCGGTTCTGGTAACGTTATTTATTCCGGCAATGCCACAATAACTGATACTCGCACCATCGGCTCAGGCCGCGTTTCGAGGGCTGACTAACATACACAAATCAACATAGGTTATTAAACCGCAAGACCGCCCAAAAGGCGGTCTTTTTTGTTGGAATGGTCACACGTGGGAATTCCCTCCTTACGCGCAGCGAAGGGAGGGTCGAACAGCGTAGCGTATTCGGGGTGGGTAAACCACGCCATGCATTTGCGCTAATGCCGCTCGCATATTTTACTCACCCGACCAACGCTACGCTGGATCACCCTCTCTTTTGCAAGCAAAAAGAGGATATTGTTTTAGCATTACCCCATCGGGGTAAAATGTTGGTAGTACTAGATTAAAGCGAACCCATTTTTTGCGCCGTAGGCGCAAAACGTGTATATCGCTATGATGCTACCAACATTATGCTCCTACGGAGCAGAGAGGAATAACTATTGCAATAACAATTTCAAATTGATACCAAAGTTGGTAAATGCCGTATTAAAGGTCTGCGAGGTGTAAGGCCTTGTCAGGTTGGAATCGTAGAACAAGCTCAGATTGAACCTCTGATTGATCACGTAATCAATCTCAGGCCGATAAGTAATATTCTGCGCACCGGCTGATACCTGTGCTCCCGGAACGTCAGCCTGGTATATCAGGGTCTTATTATCTCTTAGGGAGAAATCAACCTTAAAGGTCAGATCGTTATTCAGCTTTGTATTACTGAACAAACCAAACGGGAACCGGAAGTTTTTGGTCTTATAGCCAAAGCCGAAAACTATATCGTTCTCGTTCTGCTGAGCAAGCTGGCTGTTGGTCAGGCTCATGCTCAAAGCGCGGCTCTTACGGAATTCCAGGTTGGTGGTCAGGTTATTTTTGAAACGTGCATCGATACCTATCAACGGTACAAATTGTTCGAAGATCGTCACCGAGTTAAATTGATAAAACGGCAGGAAGTCGTTGTTCAAATCCCGCGAAGTTACATGACCATCACTTTCTGCATATTGAAGCAGCGTGCTGTAATTACCAACGGTATAAGTTGACCGATAGCCATCTTTTATATCTATGGATTCAAATAGATCAGCAAAAAGCTGTATGTGTGATAAGCCACTATAGCGAATATCCCAGTTTGGAATAGGAATATTCGGGAAACCGCCAAGCCCTATATTGTTTGGATTTTTCCCCGTATAAGCAGCGAGGAATGCAGGTACAATCACATTCTGCGAATTAGGCCCGTAACCATCGGCATAATTACCTACCTGCGATAATGAATTCGGATTAGCTTTGCCCAGGCGTTGCGAAATGATCGCCCTATCGCTTAAGAACTTATTATATACAGACGAACTATTGTCAGCCCCTTTGATCTTCGAAAATGCCGTTCCGATGGACATGTACGAAATCGTATAGTCACCAGTAGTTACAGGCGAAAGGTTTTGGAATGCACCAGTGGTTGGTAAATATTTGAAGTTGGTCTGGTAGCTGTGATCCTGCGTTTTAAATGCGATCAGATCGATCTTTAAATATTTAAACGGCTCAAGGCTCGCTTTCAGGTGTAGATCTTCGTTCACACTTCTCACATATAACTGGTTTTGCAGCGTATCAGTAGTTATCCATCCGTTGGTTACTGCTTTCTGCCGAATGTCGGCCTGGCTGCCTAACAAGAAGCCTATCCCCGGCGCATTGTAGTTAAAATCTTCACCGGCTACACCGCTTGTTGGCAGATAACCCGGCAGGAATGTTCCATCGCCACGGGTGTAGGCAATACTGGCATCCTTAACGCTGGTTAGCAATCCAACCAAAACTTTTCTTAACCCACTCGGCTGTTCATCTTTGCCCGGATTAGCAGTTCTTCTTAACCACCCTATTTTATTATAAAGCGTATTAAAATTGAAAGTTGGGTTTAACTGTATCTCACGCTTGTTCTGTATACTGTTACCGACATCGAACGACGGATCATTAATGGCAAAAAGCGGTTGTGCCTGCCAGGTAAAGTGCGTGCTGTAACGGGCTATTACGTTTGCCCAATCCATAAAAGGTATCTTATTGATCGGCACATTGTAATTAAATGTCAGCGTGTGGTTGTAGTTGGTGGTACGCCCCAGGGTCAATATATTATGCCACAAGGTATCCCGTTTCAAACCATTTAGTCTGCCGGCTGGCTCATCTACTGTTGCCAGGTTGATCGCATCTATATCCAATGTCAGTGACTTGGTCAGGTTCCAGCCCAAACCATACATCGTCGTAATGTTGAATGTCTTATTATAAGTCGTCGGGATCGGGATCAGGTTGTCCGGATCATTATTCCTTAGTGTATTTTCTGAGTAAAAACGATCGAAGTTAATACTGTAATTTATCCTCGTAGGGATCAGGCTGAAATTGATATCCCGTATCAGTGCCAGCGTATTCGTCTTGATCACCTTCTGAAGCGGACTCAGGTAAGTCGGCGTTGTACTAAAGTTGTAAGATACAGACGCATGATAGGTCTTCTCGAAATCGCCCTCTGTCGTAAAATCATGGTGATCCAGTTCCGTATAGGAATAGGTTGCGTTAAAGTTTTCTATATCGTAAAAATGGCTCTTTGCCGTCGGGTTCGATTTAGACTTGTGCACATTGGTCAGGTTGAAACTCTTGCGCATGGTGTAATCCTCAGCGGCATTTTGTATCGAATCGCGCTGCTTGCTGCTGGTTGCATTTGACAAAGTTTGTTTCAGGGTAACGTCAGGCGAAGCCGGGTCATACTCAGGCATACTTACCTGTTTTGAAACATCCACATATAATGGAATATGCACCCCGCTCTTGTCAGGGAAGAATTTTCCTAACTCAATATTACCCGATACATCGTAAGTACGGGTATCGTTCATGCTCCTGTCTGCCAGGCGCGAATCCAGTGCACCGAAGCCTACTGTAGTCTTACTACCCGATACAGTTACCGTAGCAAAATCAGCCAGCTTTGCGTCTAATCTGCCAGTTGCTGCCCAGCCGCCCCTATTATCAAAATCTGTCAGGCGCAATTCGTCAAACCATAAAATACCAGTTTTCGAAAGTCCGTCATCCGTCGCTGAATTGGAACTCGTTCGCAGCGGGTTTCGTACACCCACCATTACTGCTGCCAACCGGCTCAAATCCGGCTGACCTTTAATTGTGATCTTGTTACGTCCGTCAGATACAGTAAACGGAACATTTAACGGCCATGGCTGCCCGTTCAGTTTTGCATTGTTACGGGCTACTTTTGCGTTCGTCAGTAATGAAAGCTGCAGGTCCAGTTCGTTTTCGGCAGGCCATATGGCATCCGGACTAGCCGTACCTGGCTGCGTAACCGAAAGCGGAATCTCGTATTCGTAGTAGTTATCTATATAATCAATACCCAAACGGATAAAGGCGCTTACATCGTTGTTCCTTATCTGCGAACCTTCTGCGTGGATGAACATCTGCAGGCGTTTGTATTTCCGAAGGTCATTATTAAATGGCTTAAAGGCTGCTCTTGAATAACCGTCGCGCACGTTTGTAAAATTCAATGAAAGCGACTGCTCGTTCAGTTTGGTATTAGTTTGCAGGTTGTTGTAGTTACGTTGACGTTGAATGCCCGGCGGAACAACATAAGGTATCGGTGTGCGGTTACCATTCTGTTCTATACTTACTGTTTCTACATCTACCGTTGAGTTATCTAATGCCGGATTAACAATGGCCGGATCGGCGATCACATTCTGAGGGTTATTTTCTGTATTAAACGCTCTCCACTCCCCTCTTACCAGTTGCAACGTCGCCATACGCAATATAGCGGTATCGGCAAAGTTGGTCATGAACATACGGACGAAGCGGATGGATTTAAAATCCTGGATATTATTAACAGCCGCCTGGTATTGTGAAATAGGTATACGGAACTGGTACCAGGTTACATTCTGCTTTTCGCCATTTGCTAATACAACCTGCGAGGTCACCTTATCATTAATAAAGTTCTGACCCACAGCCATATCTTGCGGACGAATGGATACGTGATACTGGAAATACTCATCATCCTGGTTCATATTATTATCGCGGTCTACATCCTCTGCATCAGGCAGCGAAGTTGACGCCGAAGTGGATAGACCTAACTGTGCCTGCGATTGCTGTGCGGTTTTGGAGTTACTTTCTGTACCGTTGTATTTACTGTAACGATCAAGAATACCTGCCTGTGCCTGGTCGAGTTGCGAGCCCTGGTAGTATTGATAGTCATCTGATGACGGGTCGGCGGCAAAAGCACTGGCAGCCTGTTGGTTGGTCTCAGCCCGCACCTGGTTAACTACACTACCGAATTTATTTCTTTCTTCTGCGTCACTCAAACCATCCAGACCAATATCCTGGAGAACGCGGTTATTCGGGTTATTGTCAAATGCATTTACGACCGGCTGCAGTTTGGCTACTTTACCCCAAACCGTGGTATCCACCTGGCTTTGGTCGCCATTTACAGGGATACCGTTTTCCAAGCTCTTACGGCCGTCGAGCAATATATCTTCAGATATGTTACCTAAGTTGAAATATAAATCACCACCCTGGGAATTAGGTTTGTTGATGAACGGGTCCATCACCCAAAACTCGATGTATTGAACGTTTAAGGATTCAAAGTCGGTAGTCGATATTCCCCTGAATATACCACCCCAGCGAGCTCTCGGATTTGCTAAACTACCATCGTTATTGATGCCTGTTGTGGTATAGTTATATGGACCACGCACGGTTGGATAAAAAGCAAGGTCTAAAGTTGGCAAGGTCAGCGGTTCTCCGGTAACTGATTGCCTGAATGGGAATACTTCTGTTTCTAAAACCTGCCTTACATATGGCTTGGATAATTCGGTACGTGTTACCGGTATAGTTCCACCCCCATAAAAAATAGGGTCTATATTATAAAATGCTAAACGTGCGCGGTTGAAGCCATAGCTCAGGTTATTAAAGTTCCGCGACTCAGCGAACATTTGCGGGGTTCCGGAAATTTGCCAGGTTGAAGCGCTTTTCAAATCGATGATGGATTGGCTGGCTTCAAAGTCGTCCAGGTAAGAAGTACCGTTCTTTGAACCAGCGAAATTTAATGCTGACGGATTTCCCGGTAACAACTGTGCAAACTCACCATTAAAAGTTACCGATGAAGGTACTTTAGTTGTGATCAAAGGTATCTTATCAACCAAACGCGTAAGGAAACGGGAGTTGGAATTATAATTTACGTCGAACCCATACATGGTATTGGAGATAGATTCCTGGCCGATAACCTCATTCTGTGTGATGGGCTGCTCAGTTAAATGCATTACTGTGGCGCCTAATGCCAGGTTATCGTTCACCTTATAATCAAACCTTGAACCGAATAACGATTTTTGCTGAACACCGAATAACTCGTTATTCTCGATATTCACCGTAATTGGTTGTCCTGATGCAAGCAACGCCTGGTTCAAAATTCTCAACCTGCCTGCTGTATAATCTACTGTAAAGTCGGTTCCTTCAACCAGTTTTATCGTTCCGGCGCTTACTACTACCGCACCTTGCGGAATATTGGTTGCGTTCAATTGATATTCCGAACCGCCCTGCGAAGAGTAAGTACCCTTAAGCACGTACCTGTTCAACTGCGGGAAGAATTGCTGCGCTATGGTTTTAGTCGAGTCGTATATAGGTTGGTAAACGTATCGTTTGATCAGATCCTGCTCACCTGGGTCAAACTGTTTGGCCAGGTCGGAACCGAAAGGCTCCAAAACAGGGAAAACCAACCGTCCGTTGGTTGGGTCGATGGTGATACCGGGCAGAAAATCGAATACCCCGTCGGGTTTTTTATCATTCTGTGGGTCGAGATTATCTAAACCGAGCAATTGTATCCAGAGCTTACTCTTGGTATGTATACCTTCATCCATTATCGGTTTGGCTATACCTGACTTCTCATCCAACCTGGAAATGTTCAGCCTGAAGTTGTTAGGACTGATCTGGAATGCACCTAGCGAATAGATGTTTTTCATCATCAGTTTCCAGGTGGGCAACTTGGTCTTCAGCAAAGAGTTCTTCAACAACTTTACATACAAAACCTGCGGCGTATTCGGGTTAACTGGGATATCCGTCGAGAACTCACCCACTTGGTACTGAACGCCGTTTACTGTATACTGGTAAGCTACCGCCAACACCTCGTCGTTATTCAAAGCATTATTCAGGGAGATGTAGCCCAACTGCGGGCTCAAGGTATATTCCTTTTCAGTCAGTTTACGGGCGTAGGTCAGCTTGGCGTAGTTATCTGTACCACCTGATCCCTGGAAGTAACTTACGATAGCATTCGAGCTTGATAGTCGGGCTGCAGCTGGCAAACCTTTCAACAGGGAGTTAGATTGCTGTGCAAAACCAGGCCCGGAGAAACCTGCAGGAAGACCGCTATAGCCCGCGCCGCCATGCACTAATGAAGTGTTGTATGGCTTATTTTCACCAAGGTCCATGAAGCCTACCACGTCGCGAGAGCCTGTGGTACTATTGGTACGGTTGGTCACCCAAACTTCAATACGGGTAATGTTGATATTGGAGCTAATGATCGGAATATTCGCCAAAGCCCTGTTATAGTTATCCCTGAAATATTGCGACAGGAAGTAATGTTTGTTGGCTTCATAATCAGCAGGCGTCAGACTGAAAGTACCTTGTTGAGCCCCGTTAGTTATCGTCAATGTTTTTGACTGCGAACGCTGTTGCGAGAAAATGCTAGTTACATCCAACTTACCAAATTTCAACTTGGTTTTTACACCGAACAGAGCCTGTGTACCGGTTATGAGCGTGGTAGGCAGCGGGAAGCTAACCGTACCGATTTCTACTTTTTGTATGATCTCATCCTTGGTACCGGTATAATCCAATTTGATCTGGTTCTCGAATTGGAACTGTGCTTCGGTGTTGTAGTTGGTCGTAATTTTCAGTTTATCACCTATCGAACCGGTCACGTTCATCTGGATGCGCTGGTCGAAATTAAAGTTGAACTGGTTACGCTGACGGGTGCTGAACAGCGGATTCTGATTACTATTGATCTGTCCCGCCATGATCATTTCTGCCGAACCTTGCGGACGAATAGAGATCACATCGCTACCAAATATCTGCGCGAAGGTGCGGCTGCGTACACTTATGCTTGGAATAAATCCTGGCTGCTGCGATTGATAAGCATAGTTATCAGACAACTGCCTGAAATAAGTCCGCTCCTCTTCCCTTTGCTGCAATTGCAGGTACTGCTCAACCGTAAGGTAGCGCGGCGGACGGTATTGGTAGCCACCCACTGTTTCATACAAAATGTACTGATTGGTTGCCGGGTTATACTGAAATGTACGCACCAGGTTTGGCGGATCTACACTTAGAAAGCCTTCACGTAATTGATTATTTCTTGATTGTGTACCGTTGTAAGGGGTAGTAATAAGCAATGAATCCTTTTTTGCCTTAGGCTGCTGTTGGGCAAAAGCGCTTCTGATACCGCAAAACGCAGTAATAAGCAAGGCTATTGTGACAGCTTTAAGAGTAAATTTCGGACCCAATCGAAGTAGGTAAAATTATTCGTAATTATAAGCTTTTTAGCGCAGATTTAATTAATTGCTCTACCGTTAAATCATGGCCATTTTTATTCAATTCCTGCTCTAATACCTTCTCAACAGCATTTTTTGCAAATCCCAGCATAATCAACGCCGACAATGCCTCGTCTTTTACCGTTTTGTTAGATGGCATCGCGATCAATGTATCAGGTCCTTCTTTGCGTAGCTTATCTTGTAATTCAAGTACAAGCCGCTGCGCCGATTTTGGACCAATCCCCTTAATACGCTGTATCAGAGGGATATCGCCTTTTACAATTGCTGCCTGTATCTCTTCGGGAGTGATAGATGATAACATCATCCGGCCTGTGTTAGGGCCTATCCCCGAAACGGATATCAGGTGAAGGAATAACCTGCGCTCACCTTCGTCGGCAAAGCCGTACAAAGTATGTGCATCTTCCTTCACATGCAGCCATGTAAACAGCTTACATTTTTCGCTGTCGCCCAGCTTTGAATAAGTACTTAATGATATGTTGATATGGTAGCCTACACCACCCGCATCAATTACCACATATGAAGGGCTTTTAAAAGCCAATTTTCCATCAATATATGCGTACATTCTATTTCTGCGCGATTATTAACGTGTACGTGAATTAGCGTTATTAGTTACATTTTCGGCGTTTTCTGCCTTTCCCTGTGCATCCACCACAGCGATTGTCACCATGTTGACGATTTCTCTTACCGAGCTGCCCAGCTGAAGTACGTGTACCGATTTTTTGAGTCCGAGCAAAATCGGGCCTACGGCTTCAGCGCCGCCGACTTCCTGCAAGAGCTTGTAAGCGATGTTACCTGATTCAAGGTTAGGGAAAATCAGGGTATTAGCCGGTGCGCCGTTGAGCACTGAGAATGGGAAATTGTCTGCGAGCAAGCTTGAGTTCAGGGCGAAGTTGGCCTGCATATCCCCGTCTACTATCATATCCGGGTACAGCTCATGTAGCTTACGTACCGTTTCACGGGTCTTGAACGGTATCGGGCCATCATTTGAGCCAAAGTTAGAGTAGGAAAGAACTGCGATACGAGGTTTAATATTGAATTGCTGTACAGAATGATCGATGAGTACGGTAATATCGATGAGTTCATCAACAGTTGGGTCGACATTTACGGTTGGGTCACCTATAAATACCGGGCCTTTGTTGGTCATCATCAGGTACATACCGGCCACGCGGTTTACACCTTTCTCGATGCCGATGATCTGTAAAGCAGGTTTAATGGTTGAAACATAGTCTTTCGTCAAGCCGGAGATCAATGCATCGGCCCTGCCAAACTGAACCATACAAGCGCCATAGTAGTTACGCTGATGAGTCATTTTACGGGCTTCGTGCAAGGTAATACCCCTGCGCTGACGTTTTTGATAGAGATATTCTGCATATTCCTCAAAGTTGGCGCAATCCTCGCGTGGGTCGATGATCTCTACACCATCCAGCTCGAGCGCGTTTTCTTTGATGATCTTTTTGATTCGGGCCACATTGCCTAGTAAGATCGGCGTTGCTATTTTTTCCTCTCTTACTATTTCGGCAGCTCTTAGTATCTTGTAATTATCAGCCTCGGCAAATACTACGCGTTGCGGATTTTGTTTCGCTTTGTTGGCGATGTTACGCAGCAAGCGGTCATCGGCACCAATTCTTAATCGCAATTGCTCACGGTAAGCATCCCAATCAGTTATAGGTAGACGTGCTACACCGGATTCAACTGCCGCTTTTGCCACCGCAGACGAAACTTCGGTAATCAGGCGCTGATCCATTGGTTTGGGAATGATATAATCCCTTCCGAATTTCAGGTTATTGGTATTATACGCCAGGTTGATCGCTTCGGGAACAGGCTTTTTGGCCAGGTTGGCAATAGCACGAACCGCCGCCAGCTTCATTTCTTCATTAATAGCAGTTGCCCGTACGTCCAATGCGCCCCTGAAAATGTATGGGAAACCCAGTACATTGTTTACCTGGTTCGGATAATCTACACGACCGGTAGCCATCAGGATATCTTTTCGAGCCTGAACGGCCGTGTCATAATCTATCTCCGGAACCGGGTTGGCCATGGCAAACACGATAGGATTTTTCGCCATCACCTTCAGCATATCTGCCGTTACCACATTGCCTGCCGAAAGCCCGATAAACACATCCGCATTCTTCATAGCATCCGCCAGTGTGGTAATATCTTTGCGGTCAGTAGCAAACTGCAGGCGCATTTCGTCCAGGTCGGCGCGCTGAGGCGTGATCAACCCATTGATGTCGAACATCACCAGGTTTTCTTTCTTCACCCCTAAACTCAGGTATATTTTTGAGCAGGAAACGGCGGCAGCACCAGCACCGTTCACCACCATTTTTATCTTTTCGAGTTTTTTGCCTTGTATCTCGCAGGCATTGATCAATGCCGCTCCTGATATGATGGCCGTTCCATGCTGGTCATCGTGCATCACCGGGATCTTCATCTCTGCTTTCAGGCGCCGCTCTATCTCGAAACAGGTTGGGGCTGATATATCTTCCAGGTTAATACCACCGAATGTCGGCTCCAATGCCTTAACTATGGCTACAAACTCATCAACCGTTTTGGCATTCACCTCCAGGTCGAATACATCGATATCGGCATATATCTTAAACAGCAGGCCCTTCCCTTCCATCACCGGCTTGCTGGCTTCGGGACCAATATTGCCCAAGCCTAAAACGGCTGTTCCGTTGGTAATTACCCCTACCAGGTTGCCCTTGGCGGTATATTTATATACATCATCTACGTTATCGGCTATCTGCAAACACGGATCGGCTACACCGGGAGAATAAGCCATTGTAAGATCGCGTTGCGAGTTGGTAGGCTTAGTCGGTACAACCTGTATCTTTCCGGGGCGCCCGTTCGAATGGTAATCGAGGGCGTCCTGTCTGCGTACATTAGGTTTATCCATTGGTTATGAGTTCAGACTCCAAAATTACAATTCTTTTTGACCTGATATAGAAAAAGCCCGGTTCTAATTAAAACAGAACCGGGCTTTCAAATATTGTTGTCAGCTGATCAACCTTTGCTGATCTGCTGCACTTTATGAGTCACGTTGTATGAAAAATATTGCCTGTTCGGGTTTTTGCGCGACCGTTTCTTCGATCTGTAATAGCTATTCAACTCGGTTTCCTGCGCTTTATCAGCAGAATATTGCAGCATACCCTTGTCTAATTGTATATAACCTAATTCAGCGTTGATCGAATTATAAAGTGTCGTATACTTCTCTTTAGCCGATTGCGGGATCACCAATGTTTTTGGAGCCGATGGGCTGCCGTTAATGATCATCACTTTGTATGACGGATTTAACTGGGTCAATTGTGCCAGACTGATATTTAATACCCTTGCAACACTGTTCAATGAAATAAATTTATTTACCATAACCGTATCGGTTTTCATTACCGACAGATTGCTGGACAGCGGAACTATATTGTATTTTTTATAATAATTCATTACATAGGTAACTGCAATATAAGCAGGTACATATCCCCTGGTTTCAACAGGTAAATATTTTTGGATCGACCAGAAATCAGTTGCACCGTTGGCTTGTTCGATCGCTCTCAGCACATTGCTTTTTCCACAATTGTAAGATGCAATGGCAGTGAGCCAGTCGCCAAATTGCTGGTAGGCATCTTTCAAATAAGCTGCGGCGGCATAACTTGATTGAATAGGATCGCGGCGCTCATCTACATAAGTATCTACATTGAGTCCATATATTTTAGCAGTGGGGCCCATAAACTGCCATGGACCAGTTGCGCCAACCCTTGATACAGCATAAGGATTCAATTGAGATTCAACGATCGAAAGATATTTAATCTCTTCAGGAATACCCATGTCATGGAAAACCTTCTCGTAGATCGGGAAATAATATTTGGTTAGTCCCAGGATACGGCCCAGGCT
>Ga0105240_10004806_pt1 | contig 20361 bp, 13 predicted proteins | sample KBSC54metaG_FD_80426 | JGI IMG/M metagenome (GOLD analysis project Ga0105240, IMG submission 80426) | Corn rhizosphere microbial communities from Kellogg Biological Station, Michigan, USA - KBS C5-4 metaG | ecosystem: Host-associated > Plants > Roots > Rhizosphere > Soil | place: Michigan, USA... | reverse complement strand
CTGGGCGCAGACTCGGCGATTGCTCGCGTTGCGGCTTTCGGACTGCAGAAGACCTGACCGACGCGGAAGTCGTTAGGCTGGTGGAGCTGAGGGGAATCGAACCCCTGACCTCTGCAGTGCGATTGCATGAACTGGAGGCAATTTTTCGCAGTTTTGCGTGAGTTTTGATCGGCAGAATTGCCGTTTCGACTCGAAAATCGGTCGGTTTGCGATACGCTGGCGATACGCGATTTGATCGCTCGGTCAGTCGAACAGGAAGCGCGCCAGAGAAGCCCCTCCAGCAGCGCCTAGAAGCTGCGCGACGATGAAGAGCGGAACATCATGAGGCGCGATGCCCGCGAAGGTGTTGGTGAGACTTCGGGCGACAGTGATCGCCGGATTGGCGAAGCTGGTCGATGAGGTGAACCAATAAGCGGCGATGATGTAGACTGCGACGCTCGGCGCGACCCAATCCCGGCGAAAACGAACGGTGCCAAGGATGGTGAGGATCAGCCCGAAGGTGGCGATAAACTCGCCGGCGAACTGACCGAGGCCGTGCCGCGCCTTCACCGATACCTGCAGTGTCGGCAGTCCAAACATCAGGTGCGCTGCCCAGGCGCCGAGGATCCCGAAAGCGAATTGCGCGGCGATGTAGGCGGCCGCGTCAGGCCACGGAAGCTCCCGGCGCGAGGCGGCGACCAGGCTGACCGCCGGGTTCATGTGCGCGCCGGAGATCGGCCCAAGCATTGTGATCAGCACGAACAGGATTGCGCCGGTCGCGAGCGTGTTTCCAAGGAGCGCAATGGCATCGTTCCCGCCGGACAGGTTCGCGGCCATGATCCCGGACCCGATCACGCAGGCGAAGAGGAAGAACGACCCCACGCCTTCCGCCACGATGCGCCGCCCGAGCGACGGCTGATCAGTCAACGTGAGACTCCGCCTTCCCGATCTCACGCAGCCGATTCGCGAGGGTCATCCCGTCGATGCTTTCCAGCGGCAGAGCCAGGAACAACTCAATGCGGCGCTGCAGAGCCTGATAGGCATTCCAGAAAGCCTTCGCCTGACCCGCGCCCTCGACCACCGCAGGATCTTCGATGCCCCAATGGGCGGTGATCGGCTTACCTGGCCATACCGGACAAACTTCACCCGCCGCATTGTCACAGACGGTGAAGTTGAAATCGAGTTGCGGCGCGCCTGCGGCGGCAAACTCATCCCAGCTCTTCGACCGGAGCCCGTCAGTCCGATAGCCGAGCTCTCGAAGCAGATTCAGCGCGGCTGGATGCACCTCGCCCTTGGGAAAGCTGCCTGCGGAGTAGGCGTGAAAGCGGTCAGCTCCTTCCTTGTTGAGGATCGCCTCGGCCAGGATCGAGCGGGCTGAGTTCCCGGTGCACAGGAACAGGACGTTATAGATTTTGCTCACGCGGCAGCCTTCGGCAGGCAGCACTTGTCCTCACCGAGGCTGTTCGACAGCGTGCCCAGCGCGGGGCTGTCGCCGTAAGTCGTAGCCTCGCCGTCAGTGTAGAAGGCTTCCCACACAACACCGTCAGGATCGGAAATCCAGCTCTTCTCGGACTTGGCGTAGCAGCAGGTCGTGCGCCCTTCTTCGAGCACGGGACGGTCGGCGGCTTTGAGCCGGCCATAGACCTCCGACAGTTCCTCGGTGCTCTCGGCCTGGATGCCGAGATGCTCGATGCCTTTCCTGGCGTGATTGCCTTGCGAGATGGCGAAGTTCACTCGCGGGTCGTCGAGCATCCACTTGGCGTAATCTTCTTTGGTGACTGTCGGCTCGGCGCCGAAGAGAGTCGAATAGAAACGGATCGATTGGGCGAGGTCCTCGACCCCGACGTGGACGTGCAGACGCTTCATGCGGATTTCCTTTTTTGAGCGGCGGTTTCGCAGCCTGCTTCGGTCCCGCAGTCGGAACCGGCGCAGCAATTCTCCATGAGGTAGGCGACGAGCGCGTTCATCGCCGGATAGTTAGCGCGGTAGATGAGCGAGCGATGCTGCCGCTCCTGCAGGATCAGACCGGCCTCGCGCAGCTGCGTGAGGTGGAACGAGAGTGAGCTGTTCGGGACGCCCAGCGCGTCGGCGATGACGCCCGCAGCCAAACCCTTGTCGCCAGCCTGGACGAGCAGGCGGAACAAAGCGAGCCGGTGCTCCTGCGCGAGGGCGCTAAGCGCCTGGATGGCGGAAGCAGCCTTCATCAGCGGATATTCGCCCAATGAATTGCCGCCGCGCAGCAGGGGGCCGGCGGGCGCGCCGTAAATGCTGTCCAGAGAGGCTGCAGCAATCTGACGAGGAGTCGCATAATCTATCCTTTCGATAAACATCGAAATGACAGAGGCGGGCATGCTTGTCAATTCGAAATTTGTAGAAATGACGTTCGACTGGCTAGGGGAAGCGAAGCCCGCGAGGTGGAGAGTTTGACCAGGCGCACGACCGAACCCGTTTCCACGGTGACCTGCCCGCGGTGCGGCGGCACCTCGCAAGAAGCGATGCCGACCGACGCCTGCCAATATTTCTACGACTGCCGTCACTGCGGAGCGGTCCTGCGTCCGCTCGAAGGCGATTGCTGCGTGTTCTGCTCCTATGGCGACGTGCCATGTCCGCCGATCCAGAAAGCAAGACAGAGCGGCGCTGCTGGAGAGTGCTGCTCCCGCTAAGGAGGGCCGCCAGTCCGAGCGCCCACAGCACCGAGCAAATCAACCTCGCGTCACAGCAATGTAGCTCTCGCCCTGACCGGCAACCATCGCATGCGCATCGAGAAGCGCTTTCGCCTGGCGCGCCGGTGGAGCTCGAAAATTGTGCTGATCAGGTCCTTGGGCACGCCAGTATCCAAAGCCCTGATCAAAGAGAACCACAGCGCGGGCGCCGTCGTCATATTCGATCGTCAGCTTGCGACCGTGGGGCGCGGCGGCGTCGTCATATGACGTTGCGAAGCCGCACATTTCTGCAAGTGCAAGGACGACTTCGGCGCGCTCATCGTCGTTCGGCCAGTTACTCCATAAGTAGCGCGGTGCGCTGCCATACCGGTCGATGCGAAGCGGTTCGGTAACGATCGTGAGCGGGATCTTCGCTCCCGCCGGTGCCAGCGCGTTGCGCAATGCAGTCGCCGTTTGGATCATCAGGAGAACTGGCAGCGGGGCTTTGAGATAGCGGTCTGAATATTCGAGTCTCGTCAGATGGCCGGGTTTCCAAAGTCCCGCTGCCTCAAGGTCTTCCTTGAGAACGCGGCTGACAATGCCGGAGCCGAATTGTCGCGACGGCCGGCCGGGATCGGCCACAATAATCCGAACCTTGTCTCCCGCCTTCGACTCGCGTTCCAGCACCTCTGGTGCAATTGGCTGCGCAGGCAGTTCGTCGAGCGGCGCCTCGACTATCGGATGCAGGCTACCAACGCCCCAGCCTGGCCCTATCGCCCCAGCACTGAAATCACGGGAAAACCAGCCGCGTGTCGCCCCCTCCTGTGTCAACGTTGCAATCAAGAGCGACCCGTTCGTGGGCTTCATCGCATCGCCTTCCCAGAGCTCGAAGCGATGCCGCAGGGCGGCATTCCGCAGGCCGATGCGCTGCGCTTCGTCCACTTGCCCTATCCGCCCCCGCGGAAGCACCAATCTGATCGAGCAGCCAGCCCGACCTGCCGCAGCAGATAATGTTGTGAAGGGCTCATCGGCGAGCAGCACGAGGTCGAATTCCGCGTCGGTGTAGACGGACACGATCCCGTTCGGCTTCAACCGGCGAGCAATCGCATCAGCAACGGGCGGACTCAGCACCGCATCCGTCGAGACCAGGTCTTCCGCGTTCGGTGCGGCAATCGAACTCAGCAATGGCTCAAGGAATGCGAGCGCCGCCTTTCTGTCGATGAATCCCTGTTGCGAGTATAGGTCGGCAGTAAGCACGCAAGCTGAGCAGCCGTGCTCGCAGTTGCGCGCACAGTCGAGCACGCCGCGAGCCTCACGAAGAACTCCCCCTACATCATCAAACAACCGGGGAGCGTAACCCGCACCGCCAGACGCCTGATCATAAAGGAAGAGCGAGTGCGTCACGCCGCCGAGCGTTGCCGGACGTGATGCAACGGAGAGTCCCAATTCCCGCGTCTCAATCCCCAACCGGCGAGCAAGCACTTCGCGGAGAGCCGAAACTAATGCCCATGCGGCCGTCGCATCGCTCAAAGCGGCCGGCTGAACCTCGACGACATCGGTCAGGATCTCATGAGCCAGTGCGAGTGGACGGGTGATGGCAAACGGCTTGTCATTGCCAGGGCAGCGCCCGCGCTCGCCCTTCGCCGGCATAAGGGCAACATGTTCGGCGAGACCATCATCGGCGTCCTCTGCAGCGCGCCCACAATCAAGGCAGATGCGATAACCCGAGCCGCTCGCCCCGAGTGAATGATGAAATACAGTGCCACTGTCAGTCGCACGGCATCGCCCGAGGGCGGGATCGAGCAAAGGCTCCCACCGCGCTTGATGAGCTGAGATTCTAGGTGCCTGCGGCTCGATATAGCGGACCTGATCCGTTTCAGCGTGGGGTCGGCAGTTCCAGTCTACACGGAACCCAGCCGGTTCGAGGAATTGCTCAGCCACAACGGCAGTCGAGCCGCACGCTGCGCACTCGCCGACCATCTGGCGATGGCAGCCACTCTCTCCGCAGTCATTGCACAGCCAAGACCAGCGAATGCTTTGGATCTCCCGCGCAGCTTCGTCATGCGCTGGACGCTCCCAATTCAGGGTCACACCCGCCGACGTCCAGACGAGCCCGTCCACAACGATCTCAGCGCCTGGTGCATATTCGCGAATTGCTATGTCCGCATTGCGACTTGGATAATCGTATCTGCGGTTGCGCTGTGTTTCGCCGCCATCCTCTTCATCCTTGCGACGTTCTCGCGCTCGGGCTTCCGCACAGTCAGTAATGAAGGGGACGACTGCCGTCGGGAAGCCGTGGCCAGGGAGCAAAGATCGGTTCGTCAGTTCCCGCAGCAAGAACTCGCGAGTCATGCGACTGATCATTATCTCGATGCCCCTGCGCGCATCCGGTGCGATCGCGCTGGCCTGTTCTCGTAACGCACGCCACTGACGACCGAAGTCCTCCGCGCTCTCGCTGAACATTTGGCGTGTCCGGCCAAGCAGATCGCAGGCGCTCTCCAGCGCGGTTCCACGCACTAGCCTCGCAACGGCAGGCGCGACGTTCTTGGCAGTGCTTGGCTGAGCGAGCCAGGCGATGAATTGCGAAACTGGAGGATCGCTGTCCGCGTCCAAATTTAGGCCCTGAGGAAAACCGAAGAAGTCGCCGGCACGCGCTCGCGTAAGCTGTCCCTGCGCTTCGCCGAACCAGTTCGCCAAGAGCAAGGCATTCACGTGGCGCTGAACTATTCGGCTGGAGTCGAGCTTCACCCGGGGTGCGCTGATTTCCCGGCGAAGGTAGGTCGGTGGATCGCGGAATGTCTCGCGCTCCAGCGGTGTATCGCGTGCGAACGTGAGCGACGACGCGAAACCTTGGCCCCGCCGCCCCGCACGACCCACTCTCTGACGATAATTAGCGATCGAAGGTGGGACATTGGTGTTCAGCACTGCCTCGATCGAGCCAATGTCCACGCCCATTTCCATCGTCGTGGAACAGGCGAGAAGGTTGATCTTGCCGTCCTTGAATTCGCTCTCGAACAGCCGGAGTCGATGCGGCGGCTGCTGCGCTGAGTGCTCCTCGGCACGAATGAACGGAGCAAAGGTCGCGGCACGGGTATGAAGATCGCCCCAGATGCCGCGAGCGCGAAGGTCGGCGACCTCGTCACTCGAATCAACGAACAAGGCAAGTTCATGCCGCCGTGCATCGTTCTTTGGGAACGCCAAGGGCAACCACGGCATGACGAGAGACTGTGGCGCCGCAGCATGGCGATTCGCACCTCGAAGCGCGTAAGGAGAGCGACCGAAAAGCAGTCGTGGAAGCACGCGGTTCGTGATCGGGCACAGCCATGCTTCGCGCACCGGAGCCAGACTCGCCCGTTCAAGATTTAGAGCGTGGGTCGATCCAGTGCCTGCAAGCAGAGGAGAAAGCTGACTCCATGCGGCCTGCAGAATGTCATCTATCTCCCCTCGATCCTCCCCCTCGGCTGAATCAAGGTTCAGCCCGGTTTCCAACGCCAAAAGGGCGTTCGATTTTGCGCCCTGCGCCATCCGCGGTGCTACCGGCCACACGAGATCGGAGCGATTTCGGCGCTCCTCATGTGGACCCACGATGTTGCGCAAAAAGGCTCGGCGAGGGAGCAGCCAGCGAGCGTCGGCATTGCTGATCGCGAGTGCGAAATTGTTCCTGACGAAGCTGTCGATCAAAAAGTAGAGATAATCGCGCCAATCGCCGATGGTCCGGCCGGTGCGGCGGAATGGCCCAGGCAGCCTGGCGTCGCTCAGCTTCTCAATTGGCTCAAAGACCAGCTTGGCGAAACCGAGTGTTTCAATTGCATTGGCGCGCCGCGGCCGGCGAGCGAGTTCGCGGAGGAGCAAAAAGTTCGCGAGCGCTTCCCGATCCTGTTTAAAGCGCTCATCTCTGTCCTCGTCCCACACGGCACCGATCCAATTCTTCACCATTGGTTCGGCAGACAATCCCTGGACTACATCGCGCCAAGGAACGGCCACGGATGTTCGATCCGCGCCAGCAATTTGCCCTTCTGCCTCGCGGATCATGTCATCAAAGGCCGGATCACCTGCGTGCGGCCGCAGTTTGGCCAAGCGCCCCTCTAGCTTTGAGCGTGTCGCGTCATCGACCGAGCTTCTCGCCGAGGCAGCCTGCTGAACGGCATGATATACGAATGCTCGAATGAACCCTCGTTCGGCCATGGTTTCGATATTTGCCGCGAAACGCGCCGTGCCCTGTCGGCTGTCGGTAAATGACAGGAGGCGCCGACCCTCCGCCGGCAATTCTACACCGGGTGATTTCGCGGGCGTGACGCCCTCAAGGACCGTCGGGGTGGCGTTCTGGATGAGGAATGGCGCGCCAAACCGAAATGCCCAGATTGGATGTGGTCGATCGCGTTGAGCGGCAACATGGCAGCTCGGGCAGGCATCGGCCGCGCCAATCCGACTGGCTTGGACCGCAATTCCCGCGTCACGGCGATCAGGCAACGCCCCAGTGCGCGGATCGACCGTTATGGAGATCAACTCACCACCAAGATGCCGAGTGGCGATGTAGCGCCTGTCCCGCAGTTCAGCGGCAGGCTCTTCGGTTGCGTCCGGTTCCTCGGCGTCGTTTTCCCGGGAGCTCGTGGCAGCGAACTCGTCGCGATCAGGTGGCGTCGCTAAAGGTTCGAGCTTCTCGCCCGTGTCGAATGCCTGCAGCCAAGGCTCACCGCATTCTCGGCACGATACAAGCTCAAAGACGGGCGCCTCGCAATGCGGGCAATTTTCAGACGCTTCGAAGAGAATTGCACCGAACGGCCATTCATCCGGCCTTCCGCCGCGGCACGCCGGATCCAGGCACGACCAGAGCCCCGGCACTGCACGTATGAACTGGTGCACCCTCAGGGGTAGAAGCGGCCCCTCGTTACTCGGTTGCGGCGAAGCCAGAGCTCGGAGAAGTTCTCTTCCGCTCCTGCCTTCCGCTGCGGCAATTTTCTCAATTTCAGTGATTGTCGTGGGTCGTCCCTCGAGCTCTCGGACCAGCTGTTTGGCGACGGGATCGGACGCAAGTCCAGGTGCTCCAAGAGTGACCTTCTCACGTCGGCCGAACACGACTTCGACCTGATCCTCGGACACGCCGGCGAGATCCGCGAGATAGCGCCTGAGTTCGGCTTTGGCCGCGTCGCCTTCACTGCCGATGGTTGCCGACGTCGCGACGAAGCGGACTTGGCCCGGCTCTACTCCAAAGGCCTCCATGACGCGCCGAAGCAACAAGGACACCTCTGCAGCCGCCGAACCAACATAGCTGTGCGCTTCGTCAATGATGATCCAACGGAGTAAGCCCTGCGATGCTTCGACGATGGGCCGATCCTCACGGCGGATCGTCATGTATTCGAGCATCGTGTTGTTGGTGACGAGGATGGGCGGAGGATCACTACGCAAGGTCGTCCGATACAGAACCTGCTCCGGCCGCTGGCCCTCGTCTCGATCGCGGTCGAGCTTGCGACGATCCTGCATCAATCCATTGTAGAGCGCGAAGCGGACGTCCCCGCCAAACGGAGCAGTCCAGCGCCGTAGCCGCTCCTCCTGACTGGCGATCAGTGCGTTCAGCGGATAGAGCATCAGTGCTCGCACGCCAGTAAGCCGACCGACCGTTTCGGTCTCGCGAGCCAGATCGTTGAGCAGCGGCACGAGGAAGCATTCTGTTTTGCCGGAGCCCGTTCCGCTGGAGACAAGCACCGAGCGGACCTCGTCGGTCGTCAAATGACGCCAAGCCTGTAGCTGGTGCGCGTAAGCATGGTGAGTGAAGCGATAATCGTCTCCCTCCTCGCCAGAGGTCAGTGCTTCGACCAGCCGCGGGTGAAGCAGTGTTCCAGAAAGGTCACGCGGGGTTTTGCCAGAGCCCACATACGGGCCAGCGCCTTCGACTGTTGGCTCGGCAAACAGCGAACCTGCAGTAATGTCGCTGCCGGCAAGTCGGTCACGGAGAAAGGCATTGAGGGCAGGATGACGGATGCCGGCTTGCGCAAGCACCGCCTCCGTGACGCGCACACGCAATCGTTCATCAATGTCGAACGGCGTGGGCTGTATGACGATGTTCGGATCCGCCTCGGCCATTCACATCTCCTTGAACGCGGCGACGAATGCCTCGCGAAACCAGCGCGGGTGCTTTCGTGCAATGTCTTTGGTGCAGGCAAGCTCGGCTGCAGTCAGTTCAATCTTTTCGTGCGCAGCCAACGCGGCAACGACTGGAGCATCTAACGCACGCCAGAAAGCCTGGCTGAACCGCCAGGTGGGCAATCCCTCGTGCCTGGGTCTGAACGGATTTACCATCGAGGTTTCGATCCGGTCCCCTGAGCGATTGAGAAATGAGTTCGCTGCATCTTCTAACGGCTCGGGACGAACGACCTGTTCCAGCAACGGAGCGAGCGACGGTTCAAGTTCAGCGATGGCAGAGCGGGTCTCCCCAATCGCGGCGGCAACCAATCCTGGCTCATCAGGAATGCGTGCGAACAAATAATCTGCCTGGGCCCCAGCGGCGCAATACCAATGGCGCTGCGCGACTAGGCACCAGGCGAAAGGTAAGCCCTCCGCAAGCCGAAGCAGCGACTCCAGCTCCTCGCGACGAGCCTGAAACAGCAGCAAGGCGGCCAAGAGCGGCTGGTCGCAGAGGAGCCGAAGAGCATCGAATGTCGCTGGCGGCAGGCCATCGAGCGACAGCGCCAGGTCAATGATTTGGCGGACGAAGCGGCGGCAAGTTTGGCCCGAGGGATCGCCGAGCGCATCACTACAGAGGTCTTGCAGCGCTGCGCTTCGCTCGTGCCAATTTCTCAAGACCATGACTCGGCCGAGTGGCGTGGACGGCAAAGTCGTCAGCGGCTCGCCTGGAACGACACGAGGGCAGCTCAAGACCCTGTCTCCAGCGCGTAAGTAGACGAGATTGTCGCCTCGAACCTTGGGCAGCGTGATCGGTCGGTGATTCAGGCAGTCGCTGAGACCATACGAACCCAGGTCGTCAAACTCTTTCGCCGGATCCTGGAGCGGTCGCCGCACGACCCGCACAGCGTCCTCGACGACGGCGGGTTCAGGGACCAAGCCGCCCCGCTCGTCGTTCAATTCGTGCTCGAATTCGGCGACGAACCAATAGTCGTCAATGCCATCGTTGAAATTCAGCCGCACGGATGCCCGAAGGTCCCCGCAGGGACGGAGCAGCGCGGCGAGGTCATCTCGAATGGCTGAAAGTGGTAACTCGCCGTCAACTAACCAGCTCGCCTGCCCCTGAGCGACCGCACGACGATCGCGGTCGAGCAGGTCGGCCATGAGCAAGCACGGACCATCTGTGCGAGCGACAAAGCGGGTGATTGCCGACAACGACAGCCGCGCATTGCGACCCACCGGCCCGTCCTTCCAGCTCTCGATCCATGCTTGATGATGAAGAGGCACAACGAGATCGAAAGGCCCGCCTTCGGCACCGGTCAGGGTCAGGATCAGCCGTGATGCGGTGTTTCCCTTTGCCTGCAGGCGCCAGCAGTTAGGCGAGTGGACCAGCCCTGAGGACGCCCTGATTTGGCCGGACCAGCCGGTCACTGCAATCTCGTGCCAATCGCCCACACGCCGGGTGCTCACGGCAAAGCTCGCGGGCAGGATGACAGCGTCCTTTCGATCGCGAATGTGACCTGTCAGGCGGTCACGCCAAGCGAACTCGCATCGCCCTGGGGCCGCTTGCTCGGCGCCGCGGCGCCAAGCACTCGTGCCTGCGGGTCGCCACCAGAGTTCGTCCGCTGCCGCCGCACGCTCCCGCCTACCTTCGTGCAGTCGGGCAATTGCCGCGCCCTTAATCAACGAACACCCGGCATCACCGAGCTCACATCCGGTCACCCGGTCACCAAAGAGCAAAAGATGATCGCGCTCGCCGGTCTTTTGGCCGGCACGAAGCAGAAAACGGTCGCCCCGGTCGCTGGTTACAACCGCAGCGCCCGACAGCTGCCAGAGGCACCGTTCGCCGCTAGTCTCCTCCGGCCAACGATCGCACTCGGCATCTTCCCCATGCGGTGCAATTGACCAGCCGCTCGGCACGTCGGCGAAGATCTTCTCCTCGCGAAATCCGCCGCTGCATGTTCCGACTAGTCGCAGCGTCACTGCGCCTTCGGTCTGGCCGTCGCCGTCGCGTGCATAGACGCGCAGACCGGAGGTGACCGCCTCACCCCCAGGCAGAATGAAGGGCGGCACGACACGCCGTCCGTCGCCACGTAGTTCGGCGGTGATCGGCACATCCGTCGCCAAGTCGAAACGAGTTCGGAGGATCGACGGACGGGCACGCCAGTGACCATCGTCCTCTGGGTCGGCCACCGCCAGCTCACCGGCAATATGCTGAGCAAATGCGCTCGAAGGGTAGAGGCGCAGCCTGCTCCAGTCTTCGGCCAGCCTGCTGGTCAGCGCCTTGCCTGAGGCGTCCTTGAGCAGTCCGGCCAGGTTGAGTTCAACACCCTCGCGGCGACCGTCGGCTCCAATCTCCAGCCAACGGCTGCAGCTCACGGACTCGTGCCCACCGGCCAACGTCACGGCGCGCATCAATCCGTCGAGCAGCGAGCGCGCCGATTCCGATCCGATGGGAAGAGGCAGCTGATCTCGCCAGCCCGGTTCGTGCTGATCGAGCCACGCGCTGACTAGCGCGCCGGCAGGAACACCATCAGCCTCAGCAAGGCGTCGGAGGCGCACGACCTCCAAAGCAAGTTCGGCCGAGACCACACGCATCTCTCGGCTGCGCCAGGTGTCCGGCACCATGCCTATCAGCCGCTCCGCAATCGGATCGGCGGTATCGAGATCAGGCGCTGCTAAAGCTGCAAGATGACCAACAAGGGCTTCGAGGAAGCGCGGCGCCCAACCTCCTCCTCGCTCAATCGCCGCAACGGGAAAGCCGCCCTGCCGAGCAATCGCTGCAAGCCGGTGATGAATGCCGTTGAGCTTGAGCGGCGCCAGCTGCCAGTAACGCATGCCTGTGTCGGTCAGATGCCGCCAGTCAGACCACGAGCAGCGCACGCCCAATTCGGAGCCGAGCGTATCCCACCGTTGCCCTGTTCCGTCGTAGCGCCGGCGGAACCATTCGGCGGCCCAAAGCACGAACTGACCTGCAAGTTCACGACCTGCACTCGGTCCGAATTGCTGACTTCGCGCCTTCAACAGTTCCTGCAGGCTAAGGAACTGCTCCTCGGTCAAGCCGTAGCGATAAAGTGGGCGGCCATCGATTTCGTCGATGCCAAGATTGGTGAGCCACATCGGCCGGACCCTCTGCGGCGGAATGGGCGTGGCGGCTTGCCGAAGCTTCAATCGAGCTCCGATCGCCCGAAATCGCAACTTCGCTGCTACCGGACCGGGAACACCCTGCAACTCTCCGGCAATGCGGGTTAATTCCGCGGCGTCCTCCTGGGCTGCGGCAATACGCGCCGCATACTCGTCCAAACCCATCTGCCCCCAAAAACCTTACAGTAGAAACCGAGCTGGGTGCAGCATGCACTGTCCTTGCCCCGCGTCAAACCGAAATTTAATTGAGATTTCGTAGCTTCCGATCGGCTTGCTGATGCGGCTGGCGCGCTGGGCGAAGTCGAATTGCTCACGCAGCGCGGAGTTGGGCGGTCAGTGAAGTGGATGGCGAACGCGATTTTCGGTCGCCTGATTGGCGGCATCCCCCTGGAAGATTGCCCGCCGCCCTAGGACCTCCATCTCTTTTGACCGTCCATGGCGAACGTCATTCGCTATATGCGAAGCGAGCCGTTTCCTCGTCAGAGAAGCTTGCTCCGAAAAGGTATACCACTTCGGGTAAGCTGACTGAGGGCAAGCTCGATTTGGGAACCCAAGATTGCGCAAGGTTTGCGCTCGTGCACCACTACCGCGCTACGAGCTGCGTCAGCTCACTAGATAGATTCCCGCTCGGCGCATCCTGGGCCCACCAGAACAGCACGCGGCCATCGCTGACCTCCGCGAGCCGGTTACCGATATTCCGTTTCTCCCGGTTCTCCTGGTTCTCGGCTCTGTCCGCACCCTTGTATTCGACGACGAGCACGCGACCGTCAGTGAGTTCGACGATGAAGTCGGGGTAGAAACGGTCAGTCGCGGTGGGCAACCAGTATGACCAATAGGTGCGATCTACATTGCGCACCCAGTGCTTCACGGCTGGATGGTCGTCGATGGTCACTGCGCACTGCCATTCCTCGCCGCCGTGCTTGAGGTCACCTACTTGAGCGAAGAGGTGCTTCCTGGGGCGCCAGCCGCCGCTGTAGGGCGTCCGCGGATCGTAGCCGTTCTTTGAGAAGCTGAACCCGTTCTCTCCGATCTCCAGCGCGGGCAGCATGTCGCCGAGGATGAGCTGCATCCCCCTTTCTCCGGCCTCGGCGCGAAGCTCGCGAACGCGGGACGCGATTGCCCGCCGGAGCGCATATTTGCCTCGCACGAGCTGCGCCAAGGCGATGTGTTGCTCCAGCCGCTCGACAACCCTGCGGCAGTATTCGAGGAAGATCGGCTGCGAGACATCGGCCTGGCGGGTGGTGCGATCGAGCCAGCGCGACAGCGCCGAGGCATCCCAATCCGTGGCATCGTCAAGCGCCAGCTCGCGCTCGGCATCGATCCGCTCCCAGACAATGTGGTCGCCATCGACATCCATCTCGAATGTGTCGGGGCGCTCCGTGAGCGCAAAGCCTGGTAGATCGGCGTCCACCTGCCGAAGATCCCAGCCTCCAACGTCAACGAGCGTTTCGGGGTAGGCGATCTCCAGCTGCCCTTCGCGTTCAATGGCAAGGCGCGGCACATTGATCGTGGCGCCCTTTTCCGCGGGCGACTGACTGATGGCGCGTCGGGCGATGAACGCATCGACCGCGGCTTCCGGTTTGAGATCGTGGGTCGCAATAACCTTCGCGACTTCACGGAGCACCTCGTCCGGTGCGTCGCGGTCAAAGGTTACTGCCACGCCTCCGCTCCCGTCTTCGACGATGCGGGTGGCCGCGACCATTGCCGGTGACCAGCCGGACTGGTCCGGCCGCTCGGCGAGCGTCAGCACCGGCAACTGCGGATGCTCCTCGAACAAGCCAGTGGTCGGCCGCGTGTAATCGAACCCGGCCGGTTGCTCGACGATCGCGGCCAACGCGGTTTGCTCGTCGAAGCCCATGTCCACCAGCCGGTCGCGAAGCCCTTCGGCGGCCTCGAAGAAGTTCTTCTCGGACACATGGGCGTAAGCCCGGTTCAGTTCCTCCGAGGATCGTCTCGTTGCGAAAGGCATGCGCAGCACGCGGCCGAGGAGCTGCTCGACGGCGCCATGGCTGCGAATGCTGGCAAGCGAGCAGAAGACATAAGCGAAGGAGCAGTCCCAGCCTTCCTTGAGCGCGTCTATCGTGATGACATGCTCGATCTTGCAGGCCGGATCGAAGAGGTTGACGCCGTCGAGCTCGCGCTGATTGCCCGTCGCTACGGCAATATGGTCTTCGGGGATGCGGCAGTCGTCGATCAGGTGCTGGCGCAGCACCTCAACGGTCGCATCGGCATGTTCCGTCGCAGGTTGCGCCTGATAGAGCGCGATCGGCCGAATGCCGCCACCGTCGCGCTTCGCGATGCCTTCCAGCCAGGCGCGGTTATCGATCGCATGCGCGACAGCGGCCTGCCAGCTGCCATGCTGCGACAGGTGGATCGGCAGCTTGATCATATCGGCTGCCTTGAGCTCCGCAGCCGTGGCGGAGACGATCACATTCGACCGCACCGGCGTTGCGGTGAACTCGACCACCGCAGCAGGTCCAATCCTCCCGATCGTTTCGGCGGAAAGCGTCGAAGTGAAGTTGTGGGCCTCATCGATGATGAGCAGAGGCCGATGCAGCTTGAGCAGGTTGGCGAAGCTCGCAATCGCCTTCCCGCGGCGGGGGCCGTCCCCGTGTATTGCAAGGTCGGCGCTCGCCGGAACTGATGTGAAGTGCGGCTCCAACTCCTCGTCGTCGCGATAGACATTTCGGTCCGCGAGATTGTTAACGCGGAAGGATTGAACGGTCGCGACCACAATGTTCATGCGATCGGCAAGGTCCTGCGGTCGGATTTGCCGCCGCTCGTCGATGCTTAGAACGCGCACCGAGGAGCCGAACTGGTCTTCGATCGCTTGCCTGTATGGGTGACCCGGTGTTTTCAGCGCGTCGAGCGTCTGATCGCTGATCGTCGTGGAGGTCACCAGCCAAAGCACCAATGGTTGCTGCTGCGTCAGGTAGGTGTCGCGTGCGATGCCGATCGCGTGAGCCGCGAGCAGAGTCTTCCCGCCGCCGGTGGGGAGTCTTAGACAGCAGTAGGGCGCGTCAGGGAGGCCGGGGAGAGAGTTATAGGTGGCCGCGTATGCTCCCGGCTCACCGACCTGGCATGCCTCTCGATACGCCTGCTCGTGCGGCTTAACCGCCGCCGCATCGAGGAAGGTGCGCAGCGAGTCGAGTGCTCGCTCCTGATAGCGTTTGAGCTGCATCAGCGCGCCCTCACATCATAGGGTGTCTGCTTGAAGGTCACGCCGGCATCCTTGAGCCGTGCCGCTCCCAGGCGGCTTGCCTCGCCGTAGATGACGATGGGACCCGACCAGACGTCCGCGTCGGCACGCAGGCGGTCTAGCAGAGCCGACGTCAGCACATTGCCCCCGGTGACGCTGCGGTCGCCCAAAATGCCATTGTAGAGCAGAGCGTAAGCCATGCCCTCGTGGATGCCGAGGAACGGGCTCGCGCCGTCGCTTGTGTATGGCGTCGCGGTCTCGCTGAACCACACATGCGCGGCGAGGGTGGGGAAACGAATATCGGAGGCGATGCCGCCATCGGCGTCGAACACTCGCTCACCAAGCCGATAGAAGCGGTAGCCGCCCCCTTCCGACCAGCCGACTGCTTCGGAAATGCCTCCCTGCTCGCCGGCAATCACCTTGTCGAGCCGAGGCTTGCAGTGGGTGACCGCGTGCTCGCCCATCTCGATGCCGATCCATCGCCGGTGCATCTTGTGGGCCACGGCAGCGGTCGTGCCAGAGCCTAGAAAGCTGTCGAGCACCAAGTCACCGCTGGCCGTCGCCAACTGAATGATCCTCTGCATCAGTTTTTCGGGCTTTGGGGTGCCGAACACCTCCTCGCCGGGAAACAGCTTCTTGAGATCGAGGCTGGCCTCTTTGTTGCTTCCGGCGTCCTCGTGCCGCCACCATGTGTCCGGCGTCAGACCTTGGTTCATCTCGGCCAGGAACTTTTTGAGCATTGGGCGTCCAGTGCGGGCGCGGCCGAACGTGATGCGATTGTCGGCGAGCCAAGCCTGATATTGCTCTTCGTTGCAGCGCCAGTAGCGATTGACAGGCGGTCTAAACTCGAGCCCGGTCGGACCGACGATCGTGAACTGCCCCGCGCTATAGAACTTACCAGCCGAAAGGTTCTCCGCCTTCCATGGGCCCCGAGGATCGTTGTCAGGGTTCTTGAACGCCGCCTCTTGCTCCGCTGTCCGCGCAAGCTTGCCCACTGTGAAACGATCCGCTGCCTTCGCGTAGAGCAGCAGATGGTCGTGAGTATCCGACAGGTGTTTCGCGGTCTGGTTAGAAGTGTAAGCCTTCTGCCACACTACATTCGCGACGAAGTTACGGCGTCCGAACACCTCGTCCATGATGACCTTGAGGTAATGCCCCTCGTTGTCATCGATGCTGACCCAAATGCTCCCGTCCTCGGCGAGCAAGTCGCGCAGGAGCACCAGCCGCGGGTAGATCATCGCCAACCACTGCGAGTGCTCCAGATTGTCGTCGTAGTGCTCGAACGCCGAGCGCGTGTTGTAGGGTGGGTCGATGTAGATGCACTTCACTCGGCCCGCGTAGTAGGGCAACAGCGCCTTGAGCGCGTCTAGGTTGTCGCCCTGGATGAGCATGTTGGCGGCATCGCCGTTCCCGCCGTCGAGTTCGGGCTGCGCTTCGAGCAGGCGGTAGGGAACGCTGTCGGCAGCGCGCACATCCTCGCTGCGCGTCATCCAATCCAGTGTTGGCAACCCACTCCCCCGCTACGCTGAAACATTGTCAAACCCGAGCCGCTGAGTGATGCCAGCGGTGGGAGCGAGCGGCAAGCTGCGACTATCGCGGCATCTTGACGCCAACAGCGCCCCCGACCTGCAGAATGATTGGCGCCGCCGCAGAAAGGTCGCCAGCCTGATCTGCAGCCAGTAACGCTTTCATCATTTCCTCTATCATTCGGTCCATCACCGCGCTTCGTTCCCATGCCGCGTTCTCGCGAACCTCCTCGGCCGCCGCCCTCGCAAGCGCTCTCGCATCGAGTTCCGCTTGAAGCGCAATCACCGTCTCGGCCGCCCTGCAGCCTTTGCGGCATCCCCTGCGCTTGAATTCGCGGGAGACAGTCGAAGGAGAGATTCCCAGCTCCGCTGCTATCTCATATGCGCGTTTGTATCCGAGCTCATACGCTTCGGCGGCTTCAATCCACTGTTCGTCGGTGATGAGTTTGCGCGGATTCCGGGGCATCGTGCAGTATAGCATAAAGCCAGGCCCCACGCATTTGCTTTACTCGATCAACTTGGAGCGGCGCGGGCTACTCGGCTGCGCGAGGCAGTAAAGCGCCAGAAATGCCGCGGTGCTGTGAAGGGCGAAAATTTCTCGCTCCGTTTTCAACTTCGATTGCAGATAATTCGACCAATGTGATGAGGCAGCGGCGAGCGCATTGGCTCGCCGCGGTTCTCGCTTCAATGATTGGCGTCGAGGTGCGCAGCGCGATTGCCAAGGGGCGTAGTAAACGACCAGAAACCTGCTTCGTCGCTGGTGACTAACCCCTCCCAGCCAATATCCAGCGCCTCATTGACCGCATCGTTCGCCGCCTCCTGTTCCACATCTTGAAGTGCGACTTCGGTGAGCAATAGGTCCTTTGACACTCGCCCAAGCTCCTGAAAGTGCATTCGCACGAGTTCGCGGGCACGGACCTCGTCATGAGCAAGCACATAAACCTCGCTGATCGTTTCCGCGCCGAGTTGGAAGATGCACAGCAGTGAGCGATCCTCCTCATCTGCAGGATCGCCCGAAATCCAACCGTCCCAGTGAACGGTCCAGCCGTTTTCTGCATCATGGCGGACAATGCCTGCCTTCTCGGCCGAGAGCACCGCTCGAAGTTGCGCTTGGTGGACCGGCGACAGGCTGTCGAGAGGAAGTTCTCTCACCGAGAATTCCTCGGCCTGTCGGCCCTCCGAAGCTTCCCAGGTAACGAATATCTGGGCAGCTTGCTCTTGGGTCAATGCGGCAACGATGGTCCGGCCGGCATGCGATTCAATTTCGTAGAGTTCTAGTTGGTTCACGAGATTCACCTTCTTCTGATTGAGTGAACCTCGTTCGTATCGCTTGCTCCCGGTGGCGTCGGGTGGCTTCGTCTTGGGCTCTCACTGCCTGGAGCGAGAGAGTTTTACTCGAAACAGTATACCGATTGGAAGCAAGGTGATTGCGGAACACCGGTTCGATGCAAAGTTGACCAATCAGTGCGCGCTATAGGCACTCTGCGGACCAGAAATTGGCAAAGAGAGCGGGTGTCCGTTCACGACCCGTTGCGGACATTCGGGAGCCATGAGAGACTGAGGGATGACACCTATCGAGTTTGAGTAGACGTTGTTGGCGGCCATGTTCCTGGGGATGGGTTTTGTGCAGCCACAGGCGCTGGTGTGATGCGGTTCGAGGAGGCCGCCACGTTTGCGCTGACGCTGCCGGACACCGAGCGCGGGACCAGCTACGGCAAGCCCGCGGTGAAGGTCGCGTCCAACGGCCGCGCCTTCCTCTTTCCGAGTCATGAAGTCGACACCTCGTTCGGAGTCGCCATGGACCTCGCGACCATTGAGTTGCTCAAGGAGACTGACCCCGCCACCTTCTGGCAGTCGCCGCATTATGTCGGCTGGGAGAGCGTGCTGATTCGCTATGACAGCAACGACGAGAAGCGCATTCGCGAGGTGATCGCCCGCTCGCGCGAGTTCGTCTCAGCTAAGCCGAGGGTTAAGCCCCGAATCCGCAAATGAACCCGCTCGGCCGCGGGGGTCCAGCTCGGCTCGGCGTCCGTTTTCGACCCATTGCAGACATTACATCCAGTTAGCTCAGCCTCCTCTCTTGGGTGCCTGGAAGCATTGAGCCACAGGCGGGGCTGAGCGCGACAAAAGATGAAGAAAGGGCGGCTCATGGGCTCGGACATGGGCCGCCCTTTTGGTGGGTGCTGCACGCCCGCATCGGGGCTGAAGCTGAAGCGTGCGACGGGTCAAACCGCGTGGGAGTGGTTGGGTTCCCGAGCCGTTGCGCCGTTGCGCCGTTTAGCGCGGACGAAGTAATCGTGTGATCACGTCAGCAACACCCGTGCGGCGCTCGTTTTCCTGAATTGCTTGCGCCAACTCTTTGTATCGCTCTCCCATGGCACGGTGAGCGGCACGCGCTCTTGGGTCTGTGGCTCGGTGGGCGGCCGCCGCCGATTCCGAAGCGCGTTGCGCGAAATAAGCGGCGTCGCCTTCCATACCAGATCGATACGGCATTCGCCGAGTTGCTTGCACTTATCGAATGGCAGGGGGAACTTGCGCTGGCGGCAATGGCTCCTGTGACTGCGGCTCCTTCTTCAGTGCGGCACTAACCGCTGCTGCAAGCGTATCCTGAGTGACAGGCTTTTGGATTACGATCGCGTCCGGGATTCGGTCTCTTAGTTCCTCGGCGTATGCGGTGATGAAGATCACCGGTATGTCCCGCTTTGCGCAGATGGATCGAACCGCAGCCACTCCGTCCCCGGGAAGCAGACGCACGTCCGCAGTGATAAGGTCAATGCTTTGGCCCTCTGCGCCGACCACAGCGGCATCCTCCGAACGGGCGAAGCTGAAGAAGTCAAAGCCCAGCTCTTCCAGCATGTCCTGAAGAGAACGGCCGATCAGATATTCGTCTTCGATGATGAATGCATGCATGGCTGTGCCCGCCTATGTCGGCCCGAGCATGTGGGCAAGTCGATAACCTTCTCAGAGTGCGTTTGTGCCACTGGTAGCTTTGTCAGAGGGACCGCTCGTCAGTAATTGGACATGCGGAAACGGCCTAATGTCCGTTTTCCACCCAAACCTGCCGCGACAGCCTTCGACCCATTGCGGAGATTAGCGTCCGCTGACATCATTCGATGATGAGCAGGGTGGTCGTCGCTACGATTGTTGTGCTGGCCTGCGTCACTGCGTTTGCTTCTTCGGGACGTAGCCAGCAGCGGCAGCCGCTGAAGATCGATGAACGAGGCAATCCTTACCCGGAAACTGCTACGAGCTTCGATTGTAAGAAGGCGACCAGCAACGTCGAGCGGTTGATTTGTCACGATTACCCGTTGGCGATGGCGGATGGGTCAATGGGTGAGCAGCTCTGGTTCATGAAACGTGAGCTGACGACTCAACAGTGGGCGGACGTGATCCGCTCACAGCGAACTTGGCTTCAGCGTCGAAATGCGTGTCGCGATTCCAAGTGCGTCGAAGCCGCTTACGAAGAGCAATCTCAGGAGCTCGACAAGATTTGGGACTCTCGGGACAGATACCTGAGGAGAAATGTTTCCCGGGTCGGACAGTGCGAAAAGACGACGGTCGAATGGATCGGTCCACGGTTACAGGAAGCGCAAGGCGAAGAGCCCGATGGGACGAGCATTAGATTCGTTAACGCAGTGAGACAGGTATCCTATGATCGTGAGCTCGAAATACTTTCTTCTCGCGTGGGCGACCCAGCCCGAGTCTGTCTGATCAAAATTCCGAAAGAATGCCCCCCAGGCGACAATCGTGG